>Ga0126313_10000377_pt1 | contig 20870 bp, 19 predicted proteins | sample Plot105A_FD_89954 | JGI IMG/M metagenome (GOLD analysis project Ga0126313, IMG submission 89954) | Serpentine soil microbial communities from UC McLaughlin Reserve, CA, USA - Plot105A | ecosystem: Environmental > Terrestrial > Soil > Grasslands | place: USA: UC McLaughlin Reserve, Lake County...
AACGCCGCCGGCGCGGCCTCTGCGCGCGGCAAAGCCGACGCTCCGGCCACGAGCGCCAGCGTCGCAGCCGTCATCACGAGAAACCCTCGCATTCGACCCCTTCCCGAGTTAGACGCCGGCGCAGGCGTTTCGTCAGCGCTTCGTGAGCGCGCTGCGGAACTCTTCCTCGCGCCCCGGCTGCAGGATCGCGAGCACCCGGTCGCCCGGCTCCAGCTTGGTCGACCCGATCGCGATCTCCGACTGGCCGTCCCGGCTGACGGAGATCAGCCGCGAGTCCTCCGGCAGCTGCAGCTTCTCGACCGTCTTGCCGGCCCACGGGGAGCTCTTGTCGATCTGGACCTCGACGATCTCGAGGTTCTCGTTCCGGAGCTCGAGCAGGTGGATGAGTCCATGCTCAGGGACCTCGTGCTCGACGAGCGCCATGATGCTCGACGTCGCACAGATCGTCGGCGAGATCCCGAGCAGGTCGAAGTGCGGCTGGTTGCGCGGGTCGTTGACGCGCGCGATCACCTTCGGCACGTCGTACTTCTCCTTCGCGATCTGGCAGATGACGATGTTGTCCTCGTCGTCGCCCGTCACCGCCAGAACGAGGTCCGCCGGCCGCGCGATGCCCGCGCGGTCGAGCACGTAGATCTCCGTCGCGTCGCCGAGTTGGACTTGGTGCTCGAACTCCTCCTCGAGCTGGCGGAACCGGTTCGGACGCTGCTCGATCAGCGTCACCTCGTGACCGAACCGCAGCAGCGTCCGCGCGACGTTCGCGCCGATTTTTCCGCCGCCGGTGACGATGACGTACATCGGTCGACTAAGCCGTTGCGCGGTCGCGGGTTGGAACCTCGCACGACTTGACGGCCTCGGTCAAGACCGAGATCGCGGTCGACGTCGGGGAGACCGTCCGCAGACCTCGCGTCGCGTAGAACTCGGCGCGCGCAGGGTCGAGGATGCGCACGACAACACAGTTGATGTCGAACCTCCTCTGCGCGACCTGACCGATCACGAGGTTGGTGTTGTCGCCGTTGGTCGCGACGACGACCGCGTCCGCGTCTTGAATCCCCGCCTGTTCGAGCACCGCGAGGTCCATGCCGTGACCGAGGATGAACCCGCCACGCCAGTCCTGGCCGAGCCGCTGGAGCGCCTCCTCCTTCTCGTCGATGACGGTGACGTCCCAGCCGCTTCGGTCGAGCTGTCGGGCGACGCGCGACCCGACTCGACCGCACCCCACGACAACTGCCTGCATGGATCAAATCTAGCGCAGTGCATCCCCGTGAGGCTACGCCCCCTCCTCGTCGAGAACACCCTGCGGATACGCCACGACCATCACCTCGCACGGCGCCCGCCGCAGCACGTAGTCGACCGTCGGGCTGAAGAAGCGAGACTGCCGGCGCCAGCGGGGGGACGATCCCATCACGATCAGGTCGACGTCATCCGTCCGCGCTTCCTCGACGATCGCGGAGCCGAGCGAGCGCGCGCGGATGATCTTGCCGTCCGTCTCGACGCCGTGCTCGAACGCGAGCTGCTCGGCCTCCGCCAGCGACGCAACCGCCCGTTCCTCCTCCTCGATGAGCTCCGCCTCGAGGTCGAGCTCGAGCGGCACCTTGATCACGTGGACGGCGGTGACCGCCGCGCCCTGGTCCTCCGCCAGCTTGATCGCCGTCGCGAACACTTCCTCTCCGATCGGCCCCAGCTTCATCGGCACGAGGATTCGCTTGTACGCGCCCTCCTCGAACGGGACGAGGTCGGCGACGGGCGCCTCGACGCGCTCGAGCACGGCCTCGCCGCGGCTGCGGCGGACAAGCGCGAAAACGGTGACGCCGAGCACGAGCCAGATGGGTCCCGCGATCCGCGCGGCCGAGTGGGTGATCATCGCGATCACCCAGATCGCGAACGTCAGCGGCGCGCCGACGAGCGCCGCCAGCGGCAGCGAGGCTCCTCGGATGCGGACGTTCAGCGGAACGCGGAACGGGCGTTGCAGGTCCGGCTCGGTGAACCGAAGCTTCAACACCGCCACCTGCGCCGCCGTGAACGTGAGGAGAACGCCGAAGCTGTAGAGCGCGGCGAGCGATCGGACTGCAGTGCCGATCACGACCGCGCCGATCAGGAGCGCTGCGGCGATCCCGGCGACGCTCAGAATCGAGACCGGCGCGATCAACGTACGCCGGCTCAGCCGGCCGAACGCGTGCGGGAGCATGTCGCGCTGGCCCATCGCATACGCGAGCCGACCCGCCCCCGAGATCGACGTCGTCACCACCATCACCAGCACGAGCACGCCGGACGTGCCGACGACCGCGCGCACGACGTCGGCGGCCAAGGGCGACAGCCCGGCACCCTCGAGCGCCGCGGCGATCCCGTACAGCGGCGCGCGCAGCCACGTCGTCCCGAGAGCCGTCTCGCCGTCGTGCGCGGGAAACGCGGAGATGGCCACGATCCCGATCGCGAACGAGATGACGACCGCGGCCCCGATGCCGCCGAACAGCCCACGGGGAAGGTCGCGGCCGGGCTCGCGGGTCTCTGCGGCCAGGTTCGCGACCGTCTCGAGCCCCGTGTAGGCGAGCATCGCCGCGGGGATCGCGAACCCGATCTCGCGCCAGGTCGGCGCGGTTCCCAGGTCCACCCCCTTGCCGAGCGCGCCGCTCGACACGACGTAGACGAATCCGAGGACGACGATCAGGAGCTGCGCGAACAGCGCGACCGCCGCGAGGGCGATTGCCGCGCGATACAGCTGCGGCCGCTTGATCAGCCGGACGAGGGTCACCGCCGCGATCACGCCGATACCCGCCACCACGTCCCAGGGGCTATCCGTAAGTGCGCCCCAGCCGACGGTCTCGCCGAGATAGTGCGGCGCGAAGAGCGCCGCGAGCGCGATCACGATCAGGTAGTCGAGGAAGAGCGCCCACCCGGTCATGAAGCCGATCGGGTCGTTGAAGGCGCGGCGGGCAAGCGTCGCGGCGCCTCCGGTTTCGGGGATCGCCGCCGTCCCTTCCGCATAAGACAGGGCGACGATCAGGAACACGATCCCGACCGCGAGCAGGACCCACGGCGTGAAGCCGAGCGCGTAGAGCGCGACGACGCCGAGCGCGAAGTAGAGCGACGAGGCGATCTCGCCGTATGCGACCGACGCCAGCGGGCTCGGCCCTAGGCCACGGCTGAGACCTGTGATCTTGCGCGCCATCAGGTCCGGGAGTAGTAGAGCCGCGCCACGCCTGCGCACGTCACGATAGCGCCGAAGAGGAAGCCGATTCCGCCGCCCAGGAGCGCCGTCCGCACGATCAGCGCGATCCCGAGCGCGACGAGCAACACGGAGAAGATGCGCGTCGCCGCGGCGTGCACTCAGGCTCCCTTCGCGCCGGTCGCGATCAGCACGCGGGCCGGGCTTGCCTTCAGCACCTGCTCGACGGTGCCCCCGAAGATGCGCTCGGCGCGGGCACTCCGCCGAGGCGCGCCGACCACGACCAGCTCGGCATTCCGGAGCCGTACCTCGTCGAGGATCGCGGCAGCGGCGCTCCGCGCGCGCACGAGCCGTGTCACCGCGCGAACGCCGTAGCTCTCCGTGAGCGCCTGCGCGTCGTCGAGGTCCTGGTTTGCCCGCTGCTCGTCCTCCGGCAGGCGCACGTCGAGCGGCAGCTCGAGCGGCACCTCGATCACCCGCACGATCGCGATCGTCGAGCGGCGCTCGGCTGCGAGCCGCGCCGCCGCGACCAGCGCCTCCTCCGACTCCGCCGTCCGCAGCACCGGCACGACGATCGTCTGGTACTCGACCGTCAGCGACGGCCCGAGCACGACGGCCGGGGCGGTAACGGTCTCGCTGATCGGGATCTTGAGGATCCACCGCCGGTACACCCAGTAGGCCAGGAAGCCGACGGCGAGCCAGCCGAGCCCGACGTAGCGAGTGGTCGGCGTCTGGATCACGATCGAAAACCACGCCAGCGCCGTACCGAGGCCGCCGAAGACGGCGAACAGCGGCCAGTCGACGCCGCGGATGTTGAGGTTCGGGCGGCCGCGGAAGACCAACTCCTCCGGCCGGCGCCGTCGCAGGACGATGATCGACAGGTGCGCGACGGTGAACGACAGCATCGCGCCGAACGAGTACAGGGTCGACAAGAAATCGACCTTGCCCGGTAACAGGACGAGGATTGAGATCAGGCCGCCGAACACGATCAGCGCGATCCACGGCGTGCGGAAGCGCGGGTGGACGCGCCGGAAGATCTGCGGCAACTGGCGGTAGTGCGCCATGGCGTACGTGATGCGCGAAGCGCCGATCACGCCGGCGTTTGTCGCGATGAAGAGGATCGTGGCCGCGAGGATCCCGACGTAGACCTCGAGCCCGTGCAGGAGCGCGTGGTTCTGGATCCCGAGGTTCTTGACGACGCCAAGGACGGGGTCGTTCTGATAGCCCTCGGGAGGAGCGCACGCGAGGTCGGTCTGATAGTGGCCCTCCAGCCCCTTGCACGCGTGTGCGACGCGGTGAACGGGAAGCGCCGACAGCGCGACCGCGGGCAGCGTGAAGTAGATCGCGAAAACGGCGGCAACCGTCATCAGGTAAGCCCGCGGCACGTTCCGCGCCGGGTCGCGCGCCTCCTCGGCCAGGTTCGAGACGGTCTCGATCCCGGTGTACGCGACCATCCCGATCGGGATCGCCAACAGGAAGTCGCTCCAGCTGGGAGCGACTCCCCAGTGGATGTTTCCTTTCAGCGTGCTCGGGCTGAAGACCAGCGCGAATCCGATGATCACGAGCAGCAGCTGCGTCGCGAAGTCGATGACCGCAAGCCCGATGTTCAGTCTCGCCGCCTCGTTGATGCCGACGATGTTCACCAGGACGAGCGCGACGATCACGATCGCGCCGACGATCACGTCCCACGGCCCGCCGCGGAGCGGCTCCCAGAAGATCGAGAGGTAGTGCGGCACGAAGAACGCGGAGATCGCGATCGTGACGACGTAATTGAGCATCTGCGCCCACGCGGCCCCGAAGCTCACGACCTCGTTGAAGGCGTGACGCGCGAAGCTCGACGAGCCGCCCGCCTCGGGAAACCGCACCGTCCCCTCGGCATAGGTCAGCGTCGTGACGACGAAGATGACGCCCGCGACCAGAAAGACGAGCGGTGTGAGCCCGAGCGCGAACGCGGCGGTGACGCCGAGCGCGTAGTAGATCGACGAGCCGACGTTCCCGTAGACGGTGGCGAAGAGGGCCGGAGCGCCGAGGACGCGCTGCAGCCCTTGCTGTTGCCGGCGCCGCCGAGGCACGCGCGGAATCTAACCGGGTACTGAGACGCGAGGCCGCCGGCCGGCGGCTGCGCGCCCTCTACGTGTGGATCGTGACGAAGAGCGGGATCGCGAGGATCGCCACGACATTCGCGATCTTGATCATCGGGTTGATCGCGGGCCCGGCGGTGTCCTTGTAGGGGTCGCCGACCGTGTCTCCCGTGACGGAGGCGGCGTGCGCCTCTGAGCCCTTGCCACCGTAGGCACCGTCCTCGATCAGCTTCTTCGCATTGTCCCAGGCGCCGCCGCCCGACGTCATCGCGATCGCGAGGAAGAGGCCCGTGACGATCGTCCCGATCAGCAGCCCGCCGAGCATGCGTGCGTTGATCAGGCCGACGACGATCGGGAAGAGGACGGGGATCAGCGCCGGGAGCATCATGCTCCTGATCGCGGAGCCGGTGACGATGTCGATCGCGCGGCCGTACTCGGGGCGCGCGGTGCCCTCCATGATCCCGGGGATCTCGCGGAACTGGCGCCGCACTTCGGTAACGACTTGACCACCCACGCGCCCGACCGCCTGCATCGCGAGCGAAGCGAAGAGGAACGGCATCAGGCCGCCGATGAACAGACCGGCGATCACCCAGGCGTCGTCCAGCCGGAATTCGCTCGTCAGTCCTTCGGATGAAAGCCCCTGCGTGTAGCTGTCGAACAGGACGAGCGCGGCTAGCGCGGCGGAGCCGATCGCGTAGCCCTTCGTGACCGCTTTGGTCGTGTTCCCGACGGCGTCCAGCGGGTCGGTGATCGCGCGTACCGACTCGTCGAGGTCCGCCATCTCGGCGATGCCGCCGGCGTTATCCGTGACCGGCCCGTATGCGTCGAGCGCGACGATCAGCCCGGTCATCGACAGCTGGGCCATGACCGCGACGCCGACGCCGTAGAGGCCGGCGAAGTGATGCGCCACCAGGATGCCGATCGCAATCACGATCACCGGGAGCGCGGTCGCCTGCATCCCGACGGCGAGGCCCTCGATGATGTTCGTCGCGTGGCCGGTGCGCGAGGCCTTCGAGATCGACTTGACCGGATTCCAGCGCGTGCCCGTGTAGTACTCGGTGATCGCGACGAGGAGGAATGTGATCCCCAGGCCGACGAGCGCGGGGATGTAGAGATCCCAGAAGCTGAACACGTCGGAGTCGAAGCCGAGAATGACCGGGATGAAGCCGATCGCCGACAGGACGGTCGAGACGAGAACCGCCTTGTAGAGCGCGTTCATGATCGAACCGCCGCGGCCGACGCGCGCGAAGAGCGTCCCGATCACGGACGCGATGATCGAGATTCCGCCGATCGCGAGCGGCAGCAGCTCGACCTGCGCCGCCGGGAAGGTCGTGATCGCTAGCAGCATGACGGCGACGGCCGTGACGGCGTACGTCTCGAACAGGTCGGCGGCCATCCCGGCGCAGTCGCCGACGTTGTCGCCGACGTTGTCCGCGATCACGGCCGGGTTGCGCGGGTCGTCCTCCGGGATGCCTGCCTCGATCTTCCCGACGAGGTCGGCGCCGACGTCAGCGGCTTTCGTGTAGATGCCGCCGCCGAGTCGCGCGAAGACCGAGATCAGCGACCCGCCGAACGCGAGGCCGACGAGGTCGTCGATCGCCGACTCGCGCGAGTTGTTGAGCCAGTCGGTGAGGATCCAGTAGTAGCCCGCGACGCCGAGCAGACCGAGCCCGACGACGAGCAGCCCGGTGACGGAGCCGGCCCGGAAGGCGACTTTCAACGCCGGCCGCAGGCCCTGCTTCGCGGCTTCTGCGGTGCGGACGTTCGACCTGACGGCGACGAACATGCCGATGAACCCGGCGGCCGCCGACAGCACGGCGCCGATCAGGAAGCCGCAGGCCGTTCCCCAGCCGAGCTTGTGGTAGAAGCCGAGCAGGAGGAACGGGACGACCGCGACGACCGCGATCGTCGTGTACTGGCGCCGTAGGTAGGCGGCCGCGCCCTCCTGGACGGCACGCGCGATCTCCTGCATGCGTTCGGTTCCCGCGGGCCGGCGGAGCAGCCAGACCGCGAGGCCGATGCCGTAGCCAACGGCGATGCCCGCGCAGATCAGCGCGAACAGAACAGCATGATCCTGGAGCCAATTCATGTCGTCACAAAGTGAGCCCAAACGCGGCGTCCGGGCGCGGCTGGTGTTGTATCAAAGTTACCGTGGGGGAAACCAGGTTTCCCCCACAAGCCCCCTTCTTTAAGGGCTTGGAGGCGAGCCGTCGTGGTCGGAGCCGAGCAAAGCCCGGCTCCGCCGCTACCTACAATCGCGCCGCATCCAGAGCTCGAGCGCAGACGTCATCCGGCTGCGGGCCGATCTTCGGAATCACCGCCAGCAGCAGCTCGCGCAAGCGCTCGTTGTTCGCGTTGAACACCTCCACGACCTGCGCTGCCGACACCGGCTCCTGGTCCTCCACGCCCACGTCGTAGTCCGTCACCATCGCGATCGTCGCGTAGCAGAGCTCGAGCTCGCGCGCGAGGTGGCACTCCGGGTATGCGGTCATGTTGATCGCCTGCCAATCGGCGGACTGGAACCACTGCGACTCGGCACGCGTCGAGAACCGCGGCCCCTGGATCACGACGATAGTCCCGCCGTCGCGCACCGGCAGGTCCAGCTCGCGCGCGCCCTCGACGAGCAGCCGACGAAGGTCAGGGCAGAACGGCTCCGCGGCGGAGACGTGTGTCGTCTCCGGACCGTCATAGAACGTGTCCGCACGCCAGGCCGTTCTGTCGACGAACTGGTCAGAGACGACGAACTCGCCGAGCATCAGGCTCGAATCGAGCGCACCCGACGCGCACGGGCCGATGATCCTCCGGACACCGAGGTCGCGGAGCGCCCACACGTTGGCGCGGAACGGGATCTTGTGCGGCGGGAGCTCGTGCTTTCGACCATGGCGCGGGATGAATGCAACGCGCTTGCCCGCGACCTCGCCTAGGGCCGGCGGCGCCGACGGCGGGCCGTACGGCGTCTCGAGCTCGATCTCCTCCGCGCCCTCGAGGAACGAGTAGAACCCCGAGCCGCCGAAGATGCCGATCTCAGCTTTCGCCGTCGCCTCCGCTATCAGAGACGGCCTTCGCGTATGCGAGCTGCATGTTGGCGGTGACCTGGTTGAAGTCGCTGACGACCTCCTCCGGCACCGAACCCTCGAGCACCGGGACGAGCGCGCGCATCGCCTCGATCGCCAACCGCGCCTGCTCGAGGTCGCGGTTCTCGGCGCCGAGGCGGCTGTAGCCGAGCGACGAGACGGTGTAGAGCGTTTGCACCAGGAGATCCGAAACCTTGACCCGCTTCAGCTCCTCCTCGAGCTGGCGGATCAGCTCCTCGTCGCGGCGCTCGGCCTCTTCCTCAGGCAACCCGCTGCCTCGGTTGGACCGGCTCCGCCGTCACGCGCACCTGCTCGGCGAAGATCTCCTCCATCGCCGCGCCCTCCTCGTGGCGCGCCATTTGCCGCTCCGCCGCGTTCGCCGCCGGCACCGCCAAAAACGACGCCGAGCCCAGCTCCTCCGCGACCGGCATCGTCCACTCGACCAGCTCCTCGAGCGCGGCCCGTGTCGGCCGGACGCGTCCGCTCGAGAGGTCGATCAGCTCGCCGGCAAGCCCGTGGCGGATCGCGCGCCAGAAGTTCTCCTCGATCAGGCGGTGCTGGTGCGACGGCAGCGGCTCACCCTCGTCGATCGCGCGGGCGATCCGGCACGTCAGCGAGTAGATCAGGGCAGCGAGCGAGCGCGCCTCCTCGAGATCGGGCTGCGCATCGCAGATCCGCATCTCGACGGTCGGGAACGCGAGGTGCGGCCGAACGCTCCACCAGATCTGCGTGTGCTCGTCGATCGACTCCGTCTCGTACAGGAAGCGGACGAACTGCTCGTACTCGTCCCAGCCCGAAAACGCGTCCGGGACGCCGCACCGCGGAAACATCCGCGTGAAGATCTGCGTCCGCGCGGAGTGCAGGTACGTGTACACGCCTTCGACGAACGGCGAGCTCGCCGAGAGGGCAAGCAGCTCCGGGAGGAAGTTACGGAGCACGTTGTTGACCGCGATCACGCGGTCGAGCCCCCGGATCCCGACGTGGACGTGGATCCCGAAGCTGTTGTTCCGCCAGACGACGTAGCGCAGGATCTCGTCGTTCCGGCGGTAGTGAGGCGTATCGATGATCCGCTGGTCCCGCCACGAGCTCCACGGGTGCGTGCCCGTCCCGGCGAGCGCGATCCCGAGCGGATCGGCGAGCGCATGGAGCTCCGCGCGCCGCTCCCTCATCCGCTCCGCCGCCTCGGCGAACGACTCACAGCGGCCCGTCCGGACTTCGACCTCGGACGAGATCAGCTCGCCGACGAGGTGCTCGCGCAGCGGCGTCGACTGCGCCGCGGCCTGCAGCTCCTCGAACCGGTTGACGAGCTCGAGCGTGTCTGGATCGAGCACCGCGAACTCCTCCTCGACCGCGACGGTGAAGTCGTCCGCCGCCTCGAACTGCTCCCGCGCGAGCGCGATTTGCTCGTCAGGGCTGAGGCGCTGCGCGTCCCCCACGCCGCCTACAGTACAAGGCTGAGGGAGAGCAACCGCTTCGCGACACTCCCCCACGACCAGCGCTCGACGGCCGTTCGTCGGGCACGGCGGCCGAGCTCCTGGCGCACGTCCGCGGGCAGCGCTAGTAGCTCGCGCAGGCGCTCGGCGAGCTGGACGGCATCGCCGCTTCGGAAGCTCGCGAGCCGGCGGTATCGCTCGGGGTATGCAGCCTCGATCCCGGCGGCGATCTCCGCCAAGCCCGAGTGGCGCGCGACGAGCGGCGGTACGCCCGCCGCCGCAGCCTCGGCGGCGACCATGCCGAAGGCCTCCGGAAAGATCGACGGCACAACCTCGACGTCCACGAGCGGAAGCAGGTGCACGAGGTGGCGGTGCTCGAGCGCACCCGTGAAGAGGACGCCGAGCGGCGCGATCCGCTCGAGCTCGTCACGGTAGTCGCCGAAACCGACGACGACGGCCCGGGCGTTGACGCTCCGGAGCGCCTCGAATAGGACGTGGACGCCCTTGTTGTAGAGGAGCTTGCCCACGTAGAGGACAACCGGCCCCGGCTCGGCGAAGAAGCGCTCGAGGCGCTCGGCGTTGCCCTCGTACGGGAGGCGCTCCTCGCGGTTGCCCGGGTTCGGCGGGTCGCGCTTGCACTCCTCGAGGAGAGCCGGAAGCGCACGCTCGCGCGGCTCCGGCTCGAAGCCCTCGACATCGACGCCGGGCGGCACCTCGTGCACGTTCGGCACCGCGCCGACGACCTCCTCGAGGACGGCGCGGATGTGGGCGGAGCCGACGAAGACCGAGTCCGCGCCGGCGAGCGACTCGCGCGCCCACACGCCCAACTCGGGCCGATCGCGAATCGCATACTCGAGCTCCGATCCGTGTGCCTTGACCGCAAACCGAGCGCCGGTCGCCGCGGCGACGGGGCCTCCCATCACGACGTGGTTCGCGAACACGAGGTCTGCCGGAAGGCGGTTACGCACGGCCGCGACGTTGGCCGCGACGTAACGCTCGCGCTCCTCCGGCGTGAACTCCGTCAACAACCGCGGCTCGAGACCGGCGTAGCGGTCGAGCACGAATACCGGCAACAGCCGATCCGGCAGGTCCGGCCGCACGACTTCGGCATCGCCGAGGTCGAACCGTTCCGGCTCGGGCTCCTGACAGAAGAGGACGACGTCGTGGCCGGCGCGGCCCCACTCGCGCGCGAGCGCGCGGGTGTAGATGTTCGACCCCGTCCCGCTCAGCAGGTATCCGTGCCAGAGGAGGATCCGCACGCGGGCGAGCGTACTGCGCGTCCACGGCGGAGCTGAGAGATGCGGCAGGGAGGAGCCGGAAGGGATCCGGCTCCTCCCCCGAAGGGCGGCGACTAGCACGCCCAAAGAAGCCGGCTCGTTAGAGAACTTGCCCGATTGACTGGGCAGTCAAACCTGCGGACGAAAAGCGCTAAGCCTCTGTCAGGACCAGGGAAGCCGATCCCACGCGGCCGGCCGCCCCGGCTGAGAGCGCTCGTAGGGCGCGTACGCTTCCGCGGGCTCCGGCGTGCCCTGCTCCGCGCTTGCTCCATGCTTGCGCGCGAGCTCGGAATCCGGGTAGAAGAGCTCCTTGCTCTCGCTCCTGCCGCCGGCCATCAGGATGACGCACGGACCGTCGCCCGCACCGACGACGACGTGGTCGACGCCCGGGGGGACATGCACGAAATCCCACGCCTTCAGCGGGCGCTCCTGCTCCTCGACCAGCAGCAGGCATTCGCCCGAAAGCACGAGGAACGCCTCCTGCAGCGACTCGCGGTGGTAGAGGCAATTCGGGCGGCCGGGCTCGAGCACGCGGATGTTGATCCCGAGCTGCTGGAACGGGACCTCCCGCGACTCGAACAGGCACGCCGACCCGAAGGCGGTGCGCTGCGTGTACCACGCGGCGTCACGGACGTTGACGACGAACCAACCCTCGCCCTTAGGAACGAGCCCCGTCTCGGCCTGCTCGAGCGTCGCCTCGGGCATCAAGTCAAGTGGAAGTACAGGGCGTACAGGAGCTCGACGGCGGGGTTCGACGTGTGGACGGCGACGTCCTGCGGCACGTCCAGCAGCGCCTCCGAGTAGTTGAACAAGATCTTCACGCCGGCGTCGACGAGGTCGCTGGCAGCCTGCTGCGCGTTGTCGGCCGGCACCGCCAGGACGCCGACGATGATGTTCTTCTCGCGGACCGTCTCCCGCAGGTCGCCGTAGTCGCTGACCAGCGTGCCGTCGACGGTGCGCCCCACCTTATCGGGGTCGGTGTCGAAGACCGCCGCGATGTTGATGCCGTGCTCGGCGAAGATCGCCGAGCTCGCGATCGCCTGGCCCAGCCGGCCGGCGCCGACGAGCGCGATGTTGTGCTGCCCCTGTGTCCGGAGAATCTTCCGGATCTCGTTCAGCAGCGCCTCGGTGTTGTAGCCGACGCCGCGCTTGCCGAACTTCCCGAATGCGGACAGATCGCGGCGGATCTGGGTCGCGTTGATGTTCGTGTAGTCCGAGATCTCCTGCGACGAGATCCGGTCCTTGCCCATCTTGCGCGCCTGCGTCAGTACCTGCAGGTAGCGGCTGAGGCGCGCGGCGACGCCGACCGTCAGCCGGTCGCCTGTGACTGCTCCAGATGTCAGCGCTTGTGACAGATCAAGCCAATTGTACGAACGTCGATGGTTGCTCGCGTCGCCTCGTCACAAAGTTCGGGTTCAGCGCCGACTTTGTGCGACCTTGCGGCGGAACGGTTCCGGCTGGACGTAGTAGGTGAACGCACGCGCGCCGTCGATCTCGACGACGGGGATCAGCTCGCGGTACCGAGCCTCGAGATCCGCGTCGCCGGTGATATCGACCTCGTGGAGCTCGAACTCGAGCTCGAGGCGCAGCGCGGCGACGGTCGACCGCGCTCGCTCGCACAGCTGGCACCCCTGGGCGTGGTAGAGGACTACCTGTGGAACCGGCGCCGCCAATTCCGTTGAACCTTTAGCGGAATCGGCGTACCTTGGAGCGATGAGCCGTTACGCGGTCGTCGTTTTCGCCGCGTTGCTCGCGGCGGGCGCCGCAGGAGCCCGCTCGAGGGCGGCCGGGAACGGATTGATCGTGTTCGCGAGCGACCGCGGCCCCGAGCGCGGCGGCGACATCCGGATCGTCGCGGCGAGGGGCGGAACCTCCAGGAACATCACGCAGACGGACGCGCAGGAATCGGTTCCTGTCGTCTCTCCCGGGGGAAAGCAGATTGCTTTCTTGAGCGACCGCGCCGGCTACTGGGCACTCTACGTCGCGCGCGTCGACGGAACGCGGCTCCGCCGCCTCACGGGGAAGAGCGTTCGTCTCGCCGGCCCCGAGCGCTACAGCCGCGGCATCGTCTGGACGCGCCAAGGAGACGCGATCGCCGTGCGCGGCGCTCCGGGTCTCTTCGTCGTGAACGTCCGGCCAGCGCGCGCGGTTCGCGTCACCTCGAACAGCACCGCCAGCTCGAGCGACGCGTCCTGGTCGTCCGACGGCCGGCGGCTCGCGTACACGTTGCAGCAGTACCCCGCTCCGGCGCTCGTCGTGGTGACAGACCGGCGCGGGAGGCGGTTGTGGAGCCGCCCCGGAACCGACCCGCAGTGGTCGCCACGCGGAACCCGGATCGCCTTCAACGGTCGAGTGTCGGAGTCCTCCGACGGCGACCTCTTGATCACGAACGGAAACGGCCGCACGCTCGCGAGCTTCCCGCACAGCTCCCTCGCCGCGTCCGCCGCGAACGGCTTCCTCGACCAGCTGCCGGCGTGGTCGCCGGACGGAAGGTGGATTGCCTTCGTCTTCAGCCGCTCGGACTTTCCCATTGGGCCCGAGGTCAGACTCGCCCGAGCAGGAGAGTGGACGCCCCGAGCGCTCGGAGGGGGACCGGCGGTCGTTTGGGCCCCCGACTCGCGGCGCCTCGCGTTCACGCACTACGCGCCGTCGACCTTCGCAATCTCGGTGCAGGTAGCGAACGTTCGGAACGATCGCCAAAAGTCCGTAGCCGACAACGCCTCCGTCGTGGCGTGGTCACCAAACGGGCGGCGCATCGCAGTTGCCGACGCCTCGCCGAGCAGACCGGGGCATCACGTCGACTGCGGGACCGTCCTCACCGTCCGACCCGACGGATCCGATCTTCGGCGCGCCGTCCAACCGCTGCCCGCGAGCTCGACGACCTGGGGCGGATGGGCCGAGGGCGGGCGCACGATCGTCTACCGCCAGGAGTCCGGGTCCGCCCTCTACACGGTCGACCCTACAGGCGCGGCGCTGCGGGAGCTCGATGCGGATGCTGGGTGCGGCGACTCGTCGCCGGCGTGGTCGCCCGACGGAAAACGGATTGCTTTCAGCCGTGAGACGCTGCCGAGTCCAGCGGTCCGTTCGATCTACGTGCGTGCGGCCGAGGCCGTCGACGCGACACCCGTGGGCCCCGGCTGCTGCGACGATCAGTGGGGCGCGAGCTGGTCCCCCGACGGCGCCCAGCTCGCCTACTCGTATGACTTCCACGAGGTGGTCGCGAGCCCCATCGGCAGCGGTTCGCTGCTCCAGCTCTTCAGCGGCGACGATCCGAGCTGGTCCCCGGAGGGGGACCGAATCGCGTTCTCCGGCCGCTACGGCGGCATCTGGGTCGGCCCTGCGAGCGGCGGCGACGCGACGAGGATCGCCGAGGGCGGGGCGCCGGCCTGGAGCCCGGACGGAAACTGGATCGCGTACACGCCCGGCGCAGGCAACGCGATCCGGGCGATCCAGCCCGACGCCAACGGCGATCACGAAGTTCACGCGGGCGCGGCGAGGGAGCCGTCGTGGTCGCCGGACGGCAACTGGCTCGTCTACGCGAACGACGGCGATCTCTGGATCGTCGGCGCCGAAGGGTCCGGCAATCGGCAGCTAACGTCGGGTTCCGCGACCGACAGCTCGCCGAGCTGGCAGCCGCTCCCCGGCTAGGGAGGGGTTGCCGAAACCCAGCCTGTGCCGAGCGGAATTCCGCCAAACCCTCCTAGGGGTAGAGCCCCCGCGTCGTCGTCGCCTCGGCGACCCGCTGCACTGCCAGCCCGTACGCGGCCAGTCTCGTCGTCGTCCCCCGGCTGTCTCGGGTCTGCCACGTCTCGTTGAACGCGCGCGTCGTGATGTCGTTCAGCTTCGCGTTCACCTCCGCCTCCTTCCAGAAGTACTCCTGGAGGCCCTGGACCCACTCGAAGTACGAGACGACGACGCCGCCGGCGTTCGCGAGCACGTCCGGGAGGACGAGGACACCCTTGTCCTCGAGGATCTCGTCCGCGTCCGGTGTCACAGGCCCGTTCGCGCCCTCGCACACGATCTTCGCGCGGACCTTGTCCGCGTTGTCGGAGGTGATCACCTGCTCGAGCGCGCAGGGCGCGAGCAGCTCGCAGTCGACGAGCAACAGGTCGTCGTTCGAGATCGCCTCCGCACCACGGAGCCCCTCGAGCCGGCCGGTCTCGCGCTTGTGCGCGATTGCCGCCTGGACGTCGACGCCGTTCGCGTTGTAGAGACCGGCGCCGGAGTCGGAGATCGCGACGACCTTGGCGCCGTCCTCGGTCAGGAACCGCGCGAGGTGGCTGCCGACGTTCCCGAAGCCCTGCACCGCAACCGTCATCCCGTCGAGGCGCGCCCCCTGCTTCTGCACCGCTTGCCGGATGCAGTACAGGGCTCCACGCGCGGTTGCCTCCTCACGGCCGAGCGAGCCGCCGATCATGATCGGCTTGCCCGTGACGACGCCGAGCACGGAGTGGCCTTTGTTCATCGAGTAGGTGTCGAAGATCCAAGCCATCACGCTGGCGTCCGTCCCGACATCCGGCGCGGGGATGTCGCGCTCAGGGCCGATCTCGTTGATGATCTCGCTGGTAAAGCGGCGCGTCATCCGCTCGAGCTCAAACCGCGACAGCGCCTTCGGATTGCAAACGACGCCACCCTTCGCGCCGCCGAACGGAATCCCCATCAGCGCGCACTTCCACGTCATCCACATCGCGAGCGCCTTCACCTCGTCGAGCGTGACGTCCGGGTGGTACCGGATCCCGCCCTTCGATGGACCGCGCGCGATGTTGTGCGTCACGCGGTAACCCTGGAAGACCTCGACCGACCCATCGTCCATGCGCGTCGGGATCGAGACCGAAAGGGCCTTCTTGCACTGGCCGAGGACCTTCACCAGGTCGTCGGAGATCCCGAACTGATCGGCGACGAGCTGCAGCTGCCGCTGCGCGAGCTCGAACGGGTTCTCGCGGAGATGGGACGGAGGCGCTTCGAGAATGGTCACGTGAGATCTCCCTTTTTCGCTGGAAAACGCGGTCGAGTATACGCTCGGCTAGCGCTCGATCCTGAACTCGACCGACTTCCGGCTCGCGCGGCCGCGGGCGGTCGGGTAGGCGCGGACGACGAGCTCGTAGCGCCCCGGCGACAGGATCTGTCCCGTCGGCGCGCGGCCGGTGATCACGAAGTAGTAGCGGCCGGGGAGCTGGTCCCTGAGGCGCGCGAGCAGGCCGAGGTCCTTGCCCTTCTTCGTCTTGAGGGCGATCTCGAGCCGTGAGATCGGTTGGATCCGCGGTTGGGGACGCCCAAGGAACAGGCGTCCCGCGCGCAGGCTCAGGACGGGCGATGTCTCGGCGGGGTCGAATTCCGTCGGCGTCAGCACGACCTGCGGCAACAGCCCCCACGTCGGCGGCCGGGCCGTCGCGAGCCACGGAACCCGGATCGGCTTCCCGCCGCGCGGCCTGATCGTGATCGCCCCTTCGATCGATGTCGGCGGCCGCGCGATGCTCGTTCCGACGAGGCGGATCGGTGCGCTGTCGCCGGGGCGTAACACGAGCCGTCGCGGCGACGGTGCGATCGAGAATGCCTCCGTCCCGCCCGTGCTCCCCACCACCACGCGGAGCCGCCGCGTCGAGACGTTCCTGACCACGAGCTGCTGAATCGTTCGCCCGCCCTTCCGGCCGATGGGCGGAAGCGCGAGCGTGGCCGGCTCGGCGGAGAGCTCGCCCGCTGCCGCGGCGCCCACGTCGACGACGCCGGCGCCCTGCGCGTCGAGCGGGTAGTTCGGCTGCGCGTCGGCAGTTCCGACGAGGAGGCCCCGCAGATCCGCGGCGCTGAGCTCGGGCCGCGCCTGCGCCAGCACCGCTGCGGCACCGGCCGCGCCGGCGGCCGCGACGCTCGTGCCGTTGACGCTCCCGAAGCGGGGCGTTCCGTCCTCGTTCGTGCCCGGCTCTGCGGTCGGGATCGTCACCCCGGGCGCGATCAGGTCAGGCTTCACGCGGCCGTCGTAGGCGAGGCCACGCGACGAGAACTCCGCGATCCGGTCGCCGCCGGCGTTGCGCGCGACGTCGACCCCGCCGATGCTGATCGTGACGTGCTCGCCGGCGGCGAGCGCGGCGCGCAGCGACTCGGCCGTCGCCTGGGACATGGCGACGACGGGGACCGAGACGTTTTCGTCGAGCCCGAGCGCCCCCGCGGGGAGTGCGTTGCCGTAGAGCAGGACCGCGTACGCACCCGCGCGTGCGGCGTTTTCTACGGCTGCGCCGGGCGAGTTGCCGGCAGGGACGAGTGCAGCGCGTCCCGCCACGATGCTCTCGCCGTCGTCGTCGAAGAAGTCGCCGAGGGTCGTGCTCGAGCGGCGCAGGATCGGCGCGGCGAGCCTCAGGTCGAGCCGGCGCGACGGCGCGAACGCGCCGGCGAGCGGCAGCCGCTGCGAAAGCCGGATCTCGAGCCCGACCCGCGCCGCCACGTGCACACGCTCGGTCTCACTGCGGAGGTCTGCGGCACCCACTGCCAACGCGCCGCCGGCGCCGGCTGGGCCCGAGATGCTTCCGAACACCGGACCCGCAGCGAGGTCGTTTCCCGCCGGCGCGACCACGAGCGTGTCCAGTGTCAGAGCCCCGTCCACTGCGCGCGCCTCGGGGCTGTCGGGGAACGACACGTACGGCTCGGCGACCCCGACGAGCGCGATCCGGGCCGCGTCGTGCGCGTCGCCGTCGCCGTTCGGGTCGACCGCAGCCTCGACGCCCGCCAGCAGTTGGTCGCTGCGGCCGTAGACGGCCCAGTCGCCGACCGCGTCCTTCTGCCAGCCCGCAACGCGCAAAGGCAGCACCGTCGCACCGGGCGCGATGCCCTCGAGGCCGTACGCCCCGCCGCGCCCCACGAGCACGCCCGCCAGCTCAGTTCCGTGGCGCTCGACGTCCGTCGCGTCGCCCGGGTTCGGCTGCGCGCGCGCCGGGCCGGCGCCGCTGACGATGTCCCGCCCCGGCAGGACCCGACCCGCCAGATACGGGTGGAGGCGGTCGACGCCTGTATCCAGCAGCGCGACCGTGACGCCTCGTCCGTCGAAACCCGGCAAAGTCACGCCCACCGGATGCGCAGCGCGGCCGGCGCGCCGCATCGCGCGACGCACGACCGGCGCCGCAACCGTGGCTGGATACGCCGCACGAACCGGGTAGATCCCGCGCACCTCCGGTGCGCGCTCGAGCAGGCCGACGGCCTGTGGGTCGAGGACGGCCGAGAAGCCGTTGAGCACGCGCGTGTACGTGAACTCGGTCGAGATCCGAACGCCTTGCAGGCCGATCCGCGACAGCAGGTGCTTCTGTGCCGCCTGGGCCTCCGCAATCCAGCGCCGCTCCTGCCGCTCGCTCGCGGCGCCGCCTGCTGCCTGCACCCGCGCCGCGAGCGAGGGCGCCTTCAGGACCACGATGCTGAACGCGTCGACCTTGACCTTCGGCCGGCCCTCGCCGACCAAACCGATCCAGCGCGAGGCAGCCGCAGCGGCGCGCGCGGTCTTCAGCTCGTGGCGGCCACCGGTGAAGACGACGAGCAGCGTCGCGGCGGCCGCGACGACGGCGAGGGCTCCGATCTGAGACGGCTCACGCAGCCTCCCGCGAGGCGTAGGCATCGACCGCAAGGTAGTCAGGATAGGGAAGCGCGCGGGCGTACCTGGCGGCAGAGGCGATCATCGCCGCGTTGTCGGTGCAGAGGTCGAGCGGCGCAAAGACGGCGTCGTCGAGGGATCCGCGCAACTCGGAGTTGGCGGCGACCCCGCCGACGATCGCCACCTTCTCCGTTCCCGTCTGCGCGCGCGCTTCCCGCGTCCGTTCGACGAGCGCCCGCACGAGCGCGCGCTGGTACGAGGCGGCGAGGTCGGCGCGACGCGCGTCGCCGTCAGCCCCGAGGTCGCGGACGGCGTACAGGAGCGCCGTCTTCACGCCCGAGAAGGAAAAGTCGAGCCCGGGGACACGCGCGATCGGGAACGAGAAGGACTCGGGGTCGCCCGTGGCTGCCAGGCGGTCGAGCGCCGCGCCGCCGGGGTAGCCGAGACCGAGCAGGCGCGCTCCTTTGTCGAACGCCTCGCCGGCCGCGTCATCGATCGTCTCCCCGAGGACGGTGAACGCGCCGCGTTCGCGCACGTCCAGCAGCATCGTGTGCCCGCCGCTTGCGAGCAGGCAGAGGAACGGAGGCTCCAGCGGTTCTTCGCCGAGGTAGAGCGAGGCGACGTGGCCCTGCAGGTGGTCGACCGGTACGAGCGGCAGGCGCCGAGACCACGCCAGCGCCTTGGCGGCGCTGAGACCGACCAGGAGCGCGCCGACGAGGCCCGGCCCGCGCGTGACCGCCACCTGCTCCACGTCGTCCAGCCGCGCGCCGGCACGCTCGAGCGCCTCGCCGAGCACGGGCAGGACGAGCTCGAGGTGCCGGCGCGACGCGATCTCCGGGACGACGCCGCCGAAGCGAGCGTGCAGGTCCGCCTGCGACGAGACGACGTTCGAGCGAACGCGGCCGTCGGCGGTGACGAGCGCGGCCGCGGTCTCGTCGCAGGAAGTCTCGATCCCGAGGATCAACTGGCGACCCGATCGGCAACCGGGTCCTTCCACATGATCAAGGCGTCCTCGCGGTTGTCGGTGTAGTAGCCACGGCGGACGCCGCGGCTGCGGAAGCCGAGGCGCTCGTAGAGCTTGATTGCGCCGGCGTTCGAAACGCGGACCTCCAGCGTGTAACCACGCCGGGCGTCGTCGTCCGTCAGCTCGAACAGCTGCTCGAGCAGCTTGGTCGCGATCCCCTGCCGCTGATGGCCGGGGTCGACAGCGATGTTCATCACGTGCCACGCGTCGACGTACCGCGCGACGATGAGGTACCCGAGCAGCACGCTCGTGTCGGCGCCGAACGCGCCGAGGCAGACCGACGCCGGCTTGGCGAGCTCGCCGGCGAACATCGAACGCGACCAGGGCGTTGGATACGAGCGCCGCTCGATCGCCTCGATTGCACCGAGGTCGCGGAGGCGGAGCCGACGGAACTGCAGCGTCACGGCGCCTTAGCCTCTGCGTCGGGCACCCGCAGGTAGATGGGCTCGACGTTCTCTGCCGGCCCGAACTCACGGGCGAGCGCTACGTGGTGGCTCGCCCACGGGACGTGAAGCGGGCTGTCGTCCGGAGGTACGTCGGCGCCGCGCGTCTCCAGGATGGCGCGGTACCGGACGGCGCCGTCGCCGACGTACGTGGTTCCGGGCGTCGGTTCGAGCTCAGCCGGCGCGAGGCAACGGGCGCCGTCGACGAGCGCGAACACCTCCTTCCGCTTCGCATCGATCACCGGCACGACGCGGGGGCCTGCCGCCGCGAGCGCGTCGAGCGTGGACACGCCAGCGACGGGGATCGAGAGCGAGAAGGAGAGACCGCGCGCGGCCGCGAGACCGATCCTGATCCCGGTGAAGCTTCCGGGACCGGTGCCGACGACCACGCGCGCGAGCTCGGAGGGCGCAGCGCCGTGCTCGCGCAGCAGCTCGTCGGCGTCAGCGAGCAGCCGACCCGGCGTCGAGACGCGTTCGCCCAGCACTCCCGTATCGCCGACGAGGGCGACAGTGGTCACGGAGGTGGCTGTGTCAAACGCGAGCGTCAGCATCGGCGTGAACGACGTCGACCAACGGCTGGTGGTCGCTCGAGACCACGATCAATCTACGGTTGCGATCGATGTGCCGCAAACGCACCTCCGCGGTTGCCGTCGGAAGCGCTCCCGCTCCGGCCTCGGGCCATTCGACGAAGCAGATCGCGCCGTCGAAGTACGGCTCGAGATCGCCCCACTCCGCATGCGACAGCTCGGTGAAGCGATAGAGGTCGAGGTGCGAGACGGGAACCGTGCCGGCGTACCGATGGCCG
>Ga0126313_10000378_pt1 | contig 20816 bp, 15 predicted proteins | sample Plot105A_FD_89954 | JGI IMG/M metagenome (GOLD analysis project Ga0126313, IMG submission 89954) | Serpentine soil microbial communities from UC McLaughlin Reserve, CA, USA - Plot105A | ecosystem: Environmental > Terrestrial > Soil > Grasslands | place: USA: UC McLaughlin Reserve, Lake County...
CAGGTCAAGGCGCGCATGAGCCAGATCAAGGCGCAGATCGAGGACACCACCTCGGACTACGACAAGGAGAAGCTCCAGGAGCGCCTCGCCAAGCTGGCCGGCGGCGTCGCCGTCATCAAGGTCGGCGCGGCGACCGAGGTCGAGCTCAAGGAGAAGAAGCACCGCATCGAGGATGCGCTCTCGACGACCCGGGCAGCGGTCGAGGAGGGCCTGGTCGCCGGTGGCGGCACGACGCTCCTTCAGGCCATCCCGTCGCTCGACAACCTCAAGCTCGACGGTGACGAGCAGGTGGGTGTGGACATTGTCCGCAAGGCCCTCGAGGCCCCGGCCCGCCAGATCGCCGACAACGCCGGCGCGTCGGGCGAGGTCATCGTCAACAAGGTTCGCGGGCTCCCGACCGGCGAGGGCTACGACGCTCTCAAGGGCGAGTACGGCGACCTCTTCAGCCGCGGCATCGTCGACGCCGCCAAGGTCACCCGCTCGGCGCTTCAGAACGCCGCATCGATCGCCGCCATGGTCCTCACGACCGAGACGCTGATCACCGACCTCCCCGAGAAGGACAAGGGCGGGAACGGCGCCGGCCACGACCACGGCGGCGGGGGAATGGACTTCTAGTCCGCCTGACTCGCGAATTCAAGCCCCCGGAGGCCATCGGCCTCCGGGGGCTTCTTCGTGTCCGCAGGCGTTCGCGACTGACGGACTCGCGAGTCAGTAAGAGGGCCGGGCATCCGTTCGCGCAGGAACCACCGGGTCAGTAAGAGGGCCGGCCCCGGTACGGGGCCGGCCCTCTCTCCTTCATGACCTGCGCGAAGCGCACGTCACTGCTTGCCTGCAGCGCAAGGGCTGGAGCAACCGGCGCTAGAACTCGTACGTGAGTCCTTCGCCGCTGAGCACGAGGCCGTCGAAGGAGATGCCCTCAACGACAGCGATCTGGCCCCTCGGGCAGTCAAGCGTCGATCCTGGTGCCGTGAAACTGATCGAGCCCGTCGTCTGGCCATTGCTGACGGGGAAGGTGCCGGTGGCGTCCACCGGAATCGTCTCCTGCTTGTTCGCCGCCTGCGGCTTCATGCCGCTCTTGGTGTAGCAACGAGACGAGATCGTGACGTCGCCGCTGAGCGTGAAGGTTGCCGTCTCGACGTTTCCGAGTCCGGCCGCCTTGAACGTCACCGTTGCGGTGCCGCCGTTGATCGACAGGCTGGGCGTGCCGATGAAGTGGGCGCTTGCCGCGCTGACCGTGCCGGTCACGAGGGCGACGAGGGCGAGAGCGACTGTCATGGACAGCAAGGTTCGTCGGAACATGGGTGAACTCCAGGGGTTGTGACGGCGCAAATGAGCCCCCGGGGAACCGCGGCAAGCGCTTCTGCCGCGCAACCCGACCACAGTCTTCACTCGACGGAACGCCTTGGCTCAGAGTTCGTGTCCAAGGTCCGTGAGCGGAAGCGCTTCCCCCGGCGCTTCGCACTGGTCAATTCGACGGTGCGCGCGCGCACCTGCTGTGCGCATTGCGGTTCCGGCCCGCGATGTAGCGGCGGCATCGCACGGTGCTGATGAACACACCCCGAGTGTCCTGGATGACGCGCCGTGTGTCTCCGGGGTGCCACTGGGCTGAAGCGTCGGCCACCTAGTCTGCCCGTGGGCCCGCTCTCCTCCGCGCCCCGGCGGATGGCGCGGGCCCTGGCCATCCGCCTCGGATCTTCTGGCGCGGGTGCGGGCGCCATCCACGACACGAAGCGGCCAGTGGATCCTCGGTCAAATCCCGCTCGCTCGACAGCGGCCGTCGACCGAACGGCGTTTGACCGAAACGGGTTCGAGGCGTCAGCCTGTCAGCGACTCAACTGACTGCCCGGAGAGTGAGGGGACGCCACCGCATGCGGAATCGCGGCCCGCTGCCCGTCATCGGCGGCGCAATCGTCATCGTCCTCGTGCTGCTGGGCGGCGGAACGGCGCTCGGCTTCGGCCCGCTCGCGGGCAGCCAGCCACCGGCCGAGGTCACGGATCCGAAGGAGATGCTCGCCCGCTCCCTCCAGGCGGCGCTCGACGCCGAGTCCGTTCACCTCGAGGGCACCCTGTCGGGCACGATCCGAGGCGACCTCGTCCAGCGGCAGGACGCGGCCGTGTCACTCGACGGGTCGACGGTCGCCGCCGAGCTCCGGCCGCATGACGCGAAGACGTCGACAACGCTCGTGAGCCCGGGCCTGGGCGTCGACGTCGCGGCCGTGTCCGTGTGGGACGGCGTCTGGTATCGCACGGGCCCGGACGATGACTGGCAGCGCGCATCGATGGGCGGGACCTCGGCCGGCGCCGGCGTCGACATCAACCCCCTGACGCTCGTCGAGCGGCTTCGCTCCTACCTTGCCACGCCCGGGACGACGCCCACGCTCGAGGCGGTCAGCTGCGCCTCGGCGTCGGGCCGGTGCCACCGGGTCACCGTCGAAGCGGGCCGCGACCCTGCAACGATCCTGCGCGCGATGCTTCCCGCCGATCGAGCCGGCGAGCTGCCCGACGTCCGTACGACCGTGACCCTGGACACCGACGCGGTCACGCTGCGACCTGCGCGCCTCGTGATCGACGCCGCGAGCGACGATGCGACGATCGTGCTCCACCTCGAGCTCGACGCCAGCGGGTGGGACGATCCGGGGATCACGATCGAGGAGCCAACGGCCGGATCCTGACAACGGCCGGCGGGCGCCCTCGACCTAGAATGGCGGGGTGAGCCCCACCCCCGCAGAACGACCCGCGAAGCGCCCGCGCACTCGCAAGGCGGAGCCGGTCGGGCAGGGGACGTGGCTGGACCTCGGGCCCGCCGACGACGCCGCCGACGACGAGGGAGGCGAGCCTCACGCAGCGGCCGTCGCGCTCCCCGAGGAGCCGGAGTGGATGCGAGACGCCCCCGTCGAGCCCGCGCTCGAGGGCGCCGGCCCGGCCCTGTCGGCGGAGGACGCGGCGCGGGCGATCGAGGCGCGGCGTCAGGCGCGTGCCGAGGAGATCCTGTCCCGGATGAACCCCGAGCAGGGCCGGGCGGTCTCGACGACCGAGGGCCCGCTGCTCATCCTTGCCGGCGCGGGATCGGGCAAGACGCGCGTGATCGCCCACCGGATCGCCTACCTCATCGGCGTGAAGGCCGTCCGACCCCACCGGATCCTCGCGGTCACGTTCACGAACCGCGCCGCGGGAGAGCTCCGCGAGCGGATCACGCACCTCGTCGGCGAGCACGGGAAGGACGTGGAGGCGGGGACGTTCCACGCGCTCTGCGCACGGGTCCTGCGCCGGGACGGGGAGGCGATCGGCATCGACCGCCGGTTCGTCATCTACGACACCGACGACCAGCAGCAGCTGATGAAGCGGATCCTGGCCGAGGAGGACCTGCCGGCGACCGGCGAGTTCCGGCCGGCGGCAATCCTCGGCGCGATCAGCCGGGCCAAGAACGAGATGCTCGACGAGACGTTCCTCGCCCAGAATGCGGTCAACCACCGGGAGCGGATGATCGCGCGCCTCGCGACGCGCTACCGGGAGCGGCTCGAGGCGGCACGGGCACTCGACTTCGACGACCTGCTGCTCAAGGCCGTCGAGCTGTTCGATCGTGCGCCCGACGTCCTCGCCCGCTACCAGGCGCGGTGGCAGTACCTGCACGTCGACGAGTACCAGGACACCAACCGGCCGCAGTACCTGTGGGTGCGGGCCCTGGCGGCCGCACATCGGAACCTGTGCGTGGTCGGCGACGACGACCAGTCGATCTACGGCTGGCGTGGCGCGAACGTGCAGAACATCCTCGACTTCGAGCGCGACTACCCCGAGGTGACCGTCGTCAAGCTCGAGCAGAACTACCGCTCGACCCAGCTGATCCTCGACGCGGCGTACGCGGTCGTGTCGCGGAACGAGCGCCGCACAGACAAGAAGCTGTGGACGCAGAACCAGGGCGGCGTCCCGATCCAGCGGTTCGAGGCGTTCAACGAGGACGAGGAGGCCGAGTGGATCGCGCGCCAGGTCGAGGGCCTGATCGGCCAGACGGGGCGCGGGTCGTGGCTCACCCGCCGGGCCGACGACGACGAGTCGACGCGCTTCCGCCCCAAGGACGTCGCGGTGATGTACCGGATGAACGCCCAGTCCCGGGCGATCGAGGAGGCGTTCCTCCGGTACGGCATCCGGTACCAGCTCGTCGGCGGCACCCGCTTCTACCAGCGCCGCGAGGTCAAGGACGCGCTTGCGTACCTCCGCGTGCTCCGCTCCGACACGGACGGCGTCAGCTTCGAACGGATCATCAACGTGCCGGCGCGCGGGATCGGCGACAAGACCGTCGAGGCGCTCCGGCGGTGGGCGGGCCGCCACGACGACAACGTGTTCGCCGCCGTCGAGGCGGCGTCGCGGGGCGAGGTCGAGGGAATCGGGCCGCGGATCCGGACCTCGCTCGGCGAGTTCGGCGCGCTCCTCGGCCGGCTCCGCACGCGCATCGGCGTGCTGCCGCTCCCGGAGCTCCTCGACGCGGTCCTCGAGCAGTCCGGCTACCGGGCGATGCTCGCCGACGGCTCCGAGGAGGGCGAGGACCGCTGGGCGAACCTCCTCGAGCTGCGCGCCGTGACCACGAGGTACGACGATCTGAGCCCCGAGGACGCCCTCGACCGGCTCCTCGAGGAGACCGCGCTCGTCGCGGACCAGGACTCGTACGAGGGCGAGGCCGACGCCGTCACGCTGATCACGCTCCACGCCGCGAAGGGCCTCGAGTTCCCGATCGTGTTCATCGCGGGGCTGGAGGAGGGACTGTTCCCGCACAACCGCGCCCTCGACGACGAGAAGGAGCTCGAGGAGGAGCGGCGGCTCGCGTACGTGGGCATCACGCGTGCGAAGCGGCGGCTGTTCCTCTCGCACGCGTGGCGACGGGCGACCTGGGGCGGCGGTGGGATGAGCATTCCATCGCGGTTCCTGCTCGAGATCCCGCCCGATCTCATGGTCGGCCCGCAGCTGCACCGGGGCGACGACCTGGGGTCGGACCTCGACCCCGAGCTCGTGTTCCGTGAGCGGGGCTCGCGCCTCGGGTCCGGGATCCGGGCCGGGGGCGGCGCGTACCGGCAGGGGAGCGGCCGCCCGGGCGCGCCCGCCGAGGGAGAGACCTTCCGTCCGTCACGGGACCTCGGCGCGAAACGCGACGCGTTCGCGTCGGGCGCGCCGTCGGGGTCGCTCGGCCGCGCGGGGTGGGGGCAGGGCGACAGCGTCCCTCCGCCGACGTCCCTTCCGGCGTGGGACGAGGCCGGGCCGTCGGTGCGCGAGGCACTCGGGCCGCGCGAGCGAGGCACCGTTCCCGCCCGGCCGATCGTGCCCGGCGAGCGCCGTTATCGCGACGGGGACCGGATCCGGCACGCCAAGTGGGGCGACGGCATCGTGATCACCTCGAAGCTGACCCGTGACGACGAGGAGGTCACCGTTGCCTTCAAGGACCCGGGCGTGGGGCGCAAGACGATGCTCGCGAGCCTCGCCAATCTCGAGCTCACCGGGTAGGCGCTTCCGGAGGCCGGCGCCTGGTCGAGACCCGCGATCACGAGCGCGGGATCACTCCAGCAGTGGCTCGTCGCGCCGGCGCACGGCGGCCATGCGCCACGCGGCGACGAACGCGATGATGCCAATGACCCCGATCGCGATCAGGGACACCGCGATCGGGATCCCGAACACGACCAGCACTCCTCCGACGTGGAGGCCGTCCCATGCACCGTGGAGCACGACCACGAGGACGAACGCGGAGATGGTGCGCGCGCCGAGTCGCCAGCGCCCCTGTTCGCTGTCCGCGAACAGTGCGGCCGCCGCGATCCCGGTCCAGATGCCATGGCCGAACGGTGCCAGGATCGCGCGGAGCGCCGTCTGGATCAGGGATGCGGTCACGTCGCCGCCGGTCGCGAACAGGATCGTGAACGCGTAGCCGAGACTCTCGAACGCGGCGAACCCCATCCCCACCGCGGTCCCCACGAGCAGGCCGTCGAGTGCGCGGCCGTGGGGCAGCCGGCGCACGATGAACATGACCGCCGCGAGCTTGCACGCCTCTTCGATCGCACCCACGGCGAGCCCACCGCGCAAGGTGAGCGTGTCGCTCTCACCCACCAACCGCGGGAGCAGCACGGGCTCGAGGATCGATGCGCCGAGGATCCCCAGCACGCCACCGATGACGAACGACCACGCAACAGCCTCGAACGAAAGCACGGACCGACGGAGGTGGTCGTGGACGAAGGCGACGAACGCCATCGGGACGAGGAAGCTCCCGATCAGCACGACCGTCGGGTAGAGGTTCGGGTTCCCGGTCCTGAACAGGATCCAGACCAGCACGCCGAACACCGCAACGCCGCCGACGAGCAGCGTCTTCCACCCGACGTGCTCCGGCCGGGCAGACGCGGCAGGCGTGGCGGGGCCGGTGCGAGATGCGGGTGCGGCGGCCGTGATCCTCCGCGGGACAAGCTGCATGCAGCGAGTGGAGCCCGTGCCCGATTGCCGAACAGGGGGCGCAGGTCGCCCGTCTGATTGCGGCCGGATGGCAGGATCGGCGCGCCCATGTCTCCGACGTCACGCCCGACACCGGTCGCGCCGGCCCCTCAGCGATCGGCACCCGCGGCTTCGAGCAGCGACACGACCTCTGTGAAGCCCCGGTCTCGCGCGTGGGCGAGCGGCGTCACCCCGTCACGATCAGCGAGCTCGGGGTCGGCTCCCGCCTCGAGCAGCAGCCGGACGATCTCCTGGTGCGCACGTCCGCCGTCCGAGAGGATGATCGCCTCGAGCAGGGCGGTCCAGCCGAGACGGTTCACGTGGTCGACGTCGACGTCCGACTCCGCGAGCAGGTAGCGCACGACCTCGACGTGGCCGCGCTCGGCGGCCGGGATGAGCGCGGTCCCGCCGAAGCGGTTGGTGAGCGCGGGATCAGCGCCCGCCTCGTTCGCGATCCGCAGGATGTCGAGCAGGCCGTTCGGGGCGGCGTAGAGGAGCACGTTGTCGAGCCGGTTGTCACGGATGTCCACGTCCGCCCCGGCGTCCACGAGCGCGCGCACGGCCTCCGTGTCCTCCGCGACCGTCGCGATCATCACGGGCGTCCGCCCGTTTGTGTCCCGCGCGTCGATCGGCACCCCATCGCGGAGGAACCGCGTGATCGCGTCGACATCGCCGTCCCGAGCCGCGTCGTGCAGCGGCAGGTCCATTGCCACCCGTGATCCTCCGGCTGAGGCAGACTGCGCGCCCGCCGGCGATGGAGCAGGCGTCCCGCACGCTGCGAGTGAGCCGAGAAGCAGCGTCGTACCGACCAATCGTGCGACCCGCCCGATCCGCATCTCCCCGCGATTATGCTGCTCGCCATGACGAGCGATGCCCGCCCCCGGACTCGCTACCGCCCCGCCGACCGGCCGCCGGTCGACCTCGGGCCGATCGTCCGGCTGCGCGACTTCGAGGCGCCTGCCCGCGAGCGCCTCGACCCCGTCGCCTGGTCGTACTACGCAGGCGGCGCGTACGACGAGCACACGCTCGGCGCGACGGCAGCGGCGTGGGACGCATTCCGCCTTCGACCCCGCGTCCTCGTGGACGTCTCGGCGACCACGACCGCCACGACCGTGCTCGGGCGGCCGACGACGATGCCCATCGGGATCGCACCCGCCGCGATGCACGCGCTCGCGCACGTCGACGGGGAGCGTGCCACGGCCCGGGCGGCCGCGGCCGCGGGCGTGATCCAGGTCGTCTCGACCCTCTCGTCGTACGGCCTGGCCGATGTCGCCGATGCCGCGCCCGGCGGCCGGCGCTGGTTCCAGCTCTACGTCCAGCCCGACTGGGGGCTGAACCGTGCGCTCGTCGAGCGCGCCGTCGCCGCCGGGTACGAGGCGATCGTCGTGACGGTCGACGTGCCGGTCCTCGGCTACCGGGACAACGTCCTGCGGGACGTGTTCGACCCCGGTCCTGGTGCATACGGAAACCTTCCCCAGCGCGACGTCTGGAAGCGCGAGGACGAGATCGACGCGATCCTCGACCTGCGCAGCGTGGCGCTGACGTGGAAGCAGCTGGCGGAGATCCGGTCATGGGCGCCGTTGCCCATGGTCCTGAAGGGGATCCTCACCGCCGAGGATGCCCGACTCGCCGTCGACAACGGCGTCGATGCCGTGTGGGTCAGCAATCACGGCGGCCGGCAGCTCGATCGCGTCGCGGCCGGTGTGGAGGTGCTGGCGGAGGTGGTCGACGCGGTCGAGGGCCGGGCCGAGGTCTACCTCGACGGCGGGGTCCGCCGGGCACCGGACGTGCTGGTCGCGCTCGCCCTCGGCGCGCGCGCCGTGTTCGCGGCACGGCCGTTCCTGTGGGCGCTCGCGTGCGCAGGCGAGGCCGGAGTCGCGCACGCCTTCGGGATCCTGCACCAGGAGCTCGAACGCGCGCTGTCGATGATGGGCGTGACCGAGCCCGCGGCGCTGACGCGTGCGCACGTGGAACGGGCGGACAGCTCCCGAACATGACATGGCGGGGCACGCCCGCGGGCTAGACTCGATGCCGATGACCGAGTCGCTCCCCGTCGACCCCGCGCTGGTCGAGGAGGCCGCCGCGCTCGATGAGGCGGGCGCAGGAGCCCGGCACGCCGAGCTGGTGGCACAGGTCGACCGGGCCAATCGCCTGTACCACGAGCAGGACGCGCCCGAGCTAACCGACGCGGAGTACGACCAGCTGTTCCGGCAGCTCGTCGCGCTGGAGGCCGCGTGGCCCGCGTTCGTGACGCCCGAGTCGCCCACCCAAAAGGTCGGCGGCACGCCGGCGGGCGGGCGGTTCCCGGAGGTCCGGCACCAGCGGCCCATGCTGTCGCTGTCCAACGCGTTCAGCCATGACGAGCTGCGTGCGTTCGACGCGCGGGTGCGTCGAGGCCTGGGACTCCCCGCCGCGCCGGATCCCGCACCCGAGCTCACCTACGTCGCCGAGCTGAAGATCGACGGGTTGGCCGTCTCGCTGCGCTACGAGCGCGGCCGCTTCACGCTCGGGGCGACGCGCGGTGACGGCTCGACCGGCGAGGACGTGACCCCGAACCTGCGCACGATCCGCGCGATCCCGGAGCGGCTGACCGAGCCGGCCACGCTCGAGGCGCGCGGCGAGGTGTTCATGCCCAAGGCGGAGTTCGCGCGGATCAACGCCGAGCGCGAGGAGCTGGGCCTCGCGCTGTATGCGAACCCCCGGAACAGCGGGGCTGGATCCCTCCGCCAGAAGGATCCGTCGGTGACGGCGAGCCGGCAGCTCACCACGTGGCTGTACCAGCTCGTGGAGGACCAGCCGCCGGTCGACTCCCAGTCCGCGGCGCTCGCGCGGCTCGAGGCGCTGGGCTTTCCGGTCAATCCCGAGCGGCGGCCGGGCCTCGACATGGAGGCCGTCATCGCGTTCACCGAGCGCTGGCGGGAGGCGCGCCACGAGCTCCCGTACGAGACCGACGGCGTCGTCGTGAAGGTCGACCGGTTCGACCAGCAGGAGCGGCTGGGGATGGTGAGCCGGGCGCCGCGCTGGGCGATCGCGTTCAAGTTCCCGCCGGAGCAGGTCGAGACGGTCGTCGAGGACATCGTCCCGTACGTGGGACGGACCGGGACGCTGACCCCGGTCGCGCACCTCGTCCCCGCCAAGGTCGCGGGGTCGACCGTCGCCCGCGCGACGCTGCACAACCTCGACGAGGTGCGCCGGAAGGACATCCGCATCGGCGACACGGTCGTGCTCCAGAAGGCCGGCGACGTGATCCCTGAAGTCGTCCGCCCGATCCTCGACAGGCGGCCGTCGGACGCCCGCGAGTACGAGGTGCCGCCGGCATGCCCGGTCTGCGGCACGGCCGTCGTCCAGGACGAGGGCGCCGTCCGCCACTACTGCCCCAACCCCGTCTGCCCGGCTCGCCTGTCGCAGGCGTACGGGCACTTCGTGGGGCGTGGCGGGATGGACATCGAGGGGGCGGGATGGGCCGTCCTCACCCAGCTCCTCGAGCGCGGGATGGTCCACCGCCGGTCGGACTTCTTCCGGCTGACCGTCGATGACCTCGAATCGCTGGAGCGCTTCGCGCGCAAGAGCGCCGAGAACCTGTACGGCTCGATCCAGCGTGCGAGGACCGGCCGGCCGCTGGCGAAGGTGATCAACAGCCTGGGGATCCCGCAGGTCGGCGAGTCCACGGCCGTGGACTTGGCACGGTGGCTTGCGCGGCGGGTGCGGCCAGACCGCTTCGGACCGGTGGCCGCCGCCGCGAACGGGGTGGATGGGGAGGTGGACCCGTGGTTCGCCGCCGTCGAGGGGGAGCTGCGCCGGGTCGCGGTCGAGGAGCCGGAGGCGCTCCAGGACGTCGCCGGCATCGGGCCGTCGGTGTCCGCGGCGATGCACGCGTGGTTCACGGACGAGGCCACGCGTGACGCGCTGCGCGAGCTCGTCGAGGCGGGCGTGGTGCCCGAGCGGCCGGTCGCGCGCGACGACGAGACGGCAGACGACGGGCCGCTCACGGGCAAGACCGTGGTCGTGTCGGGCTCGCTCGAGTCGTTCAGCCGCGAGGAGGCCGAGGACGCCGTGCGCGCCGCGGGCGGCAAGCCCGCGGGTTCCGTGTCGAAGAAGACGGACTACCTGGTCGCCGGGCCGGGCGCCGGATCGAAGCTCGCGAAGGCGGCGGAGCTTGGCGTCCCGGTGCTCGACGAGGAAGGGTTTCGACGGCTCCTTGCCGGTGATGCGGCTGCGGACCCGCAACCCGCAGACGCTTCGGGCATCGGCTGACCGCATCCGCAATGCGGCCGAGAGCCGACTCACGGCATAATGCCCGCGGTTCGGCTCCGGTTCGAAGCAGGAGCCGCCAAGGAGGAACGAATGTCCCTGCGAGGACGCATTTCCCTGCTCGGCGCGATCGCGCTGATCGCCGCCGCCTGTTCCAGCGGCGGTGCCAGCCCGGCGACGTCCGCCGCCCCGAGCGTCGCCGCGAGCGACGCCGCCTCTGCCCCTGCCTCCGGGTCGGCGTCCGCGCCGGCATCCGAGGCAGCCTCGATCGACCCCAACTCCCTGTTGGGCAAGATCATCTCGTCGGGCAAGATCCGCATCGCGACGGACCCCAACTACAAGCCGTTCTCCTTCCTCAACCCCGACACGAACACCTATGAGGGGTTCGACACTGCGACCGCCGAGGAGACCGTCAAGCGCCTCAACGAGAAGCTGGGCACGAACATCGAGCTGCAGTGGGAAACCCCGAGCTGGGATCTCATCACCGCCGGCAGCTGGGGCGGCCGATGGGACGTCTCGATCGGCTCCATGAGCGTGACCGAGTCCCGCGCCAAGGTCGTCGACTTCACCGACCCGTACTACTACGACGGTGGCGGCATCGCCGTCCCGACCAACTCGACCATCACGTCGCTCGACGAGCTCAGCGGCGGCAAGACCTTCTGCGTCGGCACCTCGACGACCTACGAGCAGTGGCTCAACAAGACGCTCGAGATCGTCGACCCGAACATGATGGAGCCGCCGACCGACCCCCAGGTCACCGCGCTTCCCACGGACAACGAGTGCATCCAGGCGGTCGCCGCGGGCCGCACGTTCGACGCGATCGTGGCCAACAAGAACGGTCTCGAGGATGCCGTCGCGAGCGACCAGCCGATCAAGATGCTGCTCGACAAGCCGATCTTCACGGTGTCGGTCGCGTTCGCCCTGGACAAGAGCGGCCCCGACACGGCGGCGGCGCTCGACGTCCTGAACGAGATCATCGCGGACATGCACGCCGACGGGACGCTCAAGGGCTTCTCGGAGCAGTGGCTCAAGGACGACGTCACGACCAAGCCCGAGTGATGTGAGCCCGGCGCGCCCGGCATCGTCCGGCGCGCCGACCACCACGGGAGCCGACATGGCGACCGCCACCACCGCCCCGCAGGCGACGAGCGCCGAGCTCGGATCACGCATCGAGGACGCCGAACGGCACCGGCGCGTTCGCTGGCGTGTCGTCTTCGTCACGGTCTGGATCGTCATCCTCGTCGCGCTCGTCACGTTCGTGGCCGGAACGGTCCGGCTCGACACGACCTTCCTCAACAAGTCCGTCCCGTTCATCCTCGCGGGCGTCACGATCACGCTGCTCGTGTCGTTCGCGTCGATCGCGATCGCGATCGTGCTCGCCATCCTGGGCGCGCTCGGTCGCCTGTCCCGGAACCCGGTCCTCAACGCGATCGCCAGCTTCTACGTGTCCTTCTTCCGCGGGACGCCGCTGCTGCTCCAGATCCTGTTCCTGTACCTCGGCCTGCCGCAGGCCGGCATCGTCCTCCCCGCGCTGCCGACCGGCATCCTCGCCCTGGGCTTCAACTACGGGGCATACATGACCGAGATCTTCCGCGCCGGGATCCAGGCGGTGCCGAACGGCCAGACCGAGGCGGCCTACTCGCTGGGGATGACGGATCGGACCACGTTCCGGCGCGTCATCGTCCCGCAGGCGTTCCGGATCGTCACGCCTGCCATCGGCAACGACTTCATCGCGATGCTCAAGGACTCGTCGCTGGTCTCGGTCATCGGCGTCCAGGAGATCCTGTGGCGCGCGCAGACGATCGGCCGCCCGACCTTCCAGTCGATGCAGACGATCCTCGTCGCGGCGATGGTCTATTGGGTGCTCACGATCCTGTTCTCGATCCTCCAGCACCGTCTCGAGCGCCGGATGGCCATCGGCGATCGGCGGCCTGCATGAGCGCGGCACCCGCGGTCGCGGACTCGGACGAGATCGACCCCCGCGAGGTCCCCGGCTCCCTCGTGCCCACCGGCGCGCCGCCGGTCGTGCGCGCCGTGGGCATCCACAAGTTCTTCGGGGCCAGCCACGTCCTCCGTGGCTGCTCGATGACGGTCTACCCACGCGAGACGATCACGATCCTCGGGCGGTCGGGGTCAGGCAAGAGCACGTTCCTGCGCTGTCTCAACTTCCTCGAGGAGCCGAGCGCCGGCACGGTGATGATCGACGACGTCCAGGTGGCGGCCTCGCCGATCCGTCGACACAGCCGGGCCGACCTGGAGCGGGTCCGCCAGCTGCGGCTCCGCGCCTCCATGGTGTTCCAGGAGTTCAACCTGTTCCCGCATCTCTCGGTGCTGGGGAACGTCACCGAGGCGCCCGTGCACGTCAAGGGGCTCGCACGCGCGCAGGCCGTCGAGATCGGCGAGCGATACCTCGAGAAGGTCGGCCTCATCGACAAGCGCGACGAGTACCCGGCCCGGCTGTCCGGCGGGCAGCGCCAGCGGGTCGCGATCGCGAGGGCGCTGGCGATGGAACCCCGGGTCCTGCTGTTCGACGAGCCAACCTCGGCCCTCGACCCGTCGCTCGTGGGCGAGGTGCTCAAGGTCATGGAGGAGCTTGCGCACGAGGGACGGACGATGATCGTCGTCACCCACGAGATGCAGTTCGCCCGGGAGGCCGCGGATCGGGTCTATCACCTCGAGCAGGGTGAGTTCCTGGAGATCGGGCCGCCCGAGCAGGTGATCGAGCACCCACGCGACGAGCGGACCCGCGTGTTCCTCGCCCGGTTCCTCGGCAGCGCACACCTCCACGCGGGCGCCGGTGCCGTGCACGTGCCCGACCCGATGATCACCCCGCACGCGCACGAACTCGACGTGCCGCACCCGCACGGGTAGGCGAGGCGAAGCCCGTCTGCCTGTACCGCCGCGCAACCATCGCGCGCGTATCATCGGGCAATGCCCGCCCTCACCCGCGCCGACGTCGAGCACGTGGCGTACCTCGCACGCCTCGGGTTGACCGAAGACGAGCTCGGGCGTCTCGAGGGGCAGCTCAACCACATCCTCGACCAGTACGAGAGACTCGCCGAGCTGGACACCGACGCGATCCTGCCGACGGCGCAGACGATCGAGCTCGAGAACATCCTGCGCGACGACGTCGCCCGGCCGTCGATGCCCCCGTCGGAGGTCCTCGCGAACGCGCCGGCGCGCGAGGGCGACTTCTTCGTCGTGCCGGCGATCCTCGGCGGCGAGTGACCGAGCGGATGACCGCCGCCGAGGCCGATGCCCTCACCGAGTCGTTCGCGCACGACCTCGCCGCGCGGTTGCGTGCCGGCGACACGACCTCGCGCGAGATCACCGACGCACACCTGGCCCGCGCGCAGCGCACGGATCACGGGCTCCACGCCTGGCTGACGCTCGACCGCGATCGGGCCCTCGGCGAGGTCGACGCGGCGGACGCTCGCGTCGCCGCGGCACGGGCGGACGGGCCCGCGGCACTCGAGGCGCTTCACCCGTTGCTCGGCATGCCGGTCGCGCTGAAGGACCTCGTCTCGGTCCGCGGCGGCCAGTGCACGGCCGGGTCGCGCATCCTGGAGGGCTACCGCGCGCCGTTCGACGCCCACATCACCGAGCGCCTCCGCGACGCCGGCGCGGTCATCCTCGGGAAGACGAACATGGACGAGTTCGCGATGGGCTCGTCGACCGAGCACTCCGCCTTCGGGCCGACCGCGAACCCGTGGGACCTCGACCGCGTGCCCGGCGGCTCGTCGGGCGGATCTGCGGCAAGTGTCGCGGCGTTCCACGCACCGCTCGGGATCGGCACGGACACGGGAGGATCGATCCGCCAGCCGGCGGCGCTCACCGGGACGGTGGGCATGAAGCCGACGTACGGCCGCGTCTCGAGGTACGGGATCATCGCCTTTGCCAGCAGCCTCGATCAGATCGGCCCGTTGGCCCGCGACGCCCGCGACGCCGCCGCGCTGCTCCACGCGATCGCCGGGCGGGACGAGCGCGACTCCACGAGTGCCCCGGTCCCGGTTCCGGACGACCTGCTGGGCCTGCCTGCTTCTGATGACGAGGCCGCGTCGTGGCTGCGCGGCAAGCGGTTCGGCCTGCCGAAGGAGTACTTCGTGGCCGGCATGGAGCCCGGCGTCGAGGCCCGGGTGCGGGAGGCCGTGGCCCAGCTCGAGGCGGCCGGGGCGACTGTCGAGGACGTCAGCCTGCCGCACACCGACTATGGCCTTGCCACGTACTACATCGTGGCCCCCGCCGAGGCGTCCTCGAACCTCGCGCGCTACGACGGCGTCCGGTACGGCTACAGCGTGCGAGGCGGGGACGACTATCTCGCGGACTACCTCGCGACGCGGGGCAAGGGCTTCGGTGCCGAGGTGAAGCGCCGGATCATGCTCGGCACGTACGCCCTGTCGGCGGGCTACTACGACGCGTTCTACCTGAAGGCGCAGAAGGCACGGACGCTGATCAAGCGGGATTTCGACCTCCTGTGGGACCAGGGGTTCGACGCCCTCGTCGCCCCGACATCGCCGACCGTCGCCTTCCCGTTCGGCGCGCGCATGGACGATCCGGTCCAGATGTACCTGTCCGACGCGTGCACGCTGCCCGTCAACATGGCCGGCCTGCCGGGCGTGTCCGTCCCATGCGGCCTGTCCGACGGGCTCCCGGTCGGGCTGCAGCTGATCGGCGCGGCCTGGTCCGAGGCCTCGCTGATGCGCGCCGCGCGTGCCTACGAGGGGATCACCGCGTACGCCGATTGGCGGCGCGTCCGGCCGCACGCGCTGGCGAGGCTGGAGGACGCATCGCTGGCAGCACCCGCCGAGCGCATCGCCGCGGCCGTCTGACGCGGCGTACCCTTCCACGACATGACCGACCTCGACGTCCCCGCGCGCGCCCCGCTCGCCGAGCGTGCGCTCGCGCAGCGCGTGCGCGCCGTGCCGCCGTCGGGGATCCGGCGGTTCTTCGACATCCTCGCGACGATGGACGACGTCATCAGCCTCGGCGTGGGGGAGCCGGACTTCGACACGCCGCGCGAGATCGTCGAGGCGGGCGTCGAGAGCCTCCGCGAGGGCCGCACGCACTACACGAGCAACTTCGGGACGATCGAGCTGCGGCGCGCCCTGTCCCAGCACCTCGATCGACTGTACGGCGTGCGGTATGCGCCGGAGAACGAGATCCTCGTGACGGTCGGGGCCTCAGAGGCGGTGGACCTCGCGCTTCGCGCGACCTGCGATCCCGGCGACGAGGTCATCCTCCACGAGCCGTCGTACGTCGCGTACGTCCCGGCGATCGTGTTCGCGGGCGGGGAGGTCGTGCAGGTGCCGACCCGTTTCGAGGACGACTTCGCGCTCGATCCCGCGGCGGTCGAGGCGGCGATCACGCCGCGCACGAAGGCGCTGTTCCTCGGGTATCCCGCCAACCCGACGGGCGCCGTCCTCGACGACGACGTCCAGGACGAGCTGGCGAGGATCGCCCGCGACCATGACCTCCTCGTGTACAGCGACGAGATCTACGACCGCCTCGCGTACGGCACGTACCGCCACCGCGCCTTCTCGTCGCTGCCCGGGATGTGGGAACGGACGATCCTCATGGGCGGCTTCTCGAAGGCATACGCCATGACCGGCTGGCGGGTCGGCTGGATGTGCGCCCCCGCGCCGATCCTCGAGGGCATCGTCAAGGTCCACCAGTACGGGATCATGTCCGCGCCGACGGTCGCGCAGGACGCCGCGCTCGCCGCGCTGGTCGCGGGGGAGCCGCACGTCGAGGCGATGGTCGCCGAGTACGACCGACGCCGCCGCCTGCTGGTCGACGGCCTGAACGCGATCGGCCTGGACACGTTCGAGCCGCGCGGCGCGTTCTACGCGTTCCCGCGGATCACGTCGACCGGGCTGACCTCGGACGAGTTCACCGAGCGTCTCCTCCTCGAGGAGCGCGTGGCGGTCGTGCCGGGGAGCGCCTTCGGGCCGTCGGGCGAGGGCCACGTGCGGATGTGCTACGCGACCTCGTACGAACAGCTCGAGGAGGCGGTCAGCCGGATCACGAGGTTTGTCGAGCGCGCGCGCCACGAGTCCGCCTAGCGGCGGGCCCTGTCAGTCGGCGCGCAACGATGCCCGCCGGCGCGCCTCCTCGATCGCCCAGATTGCGAGCGGCCGGAGGTACAGGCTCGCCCGGTAGTTGCCGTCGCGATCGTACGCCTCGGGCGTCCGGAACCACAGGCCGTGCTCCTGCCACACGACCCGTGCGGCACCGGACGCCGTCTCCCAGGCCTCGTCCGCGAGACCACGGCCGAGCATGAGCGCCGCGAGCGCATAGGTCGTTCCGGTCCACACCTCCTGGCTCTGCTCGCTCGACGGGTCGACGGTCCCGTCGGGCCGCATGCCGTTGACGGCTCCGAGGAGCCCGTCGCCGAAGTCGACCACGTTTCGCGCGTGGATCGTCCGAAGCGCCCGCGCGACCCGTGACGGATCGACAAGGTCGCCGAGCCCCGACAGGTCTGCGTACCACTGGCCCGCGAGCATGTCCGCCATCACGCTGTCCGAGCTGAGCGCGGCGCCGCCGTCGTACGCGTAGTACCCGTCCGCGCCGTCCCGCCACAGCCGGCGCTCGAACGACTCGCGGCCGCGGACGTAGGCGTCGTGCCACCCGGCCGCGCCGGTGTCGTCCCCGTCGCGCGTCGCCAGCTCCTCGGCCGCTCGCAGCGCGCCCAGCCACAGCAGCCCGCCGTACGCGGACGGCCCGTGCATCGGCCAGGTGTCGTACGTCTGGTCGGGGAGGCCCGCATGGTCGGGCAGCCCGTCGCCGTCCGTGTCCTGCGCGGCGAGCCGGCGGAGCGCCGCCTCGACGGTCGGCCGCGCGTCGCGCACGAGGGCGTCGTCGCCGAGGAGGACCACGTCGCGCCACACCTGGAGCGCGAGCTTCGGTGCGAGGTCCACCCAGCCGTTGACGTCCTGGAACCGGTAGCGGTTCGGCCGGACGAAGGGGTCCTCGTCGGGGCCGCCCACGTCGTGGGGCACGGCGAACGCAGCCTTCCGGGTAGCGGCGACGCCGGACGCCTCGATCGTGACCGGCGTCGTGTCCACGCCCGCGACCGTGGTTAGCAGGTCCCGGATGCCGCGACGCTCGAGGGCGGGGAACAGCTCGACGAGCGCCGCCGACGCGTAGAAGTCGACATCGACGGTGTCGTAGAACGCGTAGTCGAGGCATTCGAGGAGCGCGAATCGCCCGGGGTCGTCCGAGTCCGGGTCGGTCCCGCCGACCTCGCCCGCCTCCCAGAACGTCCCGCCGTCGACGAGGAAGTAGAGCTCGTTGAACAGGGCCGCGCGATACCAGGCGGGGAGCGACTCGTCCTCGAGCACCGGCCGCTGCCATGCTTCGATCGCCGCCCGCCAGGCCGGTGCCTCCGCGAGGGCGTGCCGGGCGAGATCGAGCGCACGGCCGCCCGTCCGGCCCCAGTCGCGGGTGTAGCGCTTCCACCAGCGCCGGCCACCGCCGAACTCGGTGATCGGCAGGTCCCACGCCACCGCGAAGCGCACCGTCCGCGCCTCGCCGGGCGCCAGGGTCACGGTGGCTGAAACCGCGCCGCCGACCGACTCCCCCGCGAGCGCCGGCCGCCGGTCGGCTGCCTCATCGCCGCCGGTCAGCCGGCCGTCCTCCGCGAAGTCGGCCCACAGGTCCCGGTCGAACCGGGCGTCGAACCGGGACCGCGCGCCGAGCGTCACGCCGTCGTCCGCGGCGGCCGCGATCGCGAACGTCCCGCGCAGGCCGGCAGGGCCCGCCGCCCCATCGCGGAACACGACCCCGACCCCGGCGTCATCATCGACGGCCTCCTGCCACGGACCCGCGACCGGCGATTCGGTCGCGCGGGCCCCGAGCGGGTTGGCCCACGAGAGCAGCAGGCCGACCGTCCGCTCCTCGTCCGCCGCGTTCTCGATCCGCCACTCGAACGAGCCGACCGGCAGCGCGCTGCGGTCGTAGTCGTGCGCGATGACCGGCGACAGCTGTTCGCCCGTGAGCCTGACCCCGCCCATCGAGGGCGGCTCGAAGGTCTGCCACGCGCGGGGGAAGAGCGCGTGATACGTCCCGGCGCCGACGGGGAGATCGAAGCCCCACGCCGGCAGCTCGCTGGGTCGCAGGGTCGACAGCACGTGCGCCCGGCTGCCGTCGGGTCCGGCGACGAACACGGCGAAGCCGTCCGCCGCGACGGGCCGGAATGCGTGTCGCCCCACCTCGAGGTGCCAGCGCGAGACGTCGCCCCGGAACGACCGCCCGATGCTCCCGCTGCCCAGGCCGCCGATCGGCACGCCGGCCCACTCGCCGTCGTCGATGAGACCCGGCACCCGGGGCCGCGACACCCGCTCGCACGCCAGGCCGATCGGTCGCGTCCAGGCCACGGACGGAATCCGGAGCCCGCTGGCCGATCCGGGGACCGGCTCCGCGAGATCCGTCACTTGTCGACCCCCGTCACGACGACGCCGCGCATGAACGCGCGTTGGGCGAACAGGAAGATGACGATCGGCACCGCCATCGTGAGCAGCGCCGACGCCTGGATGAGCGTGGGCTGACTCGCGTACAGGGCGTTGTACTGCTGGATCGCGATCGACAACGGCTGCAGCTCGGGCTTGCTGCCGAGGTAGAGCAGCGGCATGAAGAAGTCGTTCCAGGCGAAGAAGAAGTGGAACAGGCTGACCGCGGTGATCGCGGCAACGGACTGGGGGACGATGATCGAACGCAGGATCCGGAACGGCCCGGCGCCGTCGATCATCGCCGCCTCGTCGAGCTCGCGGGGGATCGACAGGAAGTACTGGCGCAGCAGGAACACGTTGTAGGCGTTGGCGAAGCAGTGGGGGATGATCAGCGGCAGCCACGTCCCGTTCCAGCCCAGCGTCGTGAACAGCACGTACTGCGGCAGGAGCGTGACCTGGAACGGGAGGATGATCGTCGCGATCAGCACGATGAACAGCGCGTTCTTGCCGGGGAACCGGAAGCGGGCGAACCCGTACGCCACGAGGATGGACGAGGTCACCGCGCCGATGGTGCTGAGGAGCGCGATGCCGAACGTGTTGCGCAGCAGCCGCGGGAAGTTGAGCTGGTTCCAGGCGGTCGTGAAGTTGTCGATGAGCGGCGCGAAGGTCCACGCCTGCTCGAGCGTGCGCCAGCGGCCCTGCCACTCGATCGGCGTCTGGGTCGTGTCCACCGGGTCGATGAACACGCTCGACTCGCGACCGGGCTCGATGAGGATGAGCTGCTTCGTCGACCCGTCCGGGAAGGGGACCGTGTAGACCGGGTAGTCCTGGCCCTGGTACTGGGCGGTCTGCGGCGCCGCCGGCCATACCGGGGCGCCGGGCGTGCTCGACTGCCCGGGCTGCTGGAACGCGGTCGTCACCATGTACAGCATCGGGAGCAGGAGCGTGCTGATGATGATGAGCGCGAACATCAGCAGCATCGACCGCCCGAGGAACCGGCGATACGACTTCGCGACGGGGCTGCGGTCGCTGAACGCGAGGTTCCGGGCCTCGCCGGTCTCCTGGGCCTGGGTGGCCGCGGTCATCGCTCGCCACCCGCGTAATAGACCCGTCGCCGCGCGAAGCCGAACAGCGCCACCGTCAGCACGAGCACGATGACGAACAGCAGCCAGGCGATCGCCGCCGCGTAGCCCATGTGGTTGAACACGAAGCCTTCGCGGAACAGCACCAGGTTGATGAACAGCGTCGCGTTGTTCGGGTCACCCCGGCCGTTGGTCATCACGTAGGCCTGGGTGAAGTACTGGAACGTCCCGATCAGGATGATCACGAGGTTGTAGAACAGCACCGGCGACAACAGCGGGATCGTGATCCGGCGGAAGGACTGCCAGGTGCCCGCGCCGTCGATTCGCGCCGCCTCGTAGAGCTCGGTCGGCACCGACTGGAGCCCGGCGATGTTGATGATCATGAAGTTGCCGATGGCCCACAGGCCGATCATCGTGAGCGCCGGGTAGATCCAGGTCTCGCTGTTGATCCAGTCGGGCTGGGGGAGGCCGAAGGATCCGAGGATCTGGTTGAGCCAGCCCGTCTCGGTGTTCAGGAAGCCGATCCAGACGAGGGTCGAGGCCACGAGCGGGATCATGATGGGCATGTAGACCAGCG
>Ga0126313_10000379_pt1 | contig 20796 bp, 15 predicted proteins | sample Plot105A_FD_89954 | JGI IMG/M metagenome (GOLD analysis project Ga0126313, IMG submission 89954) | Serpentine soil microbial communities from UC McLaughlin Reserve, CA, USA - Plot105A | ecosystem: Environmental > Terrestrial > Soil > Grasslands | place: USA: UC McLaughlin Reserve, Lake County...
ACGATCCCGACCTCGCCGCGCGGGCGCGGCGCACGCTGCATCTCGTGGACGGCGTGCTGCGGGAATAGAAAAACGGGGTCAGGTACCGATTACGCGGAAATCGAGCCGACCCCGTTTCTAAGCCAACGCCGTTTTGGCCGTCGCGAGCCCGTAGCCCACCGTCGCGCTGGTGCCTACGACTAGCGACGCCGCGAACACTCCCAGCACGGCGAGCAGCGTCCGCGCGCGCCGCGTCGCGCCGAAACTGGGGCCGACGAGCGAGCGCAGCCCGCCGGGCGCCCGCCTCGAGGCGCCGGCGCGAGGGCCGGTCATGGGGGCACCGGCGCAAGGCCGGTCATCGGGGCACCGGCGCGAGGGCCGGTCATGCGGCCACCGGCGCGAGGGCCGGTCATGCGGCGACCAACCGTCCGCCGTCGAGCCGGAGTACGCGGTCGGCGATCGCCGCCGCGCTCGCCTCATGGGTCACGAGGACGACCGCGCGGCCGGCGCCGGCGAGCTCGCGCAGCAGCGCGAGCACGTCGGCGCCCGCTACCACGTCGAGGTTGCCGGTCGGCTCGTCGGCCAGCAGCAGCGACGGATCGTTGACGAGCGCGCGGGCGATCGCGAAGCGCTGCTGCTCGCCGCCCGAGAGCTGATGCGGGAACAAGTCCGCGACCTCGCGCAGCCCGAGCCGGTCGACGACCGCGCGGCCGCGTGCGACCGCGCCGGAATCCGCGCCGCGCACGCGCGCGGCGAGCAGGACGTTCGCCTCGCCGCTCAGCTCGGGCAGGAGGTGGAAGAACTGGAACACGAAGCCGACGTGCCGGCGCCGCAGCGCCGAGAGCCGCCGCTCGCCCACGCCGGTGACGGGCTCGCCGCCGATCGTCACGCTGCCCGCGTCCGGCCGGTCTAGCCCGCCGAGCAGGTGCAGGAGGGTCGACTTGCCCGAACCCGAGCGCCCGAGCACCGCGACGATCTCTCCGGCGGCCACCTCGAGCTCGGCGCCGTCGAGCACGCGGCGCGCGGAGCGACCCTGTCCGAACGTCCGGACGAGCCCGCGGGCGGCGACGACGGTCATGGGCTCCAAGGTACGCGGTGCGCAAGAGCGGCCCCGCTCGCGTTCGGCCCGGCAATTCCGCCCGCACGGGAATACGCCCGCGGGCCGATCGTCAACAGGGCATGAACCTCTCGGCCCCCCGTCTGGAAACCGGCAGCCAGTTCGCCAGCTACCGCATCGACGGCATCGCAGGTCAGGGCGGGATGGGCGTGGTCTACCGCGCCACCCAGCTCGGCCTCGACCGCGTCGTCGCGCTCAAGCTGATCGCCGCCGAGCTCGCCGACAACGTCGACTTCCGGAGCCGCTTCCAATCGGAGGCCCAGCTGGCCGCCTCGATCGACCACCCCAACGTGGTCCCCATCTACGAGACCGGGGAGTCGGAGGGCGCGCTGTACCTCGCGATGCGCTACGTCGAGGGCACGGACATGCGCGCGCTCGTCGAGGAGCACGGCGGCCTCGCGCCGGAGCGCGCCGTCCGGATCGTCTGGCAGGTCGCCGGCGCGCTCGACGCGGCGCACCGCCGCGGGCTCGTGCACCGCGACGTCAAGCCGCCCAACGTCCTGATCGCGCAGGAGGGCGAGGAGCACGCCTACCTGACCGACTTCGGCCTGACCAAGCACGCGGGCTCGGCGAGCGGCTTCACCCGCACGGGTCAGTTCGTCGGCACGCCCGACTTCGCCGCGCCCGAGCAGATCCGGGGCGAGAACGGCGACGCGCGCGTCGACGTCTACGCACTCGGCTGCCTGCTGTTCCACGCGCTCACGGGCCGCACGCCGTTCCCGCGCGACTCGGAGCTGGGGAAGATGTATGCGCATCTCAACGACCCCGCGCCGGCCGCGAGCGCGATCGCCCCGGCGGTGCCGACAGCGCTCGACGGCGTCATCGGGACGGCGATGGCAAAGGAGCCCGGCGCGCGCTACCCGTCGGCCGGCGACCTCGCGCGCGCCGCCTGGGCCGCGCTCTCCGGCGAGGCCGCGCCCGAGCTCGTCGGCAGCGTCGCGACCGGCGAGGCCGCCGAGCAGGCGCCGCGCGCGCCGGAGACGCCGGCGCCGCGGGCGCCCGCGGCCGCGATGATGTCGCGTCCGGCGACGCCGCCTCCGGGGGGCGCGGCCGGCGCGCCCGCGGCGGTGTCGCGTCCGGCAACTCCGGCTCCGGCCGCCGCGGCCGCGGCGGTGATGTCGCGTCCGGCGACGCCGCCTCCGGCGGGCGCGGCCCCCGCGCCCGCGGCGATGATGTCGCGCCCGGCGACGCCGCCTCCCGCAGGCGCGGCGCCGGCCGCCGAGGCGGTGGTGGCGCCGCCGGACGCTTCGGCCCCGCCGCGCCGGCCCGGTCCCGCCGGCTGGCCGCGACGGCGCCGGATCGCGCTGCTCGTCGCGCTCCCTGTGCTGCTGATCGCCGTCCTCGCCGTCGCCGCGCTCGGCGCCGCGGGCGTCCTCGGCGGCGACGACGGCCCCGCTGCGGCGCCCGCGCAGCGCGTGACGGCCGCGCCGCCGGCGGACGCGTCCGCTGCCTCGCAGGCGCGCGTCGTCCAGACGCTGAAGACCGGCGACGGGCCCGACGGCATCACCGTCGACGGCAAGAAGGTGTTCGTCTCCCACGCGAAGGACGGGACGCTGATCGAGATCGACTCCAAGACCGACCAGATCGTGGGCGAGCCTGTGCCCGTCGGCAGCAACCCCGACCAGATCACGGCCGGCAAGGGGACCATCTGGGTCGTCGACGCGTCGAGCGACAGGGTCCAGCGGCTCCAGAGCGAGCCCACGCTCCAGCCCACCGCCACGATCGAGGTCGGCAACGACGCGCAGGCGATCTCGCTCGGCGAGCAGCTCGCCTGGGTCGCCAACACCGGCGACGACACCGTGCAGCGGATCGACCGCGCGCAGGCGCAGACCGTCGGCGACCCGATCGGCGTCGGCGACCATCCGCTCGGCATCCACGTCGGCTCGAAGGTCTGGGTCACGAACTTCCGCGACGGCACGCTCTCGAAGATCGACATCGCCACGGCGCAGGTCGAGGGAGCGCCGCTGCGGACCGGCGCGGGCGCGCGCGGCGTGACCGAGGGCTTCGGCAGCGTCTGGGTGTCGAACCTGAAGGAGGACACCGTCGCGCGCGTCGATCCGGAGACGTTCGAGGTCGTCGCGCGGATCCCGGTCGGCGACGAGCCCAAGGAGCTGATCGCGCGGCTCGGGTCGGTCTGGGTCGTCAACAGCAAGTCCAACACGGTCACGCGAATCGACCCGAAGACCAACCGCGTCGCCGGCGCCCCGATCCCGGTCGGGCGCAACCCGCTCGGCATCGCAGCCACGGCGGGCGCCCTCTGGGTGACCAACTTCGCCGACGACACGCTGAGCGTCATCAAGCCCTGAACCCATGGACACCACCGTCTTCTTCAACTACCCCACGCAGCCGACCGCGCCCGAGAGCGACCCCGACCGCGGCCTGCTCGCGCACGGGAGCGCGGAAGAGTGGGACGCGGTGCTCGCGGCCACCGAGTCGATGCGCTTCCACCCCGGCGACCTCGTGCTCAAGGCCGGCGAGCGCGACCGCGCGCTGTACATCCTGCTCGACGGGCGCCTGGCGCTCGACGGCGGCGCCGAGCTGTCGCCGCCGGCGGTGATCGGCGCCGCCGCGTTCCTCGACGGCGAGCCGCGCGCGGTGACGGCGATCGCGCGCGGCCACGGCGAGCTGGCGCGCATGAGCTGGGACTCATACGAGGCGCTCGCCGCGCGGGACCCGCGCCTGGGCCGCCAGATCCTCGTCGACGTCGGCCGCGAGCTCGCGGCGCAGCTGCGCGCGGCGGCCCCCGCCGGATGGACGGGCTGAGCCGATGACCGCCTTCCCGAACTACACCCAGATCCCGAAGCGTCTCCCGGTCGGGGCCTGGCAGGCGATCCGCGTCGCGACGCTGCTCGGCGCGATCGCGCTCGCCGCCGCGCTCGTGCTCGTGCCCGACGACGGCCTCTACGTGATGTGGAAGCTCGTCATCCCGGTGCTGCCGCTGATGTGGCTCGTGGTGCCCGGCCTGTGGCGCAACATCTGCCCGCTGTCCGCCTCCAACCAGACGCCGCGCGTGCTGGGGCTGTCGAAGGCGCTGACCGCGCCGGCGTGGCTGAAGCAGTACGGCTTCGTGATCGCCGCCGGCCTGTTCATCCTGTTCGTCTCGCTGCGCAAGGTCGGGCTCGACGACTCCGGTCCCGCCAGCGCGCTGCTGCTGCTCGCGGCGCTCAGCGGCGGCTTCGCCGGCGGCGTCCTGCTCAAGGGCAAGAGCGGCTGGTGCTCGTCGATCTGCCCGTTGCTGCCGATCCAGCGGCTGTACGGCCAGACGCCGTACAAGCTCGTGGCGAACTCGCACTGCACGCCCTGCGTCGGCTGCACGAAGTCCTGCTACGACTTCAACCCGCGCGTCGCGTACCTCGCCGACCTCAACGACCCCGACCAGCAGTGGGGCGCGTACAGGAAGCTGTTCGCGGCTGCCTTCCCGGGGCTCGTGCTCGCGTTCTTCAACCTGCCCGAGGCGCGCGCCGGCGACGAGATCCTCGCGCTCTACGGCGAGCTCGGCCTCTACCTGGCGGCGAGCGTCGCGATCTTCTTCGCGCTCGACTCGCTGCTCCCGGTGTCGTCGCACAAGATCACGACTCTGTTCGCGGCGACCGGCTTCTCGCTGTTCTACTGGTACGCGTCGGCGCCCTGGCCGGAGCCGGCGACGTGGGCCGCCCGCTCCGCGGCAATCCTGCTCGCCGCCGGCTTCGTGGTGCGCACGTACGCCAAGGAGCGCGCGTTCGCCGCGAGCAACGCCGCGCCCGCCGCGGCGCCGCCGGACAAGCCGCTCGTCGACCTGGCCGCCAGCCGCTCGATGGCATCGCACCGCGCGCTGCACTCAGGGGCGCCCGAGGTGACGTTCGAGCCGCAGGGGAAGCACGTCGTCGCCAAGCCCGGCATGACGCTGCTCGAGGCCGCCGAGGCCGGCGGGCTGCCGATCGAGTCCGGCTGCCGCATGGGCATGTGCGGCGCCGACCCGGTGTGCGTGAAGGACGGGATGGACAACCTCTCGGCGATCTCCGACGAGGAGCGGTCGACGCTGGACCGGCTCGGCTACGCGAGCAACACGCGGATGGCGTGCTGCGCGCGAGTCGAGGGACCGGTGACGATGTCGCTCGAGCCGGAGCGCCCGGCCCAGCCGTCGCTGTCGCGCATAGCGCAGTTCCACTACGACCCCGCGGTCGAGCGCGTGGTCGTGCTCGGAGGAGGGATCGCGGGGGTCACGGCCGCGGACCACGTCCGGCGGCGCCACCCGCTCGCCCAGATCGACCTCGTTGCCGAGGAGCCGCATCAGCTCTACAACCGCATGGGCATCGGCCGGCTGATCTACGGGCGCTCGGCGATGCAGGGCCTCTACCTCAATCCCGAGCAGTGGTTCGACGAGCACGGCATCACGCCGTGGCTCAACACGCGCGCGCACGGGATCAACCGCGCCGCCGGCCACGTGCGGCTCGCCACCGGCGAGAAGCTGCGCTACGACCGCCTCATCCTGGCCACCGGCGCGAGCTCGTTCGTGCCCGCGATCGAGGGGTTCGGCGCGCCCGGGTCGTTCGTCCTGCGGACGGCCGGCGACGCGCTCGGCGTCCGTGCGTTCGCCCAGCGCCAGGGCGCGCGCCGCGCCGTCGTGGCGGGCGGCGGCCTGCTCGGGCTGGAGGCGGCCTACGCGCTGCACAAGCTCGGCCTCCGCACGACCGTGCTCGAGCGCGGCGAGCGGCTGCTGTCGCGCCAGCTCGACGCACGCGCCGCGGAGCTGCTGCGGGAGTACCTCGAGCGCCTCGGCCTGGAGATCCTCACGCACGCCGAGACCGCCGCGCTGTCGGCCAACGGGCGCGTGAGCCGGGCGCTGCTCGCCGACGAGCGCTCGCTCGCGGCCGACGTGTTCCTCGTCGCCGCGGGCATCACGCCGAACACGCGGCTCGCCAAGGACGCCGGCCTCGCGGTCAACCGCGGCGTGCTGGTGGACAAGCGTATGCGCACGCAGGATCCCGCGATCCTCGCCGCAGGCGACGTCGCCGAGCACGCCGGCCGCGTCAACGGCCTCTGGCCGGTGGCGGTCGAGCAGGCCGAGGTCGCGGCCGACAACGCCGTCGGCGGCGACAAGGCCTACCGCGGCTCGGTCCCGTTCACCATCCTCAAGGTCGTCGGCATCGAGCTGACGTCGATCGGCCGCTTCCAGGAGCAGCCGGGCGACGAGGTCGTGGCGATCGAGGAGCCGGGCGGGCGCTACCGCAAGCTCGTGATCGAGGACGGCCGCGTCGCCGGCGCGATCCTGCTCGGGTACTCGCGCGAGGTCGCGCCGGTGCGCACCGCGATCGACCGCGGGTTCCACGTAGGCGCTGTGCTCGACAGCCTGCGCGCCGGGCGCTGGGACGTGCTCGCGAGCCTCTCGGGCGAGCGGCCGCTCCTCGCCGGCGCGCCGACGGGAGCGGCGTGACGGTTCAGCGCCGCTCGAGGTCGAGCGAGCAGGAGTTGATGCAGTAGCGCAGCCCGCCGGCCTCCGACGGGCCGTCGTCGAACACGTGGCCGAGGTGCCCGCCGCAGCGGCGGCACACCACCTCGGTGCGGCCCATGCCGTAGGAGTCGTCGGGTCGCAGCTCGACCGCGTCGGCGACCTTCGGCTCGGTGAAGCTCGGCCAGCCGGTGCCGGAGTCGAACTTGGTGCCGGAGTCGAACAGCTCGGCGCCGCAGCCCGCGCAGCGGTAGGTGCCGTCGTCGTGGCAGTCCCACAGCGCGCCCGTGAACGCGCGCTCGGTGCCGGCCTCGCGGAGCACGTGGTAGCGCTCCCGACCCAGCTGCTCGCGCCACTCCGCTTCGGTCTTCGAGATCTCGGTGGTCATGCCGCACAGCGTATGACGGCGGTGGTGGCGATTCCCTTACGGCGCGGCCGGCGTAGCGTTGATCTCGTGCCGCTTGCTGGTGCGCGGCGTTCGGGAACGGCGGCCATTGAAGGAGGGTCCGGGTTGTGGGCGCGGGCCGCGAGAGCACCGGTCAACGCCGGTCGCGCGCGGATCCGGCGACCGACCGGCGTTCCCGGCGAAATAGGCCGTCAACGCCGGTCACCCAGGCGATTTCGACTCCCGACCAGCATTGCCCGGCCCAGCGCGTCAACGCTGCACACCCGCGCGAAATCGGGGCGCGTGCAGCGTTGACGGCGATATCCGCCGTCAACGCCGCACACCCCCGCGGAATCTCGCTGCGTGCAGCGTTGCCCGGCGCGCCTCGGAAGCCCACTCTGCTCTCCCTCAGTGCCGCCGTTCAAACCGCCGCGCGTCTTCGGCCGCCGGTACGCGCCGACCAGGTTTCGATCCCGTGCCGCCCGAACATGCTCGGCCGCATGGAGATCCCCGCCGCCGACGTCGAGCGGCTCGTCGCCGACCTGGTGGCGATCGACTCGGTCAACCCGACGCTCGTGCCCGGCGGCGCGGGCGAGGCGGAGGCGATGCGCTTCGCCGCGGCGTGGATGGAGGACGCCGGGCTCGCGGTCGACGTCGTCGAGGCGGCCCCGGGCCGCCCGTCGGTCGTCGGCACCGCGCGCGGCAGCGGCGGCGGCCGCTCGCTGATGCTCTGCGGCCACCTCGACACCGTCGGGGTGGAGGGGATGAGCGAGCCGCACGCGCCGCGCGTGCGCGACGGCCGGCTCTACGGCCGCGGCGGCTACGACATGAAGGGCGGCGTCGCCGCGGCGATGCTTGCGGCGGCGGCGGCCGCGCGGTCGGGGCTCGCCGGTGACGTCGTGATCGCGGCCGTCGCCGACGAGGAGCACTCGAGCATCGGCGTCCAGGCCGTCCTCGAGCGCCTGCGCGCGGATGCCTGCATCGTGACCGAGCCGACGAGCCTCGACGTCGTCGTCGCCCATAAGGGCTTCGCGTGGTGGGAGCTGACCGCCGCCGGCCGCGCGGCTCACGGCTCGCAGCCGCAGCTCGGCGTCGACGCGATCGCGGCGATGGGGCCGGTGCTGGTCGCCGTCGGCGAGCTCGAGCGGTCGCTCGTCGGACGCCGCCACGAGCTGCTCGGTCCGGGCTCCGTGCACGCCTCGCTGATCGAGGGCGGGCAGGAGCTCTCCAGCTACCCGGAGCGCTGCGTGCTCGCGATCGAGCGGCGGACGATCCCCGGCGAGGACGGCGCGCAGCTCGACGCCGAGCTCGCGCGCCTGATCGCAGCGGGTGAGGCGGGCACAGCGCAGCTGAGCGGCCGCACGACGCTCGTGCGCGCGCCGTTCGAGGTCTCGCCGCGGGAGCCGGTCGTCGCGCTGCTGCGCGAGACGGCGGGCGCGCGGCTCGGCCGCGAGCCGGCGGTCCGCGGCCACAGCGCCTGGATGGACGCCGCCTTCACGAGCGCGGCCGGGATACCGACCGTCGTGTTCGGGCCCGACGGCGCGGGCGCGCACGCGGTCGAGGAGTGGGTCGACCTCGCAAGCGTCCGAGACTGCGCCGACGTGCTGCTAGGGACGGCGACCGCCTTCTGCGCCGTTGTGTGACGTCACTCCGTGGGTGCCGCTCGTCACTTTCCTGGAGCTGCTCGCGGCGATAGCGTGCGCGCAACAGGCTGCACAGGGTGGCCGCGACGGAAGGGGAGTAGTCATGACCGAGCGCACGCCCGAGGAGCGTCAGGCGCTAAACGAGGACGAGTCGGAGGTCGAGGTCGAGGGCCATCGTTTCTATGGCCCGGAGGACCCGGCGGAAGCCGAGCGCCGCCCCCGCCTGAACGAGGACGACACGGACGGCGACGAAGAGGGTCGCATCAACTATTAGCTACAAGCACGGGCGGCTCAGTTGGAAGGGCTGAGCACGCCTTCGAGGGCGGTCATGAGAGCGGCCGCGGCCCGGCGCCGCTCCGCTCCCTGGCCGTCGAGGGCGGCGGCGAGCCGGGCCACGGAGGCCAGCTCGCCGTCTCCTTTCAGCGCCGCCTCCATGCGGCGCGAGGCCTCGAAGAGATCGAGCGCGACAGCGGCCTGGTGGGCGAACAGCCCGAGCAGGTCCAGCTCGACGAGGCTGAAGGACGCGCGCTTAGGCCGGTCGAGGATCGACAGCACGCCCAGCGCGCGCTCCTCCAACAGCAGCGGCGCCGCCATGATCCCCTGCGGGATGTAGCCGGTCGCGCGCGCGACGTCGGCGGCGAAGCGCGGGTCCTGCGCGACGTCCTCGATCACGATCGGCTCGCGCGCGCCAAGCACCCAGCCCGCGATGCCGGTGTCCTTGGGCAGGCGCCGGCCGAGCAGCTCGGCGCCCTCGCCCGACACGGCCTCGAACACGAGCTCCGCGCGCTCGGCGTCGAACAGCATGATCGACGACGCGCGCGCGCCGAAGATCGCACGCGCGACGTCGGCGATCGACTGGAGCAGTGGCGCGCGGCCGCGCGCCGCCGCGAGCACCCCGGCCGCGACCGCCGCGCGCAGGTCCTCGGGTTCTCGCATCAGGCTCTCCTTACGTTGCTCGCGCTCAGGTGCAGCGCGGTCTTGACCTCGAACGGGCGCATGCCCGGGTGCGCGCCGAGCACGCGCGCCGCCATGCCGGCCATGTGCGGCGTGGCGAACGAGTTGCCCGAGGCCCGGATCGTCGTCCTGCCGGCCCATGCCACCTCGACGTCCACGCCGCGCGCGTGGAACTCGACCGGCGGGCGCGGGTTGGAGAAGAACAGCTCAGGGTCGGGGTCGGCGTGGCTGGCCACGGAGACGACCGAGGCGAAGCGCCACGGCCAACTGTCGATCGGCATGTTGTGCGCCGAGGCGATCAGCAGGCAGCCGCCGAAGTAGGCCTCGTCGGTCAGCACTCGGAGCGCGTCCGCGAAGCGGGCCTTCGTCGTCGAGAGCGAAAGGTTGACGACGTGATGGCGCTCGCGGACCGCCCAGCGCAGGCCCTCGAGGAGCTCGTCGCCGCTGCCGGTGACATCACTCCCGAGCACGCGTACGCTGGTCAGCTCGCAACCCGGGGCGAGCGCGCGGATGATCCCGGCGCAGGCCGTGCCGTGTCCCGACAAGTCGCCGGCGTCGTCCTCGGCGACCGCCGCTCGCCCGTCCGCGCCGAGCTCGACCGCAACCGCGCGCTCGAGCGGACCGCCGAGCGCCGGATGGCCGGAGTCGACGCCGGAGTCGACGATCGCGACGCGGACGCCCGCGCCGCGCCCGTCGCCGAACGCCCAGGCGCGGTCGACGGGAACCGGCCAGCCCGAATGCAGCTCGGCCTGCTGCTCGTCGCCCGCGTCGAGCGACCATGCCGGCAGGTCCTCGCCGATCAAGCGACCGCCTCGGCGTCGCGGCGGACGAAGCCCGGCTCGTGGCCGCGCACCGCGAGGTAGCGTGCCCGTGCGCCCTCGAGCGCCGTCGACGCGAGCGGCGCCGCGGTGAGCGCCGCGAGGAACGCCTCGCCGTCGATGCGCAGCAGCCGGCTGCGCTCGGTGGTGCGGACGGTGGCGGTGCGCGGGATCCCTTCGAGCAGTCCGAGCTCGCCGAACCAGCTGCCGGCCGGCAGCGTGGCGACTGTCTCGCCTCCGGCGTCCACCTCCACCGTGCCGCTGCGGAGCACGTAGAGCGCGTCCGCCCGGTCGCCCTCGCGGATCAGCACCTCGCCGGCCGAGACCCCGATCTCGCCGGTCTCCGCGGCGAGCCGCTCGAGCACGGGGCGCGGTGAGCCCGCGAACAGCCCGGTCGCCTCGAGCACCGCGACGCGCGCCGCCAGCAGCCGTGTGCGCACCGCGGAGGCGCGGTCCATCTTCGCCAGCGCGGGATTGGCGGCGAGACCGAGGAGCGCCGGCGCGATGGCGAGCGCGACGATCGCCGCCTCCAGCCCGAGCACGGAGACGGCGAACGGCGCGATCAGCGCGCCGAGCGCGATCGCGCCGAGGATCAGCGCCCAGAAGACGCCGAACACCCGCGCGGTCACGTCCGGGGCGACCGCGCGCTGCAGCGCCGTCATCGCGAGCACGTCGACGACCAGCGTGCCGGCGCCGCGCAGCACCTGCACGGCCGTGCCGATCGCTGCGGACTCCGTGAAGGCAAGCACCGCGTTCGGCAGCGTGTAGAGCATCATCGCGAGCGTAAGGACGGTGGCAAGCCGCGGTGAGCCGGCGAGCCGGTTGACGGTGCCGGCGGCGAGCAGCCCGCCGACGGCGAGTCCCGTCATCAACACCCCGAAGCCGTCCGGACCGAGGCCGAGCCGCTCCTCCGAGGCGCCGACGAACACGACGGTGTCAGTGCCGTAGACCATGCTCGCGAGCACCGAGAGGGCGACGAGCAGCGCGGCGGCGCGCGACCGGCCGATCTCGCGCACTCCGACGCGCAGCTGGCGCAGCGGCCCTGCGCTGCCGCCCTCGGTGACGTCGACCGGCCGGCTGCGCATGCGCAGCCGCGAGACGATCAGGGCGGAGACGAGGAAGCTGGCGCAATCGATCGCGAACACCGCCCAGATCGGACCCAGGTACAGCGTCGCCGCGCCCAGCGCCGGGCCCGAGACCTGCACGACGTTCTCGATCAAGCCGCGCAGCGAGTTCGCCGCCGCCAGCTCGTCCTCCTTGACGATCTGCGGCGTCACCGCGGCGACGGCGGGCTCGTAGGGCGTTATCGCGAGCGACGTCAGCGCTGCGCACAGGACGATCGTGAACACCGGCGCCTCGGCGAGCACGAGCACCACCAGCGCCGCCTGCGTCGCCGCGGCGAGCAGGTCGCAGCCGACCATCACGCGGACGCGCTCGAACCGCTCGGCGATCACGCCCGCGTACGGGCTGAACAGGAGCGGCGGGACGAACCGCCCGAGCCCGGCCGCGCCGACCCAGCCGAGCGATCCGGTGCGGTCGTAGACGACGGCGAGCAGCCCGACGTTGTACGCCCACGAGCCCACCATCGAGACGAGCATCGCCGTGAGCAGGAGCCGCAGGTCGCGGTGCGCCAGCGCGGAGCGGTACACGCGCGGCGAGCCTATCCGCGTCCGCGGCCGGCGCGCAAGCGGGCCCGGATCCTGCGATGTCCGATGGATCGGCTACGCGCGCCCGGCGCCCGCGAGCCCGAGCCGGTGCGCCACTGCGGCGGCCTCCACGCGGCCGCCGACGCCGAGCTTGGCCAGGATCCGCGAGACGTGGACGGAGGCGGTCTTCTCGCTCATGAACAGCGTCTCGCCGATCGCCTTGTTCGTGCGGCCCTCGGCCACGAGCAGCAGCACCTCCAGCTCGCGCGGCGTGAGCCCGAGCCGCGCCGCCGCCGACTCCTCGGCGGGCTCCGCCGGCGCCTCGGCGGCCGGCTCGGCCAGGTCGATCCGCGCGCGCCGCGCGAGCGCCGCGACGTCGTCGCCGATCAGCGCGGCGCCGGTCCGCGCGGCGGTCGCCGCGGCCGCGCGCAGCGGCGCGGCGGCGGCGGAGGGGTCGCCCGCGGTCACGAGCGCCTCGGCCGCTCGGAAGCGCGCATAGGTGGCGGGGAGCGGGAGCCCGAGCGCGTCGAACAGCTCCGCCGCCTCGTCCCACGGCGCGGCGTCGGCGGGGACCACGCCGAGCAGCGTGCCGCGCCGCGTCAGCTCCGCCGCGGCCATGCGCGCCCAGGCGCGCGCCTCGTCGAAGCACCTCCGCGCGCCGCGCGCGTCCAGGCTCGCCGTGGCCTCGTCGAGCGCGGCCTCGTAGCGCTCGCCCAGCGCCTGCGCGCGCCCGGCCGCCTCGGCCTCGACGCGCTCGTTCATCCAGCGCATGCGGGCGAGCCGCGTCGTCTCGTCGGAGTCGACGATCCGCGGCGCGGCGCGCAGCAGGATCGCGCGAGCGTCGTCCACGCGGTCGCCGCGCAATGCGAGCTCCACCTCGATCTCCGTCCGCGGCTCGATCCACTGCGGCTCGGGCGAGCGCTCGCTGAGCCGGCGCAGCTCCGCGAGCTCCTCGGCGGCCGCGGCGAGGTCGCCGCCGTGCAGCGCGAGCCAGGCGCGCATGTAGCGCCAGTAGATCCCGGCGTAGGAGACGGCCTCGCCGGGGATCCGCGCCGGCAGCCGCTCGCGGGCCTCCGCGAGCCGGCCGAGACGGGCGAGCAGATAGCTGACCTGGACCGCCAGGAACGCGTCGAACGTGGTGCGCTCTGGGCGCTTGCGCGTCTCGGCGAGCTCGGCGGACGCCAGCTCGAGCCCCTCCTCCGTGCGCCCCGCGAGGTCGAGCAGCTCCGACAGGTTGACGGCGGCGCGGCTGCGATCGGCGGGCAGGGCGACGGCGCTCGCGCGCGCGTACGCCTCGCGCATCGTCGCGATCCCCTCGGCGACGTCGCCGAGCCCGGCGCGCGTGTACCCGAGCGTGACGAGCGCTCGCACCTCGGTCAGCTCGGCGCCGGCGGCGCGCGCCTCCTCGATCGCCTGCGTCACGGTCGCGAACGTCCTGGTGTAGTCGCCGACCAGCATCTCGACGCGCGCGCGCTCCTCGAGCACGCGGGCGCGCTCGGCGCTCGGTCCGGGAGGGAGGAGCTCGGCTGCGCGGTCGAACGCGGCGAAGCTGTCGTCCGCCGCGCCGGCCTGGCGCAGCGCGTGCCCGAGCCGCAGGTAGAGCGCCGACGCGCGCACGGGCTCGGCCTCCTCGTCGAGCGCCGCCAGCGCCTCGCGGATCAGCGCCACCGACCGCGACGCCTCGCCGCGCGCGAGCGCGCAGGAAGCCGCGAGGCGGAGCAGCTCGGCGCGGTCGGCGCCCGCACGCTCCTCGGCATCGGGCACGCGCAGCCACAGCTCGAGCGCGCGCTCGAAGTGGCGCCCGGCCTCCTCGTACGCGTACACGCGCCGCGCCGCGCGCCCCGCCCGCACGCTGGCCCCGAGCGAGCGGCTGAGGTCGTGCGCGGCGCGCCAGTGGCAGGCGAGCTCGGCCGCGACCGTGGCCTCGGAGACGTCGCCGAGCAGCTCCGGCCGCTGCTCGAGCGCCTCCGCGATGCGCGAGTGAAGCGCCGTGTCCTCGCCCGGGAGCAGGTCATTGTGCACGGCCTCGCCGACGAGCGCGTGGCGGAACTGGTATTTCGAGTCCGCGCCGATCACGAGCACCTGGTGGGCGACCGCCTCGCGCGCGCCCTCCATCACCTCGGCGGGGGAGAGCCCCGCCACCGCCTCCAGCAGCCCGTGCGTGACCGGCCGGTCGAGCACCGCGGCGGCGCGCACGACCGCCTGCGTGGACGGCGCCAGCCGCTCGATGCGTGCGAGCAGCACGTCGCGCAGTGTCTCGGGCAGCAGCCAGCCGTCGTCCTCGGCGACGGCCAGCAGCTCCTCGGTGAAGAGCGGGTTTCCCTGCGAGCGGCGGAACAGGCGCTCGACGAGCTCGCATGGCGGGGGCTCCTGCATGATGCCCTCGAGCTGCTGCGCCACCTCGTCGCGATCGAAGCGCTCGAGCGCGATCCGGTCGACGCCGGGCGAGCGCTCGAGCGCGGCGAGCAGCGGGCGCAGCGGGTGGCGCCGGTGCAGCTCGTCGGAGCGGTAGGTGACGACCAGGCAGAGCGGCTCCTCGCGCGCGCTGCGGACGAGGAACGTGATGAAGTCGCGCGTCGAGCCGTCGGCCCAGTGCAGATCCTCGATCGCGAGCAGCACGGGGCCGGAGCGGCCGAGCCGCTCGAGCAGCGCGAGCATCGCCTCGAACAGGCGCCCCTGCCGGGCGCTCGGCTCCTCCTCGGCGCGCGAGCCGGTGCCGCCGAGCTCCGGCAGCAGCTCGGCCAGGGCGTTGCGCGCCGCAGCGGGCAGCACGTCGGGATCGTCGGCGCCCGCGGCGGCGATCCCGCGTGCGAGCGGCCGCAGCGCCGACACGAGCGGGGCGTACGGGATCTGCGCGCCGCCGAGCGCGAGGCACTGGCCGAGCAGCACGCGCCCGCCGCGCGCACGTGCGCGCGCCTCCAGCTCGCGCACCAGCCGCGTCTTGCCGACGCCCGACTCGCCGCCGACGAACACGAACGCCGGCCGGCCCGCCGCGGCGCGATCGAGCGCGCCGCTCAGCAGGTCCAGCTCGGCGGAGCGCCCGACGAACGTGGACGAGCTGACGCGGCGGGACACCACGTCATTGTCGCGCAGGCCCGGCGACGTCCCAGACGGCGCTGCGGGCGAGTCGTCGTCCCCGGTCGGGCCGGAGGCCGAGGCCGCGCCGGGCGGCCTCGGCTGATCCGGCTGAGCCTGGATCCGCCGCGGGGAATCGGTGGATCCAGGCGTGACCGGGGAGCAGTGCCGGCCGCGGAGGGATGCGGCGGCTTCCGGGGGGAGCGGTCAGCTGCCGCGGAGGGATGCGGCGGCTTCCGGGTGAGCGCGCGGGGGGATGCCGTGCGCTCGAGCGACGCGCGCCGCGAACCTGTCGAGCGGGCGGCGGATCGTCGCCATGCGGCGCGCCTTGGCGCCCTCGGCCACGCGCACGCGGGCGGACTCGTTTGCGAGGATGATGTGAAGTGAGCCGTGCATCTTGGTTCCTTTCCGGTGGCGGGTGCTCGACGTAGTTGCAACTTACGTCTGAGAGGCCGGCCCCACATCGGGAGATCGAGTGCACTTCGGGGGGCCGACCCCTTAGCTTGGACGGCCCGACCCCTTAGGGCATTCCTGTGAGCTCGCTCACACTTCGCCGCGCTCCTCCTGCGAGTCCTCGGCGAGGATCCTGTAGAGCGCGCGACGGGTCTCGGCGAGCACGTCCTTCGCCTCTGCCTGCTGCGCCTCCGATCCGGAGTGCATGAGCTGGAACAGCGCCATACCGATCTGGCGCATCGGCGCGATCAGCTCCCACGCGCCCTCGCCCATGTCGCCCCGCACCGCCTGCCATGGGGCGCCGAGCTGCTCGCGGTGCTCGTCGACGTGCGCGCGCCCTGCGTCGGTCAGCGCGTAGCCCTTCCCACCCTCGCGCTGCTCGACGCGGACGAGCCCTTCGTCCTCGAGCTGCTGGAGCGCCGGGTAGACGGAGCCGGGGCTGGGACGCCAGACGCCGCCGGAGCGCTCCTCGATCTCCTGCATCAGCTGATAGCCGTTGCGCGGCTCCTCCGCGAGCAGCACCAGCAGGGCCGCCCGGACGTCGCCGCGCCTGGCGCGCGGGCCGCGCGGCGGCCCGAATCCGGGGAACCCGAACTGCTGGCGCGCGTGGCGCCCGCCGCGCCGGTGCCCGTGGCCGCCGCGGCTCATCGCGAGCCAGCCGAGCAGTCGCGGGTCGATCGCCGTGCCGTGACGAGAGTGCATCGCGTGCCTTCCTTTGTCGTACCTGTCGCGATGCGTTGACGATATATCGAGAAAGTCTAGAAGTCAAGGCGCTGGCGGACGCCTCATTTCGATAGGTTCCGGGCACGAGAACGGACGACAGGAGCCGCATGACGGTGGGCACCGACCAGCGGGCGTTGGACGAGCTGTGCGTGAACACGATCCGCACGCTTTCCATGGATGCCGTCCAGCAGGCCAACTCCGGCCACCCCGGGACTCCGATGGCGCTGGCCCCGATCGCGTACGTGCTCTACACGCGCGTCATGCGCCACTCGCCGGAGCAGCCGGACTGGCCCGGCCGCGACCGCTTCGTGCTCTCGTGCGGGCACGCCTCGATGCTGCTCTACTCGACCCTCTACCTCGCGGGGTACGACGTCACGCTCGAGCAGATCAAGCGCTTCCGCCAGATCGACTCGCCCTGCGCCGGACATCCGGAGTACGGCCACGTGCCGGGGGTCGAGACCACGACCGGCCCGCTCGGCCAGGGGATCTCCACGGCGGTCGGGATGGCGCTGGGGGAGCGCATGCTGGCGGCCCGCTTCAACCGCGGCGAGCACACGCCGATCGACAACCACACCTATTTCATCGCGTCCGACGGCGACCTCGAGGAAGGGATCTCGTCAGAGGCCTCCTCGGTCGCCGGTCACCTGCGGCTCGGGAAGCTGATCGGCTTCTACGACGACAACCACATCTCGATCGAGGGCGACACCGCGCTCGCGTTCTCCGAGGACGTCGGCGCCCGCTACGAGGCCTACGGCTGGAACGTCCAGAACCTGGGGGAGGACGTCGAGCTCGACAGCGTCGAGGCGGCGATCGCGGCGGCGCAGGCGGCCGGCGACCGCCCGAGCCTGATCATCGTGCGTACGCACATCGCCCCCGGCTCGCCCAACAAGCAGGACACGCACGGAGCCCACGGCGCGCCGCTCGGGGAGGAGGAGGTGCGCCTGACGAAGGAGGTCTACGGCTTCCCGAGCATGGAGCCGTTCTTCGTGCCCGACGAGGCGCTCGAGCACTTCCGCGGCTGCGTCGAGCGCGGGCGCGAGCAGCAGGCCGAGTGGCTGGAGGGCTTCGAGGCCTACCGCGCGCAGCACGGCGACGAGGCGGCCGAGCTGGAGCGCTGCCTCTCTCGCGCGCTCCCCGAAGGGTTCGGCGCCGAGGTCCCGCGCAAGGGCCCGGGCGTCATGATCGCCACGCGCAAGGCGTCGCAGGAGGTGATCCAGTGGGCCGCCGCGCAGGTGCCGGAGATGGTCGGCGGCTCGGCGGACCTCGCCCCGTCCACACTGACCCTGATCGACGGCGGCGGCAGCGTCGGGCCCGGCGACTACGGCGGCCGCAACCTGCACTTCGGCATCCGCGAGCACGGGATGGGCGCGATCGTCAACGGCCTCGTGCTGATGGGCCTGCGCGCCTACGGCGCCGGCTTCCTGATCTTCAGCGACTACATGAAGGGCGCGATCCGGCTCGCGGCGATCATGCGGATTCCGTCCACGTTCGTGTTCACGCACGACTCGATCGGCCTCGGCGAGGACGGCCCGACGCACCAGCCGATCGAGCAGCTCGCGACGCTGCGCGCGACGCCGAACCTCGACGTCGTACGCCCGGCCGGCTACAACGAGACCGCCCTCGCGTGGCGCCACGCGCTGCGCCAGACGGACCGGCCGACCGCGCTCGCGCTGTCGCGCCAGGGGCTGCCGGTGTGGGACCCCTCCGCCGTACCCGACGACGCGATCGAGCGCGGCGCGTACGTGCTGCACGACGCCGACGGCGGAGCGCCCGAGCTGATCCTGATGGCGAGCGGGTCGGAGCTCCACGTCGCGAACGACGCGCGCCTGCTGCTGGAGCCCGAGGGCATCCGCATCCGGCTCGTGTCGATGCCCTGCCTCGATCGCTTCGCGGAGCAGGAGCGCGCCTATCGCGACGAGGTGCTGCCGCCGGCCGTCCGCGCCCGCGTCGCCGTCGAGGCCGCCAGCCCGCTCGGCTGGCACCGCTGGGTCGGCGAAGACGGCGACGTCGTCGCGATGGAGGGATTCGGCGCCTCGGCGCCGGCCAAGGTGCTCTACCAGCACTTCGGCTTCACGGGCGAGGCGGTCGCCGAGCGCGCCCGCGCTGTACTGAGGAGAGTCAAGGGATGAGCACGGTCGTCAACGAGCGCCTCGCGGCGCTGACCGCCGCCGGCACGAGCGTCTGGCTCGACCAGATCCGCCGCGGCATGATCGAGAGCGGCGAGCTGGCGCGAATGGTCCAGGAGGACTCGCTGCGCGGGGTCACCTCCAATCCGGCGATCTTCGAGAAGGCGATCCTCGGCTCGCCCGACTACGACGAGGACATCCGGACGGCCGCCAACGAGGGCCTCTCCGCGCGCGAGGTCTACCGCCGCCTGGCCGTGCGCGACGTGCAGCTCGCCGCCGACGTGCTGCACGGCGTCTACGACGACACCGGCGGCGTCGACGGCTACGTCTCGCTCGAGGTCGCGCCGCGGCTGGCGCACGACACCGAGGGCACGCTCGAGCAGGCGCGGCTCTACTGGGGGCTCGTCGACCGGCCGAACCTGATGATCAAGATCCCGGCGACCCCGGAGGGGATCCCGGCGATCGAGACCGCGCTCTACGAGGGCCTCAACGTGAACGTGACGCTGCTGTTCGGCGTCGCCCCCTACATCGAGGTGATGCGCGCCTTCATCCGCGCGATGCGCCGCCGCCACGACGAGGGGCTGCCGCTCGACCGCCACTCGGTCGCGTCGTTCTTCGTCTCGCGCGTCGACACCGAGGTCGACAAGCGGCTCGCCGCGGCCGGGCGGGAGGACCTCCAGGGCCGCGCCGGGCTGGCCAACGCGCGCGCTGCCTACCAGGCCTTCCAGCGTGTCTTCGGCGGCGAGGAGTTCGCCCCGCTGCTCGAGGCCGGCTGCCCCGTCCAGCGGCCCCTGTGGGCGTCGACCGGCGTCAAGAACCCGGCCTATCCGGACACGCTCTACGTCTACGGCCTCGTCGGCCCCGACACGGTCAACACGATGCCGCTGGCGACGCTTCAGGCCGCCGCCGGCGAGGGCGAGGTCACGGGCGCGACCGCCGCCGAGGACCCGTCCGCCGACCTGGCGGCGCTCGCCGAGGCGGGGATCGACCTCGACGACGTGACCGACCAGCTGCTGCGCGAGGGGATCGAGGCGTTCGTCGTGCCGATGAACAAGCTGCTCACCGGGATCGAGGCCAAGCGCGAGGCGATCGTGACCGGGCGGCCGAGCTCGTTCGAGGCCGACCTGCCGCCCGACATGGAGCAGCCGGTCGCCGAGCGGCTGCGGCGCGCGGCGGAGAACGACGTCGTGCGCCGCATCTGGCGCAAGGACGGGACGCTGTGGGCGCCGCCGGGCACGCCCGAGCTGGAAGACCGGCTCGGCTGGCTGACGATCGCCGACAAGATGCTCGAGGAGCTGCCGGAGATCCGCGCGTTCGTGCGCGCGGCGCGCGAGGACGGCATGTCGGACGTCGTCCTGCTCGGCATGGGCGGCTCGAGCCTCGCGCCCGAGGTCTTCCGCCGCTCGAGCCCGCCGGCGGAGGGCGCGCTGCGACTCCACGTGCTCGACTCGACGGAGCCGATCGCCGTGCGGCGGGTGGCCGACGCGATCGACGTCGCGCGCACGCTGTTCATCGTGTCGTCGAAGTCCGGCGGCACGATCGAGCCAAACGCGCTGCTGGCGTACTTCCGCGGCCTCCAGCCGGACCCGCGCCACTTCGTGGCGATCACGGATCCCGGCACGTCGATGGCGCAGCTCGCCGCGGACCAGGGATTCCGGCACACGTTCGTGTCCGACCCGGAGATCGGCGGACGCTACTCGGCCCTGTCACCGTTCGGGATCGTGCCCGCCGCGCTGGCCGGCGTCGACGTGCAGGCGGTGCTCGAGGGCGGGCAGGTGGCAGCGGAGAACTGCGAGCTCCAGGAGCGCAACTCGGGGCTGTGGCTCGGCGCGGCGCTGGGCGAGCTCGCGCGCCGGGGCCGCGACAAGCTCACGTTCGTCGTCGACCAGCCGATCGGGTCCTTCGGCATCTGGGCCGAGCAGCTCGTGGCGGAGTCGACGGGCAAGCAGGGCACCGGCGTGCTGCCGATCGCGGACGAGCCGCTCGTCGACCCGGGCGCCTACGGATCCGACCGCGTCTTCATCCACCTGCGCGACGCCGACGCACCCGACCCGCGCCATGCCGAGGCGATGCACGCGCTCGCCGCGGCGGGGCACCCGACGATCACGCTGACCGCCGCGGGCGCGAGCGACCTCGGTCGGCTGTTCTTCTTCTCGGAGTTCGCCACCGCCGTCGCCGGCTGGGCGCTCGCGATCAACCCGTTCGACCAGCCCAACGTGCAGGAGGCGAAGGACAACACGGCCAAGGTGCTCGAGCAGGGCACGCCCGAGGGGCTCGACGAGGGATCGCTCGGCGAGCTGCTGGACGGCCTGGCGCCGCCCGGATATCTCGCGATCATGGGCTACCTTCCCTACGACGACGCCGTCGACCGCGCCGTCTCAGGGCTCCGCGCCGCCGTGATCGAGCGCTACGGCGTCGCCACCACGTGGGGCTACGGGCCGCGCTTCCT
>Ga0126313_10000380_pt1 | contig 20792 bp, 21 predicted proteins | sample Plot105A_FD_89954 | JGI IMG/M metagenome (GOLD analysis project Ga0126313, IMG submission 89954) | Serpentine soil microbial communities from UC McLaughlin Reserve, CA, USA - Plot105A | ecosystem: Environmental > Terrestrial > Soil > Grasslands | place: USA: UC McLaughlin Reserve, Lake County...
GAACGGCGGCTCCTGGCTGTTCATCCAGAAGTAGTAGGTGCTGATCGTCGGCTCGACCCGGAACTGGGTGCCTTCGAATTTTTCTTTGACTTCCGCGTAGCGCGAGGAGGGCGGCGGGTTCTGCATCCAGTCGTAGGTGCCCTGCTCGATGTCGTCGACCTGCGACTGCGGGTTGCGGATCACCGTCATCTTGGCGCTGTCGACCACGCCTTCGGGCAGGTCGGGCATCGCCTTGGCGTTCGCTTTGGCCCAGTAGGGGTTGCGCTCGTATTCCCACTCTTTGCCGGGCTGCGAGTTGGTGATCATGTAAGGCCCGGTGCCGGGGGGCGGGTTGGCGGAGAGGTCTTCGACCGGCGTGTCCCGCGGCAGCGGCGCCACGAACATCAGCCCGAGCTCGTTGGTGAAGGTGCCTCGCGGCCCTTCCAGGTTGATCACGATTTCCCCGCTCTTGTCGTTGGTCTTGATCCCGGGGATCGGACCCTGTTTCGTTTCGGCGAATTTTTCCGCGCCGACGATCGATAGGTAGAAGGGCGAGCCGCCGGAATTGAGCTGGATCATCCGTTCCACCGCGAAGGGGAAGTCGGAGGCCTTGACCGTGGTGCCGTCGGAGTATTTGAGGCCGGGACGGAGGAAGAGCGTGTAGGTCTTGCCGCCGTTGCTGATCTTCGGAAGTTCTTTGGCCAGCCCCGGGATCACCTCACTGCCTTCCTCGCCGTTGGCGTGCTTGTAGGTGAGCAGCGGGGTGTAGACGTCGGCCATCGCGGTCCATCCTTCGGCCGTATAGGAGAGGGCCGGGTCCATGTAATCCGGAAAGGAGGCGTAGGTGCCGTTCAGGGTTCCGCCCTTCTTGCCGCTGCCGCTTTCGCTGCCGGACGTGTCGCTGCCGCCACCGCACGACGCCAGTCCAACTGCCGCGACCGCTGCGAGAACCAGAACCGCGATGAGTGCACCTAGCTTCTTCAACGTATCTCCTCCGATTCCGGATTGCCGGGTCTGTTCCCTGGGATCAACTCCACCACAACGCCGTCACGCCCGTCAAGCAACGGCTTTACAGATCTTTCGTGGCTTTCCAGCCATTTCCCCCCGAGAAGCGGCGCAGCCACGACAACGATCGCCCATACCCCCGCTCCCGCGACAAGAAACGTCATCCGGGGGCTCAGCACGGCGGCGATGACCCCGCCCACCGCAAACCCCACGCCGGGCATCGCCGCCCCGATCGACTCGAGCACGCTCATCACCCGCGCCTGCATCGATTCGGCGGTCATCTCCTGCACGGCGCTGATCGCCGCCACCCACTGCACGCCATTGCCGGCGCCCCCGAGGATCGAGGCCGCGCAGGCCACCGCCAGCGTCGGCGCGACGGCCAGCCCGAGGTAGCCGGTCCCGACCGCGAGGGTGCTGAACAGCAGCAGGTAGCTGAGCCGGGCCTGTCGCAGGCGGGCGAAGAGGAGGCTGCCGGCGACCATCCCGATGCCCCAGCTGGCGAGCATCACTCCGTAGCCGGTGTCGTTCGATCCCAGCGTTTCCTTGACGTAGACGACCTCGACCGGGAGCACCGCGGCGAAGAAGACGAAGGCAATGCCCTGCGCGGTCAGCAGCCGCCGCAGTGCGGTCTCCTGGCGCACGTAAGCCAGCCCGGCCCGGACCCGGTCGCGCATCCGACCCGGTTCGGGCTCGGCCTGGGGCATCGCCCCGGCGGTGAAGAGGATCCAGGCAACCGCATAAAAAGACACCGCGTCCAACAGCAGGGCCGACTGGACGCCGAAGCCGGCGACGACCAGCCCCGCCAGCGCCGGGCCGACCGCGGCGCCGCCGGTGAAGGCGACGTTGAGGATGGCGTTGCCGGCGCGGAGCTCACCGCTCGGCTCGAGCGCGGTGGCGACGACGGCGCGGGTGAGGGAGCGACCGGCGAGCGCGAGGGCGCCGTCGACCGCAGCCAGGGCGACCACCGCCGCGAGGGAGAAGTGTCCGGCGAGAAGGGCCAGGGCGCCGAAGACCGCCGCCTCACCGCAGTAGATGACCGGCAGGGCGTAGCGCGGCGGCGGCTTCTCCGCCTGAGCGACCAGGAGCGGGGCGAAAAGGGCGGGGAGAAAGCGCGTCCCGAGGAAGAGGGCGGCGGTCGCCAGGGCGCTCTCGGTGCGGTCGAAGACCAGAACCGAGAGGGCGATGATCCCCATCCAGTCCCCCAGCTCATTGACCGCGTAGGACGCGGCAAGCCGCCGGAAGAGGGGCCGGCGCAGGGGGGCGGTCAGGCGTGGATCAGGCATGTCTAGCCAGGCGTATTACTGCATTTCTGCACAACTTTTCCTGCAGATGCACAAGTTTCCGCAAAGCTGTGCTACAAAGTGACCAGCAATTAAGAAGTTTCCACGATGCAGCGCACAAGGTTGCGGGCTTCAACGACTATGGAAGGGGCAGAAGACATGGGTTACCGTCACTAGAGTTCCTCAGGCCACCTGATCGAGTGGCCAGCAAGACTTCGCGAAAGGGCGCCTCGGATGGAGGGCGCCCTTTTGCTTTTTTCGGGCTCGATTCGGTCCCCCCTCCCGGGGCGGGAGATCTTCATGGGGCGGGAGCTCGGTTCTGGGCGAATTTGGCCATCTGGCTAAAGGTCTTGCCGATGCTGTAAGTACCCGTCTAACTTTGGAGTTCCCAATTAGCGGAAGCGCCAACAAAAAGCGCTTCGCGCAGGGAATAGCGGGACGCCCGTGAATTGGTAGGCGGGCTTCCAAGACCTTCCCCCAGATGACCGAATCAAACAGAGCTCCGTCCCGCCCCACCCACGTCGCGATCGCGACGATGATCGTCGCGATGGCGCTGATCGCTGCTGCCGCCGCTGCGGAGTCGGTGCAGGCGGACTGGGACCTGCCGCTCTTCTTCATCCTGCTCGGCTTCTCGGTCTTCAGCGACCTGACCGCGATCAGCACCACGTCAAAGGTCAAAATCTCGGGCAGCTTCCTCGCTCTCGTCCTGGCGATGGTCTTCCTCGGCGGAACCCCAGCGGCGGTGATCGGGGTGCTGACGATCCTCGCCGGCTGGCTGCGCTGGCGCGACGCCGGCCATTACCTGCTGAACAACCTGCTCACCTACGCGACCTTCCCCCTCGTCAGCGGCCTCGCCTTCCACGAAATCGTCGAAGCGGCGCAGATCAAGCAGACCGACGCCGCTTTCTACGCGCTGATCTTCGCGGTCTTCCTCCTCGCCCTGGCGATCAACTTCACGATGATCGCCTCCTACTCCTGTTACCTCGACCGCAGCTCGTTCTTCGTCAAGGTCCGCACGGCGCTGATCCCGCTGCTGCCCTCCGAGCTCGCGGCGGGCCTGATGGCGGTGGGTGTCGCCTATCTCTACGTCCAGGTCGGCCTCGCCGGGGTCGCCCTCTTCGGCGTCGTCCTCGTCACCTTCCAGTACCTGCTCGGCGCCCTGCTCGTCTCCCAGCAACGGGCCGAGGAGCTGGAGCTGCGCAGCAAGCAGCTGGCCAGTTTCCAGGTCGGGATGTTGAGCGCGATGCTGCGCACCCTCGACCTGCGGGACCAGATGACCGCCCGCCACAGCGCCGCCGTCGCCCGCTACTCGCGGGCGATCGCCCAGCGCGCCGGCTACTCGCGCCGCGAGGAGGAGCTGGTCCACATCGCCGCGCTGCTGCACGACATCGGCAAGTTCATCCTCCCCGACCGGATCCTCAAGGCCAACGTGCCGCTCACGGATGAGGACTGGATGCTGATCAAGCGCCATCCGCAGCAGGGCGCCCGCGTCGTCTCCTCGCTCGACGGCTACGGGCCGGTGGCGGAGATCATCCTCGCCCACCACGAGCGGATCGACGGCAAAGGCTATCCCCGCGGCCTGGCCGGCGACGAAATCCCGGAGCTGGCCCGGATCATCTCCGTCGCCGACACCTACGACGTGATGACCGCGCGCGACTCCTACCGGACGCCGATGTCGAGTTACGACGCGATCCTCGAGCTGCGCCGGGTCGCCGGCAAACAGCTCGACGCCCGCTTCGTCGAGATCTTCATCGAGCTGCTCGAGGGCAAGGACGTCTCCTTCGCCCACGGCGAGGCCGCCGACTTCGAGAAGGAGCTGGCGCTGGAGGCACGGATCGAAGAGACCGCCAGCCCCGGCGGCGAGCAGAGCCGCTTCCAGGTCGCCGGCGTCAACTGAACGATTGATTCCACCCCTCATGCGACGTGTCCGGCACGGGCGCGACTCGGGCGGATGCGTCAGCCCCCGCATGTCTCAGATCCACGTGACTCCCTCCCCCGAGAATTGGCTTTCTGCGCGCAACGCGTGCGCCGACGCTATCTAGCGTTGGCTGCCTGGATTGCCAATCGCCCGTCTTGCGGGCCGCAGACGAAAGGTTGCGCTAGGATCATGGCTGTGATGCCCAGGGAGAAATGGACCGACGACCGTCTTGACGATTTCAAAGAGAAGGTCGACGACGGCTATGCCCATCTCGAGACGAAGATCGATGACGGTTTCGCCCGAATCGACAAGGACTTCCGCGAGCTCAAGGGCGAGATGAACGGGCGCTTCGAGAAGGTGGATGAGCGCTTCGAGAAGGTGGATGAGCGCTTCGAGAAGGTTGACGCTCGGTTCGACAAGGTTGACGCTCGGTTCGACAAGGTCGAAGGGAAGTTCGACAAGGTCGAAGGGAAATTCGACAAGGTCGAAGGGAAGATGGAGCGGGGGATGAAAGAGCTTCGGGTGGAAATGAATTTGCGCTTCCAGGGCCTCGACGCCCGATTCGACTCCCTGCAGAGGTCGCTTTTCGCGGCAGCGATTGTGATCGTGGCTGCCTTCCTAGGCATGATCGGCACCAACGCTTTCTAGGAAGCCCCGTAGCTCTCCTACCGGTAGCGTTGCGCTCGCATGCGCGCCGTCACTTTCCAGGCCCCCGAGCAGGTGCGGATCGAGGAGAAGGCCGATCCTGAGATCGGCGCCGCCGACGACGCGCTCGTCGGGGTCGAGGCGAGCGGGATCTGCGGCTCGGACCTCCACATCTACCACGGCCGGGTGCCGGTCGAGCCGGGCTTCACGATCGGCCACGAGTTCGTCGGCACCGTCCTCGCAGCGGGGGACGATGTCCAGCGCGTTGCCGTCGGCGACCGTGTGCTCGGCACCTTCCACACCGCCTGCGCGACCTGCGCCTCCTGCCTGCGCGGCGACTACCACCGCTGCCGCAACGGCCAGACCTTCGGCCACGGGGCGAACCTCGGCAACCTGCAGGGGGCCCAGGCGGAGCAGTTGCGGGTGCCGCGGGCGAACCTGACCCTGCGGCGGGTGCCGGAGGGAATGTCGGCCGACGTCGCCCTCTTCGCCGGCGACGTGATGGGAACCGGCTACCACGCGGTCGCCCACGCGGAGATGAAGGCGGGGGACACCGTCGCCGTCCTCGGCCTCGGTCCGGTCGGGCTCTGCGCTGTGCAGGCGGCGCTGGCCGGTGGCGCGGTCCAGGTCTTCGCCGTCGACACGGTGGAGGAACGGCTGCGGATGGCCGAGAGCTTCGGCGCGACACCGCTGCACCTGACCGAGCAGGACCCGAAGAAAGCGGTGCGGGCCGCGACCGAAGGCCTCGGCGTCGACGTGGTCGTCGACGCCGTCGGCGACCCGGGGCCGCTGGCGCTGGCCGTCAGCCTTGCTCGCGACGCCGGCACCGTCTCAGGGATCGGCGCTTACGCAGGCAAGGGGGAGATCCCGCTCGGGCTTGCCTGGCTGAAGGGCCTGCAGCTGCGGCTCGGCCTCGCCAACGTGATCGCCCACGTCGACCGCGTTCTTGCCCTGATGGAGGGCGGCAAGCTCGACCCTTCCCCGCTGGTCACGCACCACATGCCGCTGGATCACGCTGGTGAGGCCTACGAGATCTACGACCAGCGCGAAGCGCTGAAGATCGTCCTGACGCCGTAGGCGCTGGTCACCTGTGCCAGTTGACTGGCACAGGTGAGAGAGATACTGTGCGGCTCAGTGGCACAGCTGGAGGCGAATCCGTTCACGATCGACCCGAGCGACGAGCTTCCGGTCGGCCTGCAGCTGAGCTGGCGACTTCGGGCTCTGATCCGGACCGGTGAGCTGGCAGCTGGGGAGCGGCTGCCGAGCTTCCGTCGGCTGGCGAATTGGGCGGGGGTCAACGTCGGCACCGTGCGGGCGGTCTACGAGGCGCTCGAGAGGGATGATCTGGTCGTTACTCGTCACGGCCAGGGGACCTTCGTCGCGGACGGGGTGGAGGCGGCGCCCCAGCTCGAGGAGATTGCCGCCGACGCTCTGCGACGTGCCGGCGAAGCGGGCATCGGTCCGCGCGACCTGGCGATCGTTGCGCTCGCCTGTGCGAGCCTGCCCAGCGAGGAGAGCGAAACGCTCGAGGTGCGGCAGGAGCTGCGGCGGCAGATCGCCCGGCTGGAGGCTGAGCTCGCGAGCTACACCGGCCACCTCAAGGCGGACCTGGCGACGGCGCCCACCCGCGCCGTCGCCCACGTCGCCGGGGTCGAGGAGCTGGAGCAGACGCGCGACACGCTGATCGCGCAGCTGGCGGCGGCGCAGCGGGAGAGCGAGCAGGAGGTGCGGCGGCGGGCGAGCAGCCGCGGTCCCCTGGGCAGGGCGATGAGCCGGTGGCGGGACAGACGCTGAGCCGCGGGCTGCTGCCCGTCAAGAACGTTTTCGAGGAGGTGGGGGTGATGATGATCCTCACCGTCAAAACCCTGATCTCGGCGGTGAGGCGGCCGTATCCCTACGGCGAGGAGCTTGTCTGGCAGCTCCTCTTCGTGCTGAAACTCTCCTGGTTTCCGCTTCTCGTCTCGACTTTTGCCCTCAACCTCGGCGCCCCTGGGTTGCAAGCCGCCGGGATCCTCTCGCTGTTCGGCGCCCTTGATCGCCTCGGCGGCTTCTTCGTCGTGATCGCGATCCGCTGGATCGCCCCGCTGGTCACGGCGGTGGTGGTCTCGGGAGTCGCCGGCACGGCGATCACCGCCGACCTCGGCGCCCGCAAGATCCGCGAGGAGCTCGACGCGCTCCAGGTGCTCGGCGTCGACCCGGTGAAGAACCTGGTGGTGCCGCGCTTCCTGGCGCTGATGGTCATCACCGGGCTGCTCGACATCTTCGCGATCGTGATGGGCCTCAGCGCCGGGATCGCCGCCGAGCTTCTCTACCACCAGCCGCTTGGCGGCTTCTTCGCCACGCTCTTCAGCAACGCGACGATCACCGACCTCTGGTCCTCGGTGATGATGTGCACGATGTTCGGCGCGATCGTCGCGATCGTCTGCTCCTACAAAGGGATGTCGGCATCGGGCGGGGCCGCCGGGGTCGGCCGGGCGGTCAACCAGGCGGTCGTCATCTCCCTCGTCGCCGTCTTCTTCTTCCAGTTCGTCGTCAGCTCGATCCTGCTCGCGACCAACCCCGACCTGCAGGCGGTCCGGTGATCGGCTGGCTCGACATCCCCCGCGGCTGGCTCGACTCCTTCGGGGACATCGCCCGCTTCGGCCTCAGGGTCTCGGGCCAGGTCTACTCGGGCCGGGCCTTCAAGTTCTTCGGCGAGGGACTGCGGCAGGCGGGCATCCTGATCTTCGGCTCGGCCCTGATCATCTGGGCCTTCTGCTTCATCCTCGGCCTCCAGTGCGGGCTGCAGGGGGCCTACTTCAACCGCTCGATCGGCGCCCCGTCGCTGGCCGGCCTCTTCTCCGCCTACTGCGACCTGCGCGAGGGCCTGCCCTACGCCTTCGGCTACATCCTCGCCGCCAAGGTGGGGACGGGGATCGTCGCCGAGATCGGGGCGATGCGGATCTCCGACGAGATCGACGCGCTCGAGGTGATGGGGATCCAGCCGGTCACCTTCCTCTGCGCGACCCGCCTGCTCGGGGCCTGGATCGCGCTCCCCTTCCTCTACCTGGTCGGGATCGGGATCATCTACAGCGCCAGCTACCTCTCGGTCGTCAATCAGGTCGGCGACGTCTCCTCCGGCGGCTACCTGCTGATCTTCTGGATGTACCAGAGCCCTCCCGACCTGATCTTCAGCCTGATCAAGGGGATGGTGATGTCGACGGTGATCGTGTTGGTCGGTTGCTATTACGGCTACACCGCGTCGGGCGGCCCGGTCGGCGTCGGCACCGCGACGGCGAAATCGATGGTCTTCAACATCGTCGCCGTCCACATCATCGGCATGCTCGGCACGGTCGTTTTCTGGGGCGCCAATCCCAGAGCCCCGATCGGGGGTTAGTTCAACCACCTTTGGCGAGGATCGCTGCGATTACGCCAGCGGATGCGACCCAGATGGCGATCGTCGCCCGGTGGATTCCGGAGTGCAGGGATTCCATTCCTTTTTTCAGTCCTCGTACTTCTTCCTCGACCCAATCCAGACGGCGGTGAGTCCCCTCCGCCTTCTCGGTGATCCGCCGATCTACTTCCTTCAGCCGACGATCCGTCTCCTTGCCTGCCTCCGTGATGCGCCCATTTACTTCATCGAATTGCCGACTCGTGTCTTTCGCCGCTTCCGCCACGCGTCTATCGACGTCGGCGATGCGTTCGTCGGTTCGGTCGAATCGTTCGTCGAGTCGCGCAAAGCGCTCGCTGAGTGCATCTTCGGGCGGAGCCATCGTCTGCATGGATAGCACCCTAGCGAAGGAAATGCAACATATTGTCTGAGAACGTAAATTCTTCGGAAAACTTCTAGCCGCGGCGCCGGTGCTTGCGGAAGGTGTCCTCGACCCACCTGAAGCCGCGGCGATCGCTGAGGCTTTGGCGGAAGCGCTCGAGCGCCGGCGGGCGCGGCAGGTCGGGGTCGAGCGGCCCCTCCGGCGGGAGCACGAGCGGGTAGAAGAGGGAGGCGGCGGTGATGTCGGCGACGCTGAGCTGGTCGCCGACGAGGAACTCGCCGTCGCCCTGGTCCAGCTCGGCCTCGAGCTTGTCGAAGCCGACGACGATCGCTTCCCGGGCGCGGGCCGCTTCGTCGTCGCTGTTCGCTTTCCAGCGGATGCTGGTGAAGGCGCGGGCGTAGGCGCCGACCACCGGCTTCGCCTTGCCGAGCGGGCCTGGCACCGATTCGGCGGCGACCTCGGCGAAGATTTCCGGCTCCTGGATCAGCTCGTAGAAGGAGAGCAGGCGTGCGTGCGGGCCGAGGTTCTCATCGAACCAGTCCTCCAGCTCGATCGCCCGGGCGCGCTCGGCGGCGTCGACCGGGTATAGCGGCGGCTCCGGATAGCGGGCCTCAAGGGCGGCGATGATCTCGGTCGAGTCGCCGATGCTCCGGTCCTCCAGCTGCAGCACCGGCATCGTCGGCTGAGCGCCCCGGGTCAGCGCCAGCGCGATCGGGATGTGGCTGCCCGGCAGGATCGAGCGGCGGCCGTGGTCGATCCCCTTGTGCTCGAGGGCCCAGCGGACCTTCTCGCTGTAGTGCGAGAAGTCGATCTGCCAGAGGGTCGGCTTCTCTCGGGTTTGCGTCGCCATGGCGTGCCTGCCAGCATAAGCGCGTGGCGCTGCTGAGCGATGCCCAGATCGAGGAAAGGCTGGCCGGGCTCTCCGGCTGGGCGCGCCAGGGCGAGGCGATCGCGAAGAGCTTCAAACGCGAGGACTTCGTCGGCAGCGTCCGCTTCGTCGAGAGCCTGGTCGAGCCGGCCGAGGGGATGAACCATCATCCCGACCTGACGATTTCCTGGGACACGGTGACGGTGACGATCTCGACCCATTCCGAAGGCGGGCTGACGGCAAACGACTTCGAGCTCGCCGGCAAGATCGACGCCCTCGCCTAGAGGTCCGACGTGGCGAAGCGGAAGAAGCAGCGGCGGCAGCGGGAGAAGGCGCCGACGATCGACTACGTCGACCCCGAGGGCAACGTCCTCACCCTGCGGGAAACGCTCAGCGCCGCGACGATCGCCAAGGTGGGGGAGCCGCCGTCCGGTTCGGCGGCCTCGCAGGAGGACGCCTGGCGCCGCCGCTCCGAGGCCCTCTTCGAGCGGCTCGTCGTGCGCTGGGAGATTGCCGAGCTGCCACTCACCGGCCAGAAGATGCTGCTCGGCCGCTACCGGATGGCCGATGCCGAGACGCAGCGCTGGGTGCGGCAGACGATCGCCGAGCACCTCGAGCGCTATATCCCCGAGCTCTCCGGCTAGGCCGTGCCCGACCTGCTGAGGATCGACGAGCGGCTCTCGCTGCCGCTGAGCGAGATCGAGCTGCGGACGAGCCGTTCCTCGGGGCCCGGCGGGCAGCACGCCAACGTCACCGCCTCGCGGGTGGAAGCGATCTTCGCGGTCGAGGAGTCGGCGAGCCTGAGCGACTCGCAGCGGGCCAGGCTGCTGGAACGGCTGGGCCCGCTCGTCACCGCCGTGGCCCAGGACGCGCGCGGCCAGGCCCGCAATCGGGAGCTGGCGCTGGAACGCCTCGCGGCGAAGATCGCCGCCGGCCTGCGGGTGCGGCGCAAGCGACGGCCGACCAGGCCCAGCCGCGCCTCGCGCCAGCGCCGGCTCGAGCAGAAGCGACGCCAGTCGGAGCGCAAGCGCGGCCGCCGCTCGCCGCCGTCCGACGAATAGCGATGACTTTTGCCCGCCCAACCGGTCTAATGGGTAAACGCACAACCCGCGAGAGGAGCACTGAAGATGCTTGGTGAGAGCAAAGCGACCAGCGGCTTCGCCGTGAACGACATCGACCGGGCGAAGCAATTCTACGAAGGGACGCTCGGGTTGCCGATCGAGGTGATGAGCGAGGAGTTCGGGGTGACCGCTCTAAAACCGAACGGTGGCGACATCCTGATGTACCTCAGCGTCGAGATGACGCCGCCCAGCTACACGATCCTCAACTTCGAAGTGGAAGACATCGACGCCGCGGTCGAAGGACTGGAATCACGCGGGGTCAGCTTCGAGCGCTACGACGACTTCGACCACGACGAGAAGGGCATCGTCCGGGGCCCCGGCCCGCAGATCGCCTGGTTCGAGGACCCGTCGGGGAACACGATCGCGGTGATGCAGCAGCCCTGAGTCGACGATCTACGTGGGCGCGACCAGCTCCCTCGCCGCCGCATCGCGGCGGTAGTCGAAGATCTGCCGCAGGTCGCGACGCACGAGCAACCGGTTCGCCAGCTCGCCGAGCGGCCCGAAGGGAATCGAGTAGCGGACCCAGTCGGAGATGAACGTCGCCCCGGTCCCGTCCTCCTCGAACGTGTGGGTGTGCTCCCAAAGCGAGTATGGCCCCTTGATCTGGATGTCGACGAAGCGCCGCGGCGGTTCCCAGGACTCGATCCGCGTCCGCCACCGCACCGGCACCCGGTGCAGCTTCAACCGGTATTCGAGCAGCGTCCCGACTCGCATCCCGATCGGCGTCGGCGTCGTGATCTCGAAGCCAAGCCAGGGTGGGGTGATCAACTCGAGGTTGCTCGCGTCGCCGTAGAAGGCGAACGCCTCGTCGATCGGCAGCTCGACGCGCTGCTCGCGGCAAAGCAGGTGGATGCGGCTCACTTTTCCAGGTTAGAGCGGCTATAGGGTGGGCCGATGCCGGAGCCGCCGCTCACTCGATTGGAGCAGTCGATCAGCGACCTCGCCGACGAGGTCTACCGCTCCGGCAAGACGGGCTACAACTGGGGCTCGGTCGACACGATCCTGAAGCGGGAGCTGGAGCTTCCAGGACAGACCCGCTGCAAGAAAGCCAACAACTCGGGACGGGCGGCAAACGTCATCACCGAGAGCATGGACAAGCCGATCGAACTGTACGCGATCTTCATCGCCAGGCCGTACACGATCCGGCAGTTCCTCAGGGTGGCGAAAGACCGGATCAAGCGCTTCCCCAACGCGAAGACGATCGCCGTCTTCGATCACACCGAGGGCTACTGGCGGGCGCGAAAGATCGTCGAGCGCAAAGGCGCGGATCTGGCGGAGCGGATCCGCCCGCACTTCCCGGCGATCGCGGAGGAGGACATCCACTACGTCGACTCCAAACCGCCCCCGGGCGAGCCACTGCCCCTGGAGCTGGAGGAGAGCGCGGAAGAGCCGGAGGTGCCGGCCGAGGCCGAGGGTGCGGCCGAGGGAGATGAGCGCGAGGAGGCGCAGCCGACGGCACGGACGGTCGACCTGGAGGACTTCGAGGCGGTGATGCTCGGTCGGATGACCGAGCTGGCGGGTCTCACCGAGCTGCCGCGGCGGCTGGTCGAGATGGCAGGGAAACGGCGGCTGATCCTCGACCGCAGCCTCGCCACCGATCTGCTGGCGGTGATGCTGTCCAGCCAGCTGATCCTCTTCGCCGGCCCGAGCGGAACCGGGAAGTCGACGATGGCGCGCCTGCTGATGGACTTCTTCGCCTCCGACGGCCGCCGCTTCGAGATCGAGGCCCTGAGGCAGTGGCTCACGCCCGACGACCTGGCCGGCTACTACTCCGTCCTCGGTCGCCAGTTCGCCTCGACCACCTACACCTCGACCATCCTCGACATGCACCAGGCGTCCGTCGCGCCGACCCAGGAAAACGAAGAGGTGAAGGGGCCGCCGATCCTGCTGGTCGAGGAGATGAACCTTTCGGCGCCGGAGGGCTACCTCGCCCCCGTGATCCACGGCCTCAGCGGAACCAGCGAGGTGGTCCTGGACTGGGAGCTGCGTACCGGAGGCACTCCCTCCACGGACGCGGCGGGACTCGTGGACCTGCCGCCGGTCGCTCTCTTCGGCCCCTTTCCCAGGGTGCTGGGAACGATCAACGTCGACACCAGCGCCCACGCCCCCGCGCGCAAGGTCAGCGCGAGGAGCTCGGTCGTGCTGCTGGAGCCGGCGGAGCTGACCGATGTGGCGCTGATTGGTATGGCTAACTCCAGCGAGACCGAGAGCGAAGACGTCGCCGAGGGTTGGGGTGAGAGCTTCCTGGGCGACCCCCTCAGCGCCCTCACCGAGGCACCGGAGGAGGAGGTCGCGGTGCTGGCGGCGCGGCTGCGCGGCTTCGTCGACGAATTCGATGATCTGACGGTGAGCCACCGCAGCGCCAAGCGCTGCCTTGCCTACATGGCCTACTTCCGCGCCCTCTGCGGCAGCGACCCCGGCGTCGAGGACGAGACCCTGCAGCTCGCGGTCGAGAACGCTTTCGCGCACTGCGTGCTTCCCATGGTCGAGCCCGGCCGTTTCGTCGCGACGCTGACCGCCCTGGAGGGCATGGAGCTGATGCCGGGCGCGGAGAGGGAGGCGGATCTCGGCGGGCTCCTCCGCCTGCGGGTCGAACGCCTGCTGGACACCGCCCGCGAGGGATCTGACTTCGGCATCCTCGATTTCTGGTCCGCCCTCTCCTGAGCGTGCGCGTCCTGCTCCGCGCCCGCGGCCAGACCGTCGCCGAGGAAGACGTCGGCGGCCCGCTGATGATCCGGCCCGGAGGGATGAAGGTCGTCTCGGGCTCGGGGTCGGACCTGGTGCTCGAGCTGGAGCAGTCCGGCACCGAAGTGCCGGACATGCTCGTCGGCGAGGTGCCGCTGGTGTGGTGGAACCCGGTGGAGAGGTCGGTGGACGTCTCCTTCGTCAAGGTGAAGCCAGCCGCGCCGTTCACGAAGGAGGACGTCGCGACGATGTGGAGCCGCCTGGTCTCGACGTCGCTGCGCGGGCTGACCCTGCCCCCCGGCCAGGGGCGCGATCAGGGGCCCCGTCCGGGCCGGGGGGACTGGCTCCGTCCGGAGGCGGTTCCCAACGCGCGGGCGGCCTGCCGGCACATGCTCGCCAACTGGCCGGAGCAGGAGCGCGTGGTCCCGGTCTGGGCGCCCGCCGACATGCGGGGCGCGCCGGAAGACCTGATCGAGACCGAGCGGCGAGGCGGCTCACGACCGGGCCGGGAAGTGGGCGGGGCCCTGATCCCCGACAAGGTCGCCAAGCGGCACCGCTCCACCGCGCCCTGGGCCTCGGCGGCGCTGGCGGCCGCCTGCCGGTCGCTGGTCAAGGCGGTCGAGGAGAGGCTGGCCTCGCCATCCCAGGCCACTGCGCTGGTGCGGCCGATGCGGGAGGTCGCCGAACGGGCCGGCGTCTCCCGGGCGGTCGATCCATCCCGCTCCTCCTGGCCGCCGATCGCCAGGGAAGTGTTCGCGGCGGTGCTCGGGGCGCGCATCTCGCTGTCCCTGGGCAACGATCCGACCGGGCTGGTGCCGCTCTCGAACGTCTGGCGCTTGTACGAGGGATGGCTCGCGATCGCCGTCGCCGACGCGCTGAAACCGTTGCTCGGCGAGGGCTCGGAGCTGCCGGGCAAGACCCGCTGGGGGTGGGGATGGAGTTGCGGTTCCGCCCTGGTCCGGGTTCGCGCCCAGGCGGAGATCAAGGCCGATGCCAACGCCGAGCTGGCCGGCCACCCCGACGGCCTGCTCAGCGTGCTGAGCAACCTCAAGCCCGACGTCCTCGTCACCGTCTGCGACCCGGCCGGGGGGCAGGCGGTCCTCTGCGTCGAGGCCAAGCGCCGGACTACGGCGACCAGCATGGAAGCTTCCGAAGTGGCGGAAGCGGGGGCGAAGTACGCCTGGGGGATCCGCTCGGGGGCCGACCCCGCAACGCCGATCGCCTCGGTCATCGTCGCTTCCTCGGCTCAGCTGCCGGCGATGCACGACGAGGACGAGGGCCGCCTGTCGGCCTCCTTCCTGCTCCCCTCCCAGGGTCGGGCGGCCTTCGAGGACTCCGTCAGGCAGCGGGTGAAGGCGCTCCTAGCGGAGGTCGCCCCGAGCTGAGCGCAGGGCGGCGATCCGCTCGGCCGCGGCCTCCATGTCCTCGTGCTCCCAGATGCGGACGACCTGCCAGCCGAGCTGTTCGAGGTCGCGATCGGTCCTGCGGTCGCGCTCGACGTTTGCCGCCAGCTTCGCTTCCCACCACTCGCGGTTGCTCTTCGGCGTGGTCGCGTGCTCCCGGCACGAGTGCCAGAAACAGCCGTCGACGTAGACGGCGATCCTGGCCGGCCCGAGGACGACGTCGGCGCGGCGGCGGAAGCCCGGCACGGGTGCGACGTCTACCCGGTAACGCAGGCCGCGAGCGTGCAGGGCGGAGCGCAGTTCGAGCTCGGGACGGGTCCCTCGCCGTCGCACGGCCTTCATGCGTTTGCTCGTCTCTGCGGTGGGAGGGGTGGCGCCTGCGGTCACGCGGCCGAGGCTAGCGCCAGCGGCTCCTCGGCCAAGCCGGCGATGTACCGGTCGAGGTCGTCGAGGAAGCCGTCGCCGAAGCGCAGCTTCCCTTCCCGCGCGCGGGAGAGGAAGCCGCGTGCCGCCCGCTCGGAAAGGGGGGTTGGGGGGTTGAGCAGGAACTCCCCCAGGGGGATGAAGCGCCGCTGGGTGGGCCGCTTGGAGACCTCGGTCGCGAAACGGCCATCCCGGCTGCCATAGGCCGCCAGCGGCCACCGTTCCCCGCTCTGCAACGGCCGGCTCTCCTTGACCCGGCCGGGGTTCGAGCCGGCCAGCCGGCGGCCGACCCACTCGGCGACCGGGACGCAGACCGCGTTCCCTGCCAGCGACCAGCGGTACCGGCGCGGCCGGGAGTAGACCTCGTCGGCCGGCTCGGTCCAGCCGGCGGGAAAGCCCTGGAGCCGTTCGGCGTCCTCGAGCGACGGCAGGCCGAAGCTCCCCTCGCCGGGTCGCCAGATCGCCGGCGGCGAAGGGATGCCGACGCGGGACCCTCCCTTGAGGGTGGGGATCGCGTCGCGCGCCCAGCCGAGCCCCCGCCGCCCCTCGGTCCAGTAGAAGCCGTAGGCGCTGGCCGCGGCGACGGGGCCGATCGCGTCCACCCCTTCGGGTTCGTCGGCATCGCGGGCGAGGAGGACCGGCGCCGGGTCCTGCTCCCGCCCGGCCAGCAGGAGCACCCGCTGGCGGCGCTGCGGGATGCCGAAGGCGCGGGCGTCGACGACGCGGTAGGCCCAGGCGTAGCCGAGTGCCTCGAGCCGCTCGACCAGATACCCCATCGCGTGGCCGGCGTCGAGGCGCAGCATGTAGGAGACGTTCTCGATCAGGACCCAGGGCGGCCGCCGCGCCTCCGGTCCTTCCAGCAGACGGAAGAGGTGCTCGACCACACCGGACTTGGAGCCGCCGATCCCCTGCTTGCTGCCCGCCTGACTGAGGTCCTGGCAGGGGAATCCCGCCGCGACGAGGCCCACGGGCGGAAGCTCGTCGAGCTGGGTGACGTCGTCGCAGGCCGCGATCCCGGCGAAGCGGGATTCGAGCACCCGGCGCGCTCCGGGCTCGATCTCGCAGAGCAGCTCGCTCTCGTGGCCGGCTCGCTGCAGGCCCAGCTCGATCCCGCCGATGCCGGCGAACAGTCCCGCAACCGAAAGCCCCGCCCCGCTGGGGCTGCTCACGAAACCCGGCCCCCAGGGAGCAACTCGGTCAGCACCGCGCTTGCGAGCTTCGGGGGCACCGCGTTGCCGACCGCCTTCTGGAGCTGGCCGCGGCGCAGCGGGCCGAAGTCGAACCAGTCCGGGAACGACTGCACCCGGGCCGCCTCGTGCGGGGTCAGGGTCCGCGGCTCATGGGGGTGGACGAAGCGGCCCTGGCCGGTGGACCCGAAGCCGACGGTGATCGTCGGGGCCGGCTCGTCGGGACGCATCCGCCCGTAGACCGCCGTGTAGCTGTGTTCCTTGTCGCGGTGACAGGCCGGGCGCTCACTGTCTGGCAGGTCATAGAGATCGTGCTCGAACAGGTGCGCGATGCGCCTCTTGTTTTCCTTCGAGTGGACGGCGGAGGACTCGAACACCTCGTCCCCCTCGCCGCCGAGGTCTTCGATCGCCCAGGTCACCGAGCGCTCGGATCGCCTGCGGCGGGCGATCGCGCCGGCTAGCGAGGGTGCCGAGTCGAGCGAGGCGATGAGGAAGAAGCGGCGGCGTCGTTGCGCCACCCCGACCTCGTCCGCCCGCTGCACACCGCTGTCGACCTCGTAGCCCAGCAGTTCCAGGTGCCGGCGGGTGCGTTCGACCACTCCGTCCTTGTCCCGCTGCGCCGCCGGCACGTTCTCGATCAGCAGGGCCCGCGGCCGGCAGACCTCGGCGAAGCGGGCGACCCGCAACATCAGGGCGTTGCGTGGGTCGTCGCGGCGGGTGTGGTTGTTGAGGTCCGAGTGGCCTTGGCAGGGGGGACCGGCGAGGACGAGGTCGAGCGCACCCGTCTTCTCCAGCAGCTCTTGCTCCTGCGCCGTGGGCATGGCCCCGAGTTCGCCGTCGACGAGCGCCTCGATCGGACCGGGGTGCAGATGCAGCGCATGGAAGTTCGCGTCATAGCGCTCGAGGAGGGCGGCATCCGTGTCGGTCGCGAAGGCGTGCTCGACGTCGAGTCCGAGGCTCCAGGCGGCCTCCTCCAGTCCGACGGAGAGGCCGCCGATCCCGCAGAAGAGATCCGCGCAGCGGATCGTTCCCCGCGGCGTTGACACCTCGGGGCGATCGGGGCTGCGGAGCCAAGACTGGTCGAAGGCGGCCGGCAGCTCCTCCGTGGCCGCCAAACTGGGAAGTTCGGTCGACACCAACCCACCGTCAACCAGCGGAACGTGCCTGCTGAGACTGTCTCCGGCCTGCGAGAACCGCTCCCGCTGGATCCCGGCCAGGACCTTCAGGTCCTCGCCGCGGTTTGGTCTCTCGGCGAGGGCGGGCACCTGTCCACCCTATGGATCAGGTCGGCGGAAGTTTCGAAAATACCTGCAAATCAAGTACTTACGTCGAACTGATCGCCGAAGAACTCCCGTTGAACAGAGACCTCTTCGACGGTGCGCGTCGCGGTTTCCACCCCGAGCCGGTGCTCCCTGAGCAACTCGCAGAGCCGTTCTCCGTCGATCAGGTCGATCGGAGGAGCACCGTCCCTGGTGGCCTCCTTCTTGGCCTGAGGAGTGAAGTTGCCGGTGGTGATCAGAAGGCCCTTGTCCCCCCGGCCCTGCATCGCTCCCCGGAAGTCGCGAACCTTCTCCGGTCCTACGTTGCCCTTGTAGCGCTTGCACTGGAAGTAGACGGGAAAGCTGACGAGCGACAGCCGGTAGACGCCGACGCCGTCGATGCCACCGTCTCCGGCTCCTCCGGTGACGCTGGTGTTGATGAAGCCCGCCGCGCGAAGCAGCCGTTTCGCCAGGTGCTCGAAGCCGCTGGGGTCCATCTTCAGCAGCAGCCGCAGCAGCTCTTCCCGCCAGTCTTCGGTTTCATCAGAAGCTTCCTCGCCTGACAGTTCGAGGTCTGCGCCGGCCTCCTGCGCGGCCAAGGCCTTGCGCTTCCTCTCTTTTGCGAGCTTCAGCAGGTATTCCTTGCGCAGGGGTTCGATCTCCTCCTCGAACATCACCTTTCCCCGCTCCGTCGTCACCCAGGTCCCCCTGGCAGGATTTGCCAGCGCGCCCATTCCCTTCAGGTAGGTCCTGGCCCAGGCAAGCCTGTACTCGATCTCATTGCGCGGGCCGTCCTTGTGCAGCACCGCCAGCTGCTCGTCGCTGAAGCCCTCGGCTTCGATCACCCGCTCGTCGATCTCATCCAGCTTCGCCGAGTGGCCTAGTTCCCGAACCGCACGAAGGGTGGGCCAGAGGAGGTCCAGGTACGGAGGTATGTAGACGTCGCTGTCACCTGACATGTCGGCAAGGCTAACGCGGCTACCATCGGTTGACGCTCGCCAAGGATGAACTTACGCCGAAGATCCTTGCCACCCTGGACCACTTGCAGGTGCCCTGAGTCGAATCGTGATGGGCACGGCTGGTTTCGAACCAGCGACCTCTCGCGTGTGAAGCGAGCGCTCTCCCACTGAGCTACGCGCCCGGGAAGGTGGGAATCATACGGCGGCGGGGGCGACTTCTCCGCCAAGGGCTGGGGGCTCGTCCTCGCTTCCCTCCGCCGGGGCGCCCTTGCGCAGGGCCATGCCGACGAAGGGGAAGATCAGGGTCGAGAGCATGGCGGCGCCGACGAGGCCGGCGGCGGTCGACGTCTTCATGTGCCCCTCGGTGGTCGCGATCGTCGTGATCGCGACCACCAGGGGGAGCTCCGTCGCCGAATAGAAAGCCAGGGCGGCGCGTTCGCGCGCGCTGAGCACGCCGCGGTAGAGCAACATCGCCGGTGCCCCTCGGACGACGAGGAAAAGGCCGAAGAAGAGGATGAGCTTCGCCACGGCGCCGATCGAGCCCAGCGCGTCGAGGTCGAACTCGATCCCGCTGGTGACGAAGAAGAAGGGGACGAAGAAGCCGAAGCCGACCGCCGTCAGCTTCGACTCGAAGACCTGCAGCTCGTGGCCCTCGAGCGCGAGGCGGGTGATCATCCCGGCGACGAAGCCTCCCAGGAGGATGTCGAGGCCGAGCTTGCCGGCGAGGATGACGAGGCCGAAGATCAGCACCACGGTAACCCGCACCGCCAGCTGGCTGCTCGCCTCGAAGGTCCGTTCCAGTGCCGGCCAGCCGCGCCAGGCGTAGCGGACCGAGACCAGCGCCAGGCCGAGGGCGAGGGCGACGAAGCCGAGCAGGATCGCCGCCTCGTGCAGCGGGTTGGTGGTCGAGAGGACGAGCGTCACCAGCAGGATCGGGCCGAACTCGCCGGCGCCGCCTGCCGCCAGCAGGTAGGTGCCGAAGCGCGTCTTCAGCTCGCCGTTGTCGCGCAGGATCGGGATCAGCGTCCCGATCGCGGTGGTTGCCATCGCCGAGCCGGTGTAGAGGAAGGAGAGCACGATGCCGGCGGCCGCGAGGGCGCCGCCGATCCCGTAGGCGAGGCCGACGGAGAGGAGCCAGCCGAGCGCTCCCAGTCTCATCGGCGTCCCCTTGATTCGCTCGAAGTCGATCTCGTAGCCGGCGAAGAAGAAGAGCATCCCGAGGCCGAGGTTGGAGAAGAAGTTGACGAAGTCGTCGCTGTGGGCGAGGCCGAGAACCTCCGGGCCGATCACGATCCCAAGCACGAGCTCCAGCACCACGACCGGGGGCGCGAACCGCTTCGGGAGGAAGGCGACGGTGATCGCGGCGATCGCGGCGACGACGACGATCGCGAAGAAGGAATCGGTGTCAACCGTGATCACGGCGATGATCCTATGACGGCCGCCCGCTAGGATCAGCGGTGGACCGTGCTAGGCGGGGTGTCAGCGGTGCCTTGTGACCCGAAATCCGCTTAGCGGGGCCGAATACCGTTCCGAGGGACTGGCCGTCGGGGTCAGTGCGTCGCGGCGGCGTTGACGGCCGGGTCCTGCGCGACGTGGGCACGCGAATCAGGTCAGGTCCGGAAGGAAGCAGCCTTAAGCGGATGCCGCGGGTGCCGCAGGTGAGCCCGACTCGAGCCTCAAGCGACGGACACGCCCGGTGACCTAGTTTCGAAGGGCGGGTGCACGGTCCATTACGCACTTGTCCTCGTTATCGCGAGGACAAGTGCGGTCAATCGATCAGGCGCTTGCGCATCTGGTGGATCGCGACGCGCCAGGTCGCGATGGCGAAGACGACGAGGAAGGCGAAGCGCAGGAGGTCCTGCCACTCGAACCCGAAGGCGCCGCCGCGGACCAGTTCGACCAGCTGGTGCAGGGGATTGACCTGCGCGACGATCTGGAAGCCCTCGGGCAGGCCTTCGATCGGGAAGAAGGTGCCGGCGACGAGAAAGAGCGGCGTCACGAACAACGCCGTCACGTAGTTGAACTGGTCGATCTTGGCGACGGTCGCTGCCATCGCCACCCCGAAGCCGGCGAAGCCGAGCGCGGTGACGAAGGCGAAGAGCGGGGTCAGCAGCATCCCCGGCTCGGGGTCAAGGCCCCAGAAGAAGGTGACGACGAGCGGCACACAGCCGTAGACGGCCGAGCGGGTGGCGATCCAGAGCATCTCGGCGCTGACCAGCTCTTCGACGTCGATCGGTGCCGCCAGGATCGCTTCGTAGGTGTTCTGGAAGCGGTGCTTGACGAAGGTGCCGAACATCGCCGGCAGGGC
>Ga0126313_10000381_pt1 | contig 20784 bp, 13 predicted proteins | sample Plot105A_FD_89954 | JGI IMG/M metagenome (GOLD analysis project Ga0126313, IMG submission 89954) | Serpentine soil microbial communities from UC McLaughlin Reserve, CA, USA - Plot105A | ecosystem: Environmental > Terrestrial > Soil > Grasslands | place: USA: UC McLaughlin Reserve, Lake County...
AGGGTGGCCACGGCCTCGGTGACCAGCCGGGTCTTGCCCGCCCCGGCCGGGCCGAGGATGGTCAGCAGGTGGCTGCTGCCGGTGGCCACGACCCGCTCGTACACCCAGGCGAACAGCCGCAGCTCGGGCTCGCGGCCGACGATCGGGGCGTCCTGGCGGCGGGCGTGGCCGGGGGCGCCGGGGTCGACCCGGACAAGCCGGTAGGCGACCACCGGGGTGCCCTTGCCCTTGAGGTGCAGGGGGGTGACCCGCTCGGCCTCCACGGCGTCGCGGACCAGCCGGAAGGTGGACTGGCCGAGCAGGACCTCGCCGGGCTCGGCGACCTGCTCGAGCCGGGCGGCCACGTTGACGGCGTCGCCCAGGACGAGGGCGTCGCCGATGGCCGGGTCGCCGGTGACGACCTCGCCGGTGTTGACTCCGGTCCGCACCTGGAGGGTGATCCCCCAGTCGCGCTCCAGGTCGCGGTTGAGGTCGGCCAGCCCCTGGCCGAGCCCGGCCGCGGCCCGGACCGCCCGCAGGGCGTCGTCCTCGTTGACCACCGGGATGCCGAACACGGCGACCACGGCGTCGCCGACGAACTTCTGGACCCGGCCGCCGTGGCGCTCCAGGATCGCCCGCAGGTGGTCGAACCAGCGGGCCATGACCATGGCCAGGGACTCGGGGTCGAGCCGCTGGCCGAGCCCGCCCGCCCCGGCCAGATCGGTGAACACCACCGTGACCGTCTTGCGGGCCGGGCGGCTGGCCGGGGCCGCCGGCAGCTGGGAGCCGCAGTTCAGGCAGAAGCTGGCCCGGGCCGGGTTGGGCTCGCCGCAGACCGGGCAGACGGTCACGCCGGGTCGTCCCCGGCGGCCCTCGGGGCGTCGGGGCCGGGCCAGCCGCGGGTCCGGGCCAGCTCGGCCAGGGCGGCCCGGTCGATCCGGTCCCCGGGGACGGCCGCGACCCGGCAGCCGGTGACGGCCCGGAGGGTGGCCGTGCGTCGGCCCCCCTCGAGCAGGGCGACCTCGCCGACCACCGCCCCCGGGCCGAGCTCGGTCACGGTGGCGCCGTCGACCTCCACCGCCAGGACCCCGTCGAACAGGAGGTACAGCTCGTGGCCGGGGTCGCCCTGGGCGACCAGGACGGCGCCCTTGCGCAGCCGGACCCAGTGGGGGGCGGAGCCGACGATGACCCGGGACAGCTCCCGCTCCAGGGCCGTCGCCACGGCGGTGGCCCGCACCGGGGCGTCGCGGCCGCCCCAGGGGGTGAACGGGTCCCAGGCGTCGGCCTGCCAGCCGGTGAAGTCGACCACCCCGGAGGTGGCGACCAGGCGGCCGTCGTGGTCGTAGACCCAGTGGCGGGGGAACGGGCTGGCCCCGGCCAGGGCCAGGTCGCTGCGGCCGTCGGCGTGGAGGGTCAGGGCGAGGGTGGTCCAGGCGGCCGGGGCGCCCAGCCGGGTGGCGTCGCCCGGGCCCTGGCGGTAGGGCATGCCCAGCGACAGCAGCCCGCCGGCGGTCTGGGTGAACCGCGCCCAGCCGTCCCCGGTCTCGGGTTCGGGGCGCAGGTCGGGCAGGGGCACGGCCGCGAACCCGACCTGGGCGGACCCGGCGGCCTCCCGGGCCGCGCCCACCGACCCCTGGCCGGCCTGGCCGGCGGCGACCACGCGGCCGCCGTCGACCTCCAGGTAGCCCTCGAGCCGGTTGGCCAGCCGGACCCGGCCGGCGGCCAGCAGCGCCTCCAGGTCGTCGAGGTGGGTGGGGGGCGGGTCGTCGTACTGGGCCGCGCCCACGTGGAACTGGAGCCGCTGGCCCCCCTCGACGCAGTCCGCGGGGACCCAGGACACGGCGGTGACGGAGGACTGGATTCGCACGGCAGCGACCGATGCTACCGGCTGGCGCCCCTTGTGCCCAGCCTCCCACCCTGCGCGGTCAGGGTGGTCCCGTCCCCGGCTGCGCTCAGGCCTGGCTGCTGCGCGGGGCCTCCCCGGGCGGCGTGCGACTGGCCTCGGCCACCGCCGCGGCGGCCTCGCTGATCCGCACGCCCGCGTCGACCAGGCGCTTGACCTCGAGGATGCGGGCGGTGTCCTGGTCGGTGAAGAGCCGGTAGCCGCTGGTCGTGCGGAGCGGGCTGATGATCCGGTAGCGCCGCTCCCAGGTGCGCAGGGTGGCTGCGGGCACGCCCGTCCGCTCGCTCAGCGCCTTCAGGGTGAACCGCGGGGCCGGCTGGGTGCGGCCACCGACGACCGCCACCGCTGGTGACGGGTCGGTCTCGGGCCGCTGCTGGCCGGGGAACGGCGTCACCGCCGCCCCGGCCCGCTCCGGCGCCGTGGTCAGGGCGGTCAGGCCGCCCTCGAAGGCCTCGCCGGCCGGCGGCAGGACGCCGAACTGGCGACCGAACCCCTCCAGCAGGTCCAGCAGGTCCGGGTCGGGCTGGCGGACCTCGCGGCTGTAGAGCTCCACCACCCCCGTCACCCACTCGCCCACCCGGACCGGGAAGGCGAACCAGCCCTGCGCCTGTTCGCCGGCGGCAGGCACGGCCCCCACGAACGCCTCCTCGACCAGGCTGGGAACCCAGGCGGGCGTTGCGTCGGCCAGGACCCGCCCGGCCGGTCCCTGGCCGGGGGCGAGGGTCGTGTGGGTGCTCTGCTCCTCCAGTTCCTCCAAGCCGCTCAGCGGCGACCGCCAGGTGATCTCGCAGCGCAGCCGGCCGTCGGGCGTGACCTCCCAGAGGTTGGCCAGGTCCCACTGCAGGCACTCACTCAGCGCCCGCAGGGCCAGCGCCCGCGCGTCGGGCGACTCGCCCCGGGCGCGGACGATGCGCTGGAGCTCGGCCTGGGCGGCCAACCGGCGCTCGGGCCGGTTGGGCACCCGGCAGTCCCTGACGGCGGCCAGGACGTGGACTTCGCCCTCGATCGTGAACGACACCGCCGACAGGGTGCCGACGCGCAAGTCCCCCGAGCGCGTGCGCAGCCCGGCGCGGACCGGGCCGACCGCGCCGTGCTCCAGCAGGCGCCTGGTGAACGCGGCCGTGCCGCCCGGGTCGAGCAGGACGAACAGCTCCAGCCCGGTGCGGCGGACCAGATCGGCCCGCCGGTAGCCGGTGACCGTATAGAAGGCCTCGTTGACCTCCAGGACCAACCCGTCGTCGAGCCGGCTCACCGCGATCGCGTCGCAGCTCTGCTCCAGGAACCGACCAATCTCATGTGCCATGCGTCGCGAGCCCCGATATCCCCCGGGATCCTTGCCCAGATCGAGGCTCTCCCCCCTTCCGGACCGGCGGCAAGGAAGACGCGAGGGTAGCCGACGAATGACGCCAAGGTGAACAAGCTCGCAACCGTGGCGGTGTGAACTGTCTGTAACGCTTCCGGCCCCGGCGGGCCGGTGAACACGCTCTGAGACGGTTTTGCGCGCACGCCCCGCCGGGCTCGTGAGCGGCAAGAACGATAAATTGCGTCAGGATTGACCCAGGAGTTTTTGCAACATGCTGCGAACCATGTTCAGACCTATGACCAGGTACGTTGGTCTATGGATGGCTTGCACGGAGGAGTCATGGGGGGCTATAACGGAGGAGTCATGGGGGGCTATATACGTCTGGGCCTTGCGCCTTCGCGTGCTGAATGGAAACCAAATTTCTCAGGGAAACGTCAATGCGGGTGCTGGTGGTCGTGTCCGAAGTGCCGCCGATCGTCTCCGGGGTGGCCCGCTGCGCCGACCGCCTGGTCGGGGGGCTCACCGCCGCCGGGCACGAGGTCGACGTCATCTCGTCACTGGAGGTCCCGCGCTGGGAGGTCGGGGAGTTCCGTCTCAGCTCCTTCGCCGGCTACTGGCCGCTGGTGCGGCGGCGGCTGGCCGGCTACGACGTCGTCAACCTGCACGGCCCGGTGCCGACCATGAGCGACGTCTTCCTGGCCATGACCCGCTACCTGCCGCCGCTGCGCCGGCCGCGGCTGGTCTACACCCACCACTCGGCCATCGAGCTGGAACGCTGGGCGCCGGCCACCCGCGCCTACAACCGGGTCCATGACCGGCTGGCCCAGGTCGCCGACCGGATCGTCACCACCAGCGAGTTCTACCGGAAGCTGCTCACCCGGCCAGGCGGCCCCTCGGTCGAGGTCGTCCCCTGGGCGGTCGACGCCAGCCGGTTCGCCCTGCCCCCCCGCGCCGCCCCGCCACCCCAGGCGCCGCTGCGCCTGCTGTTCGTCGGCCAGCTGCGCCCCTACAAGGGCGTCGACGTCCTGCTGCGGGCCGTGGCCGGGCACCCGCAGCTGCAGCTCACCATGGTCGGCCGGGGTCCCCTGGAGCAGCGCTACCACCACCAGGCCGAGCGGCTGGGGGCGGGCAACGTCGAGTTCATCGGCCGGATCGACGACGACCAGCTGGCCGCCATCTACGGCGCCCACGACGTCGTCGTCCTGCCGTCCACGACCCGGGCCGAGGCGTTCGGGCTGGTGCTGCTGGAGGGCATGGCCGCCGGCTGCGTCCCGGTCGCCTCGGACCTGCCCGGGGTGCGCGACATCGCCGGCCCCACCGGCGTGGTCGTCCCACCCGGGGATCATGTCGCCCTCCGCCAGGCCCTGACCCGCCTGGCCAGCGACCGCCGCCACACCCTCCGGCTGGCCCATGCCTCCCAGGCCCGGGCGCGCCAGATGGGCTGGGACGGGGTGGTCGCCAGGTACGAACGGATCTTCAGCCAGACCCTGCACGAATGGCGCGACCGGCGGGCGGTGCAGGCGCTGCCGCAGCCGCTGACCCCGCCCGAGCCGTCGCTGGCCGCGATCGCCGAGCGGTTCGGGGCCAGCTGGGCCTCCCTGCTGGTGTTCGACCGGTCCCCGCAGGCCAACCTGTGGACCGGATGGGGCCGGGCCGAACCAGACGAGCTGCGCCGCCGGGGGCCGCGGATCGCCCAGTACGTGGCCCGCACGGGCCGGCCGCTGCTGCTGGACCCCGAGGCGGCTCCAGCCCCGGTGCGCTGGTGGCTGGTGCACGACGACGTGGCCAGCGCCCTGTCGATCCCGGTGGCGGTCGGCGCACGGCTGCGGGGGGCGCTGAACCTGTCCATCGCCTCCGACCAGGGACACCGCTACACCGGCCGTGACCTGGACGGCCTGGTCCAGACGGTGCGCGCGCTCGAGGGGCGCCGCGGCCTGGTGAGGGCCGGCTGAGTGCCGGCTCGGGGGAGTGCGGCCGGCGGCGGGGTCATCCTCGTCAGCCGCTTCGCCGCCATCGCGGCCCTGAACTACGGGCTGCTGCTGGCCCTGGCCTGGCTGCTGCCGCCCGCCGAGTTCGGCAAGGTGAGTGTGATCCAGGCGGTGCTGCTGCTGGCCGCCATGGTGCTGAACTCCGGGTTCCCGTGGACGGTGACCTGGGTGGTGGCCGATCGCGAGCGGCTGGGCGCCGCCAAGGTCGACCGGGTGGTCCGCACCGCCATGGTCGGCAACCTCGCCTTCAGCGTGGTGCTGGCCCTCGGGCTCCTGGGGCTGCTGGCGGCCGGGGTGCACCTGCTGCCGGCCGCCTCCGGGCTGCTGATCGCCGCCGCCGCCCTCGCCTTCCCGCTGTTCGCGTTCAACGCCGTCGGCCGGGGGATGCTGCACGGCCTGGTCCGCCTGGGCGGCCTCGGGCTGGTCCAGACCGGCGAGGTGGTCATCAAATGCCTGGTCTGCCTGGCGCTGGTGGTGGGGTTCGGGCTCGGCGCCGAGGCGGTCGCCCTCGGCTTCCTGGCCGGGGCCGCCGGCGCCGCCATGCTGGCCGTCTACCTGCTGCGGGACCGCCTGCCCCACCACCCGGGCTGGGAGTCGCTGGCCACCTACCGGGCCACCTGGCCGCTGTTCCTCGGCACCGCGGGGTTCGCCCTGCTGGCCACCATCGACGTCCTCGGCCTCCAGACCCTCGGACGGGGGGCCGGGGTCACCAGCGTGACCCTCGCGGTGTACCAGGTCGCCGTGGTCCTGGCCCGGGCCCCCTACTTCGTCGGCGACGCCCTGGTCGACGCCGTCTTCCCCTATGTCGTCCGCCGCCACGACGACCCGGGACGCTCCCACGCCTGGTTCCAGGCGGCCTTGCGCTGGATCGTCCTCGGAGTCCTGCCGCTGCAGCTGGTGCTGATCATCAGCCCTCAGCCGCTGCTGGCCCTGTTCTTCCCCGCCAGCTACGGGCAGGCGGTGCCGTTGGTGCGCCTGATCGCCCTCGGCGGCGTGGGGATGCTGCTGACGGGCGCCTTCGGCAAGGCGCTCCAGGCCTTGCGGCGGCGGGCCCAGGTGGCCGGCCGGGTGCTCGTCGCCTTGGCCGTCGAATCCGTCGCTCTGGTGGCCCTGGTCCCCCGGCTGGGTGCCACCGGAGCGGCGCTCTCCTTCGCGCTGGGCGCCTGGACCGGCGCCCTCACCCTGGTGGGCGCCTACTACCGCTACCAGTGGGGCCGAGGCCGGGTGCCGCTGCCCCGCCCCGCCACCCTGCTCGGCTACGGCTTCGCCGTCGCCCCCCTGCTGCCCTTGGGGCTGCTGGCGGCCCGCGGCAGCCTGCTGCTGGGGCTGGCCTGGCTGCTCATCGGCGCCGGCGCCTACCTCGGCCTGTTGTGCCTGCACCGGCTGCTCACCCCTGCCGACATCGTGCGGGTCGGGGGCCTGGTGGGCGGGCTGCTGCCCTCGGCCGGGACCGGGCTGCCGGCGCCGCCGGACGCGACCCGCCGGGAACGGGTCCTGGGCTGGCTGGCCGAGCGGCCCCTGGCCGTGGCCGCCACCCTGGCCCTGGCCAGCTTCCTGGTGGTGGCGGCCAACCTCACCGGCAGCCCCGACACCCTCTACGACGAGGTCGTCTACACCCGCGCGGCGCAGACGGTGGCCAGCCAGGGCCGGCTCACCTGGCAGTCCGACCCGGTGTTCGTCCACCCGCCGGTCTACTTTCTGGTCCAGGGCTCCTGGCTGTGGCTGACCGGCCGGGCCGGCGCGCCGCTCTTCGACGCCGTCCACGCCACCCGGCTGCTGACCGCGCTGCTGACCGCGGTCAACGTCGGGCTGGTGGCACTGCTCGCCCAGTGGCTGGCCCAGACCGCGCGGCCCTGGCGCCGTCTGGCCCTCGGTGTCGCCGCCGGGCTGCTGATGGCCTTCGACCCGGTCGTCCTGCGCTACGGCCGCCTGGCCCTGATCGAGCCGCTCGCCCTGGCCTGCAGCCTGGTGGTGCTCCTGGCCGCCTGGCGGCTGCGCGGCCGTCCCGCCGGGCTGTGGATCACGGTCGTGGGCGGCCTGTCCGGGCTGGCCCTGCTGGTCAAGGAGATCACCGTCTTCGTGCTGGTGGTCCCCGCGGTCTTCGCCGCCCTGCAGCGCCACCGGGAGCTGGTCAGGCGGGCGGTGGCCGCCCTGGCCGTCGCGGCGGCCGCCTGGCTGATCTTCCCGGCCTGGGCGGCCGCGCTGGGGCTCAGCGGACGGTTCGGGGAGGTGAAGCTGCGTACCCTGGCCCGCCTGCTCGGCACCCTCCAGATCACCGGCTGGAATCGCCCAACGGTCTCGTTCCTGGCCGCCCTGCAGGTCTCGGCCCCCCAGTACCTGGCCAGCTACCTCCTGCTGGGGGCCGGCGTGGGGGCGATGGTGTGGCTGTGGCTGCGCCGCAACAGCGAGGCCGGCGACTACCTGCTGGCCCTGTTGGCCAGCACCTACGCCTTCGGCGCCTACATGGTGACCCGCGGCACGCTCAACGAGCAGTTCTTCGTCTACCTGCTCCCGGGGGCGATCGTGGCCACGGTGCTGGCCGCCGACGCGGCGCTGGTCTCCGCTCTGGCCCGGATCGCCCGCGGTGGGCGGCCGCGCCGGCTGCTGCTCGCCGCCGCCCCGGCCGTGGTGGTGGCCGTGGCCCTGGCGGCCGGCGGGGCCAACTGGGCCCAGCGCTACCGGCCCGGCCTGGACAACGGCATCGAGCGGGTCACCGCCTATGTCAACCGGAACCTGGCGCCGTGCACGGTGCTGAACGCCAGCGGCGACGTCGAGAAGTACCGGTACTCGCTGAACGGGCGCACCGTGACCAACTTCGCCAGCGGCCCGGGAGCGGTGAGCCGCGGCGTCCACTGGTTCTTCCTCAACCCCAAGGACGTGTTCGCCCGCTACGGCCACATGAACCAGGACCTGGCCACCTGGATCCGCGGCTCGGGCCGGCAGGTGGCGTCCTTCCCGAGCGACAGCCACTGGACCGCCGAGCTGTGGTACGTGCCCGCCTCCCCCTATGACCCGGCGGCCGACAGCCAGCCGGTCAAGGGTGGGGTGTTCTCGGCCGGGTCCGAGTGTGGCGGCTACCCGATCCTGGACACCCGCCGGGGGCTGTTCTTCCGCGAGTACCAGGCCCTCGGGGGCAAGCAGGTCGCCGGCCGGGCGCTCAGCGCCGCCTGGGCCCGGGACGGCCGCCGCTGGCAGGCGCTGGACGGCGCCGTGCTGGCCACCGTCCCCCGCCGCGACGGCCGGCCGCCGGCGGTCCGGGCCGCGCCGCTGGTCGCCGAGCTGGCCAGGGACGAGCCGGGCCGCTTCGCGGCCGCCAACCTGCCGCCGCCGACCCACGGCCCGGCCCCGCGGGCCGGGAGCCCCATGGTCCGGACCGACCTCCGCGACCCCGGCATCGCCCGCTTCTACCTGCGGGTCGATCCCGGGCAGGCCGGCGAGCGTGACTGGCGCGCGGCCCGGGAACGCTTCGGGGATCCGCTGGGGCCGCCGCGGCGCATGGCCGACGGGATGCTGCGCCAGCCGTTCCAGCGGGTGATCCTCGAACGGCCCGAGGACCGCATGGCCGGGGTGCGGCTGGCCCCGGTGGGCCGGGTCGCCGCCGACGCGGGGCTGGTGCCGGCCGCCGCCCGCGCTCCCGCCCCCTCCCCCAACCTCGACGACCCCCCGCCACCGGCGCGGCCCAGCCAGCTCCGGCCGTTCCTGGAGCTGCTCGGCCTGGTCGCGCTGGTCTGGGCGGTTGCGGTGGTGCTGGCCCGGCGGGGCCGCGCCCGCCGGCGGGTCGCCCTCCCCACCCGGCTGGTGATGGCCGACGCCAGCGACCACGACCCTGGAGGCGCCAGATGATCCGCGTGGCCGTGGACGGCCGGGTGGTGCGCGACACCTACCACGGCATCGCCCGCCACACCCTGGAGCTGCTGCGGGTGCTGCACGGCGAGGCGGTCGAGCTGGTCGTGTTCCAGGGGACGGGCCCGGACCGGCGGCTGTCCCTGCGCGAGCTGGCCGGCGAGCCGGGCGTCGAGCTGGTGCCGTTCCAGGCGCCGCCGGCCTCCCTGGCCGAGCAGCGACACTGGCCGGCGCTGCTGCGGGCGGTGTCGGCCGACGTGCTGTTCGTCCCCTACCACCTGGCCACGCCCTGGTGGTCGCCGATCCCGGTGGTCACGGTGATCCACGACTGCATCTTCGAGGCCGACCCGGCGTTCGCTCCCAGCGGATGGATGCGCCACGCCTACCGGGCCGTCACCCGGATGGCCATCACCCGGGCGACCACGGTGGCCACCGTCTCGGAGGCGACCCGGGCCGACCTGCGCCGCCACTACGGCCTGTCGCTGCCGCCCGGCAACGTCGTCCGCCACGGGGTCAACCCGGCCTTCGGCCGCCCCTGCCCGCCCGAGCGGGTGGCCGAGGCCCGGGACCGGCTGTCGCTCCCCGGCCGCTATGTGCTGCATGTCGGCGTCCGGCGCCCCCACAAGAACCAGACGGTGCTGCTGCGGGCGTTCGCGCAGCTGGCCCGCGCCCAGCCGGACCTCGGCCTGGTCCTGGTAGGGGGGCCTGACGAGCGCTTCCCCGACCCGGTGCCCGGCCTGGTCGACGAGCTCGGCCTCGGCGACCGTGTGCGGCTGCTGTCCAGCCTCCCCGAGGAGCTGCTGGTACCGGTGTACCGGGAGGCGTCGGCGGTCGCCTTCCCCTCCTACATCGAGGGGTTCGGCCTGCCGGCGCTGGAGGCGATGGCGGCCGGGGTGCCGGTGGTGGCCAGCACCACCCCCGCGGTCGGCGAGGTCACCGAGGGGGCGGCCGTGCTGGTGTCGCCGGACGACACCGACGGCTGGGCCGCGGCCCTCGGGCGGGTCCTGTGCGACCGGGGCCTGGCCGACGGGCTGCGCGCCCGCGGCCACGAGGTGGTGAGCCGCCACACCTGGGACGCCGCCGGGTCCCGCACCCGCCAGCTGCTGGAGCGGGTCGTGGCCGGGACGCCGTCCCCCAGCGACGGGAACCGGAGGCGAGGTGTGCGATGGCACGCCAGGGCCTGATCCCCACCCCCGGCGCCACGGGCACCGGGAGCCGCCCGGCGGCCGCCCCGGCGGTCGGCAGCGGCGGGCGGCTGCCGCGCCGCGAGCGCCTGGTCCGCCTGGGCGTGCTCGGGCTGGCGGCGCTGCTGGCGGCCGGCCTGCTGGCCAGCAAGCAGCTCCTGGCGGCGTCGCCGGCGGCCGGGCTGCCGGCGGTTCCCAACCCGGTCTGGGTCGTGCCCGGCACGCTGCTGCGCGGCGGCCAGCCGGTCGACGTCGACTTCGTCAACCTCCGCGACCTGTACCGGGTGGCCGCCGTGGTCAACCTGCGGGCCACCAGCACCCTGGAGCGGTCGGTGGTGCGCGGCTTCGGCCTCGACTACCTGAGCGTGCCCGTGACCCCCGGGCAGGCCCCGACCGACCGCCAGCTGGAGGCGATCGTGGCCTTCGTGCGCCTGCACGCCGCCGCCGGGCGGATCGTCTACCTGCACGACGACACCGGCCTGGACCGGGCGCCGGCCGTGGCCGTGATGCTGCTGCAGCTGCGTGGCCTGGACCCGGTGCGGGCGGCCAGGGTGGCCGCGGCCGGGCCCGGCGGCCGGCCGGCCCTGAGCGGCGTCCAGGTCGCCGCCGTCAACGCCCTCGCCCGCGCCCTCGACCACCCACCGTACCTACCGGTCCCGGGCCGGGCGGGCCGGCCCCCGACCTACCGGCACCCCGAGAGGCTCACCTGGTGACCCGTGTGCTGCTGCTGACCAGCCACCCGCTCAGCCCACCCTGGGACAGCGCGGACAAGCAGCTGGCCGCCGCCGTGGCCAGGCACGTGCCCGGGGTGCGGTTCTGCGTGCTGGACCGCCTCGGCGCCCGGGCCGGCGGCCTGGGCGACTGGCGGCTGCCCGTCTGGTCGCCCTCCGGCCAGCCCGGCCGCCTGGCCCACGCCCAGGTGGCCGCCCTCGGGCTGGCGGCCGAGCCGGCCGTCGACCTGGTCCACGCCGTGGTCACCATCGGGCCGGGATTCGGCCGCCTCGCCCGCTGGCACCGGCGCCTGCCGGCCCGCCTGCGCCGGCCGGTGCTGCACACCGCCCCTGGGGTGACCGACCCGTCGGCGCTGGCCTCGGCGGTCCCGCTCGGCCCCACGGTGGCGCTGTCGGAGGCGACCGCGGCGCGGCTGCGCGATGCCGGCTTCGGCGACGTGCGGGTGGTGGCGCCCGGGATCCCGCTGGAGCGCTGGCCGATGTGGCGGCGGCCCGCCGGTGGTCCGCCGATGGTGCTGTTCGCCGGCCACCACGACCCGGGCGGCGGTGCCGAGGAGGCGCTCCGGGGCATGGCCGCCGCCTGCGCCGGCACGCCCCTGCGGGCCCGCCTGGTCCTGGCCATGCGCTCGCGGCCGGGCCAGGATGCCCGGCGGGAGGCGGCGCGGCTGGAGGGCCTGGCCGGCGCGCTCGGCCTGCCCGACGTCCGGGTCCTCGGCCACGTGGCCGACATGCCCAGCCTGATCCGCGAGGCCACCCTGGTCGTGCTGCCCGCCCGCACCCTCGCCGGCAAGGCCGACCTGCCACTGGTGGTGCTGGAGGCGATGGCCGCCGGGCGGCCGGTCGTGATCAGCCGCCTGCCCAGCCTGGCCGCGCTGGGCGACGCCGTCACCAGCGTGCCGCCGGGGTCCGCGGCGGAGTTGGGCCGGGCGGTGGCCGGGCTGCTGGACGCCCCGGCCCGCTGGCGGGCGATGGCCGCCGCCGGGCGGCGGGCGGTGGAGGAGCGGTTCTCCGAGCGGGCGATGGCGGCCAGCTACGCCCGGCTCTACGCCGAGATGCACCGGCGGCCGGTGCCGACCGGAGCCGTGGCCCGGTGACCGCCGCCACCAGCCAGGCCACCGCCATGGCCGCGCGGCGGCTGCTGGCCGCCGTGGCCTGGAACGGGGATCCGGCGCCGCCGGCCGACGACGCCACCCTGGCCGCCGCGGTCGCCCTGGCCCGGCGCAACCAGGTCGAGGGGCGGCTGGCCGGCGCCTACCCCGACCGCCTGGCCGGCGAGCTGGCCAGGGTCCAGCGGGCGACGGCCGCCTTCCGGTGCAACCTCGAGCAGGCCGCCGGGCGGCTCCAGGCCGCGGGGGTGACACCGGTGCTGATCAAGGCCGACCCGGCCGAGGCCTACGTGTACACCAACTTCGACCTGGTGGTGGGCGACGACGGCTGGGCGGCGGCGGTGGCCGCGCTGACTCCCTGGGGGACACGCACCTCCGGCCACTGGCTGGAGCGGGACAAGCTGCTGGTCCACCCGGCCGACGGACCGGCCGCGCACCTGCACCGCTCGGTCGCCTGGTTCGAGGTCCCGGTGGTGCCCACCGGGCGGCTGCGCGCCCGGGCACTGCCGTCGTGCGACGGCGCCTGGTCGCGGCCGGCACCCGTGGACGAGCTGCGCATCACCTGCGCTCACGCGGTGTTCCAGAACCTCGGCTTCGACCTGGCCGAGCTGCGCGGCCTGCGCCGCCAGGTGGCCGACGGCGAGCTGGTGGAGGCGGCCAGGGCCGAGGCCGCCGCCGAGGGCTGGCGACGCGGGTTCGAGGCCGCCGTCGCCACCGCCACCTGGGCCATCGGCCGGCTCGACCAGGGGCGCACGGTCCCGCTGCCGGTGCCGCTGGCGGTGCCGGCCAGCCTGGCCGCCGGCCTGGAGCACGCCGCCCACCTGGCCGGCAGCGGCCGCCCCGCCCTGGCCGGGCGGGAGCTGGTCCTGCGCGGCCCGCTGGTGGCGGCCAAGCGGCGACCGCGCCGAGGCCGATGAGCCGCCGCGCAGCCCCCATGGTGGTCGGGCTCTCCGGCCCCGACGGCGCCGGCAAGTCGACCACGCTGGCCGAGCTGGCCGCCGCCCTGGGCCGCGAGGGCGTGGTCGCCGTCGGCTCGCACCTGTACGGCTGCCTGCTGTGCCGCCGCTGGGCCGCCGCCCCGGCGGCCGCGCTGGCCAGCTCGGCCGCCGGCGGCCGGGGAGGTGGCCGCCTGGCCGCGGCCGCCCGCCGTGGCCATGCCCTCGTCGACGTGGCCGAGCTCTCGCTGCGGCTGCGGGCGGCCTGCGCCGGCGCCCGGCTGCGCGGAGCCGGCACGGCCACCCTGGTGGTGACCGACCGGGGTCCGCTGGACGGGCTGGCCAAGCATGATCCGGCGACCGCGTCGCTGGTCGGCCGCTGGTACCGCCGCTGCGCCGGCCGCTACCAGATGATCGTCTGGCTGGACGCGCCCGCCGAGGTCCTGGCCGAGCGCGACGGCGAGCACGGGCCGGCCGAGCTGGCCGCCTGGCGCGACCGCTTCGGCCGCTGGGCCGACCACCTGGGGAATGTGGTCCGGGTTGACACCGCCACCGGGCCGCCCGAGGCCGTGGCCCGCACCATCCGCGGCTGGCTGGACGGGGCCGTCCCCGCCGGCCGGGGCCGGGCCTGACTCAGGATCGCCCCGGGCGCGGCGGGTCCCACCGCGGCCACCGCAGCCGACGCCGCCGGCCCTTGCCCCTGCCCGTGCCGGTCAGCGCCCGCAACTGCCGGAGGGCCATCTGGGCGGCGTCGGGGTGCCCGGCGGTTTGCGCCTCGAGGTAGGCGGGCAGGGCCGCCTCCAGGTCGCCGCGCATGGCGGCCACCATCCCGAGCCCGACCAGCCCCCAGGGCCGGTAGTCGGAGGGGCCGGCGTCGACCGCCGCCCGGAACGCGACCTCGGCCGGGGCCAGGTCGCCCTGGCGGGCCAGCAGCAGCCCCAGGTCGACGGCGGCCCGCGGCGCCTGCTCGGGATGCCCGGAGGCGACCGCCCGTTCCAGGGCGGCTCGTGCCCCCTCCAGGTCGCCCCGCTCGGCCAGGAGCTTGCTGAGGCTGATGGCCGCGGCCGGGGCCTGGTCGGGATGGCCGGAGCGCAGCGCCCAGCGGAAGGCCTCGCCGGCCCGCTCCGGCCGGCCCTCCTGGAGGTACAGGGTGCCGAGGGCGAACGCCGCGAACGGCGCCGCGTCCGGGTGGCCGGAGCTCATCGCCTGGGCCAGGGCGCGCCTGGCTTCCCTGGTCTGGCCCAGCTGGGCCAGGAGCGCCCCGAGGTTGGCCGCGGCCGCCGCGGCCGCCTCGGCATGCCCGGCGCCGGCCACGCGCCGGTAGGCGGCGCGCGCCGCCTCCAGGTCCCCGCGCTGCTCGGCCGCCACCCCCTCGCGCAGCGCCGCCTCGGGACCCGCCGCCGGGTCTCCGTCCTCGGCCGGCGGCTGGGGCTCGGTCCCGTCGTCGGTCCGCAGCAGGCGCAACCGGGCCGGCTCGGGCGCGCCGGCCGCCGCCGGCGGCTGGGCGCCCGCCGGCCGCCCATCCCCGAGGGCGGCCGCGGCGACCGGCGCCAGCGCGGCCAGGTTGGCCTCGGCCTCGGCGGCCGCGGCGGGGTCGCCGGAGTGCAGGGCCGCTCTCCAGGCGCGTGCGGCCAGCTCCGGCTGGCCGCGCAGGTAGGCGGTGAAGCCGACGCCGACCAGCTCCTCGGCCGAGGCGCCGGCGATGGCCGCCTCCCAGGCGGGCCCCGGGACGTCCCGAGGCTGGCCACCGGCCTCGCCGTCGGCGGCCGCGGCCAGGTGGCCGGGGGCCTCGAACCGGCGCCTCGGCGGCTGCCCGGTGACGTCCAGCAGCGGCGGGCGGCGGCCGCTGTGCCGCGCCGCCCAGGCCAGGCCATGCTCGAACCGCTCGTCGGCCAGCTCCCCCGCCAGCCCGGCATCCTCGAGGTAGGGCACGGCCAGGGCGCGCAGGGTCGGCTCGTCGACCGGCCGGGCCATGCCCGTCCGGCGCCAGTCGACCGCCGCCTGAACCAGCGCCCAGCCGACCGGGACGCCGCCCCGGGCCCCCTCCAGCCGCCGGCGCAGCTCGGCTCCACCGCCCAGCCGCAGGCCGATGCCCTCCCCGAGGTCCCGGCCGGGGTACAGGACCTCGGCTCTGGCTCGTTCGCGCTCACTCGGCCGCAGCTCGAGGCGGACCGTGGTCGCCTGGCGCAGCACCATCCTGGCCGACTGGCCGAGCGCGCCCCCGGCGGCGAGCAGCCGCTCCCGGGCGGAGGAGCCGAGCGTGGCCAGGACCAGCACCGGCGGGTCGCGCTCGGCCAGCTGGTCGAGCAGGCCGGCGTCGAGCCCGCCAGGCCGGCCAAGGTGGCGGTCGAGCTGGTCCAGGAAGAGCACCACCGGGCCCTGCTCGGCCGGGAGCCGCCGTCCGCCAGGGCCGACGAGGGCCCTGACGGTCTGGTCGGGGGCCGGGACCAGCAGCGGGGCATCCGGGAAGACCCGGCGGCCCGCCTCCTGGGCGGTCCGCGTGGTCCCGGCGCCCGAGTCCCCGACCAGCAGCACGAACCGGTTGTCGGTCAGCGCCCGGTCGAGGTGGTCGTCCACGTCCCTGGCCACATACGGCGGCGGCCCCTCGGGGACGTCCGGCAGGGCCCCAACGCTGTTCGAACGCTGGTCACGAACCTGTTTCACGAATTGCTTCAGAGATATTTCACCGCCATTCTTGCCGTACTTTTCTTGGGCATGGTAATACAGCCCGCGTCGCTCTACAGTATCCGGATGCAGAGTCCAGAAATAGTGGGGAGAGAATCTTGATGACACCCCGCAGCCTACTGCCCCGCCGGGTGCTGGCCGCCGTGGCCGTGCTCGCCGGCGCGGCCCTGCCCGTGCTGGCGGCCCTCCCGGCCAGGGCCGCGACCACCTGGGTGGTGACCAGCACCGCGGACACCGGCGGCAGCTGCGGCCCGGGCGCCTGCACCCTGCGGGCCGCCATCGCCGCCGCCAACGGCTCGGCAGGAGCCGATCTCATCAGCTTCAACGTCGCGCCCGGCGGCCCCCAGACCATCACGGTCGGTGCCGGGGCGGCCCTTGCCTTGCCGTCGGTCAAGGGCGACGACATCACGATCGACGGCACGACCCAGCCCGGTGGCGGTGCCCACGGCATCCGCCTTGACGACCCCGACCCCGACGGCGGCGAGTCCGGCCTGATCGTGGACGGCCAGCGGGCCGTCATCCGCGGCCTGGTCGTCACCGGCTTCGACACCTACGGGATCTCGCTGCGGTCGACCGCCCACGACGCCGTCATCCAGGGCAACCTGGTCGGCACCCCCGACGGGGTCACCGTCAGGGGCACCGCCAACGACGGCATCCATGTCAAGAGTGGCGGTGGGCATCGGATCGGCGGCGGCGCCGACGCCGACCGCAACGTGGTCTCCGGATCGGCGAAGGACGGGATCGAGCTGGAGGACTCCAGCGACAACGTGGTGGCCGGCAACTACGTTGGCGTGACCGCCGACGGGGTGGGGCGCCTGCCCAACGTCGGCATGGGGATCCGCATCGACGGCGTTTCGCTGCGCAACCGCGTCGGCGGGCTCTCCGCCGGCGAACGCAACGTGGTCTCGGGCAACAACGGCATCGGCGTGCAGATCCTGGGCTCGATGCGCGCCGACGGCACCTGTGAGACCCCTCAGGCCAACCAGGTTCAGGGCAACTACCTGGGCGTGAACGTCAACGGGACCAAGCCGAGCGGCGGCACCCACGGCAACTTCGGCGAGGGCGTGCAGCTGAGCACCTGCGCGCGGGACAACCTGGTCGGCGGCACCACCCCCGGGGCCCGCAACGTCATCTCGGGCAACCGGGCCGACGGGGTGGAGCTGGATTCCAGCGGCGGCCCGGGCGGGACCGCGGCCGTGTGCGGCAACACCGTGCAGGGCAACTACATCGGCAGCGACCCGACCGGGACCGCCCCGGTGCCCAACTCCGATGATGGCGTGGGGATCGACAACGGGGCCTGCGGGAACCTCGTCGGCGGGGCCGAGACCGGCGCCGGCAACCTCATCGGCGGCAACTTCAACGACGGCATCGACATCTCCCGGCCCGGCTCCAGCGACAACACGGTGCAGGGCAACGTCATCGGTCTGGCCGCCGACGGCTCCAACGTGCTGCGCAACACCCAGAACGGCGTCCACCTCCGCAACCGGGCCGCCCGCAACCTGGTGGTGGGCAACACCATCAGCGGCAACCTCCAGAGCGGTGTGCTGGTCGAGCACGCCATGACCGACGCCAACAGCATCCGCGACAACCGGATCGGCACCAGCACCAGCGGCAGCGCCGTCCGGGGCAACAAGCAGTACGGAATCTGGATCTACGACGGCGCCCAGCGCACCCTGGTCCAGGGCGACCGGGTCGAGGGCAGCACGCTGGACGGAATCGCCGTGGAGCGGTCGGCGGCCGCCACCGCGGCAACGGTGAGCAACCGCATCACCCGGACCACCACCCGGGGCAACGGCGGGCTCGGGATCGACCTGCTGCCCGCCGACGGGCCCAACCCCAACGACGGCAACAACGCCCAGGCCACGGTCGGCAACAACGGGCTGGACACCCCGGTGATCACCGGCGCCACGGCCGCCTCGGTGCAGGGCACGGCCCCGGCCGGGGCGGTGGTGGAGGTGTTCGCCGCCGCCCCCGGCAGCGGCGAGACCAACGGCGAGGGTGCCGCCTACCTGGGGGCCGCCAGTGCCGACGCCGCCGGCCGCTGGTGTCTGGCCGGGATCACCGCCGGCGGCTCGGTCACGGCCACCGCCACCGCCACCGGCGGCGACACCTCGGAGTTCTCGGCCAACCTGGCCACGGCGGGAACGGCCAACCTGTGCGCAACCACCGCCGCAACGCAGCCGAACGGGTAGGAGCCATGTCGAGACAACCAGCCACCTCGGGAGCCTTCGAACGTACCGCCAACCTGTGGGTGGGCGCCGCCGTGGCGGTGGTCGCGCTCGCGGTGTCGGCGGTGCTGATCGTCCGGCCGGAGTGGGGGGCGGCCAGCGTCCGGCCGCCGGAGGGTACCCCGGTGAACGGGCCGGTGTCGCCGGCCACCGGCGACCCGGTGATTGCCGCGGCGGGCGACATCGCCTGCGACCCGGCCGATCCCAACTTCGCCGGCGGGACCGGCACGGCGGCCGCCTGCCACATGCGGGCCACCGCCGACCTGCTCACCGCCATCAACCCGACCGCCGTGCTCGGTCTGGGGGACAACCAGTACGGCAACGCCGAGCGGGCGGCGTTCGAGGCCTCGTACGGGCCGAGCTGGGGCCGGCTCAAGGAACGGACCCGGCCGGTGCCCGGCAACCACGAGTACGACGCCGACGGGGCCAAGGGGTACTTCGAGTACTTCGGCGCCGCCGCCGGCGACCCGGCCAAGGGCTACTACAGCTTCAACCTGGGCAGCTGGCACCTGGTGGCCCTGAACTCCAACTGCCGGGCGGTCGGCGGCTGCCACAAGGGCTCGCCCCAGGAACGCTGGCTGCGGGCCGACCTCCAGGCCAACAAGCGCCTGTGCACCCTCGCCTACTGGCACCACCCGCGCTGGAGCTCGGGCTCCGAGCACGGCAGCGACCCCACCTACGCGGGGTTCTGGCAGGCCCTCTACGAGGCCGGCGCCGAGCTGGTCCTCAGCGGCCATGAGCACGACTACGAGCGGTTCGGCCGCCAGACCCCCGACGGCGAGATCGACACCAGGTCCGGCATCCGCCAGTTCGTGGTCGGCACCGGCGGCGCCTCGGTCCGCCGCATCGGCGCCGTCCAGCCCAACAGCGTCACGCGCAGCAGCGACACCTTCGGGGTGCTGATGCTGCAGCTGCATCCGACCGACTTCGACTGGACCTTCGTGCCCGAGGCCGGCAAGACCTACCACGACCAGGGCACCGGGCAGTGCCACTGACGGACGGGCCGGGCCCGGTCAGGTCCTGATCTGGGCCTCGTAGTCGTCGATCGTGGCCCAGCCGTTGCAGCGGCAGTAGGCCTGCTCGGCACGGACCCACAGGAACGCCGACAGCCGGTAGACCCGGGCCGCGTGGACGGCGCCGGCCAGCTCCGCCGGGGCGTCGTGGCCGCTGTTCTCACCCATCTTGGCCAGCCCACGGGTGTCGGCCAGCTCGGCCAGCCGGGCGATGGTGGCGGTGTTCTCCATCCAGGTGCCCCACACGGCCACGTCCGGGTCGGTCAGGGCCCCGATCTGGCGGGCGTGCGCGTAGCCGCGCTGGATCTCGCCGCTGCGCTCCACCCGTGAGCGGCCGCACAGACCCGCGGCGGCCGCCACCTCCAGGTCGCCCGGCCGGATCCCCCAGGAGGGATACAGGACGGCGATGGTACCCGGGTACGACCTCCTGACCGTGGCGACCTGCCAGTTCTGGAAGTCGACCAGGGCGTCCAGGTACCAGTCGAGGAACCGCCGTACCCGCTCGGCCGGTGCCGGGTCGCACGGCTTCCAGCCGGGCGCCGGGTTGGTGCGGGCAGCGGCGCCATCAAAGGCCCAGTAGCGGTTCTCGATGCTGCCGTCGGACCGCCGGACCCCTGGGTAGCCGAGCTCCCCCAGCGGCCCCCCGCCCACCCGGACGGTGGCGAACCCCGTCCCGAGCTCGGCGAACACCCTTGCCGTGTAGCGCTCGGCGTCGCGGCGGTACTCCTTGGCCCAGACCAGGTTGGCCTGGTCGCCGGACCAGGCGTCGCCGTCCTGGTCGACGAAGCGGGCGTTCGGGCGGCCCAGCAGCCAGGCCGGCGCCTCATGGAGGCCGTAGTTGAGCGCCACCTGGAGCCCCTGGGACCGCCAGGCGCCCAGCTGCCGACGGGCGGCGGCCAGGTAGGTCCGGTCGAAACGTCCTGGATCGGGCTCCGCTCTGGCCCACGACAGCTCGAGCAGGACAAGGCGGATGCCGCGGCGTCGCAGATCGGCCGGGTCGACACCGGTGTAGGGGCCGGCCAGGCCCCAGGCCGGGTCCCTGGCCGGGTCCGCCGGCGAGCCGGCCGCGGTCGTGGTCGCCGCCCCGCTGGACGTGCGGTCCTGTAGACGCGGCCAGGCGACCACCCCGGCGAGCAGGAGGAGGGTGATGACGAGGACCGCCGCCACCGCGCCGACCGGCGTCCGAGGCCCGGCGCCGTGGTGGCGCCGGCGGGGCGGGCGATCGGGAGGTGGCAGCTCCGGGACCGGATCAGAGGAGCTACGGTCAGGCACGGGACGATGATAGCGAAGCCTGGCCGGTGCGCCGTCAGCCGAGCAGGTGCTCGAGCAGCTCCCTGACCCCCTCGGGGCCGTCGACGACCAGGTCGGCCTCCTCCAGCAGCTCGGCCGGGGCCTCGGCCGAGCGGACGGCGACCCGCAGGCAGCCGCCGAGCTCGGCGGCGACGGCGAAGGCGGGCAGGTCGCCGAGGTCGTCGCCGCCCACCAGCAGGGTGCGGGCGCCCGACTCGGCGACCACCCGGCGGACGGCGTCGCCCTTGTCGCTGTGCACCTGGGGACGCAGCTCCCACACCAGCCGGCCACCGACGACCTCCAGGTCGTGGCGGGCGGCGATCCGGGCCGCGGCCTCGCCGACCGGGCCGGCCCAGCGGCCGGGGTCGGCGACCCGGCGGGTGTGGACGGCCACGGCGTAGCGCTTGTCCTCCAGGTGGGCGCCGCTCTCCTTCACCGCCGGGTCGGCGGCCAGGTCGCGGGCGGCGGCGGCCACCGCCGGCCGGGCCCGCTCCAGGCGCGGGTCGACCAGGACGCGGCCCTCGACGATCTCCTCCAGCCCGTACATGCCCAGGTAGCGGACCCCGGGGGCGGCGGCGTGGCTGGCCAGGTAGGTG
>Ga0126313_10000382_pt1 | contig 20746 bp, 19 predicted proteins | sample Plot105A_FD_89954 | JGI IMG/M metagenome (GOLD analysis project Ga0126313, IMG submission 89954) | Serpentine soil microbial communities from UC McLaughlin Reserve, CA, USA - Plot105A | ecosystem: Environmental > Terrestrial > Soil > Grasslands | place: USA: UC McLaughlin Reserve, Lake County...
AGGCGGACGGACGAGTAGAACTTGAGCGCGCGGCCGCCCGGCGTCGTCTCCGGGTTGCCGAACATGACGCCGATCTTCTCGCGGAGCTGATTGGTGAAGATGCAGATCGTCTCGGTCCGGTTGAGCGTGCCTGCGAGCTTGCGGAGCGCCTGGCTCATCAGGCGGGCCTGGAGGCCGACGTGGCTGTCACCCATCTCGCCCTCGATCTCCGCGCGAGGAGTCAGCGCGGCGACGGAGTCGACGGCGACGACGGACAGCGCGCCGCTGCGGATCAGGAGCTCGGAGATCTCGAGCGCCTGCTCGCCGTTGTCGGGCTGCGAGACGAGCAGCTCCTCGACGTTGACTCCGATCCGGCGGGCGTACTGCGGGTCCATCGCATGCTCGGCGTCGATGAAGGCGCAGATCCCCCCGCGGCGCTGCGCTTCGGCGATGACGTGGTAGACGAGCGTCGTCTTGCCCGAGGACTCCGGGCCGAAGATCTCGACGATGCGCCCGCGCGGCAACCCGCCGATCCCCAGGGCGAGGTCGAGGGAGAGCGATCCGGTCGAGACGGCGCCGATCGACACATGGGCCTGGTCGTTCATCCGCATGACGGCGCCCTTGCCGAACTGGCGCTCGATCTGTCCGAGAGCAGTGTCGAGTGCCTCCGCGCGATCCACTCCGATCAACCTCCTAGAACAGCAGTTTCGAGAACGGCGTACTGCGCACCGGACGGCCGCAGACGCGAATGGTAGACCGCCGCGTCGGACGGACTGAATGCCCCGAGGTCGGGCACGGGCGGAGCGAGCCGCGGCGGGCTACGGAACCGCAGAACGGTGACGTGCGGGAGCCATGCGCGCCGCTCACGTTCGTAGACCCCCAGGGCCTCCAGGCCGTCGAACAACCTGTCGGCGAGCCGCCCGGCCTCCCCGGTCGGGTCGTCGAGGACGAGCATGCCGACGCTGCGCGTCTCCCGGTAACGGCGCGCCGTGAAGGTGATCCCTTCGGCGTCTCGTGCGGCCGATTCGAGGGCGGCCGTGATCGCCGGCAGCTCGGCGGCTGGTCGGCCACCGAGGAAGGCGAGCGTGACGTGGAGATGCTCACGGGGGACGATCCTGCCGTCACGGAGCTGCTCGGTCTGCCAGGCGCCGATCCGGTCGAGGACGCCGGCGGGGAGGCGGAGGCCGCAGAAGAGGCGGAGACGTTCATCGCCCCTGACGCTAGCGGCCGAGGTCACGCTTCTTCGTGTCGGTTCTGGGTCAGAAGACGACGTAGGAGGTGCAAAGTGGAGGCAGCTGCCCGCCGCCGAACCGCGTCGCGGTTGCCGGGCAGGTGCAGTTCGACGCCGTGCGAGGCGTCGGGTGTCTCGGCGTGGATGAACACCAGTCCGACCGGCTTCTCCGGCGTCCCGCCGCCCGGGCCCGCGACCCCGGTGACGGAGACGCCGACATCGGTGCCGAGTGAGCTCCGAGCACCGGTCGCCATCGCCGCCGCCGTCTCCGCCGAGACCGCCCCGTGGCGTTCGAGCACCTCCGCCGGAACGTTGAGCCCGTCCAGCTTCAGCCGGTCGTCGTAGGCGACGATGCCGCCGACGAACACATCGCTCGATCCGGGAACGGATGTGAGCCGTGCCGACACGAGACCGCCCGTGCACGACTCTGCTGCGCCGATCGTCAGCCCTCGCTCGCGCGCCACGCCGAGGACGATCGCCTCGACAGCCTCCTCGTCCTCCGCGAACAACGCCCGTGGATGCGCAGCGCGCAGCGCTTCCGTCAGTCGGTCGGCCTGCGCCTCGCTGCCCGGCGGGATCACGAGGTCGACCTGCACCTCGAGGTCGTGCGCGCAGATCGTCACCTCGAGACCGTCGGCCTCCCCCCCGGCCTGCGTGACCACTCCGGCGATCGCGGACTCGGGTAGCCCGAAGAAGCGGAGAATGCGGTTCGCGGGATTGTTGGCGCGCGCGAAGACCTCGTGGAGCTCGGGGCGCTCGAGCGCGGCTCGCCAGATGCGCTGGAGCTCGCCGGGCGGCCCGGGAAGCGCGATCGCCAGCGCCGAACCGGTTTGGAGGAGCACTCCCGGCGCCGTCCCCGCGAGACCCAGCGAGATTCCGCCTTCAGGCAGGGTCGCCTGCTTGCGGACGCCCGATTCAAACTCGTCGTAGGGCCGGCGGAACCGCTCGGCAAGCCCGCGCACCACGTGCTCGATCTCGCCCTCGAGCGCCGGATCGACGCGGAGCTCGCGGTTTGCAGCGCGGGCGAGTAGCTCGACGGTGCGGTCGTCATGCGTCGGTCCAAGGCCGCCGGAGATGACGACGAGATCGAGCTCCAGCGCGTCTCGGAGCGCCGCCTCGAGCTGCTCCGGCCGGTCCCCGATCACGCTGATCCGCTCGGGCGCGACACCATGAGAGGACAGCTCGCGCGCCAGAAAGGGCCCGTTCTCGTCCACCCGCCCGCCCCGGACGAGCTCCGTGCCCGTGACGAGGACGGCTGCCTTAAGTCGCGCCGGTTGCTCTCGTGACTCGTCTGGCGGTGACGTAGACCGGCCCTCTCCTGGGAAGCTCGCGCATGCGGCCGTTCACGGTCATGCGCAGATTGCCCGGCCTGCCGATGCGGACGAAGTACCGGCGGTAGACACGCTCGACGCCGAACCGCACGCTCCTGCCAGCCTCGACCGTTCCCTCGTGGAGCAGCCTGCCGGCGGGCGAATTGGCGTATACCGCCACCCAGCTGTCCCCGAGCGCGCCGGTCAGCGTCATCCTGGCTCTCGCGAGTGGTGTCGTCGTGCGCTTCCTCGCCTTCGTCGTCGAGGTCGCCGCCGGCGGCTGGGTCGAGAAGTCGGGGATGGCGGTGTCGGGGGTGTTGCTGCCGAAGCGCCAAGCCGCGAAGACGAGCAGCGTCAGGATCCCGATCGCGGCCAGGGCGACGAGCACGACGCTCGTCTCGAAGCGCGGGCCGGCACGACTGAGCGAGGAGGTGCTCCGCGCCCGCAGCGGCGTCTCTTCGTCGACGTGGATGTAGCGCGAGTTGTACTCGTCGACGTAGAGCTGGCCGTCGAGACCCAGGTACTCCGCGTACGAGCGCAGGAAGCCCTTGACGTAGGTCTGGCCCGGGAGGATGTCGAACTGCTCGTCCTCGAGCGCTCGGAGGTACTTGGGCCGAATCTTGGTCGCCTGCTCGATCTCGGGAAAATCGAGGCTTTGGCGCAGGCGCGCCTCACGAAGGCTGTTGCCGATCTCGAACATCAGGCGGCGCGCTCAGTCTAGACAGGTTCGACGCAGGAGCTAGGCAATCTGGCGAAGCACGTAGTAGGTGGCGACCGAGATCGACGCGGTCACCGCGATGTACAGCGTCAGCCAGCCGAGAAACCGCCCGACGAACGCTAGTTTGGAGCCCCTGACTCGGCCGAGGGTTCGGTCGATCGTCTTCCTCGCCCGCCGGCCGAGGAAGACGGCCGTGAGCCCGAGGACGAACGCCGGTGCGATCGCTACCGACGACTCGAGCAGCGTGATCCGCTCCCACCGCTCCGCGAAGAGGATCGCCGCCGGAATCGTCGCGACGGCTACCAGCCCGACCAGCACGGAGGCAACCGCGCTCGCGCTGATCGACCGGCCTTCGCTATTGCTTCTCGTAAGGCCGGCCAATAGCGGCGGGCGGAATCGAGCGGCCGATCAGTCCTCCGACCGCGATCAGGGTCAAGACGTAGGGCAGGGTCTCGAACAGGAGCGCCGCCTGCTCGGAGTACTCCGGCAGTGAGCGGGCGAGCGCGCTCGAGAAGCCGAAGAGGAGCGCGGCGCCGAAGGCGCCGAACGGCTTCCACATCCCGAAGATCAGCGCCGCGAGCGCGATGAATCCTCTACCCACGGTCATATTCTCGCCGAACGACCCGACGAACCCGATCGAGAGGTAGGCGCCTCCGAGCGCGGCGAGTACACCCGAGACGGTGACGGCGGCATACCGAATCTTGTAGACCGAGATCCCGACCGTGTCGGCCGCGCGCGGGTGCTCTCCCACGGAACGGATGCGGAGCCCGATCGGGGTCTTGAAGAGGACGAGCCACGAGAGGACGACCGTCGCCAGGGCGAGCCAGATCATCAGGTTCATGTCCCCGAAGATCGGTCCGAGGAAATAGACGTCGTCGAGGAAGGCGAGGTGCACGTTCGGGATCGTCGAGAGCTCGGCCGGCGTGCCCTGGTCGCCGTAGATGTCGATGTACAGGTAGCCCGTCAGCCCCAGGGCCAGGAAGTTGATCGCCGTCCCGCTGACGATCTGGTCGGCGCGCAGATGGATCGAGAAGAAGGCGTGGACGAGGGCCAGCGCTCCACCCGCCGCCATCGCGGTCAGCAGTCCGAGAGCCCAGTGGTCGAAGCGGACGGCGCCCCAGATGCCGAAGAACGCCCCCGCGAGCATCATCCCCTCGAGCGCGATGTTCGCCACCCCGCTGCGCTCGGAGAACATGCCGCCGATCGCGGCGAAGATCAAGGGCGTCGCCCAGCGCAGGGTTGCCGCGAACAGGCTCGACCAGACGAACACGGCCTCGTGCTCGGTCATGCTCGCTTGTGCGGCCGCGAGACCCAGGCCGATTCCGATCACCCCGCAGCCGATCGCCGCCCAGCCGACCTTCCGCTCGCCGCGGCTGACGACCCAGATCCCTGCTGCGATCGCGAAGATGCCGAGCGCGACAGGGATGACCTCGTAGATTCCAGTGGCGTCGCGGAGCGCCTCGCCGACCGGCGGCAGCATCAGCCAGACGCCGAGAGCCGCGATTCCGATGCCCGCTAACCCGATCCGTCGGTTCCAGGACGGGCTCATAGCCGAACCTTCGAGCTTCGATCGTGTCGACCGGTCATTGCAGACGGCCGCGCGAGCAAAGCTCGCACGGCCTGACAGCGACATCGCAAGCGATGTCTCATGAGCCCGCCGCCCTCGGCTTGCGCCGCGGCAGCGGCAACCGCTTCCGCGCCCTCCAGACGGAGATGACAAGCAGATCGGCACCGACGAAGAGCACGACGAGCCCCTGGATGATCAGCGTCAGGTTGCCGGCCAACTCCGGATCGAAGATGTCCGGGTTGAGGTTCCTCGTGCTCGTGCCGGTCAGGAGGGCGCCGAACAGCAGGGCCGAGCAGAGGATCCCGAGCGCCGTGTTGCGGCCGAGGAGGGCGACAGCGATCCCGACGAAGCCGAGCTCGGCCTGCTGGACGTCGATCTGGCCGTATCGGTACTGCCACCCGAGGAGATCGATGGCGCCCGCAAGGCCCGCGAACCCACCGGCGATCGCCATCGCCAGGAAGTAGTTGCGGGCGACGCTGATGCCGCCGTAGCGCGCGGCCTCTGGGTTGTAGCCCACCGCCCGCACCTCGTAACCGAGCGTCGAGCGGTTCATGAGCGCCCAGAAGACAACGAGGGCGCCGAGGGCGAGGAGAAAGCCGATGTTCAGGCCCTGGACGCCGCCCCAGAGCACATGCAGCTTGGCCGAGTCGGCGACGTCGTTCGAGATCGGGACCGAGCGCTGGGTGTCGCTCTGGAGCGGGCCGCCGATGCTGAAGAGATAGCTCGCGACCCAGAAGGCGATCCAGTTGAGCATGATCGTCGTGATCACCTCGTGGGCGCCGACGGTTGCGCGCATGAGGCCGGCGATCCCGGCCCAGGCCGCGCCTGCAAGCGCGGCACAGCCAAGCGCGAGCGGAACGTGAACTCCCCGCGGAAGGCCGCTGATCTCGGCTCCGATCGCGACCGCCACCGTCACGCCGACGAGGTACTGCCCCTGTCCGCCGATGTTGAAGAGCCCGCAGCGGAACGCGAACGCGACCGCGAGTCCGGTCAGGATCAGGGTCGTCGTCAGGATCAGCGTCTGCTGGAGATTGATCGCGGCGATCGCGACCGCGTCGGCTTCGGTCGGGTAGAGGTCGTGCGTCCCGCCGATCGTCCGCACGTCGACGAACCAGTGGATAAGCCAGGTGAGGCCGGTGCCGTCGAGGATCCCACGGTAGATCGGGAGCGGGTTCTTCCCGGTGGTCGCCACGACGACGAGACCGGCCAGGAGGAAGGCGAGGACGGTTGTGATCAGGGCGGTCACGAGGCCGCCGGCCTGCTGGTAGCGGCCGAGCCGGGAGACCACCGTCGGCGCCTCCTCGGCGGCGGGCGCCCTCTCGACCTCGTCCCGCCTGGCCACAGGCGGATTCTTACCTCGCGGCGGAGCGGGCTTTGCCCGCTCCGCCGCCATAGGCTCCTAGAGAAGGACGTGGCGGAGAGCTACTGGGCCGCGCGGCGCGAAACGCCGCCCGGCTCGATACGGTCGCTGAAGATCGTGAGTTCAGCGAAGCGAAGCTACTGCTTCTCGTACGGCCGGCCGATCGCGGCCGGCGGGATCGAGCGTCCGATCACGCCTGCGACGGCGATCAGGGTGAGCACGTACGGAAGCGCCGAGAAGAGCGTGCTGTAGCTGGCCCAATCTTCCACGTTCTCGAGTCGGGGCGCCACGGCGCTCGCGAACCCGAACAGGAGCGCGGCACCGAGCACGCCGAACGGCCGCCACTTGCCGAAGATCAGAGCGGCGAGTGCGATGAAGCCTTTTCCAACCGTCATGTTCTCCGTGAAGGAGTGAACGAAGCCGAGCGAGAGGTAAACGCCGCCAAGCGCGGCAAGGGCGCCGGACACCGTCACGGCGGCGTAGCGGGTGGCGTACACGGAGATCCCAACGGTGTCCGCGGCGCGTGGATGCTCGCCCACCGCGCGGATCCGGAGCCCAATCGCGGTCCTGAAGATGACGATGTAGGCGAGGACGACGGTAGCGAGTGCGAGCCAGATCAACAGGTTGAGCTGCCCGAATGCGCCCTCGAGAAAATTGCCCAGACCCTTCGGCGGGATGCTGCCCAACCAGCCGAGATTCACGTCCGGGACCTGAGGCAGGTCCCCCGGGGTTCCCTCGTTCCCGTATGTGTCGATGTAGATGTACCCGGTGATCCCTAACGCGAGGAAGTTGATCGCGGTGCCGCTGACGATCTGATCCGAGCGCAACTGGATCGAGAAGAAGGCATGGACGAGCGCCATCGCCGCGCCGGCCGCCATCCCGATCAGGATTCCCCCTACCCAGGAGCCGGTCCGATCGGCGCCGTAGACCCCGAAGAAGGCGCCCATCAGCATCATCCCCTCGAGGCCGATGTTGACAACGCCGCTCCGCTCGGAGAAGAGCCCTCCGATCGCGGCGAAGGTGAGCGGGGTCGCAAACCGCAAGGTGGCCGCCGTCAGAGAGGACCAGGTGATCACGACTTCGAGGTTGCCGACGGCAGCGCGTGTGGCGAAAACCCCGCCGACGATGCCGAGCAGTGCGATGCAGACGCCCGTCCAGCCGAGCCGGGTCTTCCCCTGTCGCCAGGCCCAGAGACCCGCTGCGATCCCTGCGGCGCCGAGCGCGACGGGGACGGCGGCCGACCGGGTGGTCAACGGCGGAAGCGCGACCCAGAAGGCGAGGAGCCCGAGGCCGATCGACGCGATCCCGAAGATCCTCGGAACGTCGATCCGGACTCCCGCCCGCGCGACGACGCCCTCGGCGACGCTCATGGCTGCGCCACGACCTCAGGCGGCGGCTTGCGGCGAAGCTTGAGCCGCGTGCGCCAGAGGTAAAGGATCAGGACGTCGGCGCCGACGAAGAGCACGACGAGGCCCTGGATGATCAGTGTGAGGTTTCCAGCGAGCTCTGGTGGGAAGACCTCGGGGTCGAGATTCCGGGTCGAGGTCCCCTGGAGCAGCGCACCGAAGAGGAGCGCGGAGAAGAAGATGCCGAGCGGCGTGTTCCGCCCGAGCAGCGCGACGGCGATGCCGATGAAGGCGACCTGGGAGGACACCTGGACGCTCGTCTGGTCGACTCGGAACAGCCAGCCGAGGATGTCCACCCCGCCGGCGAGCCCGGCGAAGGCGCCGGAGATCGCCATGGCGAGGAAGAAATTGCGGCCGACGCTGATCCCCCCGTACCTCGCCGCCTCGGGGTTGAAGCCGACCGCCCGGACCTCGTAGCCGAGCGTCGTGCGGTTCAGGACGAGCCAGAAGACCACCAGTGCCGCGATGGCGACGAAGAACCCGATGTGCAGGCCCTGCAGGACCGGATCGCCCCACCACACGTTCAGCTTCGCCGACTCCGCGACCGCCTTGGTCGTCGGCACGGACTCCTGCGCCGGATCCTGTAGGGGACCGCCGAAGCCGACGAGATAGGTGCCGACCCACAGTGCCGTCCAGTTGAGCATGATCGTCGAGATCACCTCGTGGGCACCCACGGTTGCCTTGAGGATCCCCGCGATCCCGCCCCACACCGCTCCCGCGAGCGCCCCGGCTCCCGCGGCGAGCACCATGTGCGGGACGTGGGGTGAGTCCGGAATCCAGATGCCGACCTGGACCGCCGCAACCATGCCGGCGATGTACTGGCCCTGCCCGCCGATGTTGAAGAGCCCGCAGCGGAACGCGAACGCCACCGCGAGCCCGACCAGAATCAGCGTGGTCGTCACGATCAGGGTCTGCTGGAGATTGAGCGCCGCGTTGAAGCGCTCCCCACCCGGTTCGGAGCCTTGAACCCACGGGAAGAACCAGTTCAGGCCCGTCCCGTCGAAGATCGCCTTGTAGGTGCTGAGCGGGCTCTTCCCGGTGGTGAAGAGGATGACGAGCCCGCCGATGAGGAAGGCGAGGGCCGCGGTGAGGAGGGGCGTGATGATCCCCCCGGCCCGCTGGTAGAGCTCGAACCGCGCAGCGAGGCTCGGTGCCGCTTCCTCCGGAAGCTCGGGCGGGAGCAGGCCGCCGCCTGTACTCACGATGCCGCTGCCTGCTCGACCGTGCCACCGGTCATCGCGATCCCGAGCTCCTCCTCGCTCACGTCCGGGCCGTACTCCCCGACGATTTGGCCCTCGTAGAGGACGAGGATGCGGTCTGAAAGCGAGAGCACCTCATCCAGCTCGAGCGAGATTAGGAGCACGGCGCGGCCCTCGTCGCGCTCCTCGACGAGCCGCCGATGGACGAACTCGATCGCGCCGACGTCCAGGCCCCGGGTCGGCTGTGCGGCGATCAGCGCCCGTGGGTCGCGCGCGACTTCGCGCGCGACCACGACCTTCTGCTGATTGCCGCCGGAGAGTGCCGCCGCGCGCGTCCTCGGCCCGCCGCCGCGAACGTCGAACTCCTGGAGCAACCCTCGGGCCCAGGCGATCATGCGTCCGGGCCGAAGCCAGCCGAGCTTTGCGAACGGCTCCTTTTCGTAGTCGTGGAGGGCGAGGTTCTCGGCGAGCGAGAAGTCGAGCACCAGCCCGCGCAGATGACGGTCCTCGGGGATATGACCCAGGCCCTCGTCGAGGTGCTGCCGCGCGTTGTGTGCGGTCACATCACGGTCCCCCACGAGCACCCGCCCGGCGCTGGGCTTTCGCAGGCCGGTCAGGGCGTCGATCAGCTCGCTTTGACCGTTTCCGTCGACCCCGGCAATGCCGACGATCTCTCCGGCCCGGACTCTGAAGGACACATCTCGGACGGCCGGGAGCCCCCTTTCGTCGAGAACCGCGAGGTTCTCGACGGTCAAGATCGGCTCGGACGGCTCCGCCGGGGTCTTCTCGACGCGGAGCAGGACCTCGCGGCCGACCATCAGGCGTGCGAGACCATCCTGTGTTGCTCCTTCTCGAGGCACCGTGTCGATCTTCTTTCCGCGCCGGAGCACGGTGATGCGCTCGGCGATGTCGAGCACCTCGCGCAGCTTGTGGCTGATGAAGATGATCGACATCCCCTCGCGCTGGAGCGTCTTCAGGATCCCGAACAGCTCGTCCGCCTCTTGCGGAGTCAGTACGGCTGTCGGCTCGTCGAGGATGAGGATGTCGGCGCCTCGGTAGAGCGCCTTCAGGATCTCGACTCGCTGCTGCTGTCCGACCGTGATCGCCTCGACCCGCGCATCCGGGTCGATCGCGAAGTTGAAGGTCGCCGACAGATCGCGCACTCGCCGGTCCGCCGCGTCCGAGTCGAGGAACACGCCGGCCTTGCGCGGCTCTGTGGCGAGGACGATGTTCTCGGCGACCGTCATCACCGGGATGAGCATGAAGTGCTGGTGCACCATCCCGATCCCGTGCTCGATCGCCTCGCCGGGCGAGCCGATCGTGACGGGCTCGCCGCTGATTCTGATCTCGCCCTCGTCAGGGTGGTAGAGCCCGTAGAGGACGTTCATCAGCGTGGACTTGCCCGCGCCGTTCTCCCCCAACAGCGCGTGAACCTCACCACGATGGAGGTCGAAGTCGACGTGGTCGTTCGCGACGACGCCCGGAAAACGCTTCGTGATCCCGCGAAGCTCGAGGATCGGAACCCGCTCGTCAGGCATCGCGAGCAATCCTAGGGGGCGGGACTAGCCCGCCCCCTAGGAACTGGTCTCGTGCTACGAGCTGGGCGGCCTGATCTTGCCGCTGGCGATCAGCCTGCGGATGTTGTTCACCTTCTTGGTGTACTCCGCCCGCTTCGCCTTCGAGAGGCGCGTGCTCAGCTTGCCGTAACCGACCCCGTTGTTCTTGACGTTATAGACCGCGTCGTAACCGGTTCGGAACCCTGTCGGGTTCGCCTTGAACGCCCGGATGGTGTCGTAGACGGCGACATCGACCTTCTTCGTCGCGCTGGTCAGGATGTGCTTGCCGAGGAACGACTGGTCGGCGTCGACTCCGATGCCCCAGATCTTGCGCTCCTTGGTCGCGGTGAGCCCGCCCAGGCCACACTGACCGGCGACCATGAAGGCGATCTTGGAGCCGCGGGCGATCTGGTCGAGCGTCGTCTCCTTGCACTTCGCCTGGTCGGCGAAGGTCGGATCGTTCGCGTAGTTCACGAGCACCCTGACGCCCCTGTTGGCGCGCTTGGCGCCCGCCCGGTAGCCGGCGATGAACTTCACGATCGCCGGGACCTTGTTCGCGCCGACCGCAGAGATGACGTCAGGACCCCTCTGATCCTTGACGACGAGACCGGCGATGTAGCCCACCAGGTACCCGGCCTCCTGCTCCTTGAACTGGATCCCGCGGACGTTCTTGGGCTTCGACTCGAGAAGTGCGTACGGGACGTCGATTCCCGCGAACTTCGTGTTCGCGAAGGCGCCCGCGACCTTGTCGAGCGGCTCGTACATCAGGAATCCGACGCCGATCACGAGCCCGTACCCGCTCTGCGCAGCGGCGCGCAGGTTCGGGAGCCGGTCATTGGCCGAGTTCGTGACGTACGCGCGCCCCTGAACGTCCAGCTGGTTCTGCGCCCGCTGGAGCCCGACGTAGGACAGGTGGTTGAAGCCCTTGTCGTTGAGACCACCGATGTCCGTGACGACCGCGGTTCTGACCGTCGTCGCGCCCGACTTCCCCGGCGCCGCAGACGCCGTGAGCGCCGCCGTGAGCAACGCGGCCACGGCAAGCACCGCAGATGCCCAAGGCAAGAATCGTCTTACCTTCACTTAATTCCTCCCCTTTTTGAGGTTTCCTCGCTACGAGGGATGCGAAAGGTTGATGCTAACCCCCCTAGTGCTCGGACGTGACGGGGGTGTGAAAGTTAGCCGGGAATCCGGTCGATTTCCCGCTCTTCGACCAATACGCGTCTTGGTTTCGATCCCTCATAGCCCGAGATGAAGCCGCGACGCTCGAGCATGTCGATCAGCCGCCCCGCGCGCGTGTAGCCGACGCGCAGGCGGCGCTGGAGGAGCGAGACCGACGCGGTCTGGGTCTGGACGACGATCTCGATCGCCTTCTCCAGCAGCGGATCGGAGTCCGGGTCGAAGTCCTCGTCTTCGTCGCCTCCGACGTCGACCTCGGGCGCGACCAGGAGCGACTCGTCGAGCTCCTGGCCTCGCTGCGTGCGAGCCTGCTCGACGAGAAGGGCGATCTCCTCTTCGCTGACGTAGGCGCCCTGCAGTCGTTGGAGCCGAGAGGTCCCGAGCGGCTTGAAGAGCATGTCGCCTTGTCCCAGCAGGCTCTCAGCACCTGCTTGGTCGAGGATCACGCGCGAGTCGGTCTGGCTCGAGACGGCGAAGGCGATCCGCGAGGGAACGTTGGCCTTGATCATCCCGGTGATCACGTCCACCGAGGGCCGCTGGGTGGCGAGGACGAGGTGGATACCGACGGCACGTGACTTCTGCGCGAGGCGGATGACGGCGTCCTCCACCTGCTGCGGCGAGATCATCATCAGGTCGGCGAGCTCGTCGATGACCACGAGCAGGTAGGGCAAGGTCGCCTCGCCGCGGCTGCGGAAGGCCCGGTTCGCCTCGGGGAGGTTTCGGGCCCGCGCCGCGCTCAGGAGCTCGTAGCGGCGATCCATCTCCGTGAGGACGTTCGTGAGCACGACTGATGCCTCTTTGGGGCTGGAAACGACCGGCGTGAGCAGGTGCGGGATCTTCTCGTAGAGCGAGAGCTCGATCCGCTTGGGGTCGATCAGGATCAGGCGGACGTCGTCCGGCGTCGCCCGCAGGAGGACCGAGCTGAGGATCGTGTTAATGCAGCCCGACTTTCCGGATCCGGTCGTCCCCGCGATCAACAGGTGCGGCATCCGCGCGAGATCGGTCCAGACGGCGTTACCTGAGATGTCCTTGCCGAGCCAGACCGCGAGCGGGCTGGCGCTCCCCGGCAGGTGGTCGAAGACGTCGCCCAACGTGACGTAGTTCGGGGTCAGGTTCGGGATCTCGACGCCGACGGCCTGCTTGCCCGGGATCGGCGCCAGAATCCGGATCTCGGTCGTCGCCAGCGCGTACGCGAGATCGTCCTTCAGCGCCGAGATCTTGGACATCTTCGTGCCGGCGGCGAGCTGGAGCTCGAAGCGCGTGACCCGCGGGCCGGTGATCTCGCCGACCACGCGCGCCTCGATCCCGAAGTCCGCGAGCGCCCGGACGAGCGCCTGCGCCGCCTGTTCGCTCGAACCGGGCTTCCCATTGGCCCGCGCGGGCGAGCGCCGGAGGACGGAGGGCTCGGGAAGCGTGTAGTCGATCTTGGTCGGGTTCGGCGGCTCGAACAGCGCCTGCTGCTGGGTCTCCTCCGTCGACTCGTCCTCGTGCAGCGCGAGGAGCGCCGGCGCTTCCGCCTGGCCGACGACGTCGGGGAAATCGGACACGCCGTCCACGGGCGGCTCGAACCTGCGGGGGCGTAGTGGGACGGGCGGCGGCAGCGACTCGGTACTGCGCGGAGCGCGCTCGAACGTGCGCCGGGCGGCGATCCGCGCGCGACGGACGGCGGGCCCCGAGCCGCGGAGAAGCGCGCCGACCGATGCTCCCGAGAGCAGGAGGATGCCCGCGGCGAGGGCGGTGACCCCGGCGATGAGCATCCCCGTCCGGCCGACGAGGGTGCCGACGACCTCGTCCAGCGCGCGGCCGACGTAGCCCCCGTGGTCGCCGAGGACGAGCATCAGTCCGAGCGCGGTGAGGCCGAGGCCGGTGCGGAAGGGCCGCAGCTCGACGACCGCGCTGCGCCCGAGCATCAGTGCTCCGACGATCACGCATACCGCCGGAAGCAAGTACCCCGCTTCGCCGATCACCTCCCAGATCCCGTCAGCGATCCAGCCGCCGGCGCGACCTCCCTCCCAGTCCAGGTAGACGAGCGTGGACACGAAGAGTCCGACCGCCGTCAACCCGAGGCCGATCAGCTCGGGGTGGTGATGGCTGCGCTGCCGGACGGCTCGCTTGCGCCGCTTCACGCGCGAGGGCGTGCGAGGTCGGAGCACGCGCTTCTTGCGGCGCTTGGTCATGCGCCGGAGCTTCGACGCGCGCGCGGCGTCCCCTCTAGTCCAGCGTCGGCAGTCGCTCCAGCAAAAGCTCGATGAAGGCCCTGCCTTCGATCCCGACACCGACGCGGGCGTTCGGCTCCTCTCCCATACGGCCCCAGAGGTCGACAACGGTCCGGCCGCGGGTGAGCTCCGACCCGCACTCGTGCGCAACGTAGCAGCGCTTCGTTTCGACGAGCTCGGGCTCCAGCACGTTCGCGACCGCGACCGCGTCATGGATCGGCGCCCCCGCGAACCCGTACGTCTCGGCGTGGAAGCGGGCGAAGAAGTCGTAGAGCTCGGCGACCATGCGCCCGGTTCGACCCGAGGCGCGGAGACGCTCTGCGTCGGCGTCCAAGAGGAGCGCCTGATGGGTGACGTCGAGGCCGATCATGATGAGCTCGAGGCCGCTGGCGAAGACTCGTGCGGCCGCCTCCGGATCGGCCCAGATGTTGAACTCGGCTGCGGGCGTGACGTTTCCCAGCCCGATCGAGCCGCCCATCAGCACGATGCGGTCGGGCCTCGCTTCCGGGTGGCGGGCGAGCAGCAACGCGACGTTGGTCAGCGGGGCGACCGCAACGAGCGTCGCGCCGGTGACGTGCTCGGCCAGGAAGTCGACCGCGTGCTGCGCCAGCGGCTCCCGCTGCGGAGGCGGGAGGTCGGGCCCGTCCAGCCCGGTCTCACCGTGCACGTAGGCGGCCACGAACGGGTCGCGAACGAGCGGCCGGCCGGCACCCGCGGCGACCGGGATGTCGGCGCGGCCGACGAAGTCGAGGACGCGGATCGCGTTGGCGGTCGTCTTCTCCAGCGTCTGGTTGCCCGCGACGGTGGTGACGCCCAGCAGCTCCAGCTCGGGGCTCGCGAGGGCGAGAAGGAGCGCGATCGCGTCGTCGTGACCAGGATCGCAGTCGAGGAGAACGCGTTCAGCCGGCAAGGATCTCGTCGACCTCTGCGGCGGTCGGAAGCGATGGCTGCGCACCGGGACGGGTGACGGCGATCGCGCCCGCCGCGCAGGCCCGCCGGAGCGCCTCCTCCCAGTCTCGTCCTTCGTGGTGTGAGACGACAAGGCACGCGGTGAACGCGTCGCCCGCCCCCGTGCCGTCCACGGCGTTCACCTTCGGCGGCTTTGCGCGCGCGACCTCACTGCCGTTCCCGAGGAGCACCGCCCCCTCTGCGCCGAGCGTGAGCGCGACCAGCTTCGCGCGCGAGTTCACCTCGTACTCGTACCGGTTGACGACGAGCAAGTCCGGCTCGACGTCGATCGGCTTGGCGGGCGCGGCATTGAGGCAGAACCAGTCGGCGGCCTCGGCGTTTGCCAGCACGGTCTCGAGCGGGATCTCGAGCTGGGAGAGAACCGTTCCGCTCCCCACGGCGTCGACTGTTGCGTTTGCCCCTGGGACGACCACGATCTGGTTCTCGCCGTCGGCGGCGACCACGATCAGGGCGATCCCGGTGTCGCCGCGCCGCGCGAGCTCGATCTCTACGCCCGCCGCTCGCAGGCCGGCAAGCGCCTGCTCGGCGAACTCGTCTGCGCCGACGGCTCCGAGGAAGCGCACCTCGGCGCCGAGACGCGCCGCCGCGACCGCTTGGTTCGCGCCCTTTCCGCCCGGCGCCCGGGCGAAGGTCGCGTCGGTCACGGTTTCGCCCGGCCGCGGCAGCCGCTCGACCTTCGCGGTGAGATCGAGGTTCGCCGACCCGACGACGGTGAGCCTAGGCCGCAAGCGCGCGCAGGTCGTCCAGCGCCCCGTCGAGCAGGTTCTCGCGGAGGTCGAACAGTCCCGCCCAGAGCGACGAGCGATCGGGAGACGAACCAATGCGGACCGACGTCGTCAGGCCCTCCAGGGCGCGGATCAAGACGGCCAGTTCGAGATACGCATGCGTTACGCGGTGCGGGGCTACGACGACACCCGCGCGGTAGAGCACCGGCGCCCACTCCATCAGCTCGGCCGGACCGGGCTCCCCGTACCAGGACCGACACTCGGCTCGGTCGGGCTGCAGCTCCAGGAGATAACGGCCGAGCGGCTGCTCGAGGCCGGTCAGCGCCGTTTCGGCGCGGTCTGCTGCCCGCCGTAACGCGGCCTGGCGCCGGCCCGGCGTCGGCGGCTCCGCGTCCCCCCTTGCCCATCGCTCGAGCAGGCGGCAGAACGCGAGTGCCGCCGCCTCGCAGGCGACGAGCTGCGCGATCAGCCGGCGCGCCGTCGCCTCTTCGGCGGCGTTCTCCCGCAGAGCCTCTGCCCAGTTGGAAGTCATACCTCCACTATGACGGGAAGGATCATCGGCCGCCTCCCCGTCCTGTCGTAAATCAGCTGCGCAATCGAGTCGTGGATGTGCTCCTGGAGCAGCTTGATCTCCTTGACGTTGCCCTGGAGGAGCTCGCGGAGGACGTGGTCGGCCTCGTTCTGCATCTCTTCCAGCAGCGGACCGGGCTCGCTGAGACCGCGCGCAATCAGCTCGGGCCGGCTCGTGGGCACGCCGTCGGAGCCGCCCACCGTGGCGACGATGATCAGCACACCGTCCTCGGACAGGTGTCGACGGTCGCGCAAAGCGACGTCCTGGACATCCCCGACCCCGAGTCCGTCGACGAACGTGACGCCCGTCTCGACACGGTCGACGACGCGAGTCCCACGCGGGCCGAGCTCTACCACAGAGCCGTTCTCCGCCAGCACGATCGAATCGGCCGGCACGCCGCTCTGCTGCGCCAGCCGTCCATGCGCAGCGAGCATCCGGAACTCGCCGTGCACCGGCATCACCGCCTTGGGCCGGACGAGGGCGAGCATCGTTCGCAGCTCTTCGGCGTACGCGTGTCCCGAGACGTGCACCGGGGCGATCTCCTGGTGCAGGACCTCGGCGCCGGCCCGTGCGAGCTGGTTGATCGAGTCGTGGACACGCAACTCGTTGCCGGGCACGGGCTTGGCCGAGATGATCACTGTGTCTCCGCGATCGACCGAGACGGCGGGGTGATCGTCGTAGGCGATCCGGGTGAGTGCCGACATCGGCTCGCCCTGGCTTCCGGTGCAGAGCACGAGCACCTCGTGGGGTCGGTACTCGTCGAGCTCGTTCGGACGGATGAGTGCCTCTTCCGGCATGTCCACATAGCCCAGGCTCCGGGCGATGTTCAGGTTCTTGCGCATCGAGCGGCCGACCACGGCGACCTTGCGCCCCGTCTGCACCGCCACGTCGATCGCCTGCTGCATGCGATGGACGTTGGACGCGAACGAGGCGACGAGCACGCGGCCCTCGCAGCTCGGGATGATCTGGCGAAAGGCCTCGCCCACGAGCCGCTCGGAGCCGGTGACGCCGGGGCGCTCGGCATTTGTCGAGTCGCCGAGGAGGAGGTCGACGCCGCGATTGCCGAGCTCTGCGAGCCGTCCAACATCTGTGCGAAGGCCGTCCACGGGTGTGTGATCGAGCTTCCAGTCGCCCGTCTGGAGAACCCGGCCCGCCGAGGTCTCGATGAAGAGCGCGACCGAGTCTGGGACGGAATGGGCAACGCGGACGAACTCGACACGGAACGGGCCGATCTCGACCGGGCCCCTCTCCGGCTGGGCCTCATTGAGCTCGGCCGCCCGTAGCAGACCATGCTCGTCGAGCTTGGACTGCGCCAGCCCGAGCGTCAGTCGCGTTCCCCAGACCTCCGGCACGCGCACCTCTCGGAGCAGATACGGGAGCGCGCCGACATGGTCCTCGTGGGCGTGCGTCAGGATCACGGCCCGGACGCGCTCGCGGCGCTCGGCGAGGTACGTCATGTCGGGGAGGATCAGGTCGACGCCGAGATGCTCGTCCCGCGGGAAGGCAAGACCAGCGTCGACGACGATGATCTCGCCGTCGAGGTCGTAGACGGTCATGTTCTTGCCGACCTCTCCGACGCCGCCCAGCGGGATGATGCGCAGGGTGTCTGCAGCCACCAGGGCATTCTACGAGGGGGTTTCTGGGCTACGATCGCCCGCCGTGGCCGACGCCGTGCCGCCACGCCTGCTTTGGGCCGTCGAGCGGCTCTCAGTCGAGCCCGACGATCACCTCCTCGAGATCGGCTGCGGTGGTGGTGTCGCGATCTCCTTGATCTGCGAGCAGCTCGGCGAAGGAAGGATCCTGGCGATCGACCGTTCGCCGGTCATGGTCGACAGGGCGACGAAGCGAAACGAGCAGCACGTCGCGTCGGGGAAAGCAGCGATTCAGCTCGCGGAATTGGAGGATCTCGAGCTTCCGGAAGGGAGCTTCACCAAGATCTTCGCGGTCAACGTGAACCTGTTCTGGGTGCGATCGCCTGCGACGGAGCTCGAGATCGCCAGGCGGCTTCTACGGCCAGGCGGTGCGCTCTTCTTGTTTTACGACGCGCCGTCCAAGTCGAAGGTCAAGACCATCGCCGAGCGACTGGTGACGACGCTCGCCGACCTCGGCCTCCCCGCCACGAACGTCGAGACGGGTCGAGCGGGCTCCTCGCCGGTGCTCGGGGTGGTGGCCAGGCCCTAGGCCGAGACGGGCTGGAGCGCGCCCAGGCGCGTCAGACACGAGCGGACCTGCTCCAACTCCTCTTCGCTCGCTTCGACGAGCGGAAGCCGGAGGCCGCCGACCTCGTGACCGAGCAGGTTCAGCGCCGCCTTGATCGCGATCGGGTTAACCACGACCTTGAGGATCTCGTAGGCGGGCGCGACCTCCTCGTCGATGCGACGGGCAGCCTCGGCGTCGCCCTGCCTGAACTGCGTGATCTGTTCCTTCACCTGCGGTCCGACGACGTGGGTGTGGACGCAGATGCCGCCCGTACCCCCGAGCTCGAGGAACGGCAGGAACAGGTTGTCGTCGCCGGCGTAGAGCTGGAGCTCGGTCTCCTCGACGATCCGCCGGGCCTGGTCGAGATCGTCGTACGCCTGCTTGACGGCGACGACGTTCGGAATCTCGGCCAGCTCGGCCAGCGTTTCGACCGAGACGTTGTTCACAACTCGGGCGGGGATGTTGTAGTAGACGATCGGTTTGTCGGTGACAGCGGCGATCGCCTTCACGTGCTCGATGATCCCGCGCGGCGGCGGCTTGTTGTAGTAGGGCGTGACGACGAGGAAGCCGTCAACGCCGAGCTCGTGCGTCTTCTCGGTCAGGTGGACGGAATGGCGCGTGTCGTAAGTCCCTGTGCCGGCGATGATCGTGGCGCGGTCGCCGACCGCGTCAACCGCGGTCGCGTAGAGCTCGAAGCGCTCGTCGTCGGTCAAGGTCGGTGACTCGCCGGTCGACCCGGTGACGACGAGCCCGTCGGAGCCGTTATCGATCAGGTAAGCGGCGAGCTCGCGGAACCTGGTCAGGTTGACGGCGCCGTTGGCGTCGAACGGCGTGACGCTGGCGGTCAGAACCTCGCCGAGCATATGGCGATGTTACTCCTTAGGAGCGGAGTTTCCTCCGAGCCGACCAGCGTCGGGTCAGACCCCACTCCGCACCGCCAGCACGCAAGCCGGTTGCCGCTCCGCTTGGGGTCAGACCCCTTGATACGTCGGGACTTAGATCTGGGTTCGCCTAAGAAGCGAGCGCAGTGTCGAACGCCGCCTTGGCGTTAGCGCCGAAGACCACGAACACGACGCGCTTGAGCGACCTGGGCTCATGCCTGCGTGCGGCGTTGACCATGATCCGAGCGCACTCCTCGAGCGGAAAGCCGCCGACGCCGGTGCCGAAGGCGGGCAGCGCGATCGACTCGGCGCCGAGCTCGTCCGCGGCGCGGAGGCAGCTCTCGGTCGTGCGCCGGACGAGGTCGGCGTTCGTCTGAAGATCCTGGCCCATGACCGCGCCGTGGATCACCCAGCGGGCCGGGAGCCTGCCCGCGCTCGTCGCGACGGCGTCGCCCACCTCGATCGGCCCCAGTTGCACCGCCTCGCGCTCGATCTCCTCACCGCCGGCGCGCTTGATCGCCCCGGCGACGCCGCTGCCCATCCAAAGGTGGTTGTTCGCCGCGTTCGCGATCGCGTCGACCTCGAGCGCGGTGATGTCGCCCTCGACGATTGAAATGTTCACGGGGACCGGATTAATCCTGTCCCCCGTCACCCTAATTCAGTCAAGGAGCGCCTCGAGGCCGACGGTCACTCCGGGCGGCAGCGTGGGCAGGCGCTCCAGCGCCAGCAGCACGCCTGGGACGTAGGCCTCACGCGTGAAGGCGTCGTGCCGGATCGTCAGCAGTTGCCCCTCTCCCCCCAGGAGGACTTCCTGGTGGGCGACGAGGCCCGGCAGCCGCACCGAATGGATCTCTGCGCCGCCCAACCGTTCCGCCGTCGCCTTGGCCGTCCCCGACGGCGCGTCCTTCTTCTGCTCGCCGTGCAGCTCGACGATCTCCGCACGTGGCAGATACCGAGCCGCTTGCTCCGCCAGCCGCATCATCAGGACCGCGCCGATGGCGAAGTTCGGGGCATAGAGCACGGCGAGACCCTTCTCTCGCGCAGGCCCGTCGACGCTCGCCGGATCCCAGGCCGTGGTCCCAACGATGCACGGCACGCCGGCGTCGAGGGCGCGCTCGACGTGCTCGACGACGACCTCCGGAGCGGTGAAATCGACCATCGCCTCCGCTTCGATGAGCTCGACGAGCTCGTGTCCCGCCGCTTCGAGCGCGGGCCCGAGCACCGATCCCACCTTCCCCCCGCGCCCGTTGAGCGTGACCCTCACGCCGCGGCGGGCGTCAGCGCGGGGCTCACCCGCTCGACGGCGGCGAGGAAGCGCTCGTCGCTCGGGCCGATGCCCGCTGCGGACAAGCGCTCCGGGGCGAGCAGCAGGCCGGCCAGCTCGGCGAGGGCCTCGGGCTCGACCGCGTCGATCTCGGCGATGATGCGATCCATCGAGAGGATCTCGGTGTCCGTGATCAGGGACTTCCCGAGCCTGCTCATCCGGTTCGAGGTCGACTCCATCGAGAGGAGGATCCGGCCCTTGAGGTTCTCCTTCGCCCGCTCGAGCTCGTTCGGCTTGAGGTTCCCGGCGGCAACCTCCGCGACCTGCTCGGCCGCGATCGCAAGGCACTCCTCGAGGTTCTCTTCGCGGGTGCCGACGTAGAAGCCGATCTGGCCGGTGTCCGTGTACTGGGAGGCGAA
>Ga0126313_10000383_pt1 | contig 20712 bp, 21 predicted proteins | sample Plot105A_FD_89954 | JGI IMG/M metagenome (GOLD analysis project Ga0126313, IMG submission 89954) | Serpentine soil microbial communities from UC McLaughlin Reserve, CA, USA - Plot105A | ecosystem: Environmental > Terrestrial > Soil > Grasslands | place: USA: UC McLaughlin Reserve, Lake County...
CGTACTTCCGACCAACACGTGGCAGGCCTACAACCATCGCGATGCGGACGGCGACGGTACGGGGGACACGTGATACTCGAACGACAGCATCTACCGGAACCTGGGCCGAAACCTGCTGTTCACGTCGACCACGAACTTCCTCTGGCGCGTCGAGCACCGCGGCCACTGGCTGATCCGCACGCGGTACTGGCGCGCCCTCGGGCGGCCAGAGGCGAGCCTGATCGGCGTCCAGTTCCTGAGCAACGACGAGGGGAAGGACCAGGGGCACTACCTCGTCGTCGGCGCGAAGGCTGCGCCCTGGGCGTTCCGCGGCACGGGCCTCGTCGACGGCGACATCTTCGGGCACGGAGGCATCGAGATCGACGCGCGGACGTTCGCGTCGCCGCCCGGGACGATCGTCCTCGCGACGATGCGAAACCTGCAGCGGGCGAGCTCGGCCGAGATGACGTACTACGAGACGTCCGCGGGGGCGAAGGTCTTCGCCTCCGGGACACTCAACTTCGCCGGCACGGCACTCGAGAAGCCTGTATCGGCACTCCTCGAGAACGTCTGGTCGAAGCTGTCGCGGCGGTGATCCCCGAGGCGCGTTCGCGCTTCGCTCGCGCGGCCGTCGTCATCGCAGTCCGCCGCGCTCGTGGTGCGCGCGGAAGAACTCTGCGGAGCCCGCGGTGGCCATCGCGGCCGAGGCGGAGATCTCGAGGGCGAGCGTCGCCGCGGCCACGATCTGGGCGAAGCGGTAGACCTTGCCCGCGCCTGCGCAACCGAGCACCTCGAGCCAGCGCCTGGCGTACGGGAGCGTGGTGCCGCCGCCGATCGTCGCCACCTCGAGCCCGGGTAGCCGCATCGACACCTGCAGGCCGCCCTCGACACGCCGCGCGGCGCCGTGGCACATCGAGCTGGTGCCGACCATGCCGAGGTCCTGGCCCGTGGCGGCGAAGAGGGCTGCGATCGCGGTCGCCGGAGTGAATGCGACCGACTGCATACCGGACGCCACGGCACCGTGGGTGCCCGCCCACGCGAGCTCCTGCAGGTCCTCGAGCTTCGTGCGCAGCACGCGCCGCACCGCGTCCTCGGTCAGCGTCGCCTCGGCGATGACGGTCTTGCCGTGACCGCGCTGGAAATACTCGAAGGACGGCTTCTTGTCGCCGCCCATGTTGGCCTCGAGGATCGACCGCTCAGGCCTCACGGGCGCGCGCTCCAGCACGTAGCCCAGGTTCAGCACGTAGGAGTTGCGCGTCATCATGTTCGCTCCCACGGCGTCGCCGGTCGTCCAGCGCCACAGGACGTGGCACATCGGCCCGACCACGTGGGTCTTCACCTCGCGCAGGCGCGCGAACTTCGAGAGCGACGGGTCGTCCTGCTCGCCGAGCCAGGCGCGCATCGCGTCGAGCTCGCCCTCGATCCAGTGCGCGAGCTCGAGCGCCTCGCCTGCGGAGCCGCAGACGAAGCACGACGCACGCGTAATGCGGTCGGCGAGGACGTACGTCTTGAAGCCGCCCGACTCGGCGACTGCCCGCGCGCCGCGGTGCAGCGAGGCCGAGAGGCCGCCTTCGGTGTGCGCGAGCGGTACGAGGATCGAGTCGTGCGTGCGGCCGGACTCCACGACCGCGCCATCCGGCTCGCGCAGCTCGTAGTCGCCGAGCTCGAGCTCGAGCGGGCCGACCACCGCGACCGGGAGCACGGCCGCTCCAGTGAGCATTTCCTGCGCCCCGACGAACGGCTGGAGGTCGATCTCGGCGACCCCGCCGTCGAGGCCGAGCGCGTCCTGGCGCGCGCGAATGGAGTCGGCGTCGTTCTTCCTGGGCCACTTCCGCACGTCCACGCTTCGGAGCTTAAGCTCCGGTTGTGGCGACCGAGCAGGTGATCGACCAGGAGCGCGAAGAGCGGGAGGCGTTCGCCGGAGTCCTTCGCTTCTACGAGCTGGCGAAGCGGCAGGAGTGGCAGGTGCGCGACCTGCCGTGGGGCGAGATCCCGCCGATTCCGGAGGGGAAGGGCTCGGCGCAGCGCCAGGCGCGGCGGCGCGACATGTGGCGTTCGGTGCTCACGCAACAGCTGCAGGCGGACATGCTCGCGTGCGAGATGGCCTCGCAGCTCCTGAACATCGCGCCCGATCCCGAGGCGAAGCTCTACTACTCGACGATGGTGCAGGACGAATCGCGCCACACCGAGGCGTGGCTGAAGCTGATCGACGAGGCCGGCGGCACCGCCGAGCGCGACCCGTACCTCGACGAGCTCGCGCACATGACGCTCGAGGCGGACACGCTCGAAGAAAAGGTCTTCCAGATGCAGGTCTTCTACGAGCGGCTGATCATCTCGCGCTTCCGGCTAATCGCCCGCGCCTCGCGCGGGACCGTGCTCGAAGACCTCTGCAACCGGCTCACCACCGACGATGGCATCCACCACGGCGCGGGCATGGCGTACGAGAAGGTGCTGCTGCGCAGTGCCGACAAGAAGACGAAGACCGCCCTCGTCGACGCGGCGAACCGGCTGCTGCCGACGTTCGTCCAGCACGCGCTCTGGCGACCCAAGGAGCGCGCCTTCATCGGCGAGATGATGCGCTCGCGCGACATCGAGAAGCTGAAGGAGGATATCGAGATCGGCGTCCGCCTCGCGCAATCGCTCGGCCTCGACGTCTCCGAGGTCCAGCTGCCGATCCCGTAGCGCCCATGACTGCCACGCTGATGGAGGGCCGGCCGCTCGCGGAGCGGATCCGTGCGCAGGTCGCCGAGGACGTGCGGGCGCTCGGGTCGATCGGCCTCGCAACGGTGCAGGTGGGCGAGGACGAGGCTTCGTCGATCTACCTCCGGCTCAAGCACAAGGCCGCTGCCGAGGTCGAGATCAGCTCAGTGGATCGCAAGCTGCCGCACACGATCTCCGAGGACGACGTGCTCGAGGAGGTTGCGGCGCTGAACGCCGACGACGCGATCGACGGGATCCTCGTGCAGCTGCCGCTGCCCGACCACATCGACGAGGCACGCGTGATCGCCGCCGTCGAGCCCGTCAAGGACGTCGACGGCTTCCACCCCTTTAACGCCGGGCAGCTCTACCTCGGCCGGCCGACGCACGTCCCCGCGACGCCGCTCGGCGTGATGACGCTGCTCGCGGAGTACAAGCTCCCGCTCGACGGCGCGCGTGCCGTGGTGGTCGGCCGCAGCACGATCGTCGGCAAGCCGGTCGCGCACCTGCTCCTGCAGGCGCACGCGACCGTGACCATCTGCCACTCCCACACCGCCGACCTCGCCCGGCACACGCTCGACGCGGACGTCCTCGTCGTCGCAGCCGGCGTCGCCGAGGTGATCTCGGCCGACATGGTCAAGTCCGGCGCGGCCGTCGTCGACGTCGGCATCAACCGCACAGAGGAGGGGATCCTCGGAGACGTCGATCCCGACGTCGCGAGCCGCGCAGCGTTCCTGACGCCGGTCCCCGGGGGCGTCGGGCCGATGACGATCGCCATGCTCCTGCAGAACACGATCCAGGCCGCCAGGTACCGCCGGAGCCACCTTGCGTTCCCGGAAATCCAGCGCTAAGGTTCGCGCCGCTTCACAGTAGGTCGGCGGCTCGGTGCCCGGGCCGTCGTTGTATTTGGCACGAAGGGAGAAGGTTTCTTGCCCAAGGGCACCGTCAAGTGGTTCTCGAACGAGAAGGGCTACGGCTTCATCGAGCGCGAAGGCGGCGAAGACGTCTTCGTCCACTTCTCGGCGATCGCAGGGGAAGGCTACAAGTCGCTGACCGAGGGTCAGCAGGTCGAGTTCGACGTCGTGCAGGGTGACAAAGGCCTGCAGGCGGCAAACGTCCAGCCTGGCTAGACCCTTTTTCGGAACCGAATAGTTGACGGGGCTCCGGAAGGGGCCCCGTTTCTTTGGAAGGATGGACTCGATGGCGATCTCGCGGGAGGAAGTGGAGCACGTGGCGCGGCTGGCGCGGCTGGAGTTGTCCGAGGAGGAGCTCGGCCGGTTCGCGGGTCAGCTCGACGCCATCCTCGAGGCGGTCGGGAAGGTGTCGGAGCTCGACCTGTCGGAGGTCGAGCCGACGTTGCACCCACTCGCGCTTTCGAACGTGTGGGCAGAGGACGAGCCGCGGCCGTCGCTAGCCGTCGAGGATGCGCTCGCGAATGCGCCCGATCGGGAGGACGACGCCTTCCGCGTCCCCGCCGGGTGAGCCGCCGCCGAATGCCCTCAAGGACGATGTTCCACTTCCGTCACGCGCCCGTCACAGACCCGCGTGCCCGCGCCGGCTACCGTTCCTGCAGGGGTCCCGGGGATCCCTTGGGGGCGGTTCGGGGGCAGGTCGCATGATCGACACCCTGCGGCTGACGGCGGAGGAGGCGGCGGGCCTGGTCTCGCGCGGCGAGGTCACGGGTGCCGAGCTGCACCGCGCGTACCTCGACGTGATCGCCGAGCGCGACCCCGAGCTGCACGCGTACCTCTGCACGGTCGACGAGCCCGACGGGGAGGGTGTCCCCATCGCCCTCAAGGACGTGATCTCGACCCGCGGCGTCGAGACGACCGCGGCCTCGAAGATCCTGTCCGGCTACAGGCCTGTGTTCGACGCGACGGTCGCCGCCCGCTGCAAGGACGCGGGGCTGCCGCTGCTCGGGAAGACGAACCTGGACGAGTTCGCGATGGGCTCCTCGACCGAGAACTCCGCCTACGGGCCGACGCTGAACCCTTGGGACCCGACGCGTGTCCCCGGCGGCTCGTCCGGCGGCTCGACCGCGGCGGTTGCGGCCGGCCTCGCGCCGTGGGCGCTCGGCTCCGACACCGGCGGCTCGATCAAGCAGCCGGCCGCGCTCTGCGGCGTGGTCGGCCTGCGCCCGACCTACGGCACGGTCTCGCGCTACGGCATCGTCGCCTTCGCCTCGAGCCTCGACCAGGTCGGCCCGATCGCGAAGAACGTCCGCGACTGCGCGCTCCTCCACCGGATCATCGCGGGCCGCGACCCCCGCGACTCGACCACGGTCGAGCTGCCGGAACCGATCGAGCTCCCGGAGGCGGAAGACCTGAAAGGCCTGCGCATCGGTGTTCCGAAGGAGCTGAACGAGGCCGAGGGCATCGAGCCCGGCGTGAGCGATGCCGTCAACCGGACGATCGAGCTGGCGCGCGCGCTCGGCGCCGACGTGGGGGAGTGCCGGCTGCCGCGATCGGTCGAGTTCGGTCTGCCCTGCTACTACCTGATCGCCCCCTCGGAGGCCTCCTCCAACCTGGCGCGCTATGACGGCGTCCGCTTCGGCCACCGCGCCGGGGGAGACGGTGACGTCCGGCTGATGTACGACCGGACGCGGCGCGAGGGGTTCGGCGACGAGCCGAAGCGCCGGATCATGCTCGGCAGCTATGCCCTCTCAGCGGGCTACTACGAGGCGTATTACGGCCAGGCGCAGAAGGTGCGGACGGTGATCCGCGAGGAGCACGACGCGGCGTTCGAGCAGTTCGACGTCCTCGTCAGCCCGACCTCGCCGACCGTGGCCTTCGAGTTGGGCGCGCGCACCGCTAACCCGCTCGCGATGTACGCGGCCGACCTGCTGACGATCCCGTCGAACATGGCCGGTCTCCCCGGGCTCTCGATGCCGTGCGGTCTCAGCGACGGCTTGCCGGTCGGCTTCCAGCTGATCGGCCGTCAGTTCTCGGAGAACGTGCTCTTCCGCGCCGGCAACGCTCTGGAGCGCGCGCTCGCCTTCGACTACGTGCCGGAGCGCCTGAAGTGAGCTGGGAGCCGGTCATCGGGCTCGAGATCCACGTCCACCTGAAGACCCGGACGAAGATGTTCTGCCGCTGCGAGGTTGCGTACTTCGACCCGCCGAATACGCACACGTGCCCGGTCTGCCTCGCGTATCCGGGGGCGCTCCCGGTCCCGAACCGCCAGGCGATCGAGTGGACGATCCTGCTCGGTCACGCGCTCGGCTGCAGCATTCGCGAGCGAGCGATCTTCCATCGCAAGAACTACTTCTACCCCGACAATCCGAAGGGGTACCAGATCTCCCAGTACGACGAGCCGCTCTGCGTCGAGGGCGCCGTCACCGTCCCGCGGCCGGACGGCGACACGGTCGTCGGGATCGAGCGCGCGCACCTCGAAGAGGACGCCGCGAAGACGATCCACGTCGGCGGGGCCGAGGGCCGGATCCACGGCGCCGATCGCTCGCTCGTCGACTTCAATCGCGCCGGCACGCCGCTCGTCGAGATCGTCACCAAGCCGGACATTCGCTCACCCGAGGACGCCAAGCGGTTCCTGCAGCTGCTGCGGCAGACCGTGGTCGAGCTCGGGATCTCGGACGCCGAGATGGAGAAGGGCTCGTTGCGCTTCGACGTCAACGTCTCGGTGCGGCCGGCGGGCTCCGACGAGCTGCGCACGCGCAGCGAGCTGAAGAACATGAACTCGTTCAACTTCGCGGCCAAGGGGATCGAGCGCGAGGTGCGGCGCCAGGTCGAGATCTGGGAGTCGAGCGGCGAGGTCGTGCAGGAGACGCTGCACTTTGATCCCGGCAACGAGTCGGCGCCGCCGTTGCGGACGAAGGAGGAGGCGCAGGACTACCGCTACTTCCCCGAGCCCGACCTCGTCCCGCTCGAGCCGGAGCGCGAGGTCGTCGAGCGCCTGCGAGGCGAGTTGCCGGAGTCCCCCGCCGCGCGGATCCGGCGGCTCGAGGCGGAGGTCGGCTTCTCGCTCGCGGAGGGGCTCGTGACGAGCGGGCGCGATGAGCTCTCCTCACGGATTCCGGGCGAGCGGGCCGCCGTCGCGAACGTCGTGATGAACGAGCTGGCCGCGCTCGCGCTCGACCCCCAGGCCGTGAACGCCGACGAGCTCGGAAAGGTGATCGAGCGGCGCGGCGAGATTCCGCGCGCGGCGTTCGACGAGGCGCTGGCGGCGAGCGCGTCGCCCGGCTTCTCGGCCGAGCGCTATCTGGCGGAGGCGGCGATCGCGGACGTGGACGAGCTCGACCCCGTAATCGACCGGATCCTCGGCGCGAACGAGCAACAGGTCGCGGATTACCGCGGCGGCAAGGAGGGGCTGCTCGGCTTCTTTGTCGGACAGGTGATGAAGGACACGGGCGGCAAGGCGAACCCGAAGGTCGTGAACGACCGCCTGCGCGAGAAGCTGCGCGGCTGAACCCTTCCTCCGGGGCGGGACCGATCCCAACCCCCCTCCCACCAAGGGGAGTGCCTAGGGTAGCCGTGGCGGGCGAACGCGAGTGGCACGGCTCCGTCCCGAATGTGTGTCTTCTGCCCCTCCCGAAGAGGTTAGGGTGCCGCGCGCGCGGGAACGGCCTTCTTCGTGGAGGAGCGTCGTGGTAGCCGCAAGGACCGCCTCTCGCGCGTCGTCGGTCGCGGGCGCGAGGAGTCGGCGCCCGTTGCGCTGCATTTCGGGGTGATGGCCGCCGTCGGCGCCCTCGTCGCGGTGATCCTCGTGGTCGCGATGGTGCTCTGGGCGCTCTTGCGGTAGACATTCAAGCTTCCAGCCTGTCCGTCCGAGATTAGGAGCGGTATGAGCTTCTGCCGCCTCAGGCTCACCGTGCTGCCGCTCGCGCTCGCCGCGCTGCTGCTCGCGCCGCCCGCCTCGGCCGGTCGCGACGCCGGGCTCGCAGCTCTCCAGGTAGCGCTGCAGGCCCGTGGGCTCTACGGCGGCAGCATCGACGGCGTCAAAGGCCCCGGGACGACGCGTGCGATCATCCGTTTCCAGCGCCGCGCAGGCCTCACGGCCGACGGCGTCGCCGGCCCGCAGACGCGCCGCGCGCTCGGCCACTACGGCAACCACATCCTCGGCAGCCGCCCGCTCAGGCGCGGCGCGGCGGGCTGGGACGTCGCCGCCCTGCAGTTCCTGCTCGCCTGGTACGGCTTCCCGTCCGCCACGATCGACGGGGGCCTCGGCATGCATACGGAGCGCGCCGTGCGCCGATTCCAGCGCTGGGCCGGGATACAACCCGACGGCGTTGCTGGCGCCACGACGTTCGCCGCGCTCCGCCGCGCTCCCGCGGAGTGTCCGCTCTCACTGGCGTGGCCGGTCGCGGCGCAGGTCGGCGACCGGTTCGGTGCGCGCGGGAACCGCTTCCACGCAGGCATCGACCTCGTCGCGTCCGCGGGGCAGCCCGTTGCCGCGGCGGCGTCCGGCCGGGTCGCGTACGCAGGTTGGCTCGCCGGCGGCTGGGGGAACCTCGTCGTCGTCGCGAACGGCAGCGGAGTCCGCACGATGTACGCGCACCTCTCCTCGGTCGCCGTCCGCGTCGGCGAGCGAGTCGGCACCGGCGCCCGCCTCGGCGCGGTCGGCGCCACGGGCGACGCCACGGGCGCGCATCTCCACTTCGAGGTGCGCCTGCGGGGCGCCGCGGTGGACCCGCTCAGGGCATTGCCGTAAGGCCGACGCTCTAGGCTCGTCTCCGATGACCTTCGCGACCGACGTTCCCCGCTAGCGCTACCCTCGGGTCGTGGCCGAGAAGCGCTACCTGATGACGCCCGGGCCGACGCCCGCGCCGCCCGAGGTGCTGCAGGCGATCGCGCAGCCCGTCATCCACCACCGCGGGCCGGACTACCGCCGGCTGTACGCCGAATCCCTCGCGCGCCTGCGCGAGGTCTTCCGCACCGAGCAGGAGGTGCTGCTCTTCGGCGGCTCGGGCAGTGGCGCGATGGAATCCGCCGTCGCGAACCTCTGCTCGCCCGGCGACCCGGTCCTGGTGGTCTCGGCCGGCTACTTCGGCGAGCGCTGGGCTGCGATCGCGAAGGAGTACCGCGCCGAGGTCGACCACCTTCGCTACGCCTGGGGGGAGATCCCGACGGTCGACGACCTCGTCGCGCGTCTACGCGAGCGCGAGGCCCGGGCCGTCTTCTTCACCCACTCGGAGACGTCGACCGGCGTGGTCGTCGACCCGCAGCCGGTCGCCGCCGCCGCCCGTGAGGCCGGTGCGTTGAGCGTCATCGATGCGGTATCGAGTCTCGGGGCGGTGCCGCTCGAGACCGATACGTGGGGGATCGACGTCGTCGCCTCCGGCGCCCAGAAGGCCCTGATGACGCCGCCGGGTCTCGCGCTGGTCACCGCCTCGGCCGCGGCATGGGAGCGCAGCGCCGCCGGTACGTCGCCGCGCTTCTACTGGGACTGGGAGCGGACGCGGAAGGGGCAGGCGACGCTCGACGCGCCCGTCACGCCGCCGGTCTCGCTCGTGGCCGGGCTGAACGTCGCGCTCGGGCTGCTGCTCGAGGAGGGACTGGAGGCCGCGTTCGAGCGCCACCGGCGCCTGGGCCGCGCGTGTCGCCAGGGGCTGAAGGCGATGGGCCTCGAGCTCTCCTCTCCCGACGACGACAGCTCCGCGATCGTCACCGCTGCGCGCGCGCCGGAGGGCATCGACTCCGACGAGCTCGTGCTGCTGCTGCGCGATCGCCACGGCGTCACGCTCGCGCCGGGACAGGGAGAGCTCAAGGGCAAGATCTTCCGCATCGGCCACATCGGCTACTACGACGTCTTCGACATCACGACTGCCCTCGCCTCGGTCGAGCTCGCGCTCGTCGAGCTGGGCGCCGAGATCGAGCGCGGCGTCGCCGTCACGCGCGCACTCGAGGCGTTCGAGCAGACACCGGTTTGAGCCGGGCGCGCGTCCTCGTCAGGGAGCCGATCGCCGACGCCGGAGTCGAGCTTTTGCGTGAGCGCTTCGACGTGGACGTCGACGGCAACGGCGACCTCGCGGCGAGGATCGGCGACTACGACGCGATCGTGATCCGCTCTGCGACGAAGCTGACGGCAGACCTGATCGAGCGCGCCGACCGGCTGAAGGTGATCGGCCGCGCCGGCGTGGGGGTGGACAACGTCGACGTCGACGCGGCGACGCGCCGCGGGATCGTCGTGGCGAACGCCCCGGAGTCGACCGTTACCTCCGCGGCCGAGCATACGGTCGGGCTGCTCGTCGCGCTCGCGCGCAACATTCCGCAGGCGCATGCGGCCCTCAAGCAGGGCCGCTGGGAGCGCTCTGCGTGGAGCGGGGTCGAGCTCGACGGCAAGACGCTCGGCGTGCTCGGCTTCGGACGGATCGGCCAGCAGGTCGCGCGGCGCGCGCTCGGGCTCGGGATGCGAGTCGTCGCGTACGACCCGTTCGTGGCGAAGGAGCGCTTCCGCGAGCTCGGCGTCGAGCGCGCGGAGACGCCCGACGCCGTCCTCGTTAGCGCGGAGTTCCTGTCCTTGCACCTCCCGCTCACAGGCGAGACGCGCGGCTTCCTCGGCGCCGAGGCGATCGCCAAGCTCCCGGACGGGGCGCGCGTGATCAACGCGGCCCGTGGCGAGCTCGTGGACGAGGAGGCGCTCGTCGAGGCGCTCCGCTCGGGCAAGCTCGCCGCGGCGGCTCTCGACGTCTACGCGCAGGAGCCCTACTCGGGGCCGCTGCTCGAGCTCGACAACGTCGTCGCCACTCCTCACCTCGCGGCTTCGACCGAGGAGGCGCAGGACCGTGCAGGGGTGATCGTGGCCGAGCAGGTGGCGGCCGCGCTCGAAGGCGCGCTCGTCTCGAACGCCGTCAACATCCCGTCGATCGGCGCGGACGACCTCGAGGCGCTGGGGCCGTTCATCCCGCTCGCCGCGAGGCTCGGGCGCCTCGCGATGGAGCTCGCCGCGGGTCGTGCCGAGCGAATCACGCTCTCCTACTACGGCACGCTCTCCGGTTACGACACGCGCCTGCTCACCGTCGCGGCGCTGAACGGGGTCTTCCAGGGCCGCACCGACCACCCGGTCAATTACGTCAACGCGCCGCTGATCGCCGCCGAGCGGGGGATCGACGTCTCCGAGGAGCGGCGGCGCGCCAGCCGCGACTTCACGAACCTCGTCCGCGTCGAGGTCGCGGCCGACGGCGAGCGCGTGCGCGCAGCGGGGACGCTGATCGGCAACGAGAACCGCCACTGGCTCGTGAACGCGCTCGGCTTCGAGCTCGAGATCGAGCTCGCGCCGCTGATGGTCTTCTTCCGCTACGACGACGTGCCCGGCGTGATCGGGACCGTCGGCACGCTCTTCGGCGAGGCGGGCGTGAACATCGCGAACATGGCCGTGTCGAGGAGCCGCCGGGGCGGAAAGGCGCTGATGGCGCTCTCGCTCGACGGAGAGCCGCTTCCGGAGCTCGTCGAGGCCGTGCGCGAGCAGGGCTTCGACGATGCACGCGTGATCAGGTTGGGCGAGGGCGTGGGTTGAGCCGCCGGACGATCGACGCCGCGACCTCGTCGACCTTCTCGACGATCGCGTAGCGCCGTCGTCGGCGCACGACTTCCTCGACCTCGGGCGCTACGTGGCCGCGGCGGACGAGGAAGCGGGTCGCATGCGAGCGCACCTGCTCGTACTCCTCGAGCGGCACCTCGATCCGGTGGGTGCAAGTCGCGTCGCCGCATTCGCAGAGGAACTCCGCGTCCTCCGACTCGAACCGCTCCGACGCCTCCGCGATGCCCTCGTTGACCGCGCGGAAGAACGCCTCGTTGCGGGCGATCTCCGTTCCTTTTGCCATTGCGTACTGAACGGTCGAGCCGTTCGTACGGTTGCGCCGGTACGCTGTCGGCGTGGCGACGAGAGAGTGGCCTGAGGCTGTCGGGCGCGTCACCTCCTACCTGAACGAGGCCCGCGCGGAGGTTCGCGTCGAGGAGTTCGCGGAGGGGACGCCGACGGCGAAGGATGCGGCCCAGGCTGTCGGCTGCGAGCTCGGCCAGATCGTGAAGTCGCTCGTCTTCGACTGCGACGGCCGTTCCGTGCTCGTGCTCGTTCCCGGCGACCGCCGCGCCGACTCCGACAAGATCGCGGCTGCGGCAGGTGCCCGCTTTGCGCGGATCGCCGGCAGCGACGAGGTGCGCGAGGCGACCGGCTTCGAGCCCGGTGCCGTCGCCCCGTTCCCGCTGCCGCGGGTCTCGTCCGTCTTCGTCGAGCGAACGCTCCTGTCTCAACCAGTGGTCTGGGTCGGCGCGGGCTCGGAGCGGCACATGGCCGCGCTGGCGCCTACGGAGCTGCTTCGCCTCGCACGCGCGCGTCCGATGGACGTCGTCGAGCAGGCCGCTTACCATCTGACCTGAGGAGGTCGCCTGCATGCGCGAGACCGAAAAGATCTGGATGAACGGTGAGCTCGTCGACTGGGCCGACGCCCGGATCCACGTCGGCGCGCACGGGTTGCATTACGGCTCCGGTGTCTTCGAGGGCATTCGCGCCTACGAGACTGCGAAGGGGTCGGCCGTCTTCCGCCTCAGCGACCACATCGAGCGGCTCGACAACTCCGCGCGGCTGCTGCATATGGAGCTCCCGTTCTCGATCGACGAGCTGCGCGCGGCCTGCCACGAGGTGATCGCCGCCAATGGGCTGCCCGAGTGCTACCTGCGGCCGATCGCGTTCTTCGGCTACGGCGAGCTCGGGGTCTCGGCCGTCGGCAACCCTGTGGACGTCGTGATCATGAGCTGGCCCTGGGGCGCGTACCTGGGCGAAGAGGGGCTGAAGAGCGGCATCACCGCGAAGATCTCGAGCTGGCAACGCATCGGCCCGAACGTGATCCCGCACGTAGCCAAGGCGACCGGCATCTACCTCAACTCGATGCTCGCGGTCACCGAAGCGAACCGCGCAGGCTACGACGAGGCGATCCTGCTCACCGCCGAGGGCTACGTCGCCGACGGGTCCGGCGAGAACGTCTTCATCGTCAAGGACGGGGAGCTCTTCACGCCCGATCTCTCGACGTCGATCCTGCCGGGCATCACTCGGGACACCATCATTCAGATCGCGCAGGACCTCGGCTATCGCGTGCACGAGAAGTCGTTGATCCGTTCCGACCTCTACCTTGCCGACGAGGCGTTCATGACCGGTACCGCGGCCGAGGTGACGCCGCTGCGCGCCGTCGACGACGTCGAGATCGGGGTCGGACCGATCACGCTCGAGATCCAGGAGGCATACCTGGACACCGCTCGCGGTCGCAGCGAGCGCTGGGCCCAGTGGCTCGAGTACGCCACGCCCGCGCCGGCCGAGGCTTGACCACCGGCCTACGCGAGATTCCGCTCGCGCGCCCGCTCCTCGGCGAGCGAGAGGAGGAGCTCGTGCTGGAGGTGCTGCGCTCGGGCCGCCTGTCGCTTGGGCCGACGATCGACCGTTTCGAGGAGCTGCTCGCCGAGCGGGTCGGCGCCCCATACGTCGCCGCCGTCTCGAGCGGCACGGCGGGCCTCCACCTGCTCGCGCGGATCAACGGCCTGGGTCCCGGCGACGAGGCAATCACCTCGCCGATCTCGTTTGCCTCGAGCGCGAACTGCTTCATCCTCGAAGGAGCGACACCGGTCTTCGCCGACGTCGACTCGCGGACACTGAACCTCGATCCGGCCGCGCTCGAGGCGGCGATCACCGAACGCACGAAGGCAGTTGTCGCGATCGACATGTTCGGCTACCCGTGTGAGCTCGACGAGATCCGCGCGATCTGCAGCCGTCACGGTCTTACCCTGATCGAGGACGCTGCCGAGGCGCTCGGTGCCCGCTACAGAGGCGCGCCCATCGGCTCGCACGGCCCGTCGGGCGTGTTCGGCTTCTACCCGAACAAGCAGCTCGCGACGGGCGAGGGCGGCGTTGTCTTCACGCATTCGGAGGAGGAGTGGCAGCTCATCCGGAGCCTGCGCAACCAGGGCCGCGACTACGGCGGAGGAGCGTGGTTCCACCACGTCCGCGTCGGCTTGAACTACCGCTGGACGGACGTCCAGGCGGCGATCGGGATCGGGCAGCTCGAGCAGCTCGACCGCCTTCTGTCACTGCGCGCAGAAGTGGCGGAGCGGTACGGCCGGCTGCTGCAAAGCGTCGACGTGGAGCCGCTGTGCGCCGACGACGCGGACCACCGCCGGTCGTGGTTCGTGTACGTGGTCGCGCTGCCGCCCGACGTCGATCGCGCGGGGGTGATGGCAGATCTGCGCGCCCGGGGGATCGGCACGGCGGAGTACGTGCCGTGCGTCCACCTCCAGCCGTACATGCGCGAGAGCTACGGCTTCGACGAGGGGATGTGCCCGGTCGCCGAGGACTTCGGCTCGCGCTCGATCGCGCTCCCGTTCTACCCGCAGCTCGACGCCGAGGATCAGGAGCGGGTCGTCGACGCGCTCCGCGCCGCCCTGTAGGTAGCTAGCTGCACCGTGGACGAAGCGGCGTAAAGCCGGCACGAAGACGGCACGGACAGGTGCGCCCGCGAGCGTTAGCCTCACCGCGAGGGAGGCGGGTTCTTAGACCCCACCCTTGATGGCTGGGGTGTGGGTTCACGCGCTTGCTGCAGGTCGGCCGCCGACGTCCCGCCGCAGGGCGATAATCAGCCCATGGCGGACGGGAACCGGATGGTCTTCCTCGGGTTCGGCAAGTACGCCCGCGCCGACAAGATCTACGCCGTGGAGCCGATCCGCGACGAGCGCCGCGGCCACGGACGCCGGACGCTCGTCTGGGTGGAGGGTGTCAGCGAGCCGATCGTCGCGTCGCGGACCGAGCGTACGATCCTCGCCGAGATGGGCCAGGAACAGGCGCTCGGGAAGCCGCTGCTCGACGACGCGCTCGACCTGGCGCAGCGTCTCGCCGAGCAGTCGCAGACCGGGCGCGTCGACCTCGCGGATCTCGGCCGTCGCGCCCGCCGGTTGCTCGAGGCCACCGCTCGCCCGGACGATCCGAACAAGCTCTTCTAACGCGGCTCCGGCGATGAAGCCTTGTGCCGCACGAACGCGCTGCGCGCCGCCTGGCCGCGTCCTCAGCACCGCGTCCCTGCGGAAGCCTGGGATAGCTGCGCCCTTGCCGCACGAGGCGCATCCCGCTCGCGCAGCGAAGCGTCGACCTGGAAGGCGCGGCTAGTTGGAACCAGCGGAGATCCGCGAGCCCGGCCGCATCCGCCGGCTGGCGATCGACCTCGGGCCGCTCCGGCGCCACCCCGCGTTCCGCCGGCTGTTCATCGGTCAGACGATCTCGACGTTCGGCAGCGAGATCGCGGCGGTCGCGGCGCCGTTCCAGCTCTACCAGCTGACGCACTCGACGCTTCAGGTCGGCTTGCTCTCGCTCTGCGAGCTCTTTCCGCTGCTGACGCTGACGATCGTCGGCGGCGCCGTCGCGGACGCCGTCGACAAGCGGCGGCTGCTGCTCGTGACCGAGGTCCTGCTCGCCTTCGTGGCCCTGGGGTTCGCGTTCAACGCGAGCGTCGCCGAGCCCCGTGTGTGGGCGATCTACCTGCTCGTGACGCTCGCGATGTCGGTCTTCTCCCTCGGCGTCGCCGGGATGAACAGCGTCATCCCGCGGCTCGTCGGCGACGAGGAGCTGTCCGCCGCGATCGCGATCGAGAACGTCTACGGGAGCACCACGAACGTGGCGGGGCCGGCGCTCGCGGGCCTGCTGATCGCCGTCTTCAGCCTGCGCGGCGCCTACCTGATCGACGCCGCCACCTTCACGGCGTCCCTCTGGTCGGTCTGGCGGCTGCCGCCGCTGGCGCCGGCGCACGATGCGGGCCGCCCGAGCCTGCGCACGATCCGCGAGGGCTTCCGGTTCGTGAAGACGAAGAAGGTGCTGCTCGGCATGTTTCTCGTCGATTCGAACGCGATGGTCTTCGGGATGCCGCGCGCACTTTTCCCGGCGCTGGCGCTGAATCGGTTTCACGGCGGTGCGGGGATCCTCGGACTCATGTACGCCGCGCCCTACGCCGGCGCGCTGCTCGCATCGCTGCTTTCCGGCTGGACCGGCCACGTGCGCCGACAAGGCCTGATCGTCGCGATCGCTGCGGCGCTCTGGGGCGTCGCGATCACCGCCTTCGGCTTCGCCGAGTCGCTCTGGTTGGCGCTGCTGCTGCTCGCCGCGGCGGGAGCGGCCGACAACGTCAGCGCGGTGCTGCGAGGCACGATCCTCTGGCGAGTCACGCCCGACTCCCTCCGCGGCCGCGTCTCCGGGATCGAGTTCGCGCAGGTCGCGGCGACACCCGCCCTCGGAAACGTGGAGTCGGGCCTCGTCGCCTCGCTCACGAGCCTCCGCTTCTCGATCGTCTCAGGTGGACTCGCGTGTGTCGCGGGTACCTTCCTGATCGCCCTTGCCATCCCCGCCTTCATCCGGTACGACGCGCACGCTCGGGAGTGAGTTCTTCGCCTCCAGTGTCCACGACGTCGCGCCGGAGCTGATCGGCGCGACCCTGCTGGTGGACGGCGTCGGCGGCCGGATCGTCGAGGTCGAGGCGTACGACTCCGAGGACCCCGCGAGCCACGGCTACGGCGGCCGCACGGCGCGGAACGCGTCGATGTTCGGACCGCCGGGTCGCGCCTACGTCTACCGCTCCTACGGCATCCACTGGTGCCTCAACCTCGTCTGCGAAGGAGAAGGCTGCGCGAGCGCCGTGCTCGTCCGCGCCTTGGAGCCGACGCACGGGCTCGACGCGATGCGCGACCGCCGTGGGTTGCAGGACCCGCGGCTGCTCTGCAGCGGTCCCGGCCGCCTCTGCGAGGCGCTCGGTGTCACGCGCCAGCACGACGGACTCCCGCTCGACGAGCCGCCGTTCGAGCTGCGGAAGCGCGAAGAGGCGCCAGACCTCGTGGCCGGTCCGCGAATCGGCATCTCGCGCGCGGCCGAGCAGCCGTGGCGCTACGGCGAAGCGGGCTCGCGGTTCCTCAGCCGTGCCTTACGACGAGCGTGACCACCAGGCCGCGCTTCGCGGCTACGTCCCAGCGCGGCGTCTGCGCGATCACCTTCGCCGCGAGCGGTGCGCTGTCGTCGACCTTCCACTTCAGGTGGAGGCGCTCGAGCCGCGCCTCTGCCCGCCCGAGCCGTAGACCGACGACCTTCGGCACGCGCCCCTCGAGCGCTTTCGCGACCACGAGGGTCACCTTGTCGTACGACGAGAGGGTGCCCTTGACAGGCATCTGCCGAACGACCACCCCGAGCCTTTGCAGCGGGCGTGCCGGCTCGTATACGTACGCCGGCGTCAGCGGCTGTTGCGCGAGCTGGACGTTCGCCTGGGCGACCGTGCGCCCGACGACCTTCGGCACCGCGACTTCGTTCATCTTGCAGTCTGCGGTCCGCGCGGGGCCCTCGCCGGCAAAGTAGAGGAGCTGCTTCGAGCTGTGGCACTTACCGTTGTCGAGCTCGAGTTGGCCGTCGCGATAGACGACGTTGCGCGAGACGGAATACGGGAGCGAGAGCGACGGAAAGTCCTGCGGCGGCTCGTGTAGGTAGGGGAGCGCGCGCTCCATGAAAGCCTTCCAGATCAGCGCGGGGAAGGTGCCGCCCGCGACGGCATCGCCGTTGTACTCGGTCAGCATCGGCCGCAGCTTGGTCGGATACCCGACCCAGACGGCGGCGACGAGTTGCGGTGTGTAGCCGACGAACCACGCGTCGCCGTAGTTCTCGGTCGTGCCCGTCTTGCCGGCGACCGGCCGCCCGTCGGAAAGCTGCGCGTTCTTGCCGGTGCCCGCGCGGACGACGCCCTGCAGCAGTGAGGTGACGAGCGCCGCGGTGTTCGCCGTCAGCACGGGCCGGCGGACCGGAAGGTTGGCGTCGACGGTCCGGCCGGCGTCGTTTTGCACGAGCGAGATCGCGCGCGGCCGGTTGCCGAAGGCCGAGCCGTCGATCCGCCGCCCGCCGTTCGCAAAGGCCGAGAATGCGCGCGCCATCTCGAGCGGGTTCACGGCTTCTGCCCCGAGTCCGATCGCGAGGTAGCTTTTCAGCGGGCTCGTGATTCCGAGCTTGCGAGCAGTACGCACGATCGCCGGCGGACCGACGAGCTGCGTCAACTGAGCGTAGACCGTGTTGTCCGAGACCTCCGTCGCCGTTCCGAGCGAGATTCGTCCGAGGTCGGCGTTCTCGTAGTTGTGCACCGACCAGAGCTTGTCGCCGAGGGGGATCTGCACCGGCCCGGATTCGAACTCGGAGTCGGGCGAGATGCCGTCCTTCAGCGCAGTGGCGAGCACGAACGGCTTGAACGACGAGCCCGGCTGGCGCTCGCCCTGAACGGCGAGGTTGAACTGGCTCTTGCGGTAGTTGTTGCCGCCGATCATCGCCAGGACGCCGCCGTTTCTCGGGTCGACGGCGACGAGTGCCGCTGAGGGCCCGTTCGGGTCGGTCAGCCACTTCGTGATCGCCTGCCGCGCGAAACGCTGGACGTTGAGGTCGATCGTCGTCCTGACGCGCAGGCCACCGCCGAAGACGCGACCGGACCCGTAGCGGTCGATCAGCTGCTGCTGGACGTAGTTCGTGAAGTAGGGCGCCGGCCCGCGCTCGCCGGAGAGGTGCACGTCGTCCGGTCGCGGCAGGCGGGCGCGGCGGGCGTTGACGTACTCGGCGCGAGTCAGGTCGCCCTGGTCGAGCATCGCCTTCAGCACGAGGTTCCGCCGCTCGCGCGCGGCTTCCGGGTTAGCCACCGGGTCGTAGCGCGACGGGTCGCTCGGGATTCCGGCGAGCAGCGCTGCCTCCGCCCACGTCAGGTGCTTCTGGTCGGCGGGGTGGCGAAAGTAGGTGAGCGCCGCCTGCTGCACCCCGTACGCCCCGTTGCCGAAGTAGATCGTGTTCAGGTAGGCGGTCAGGATCTTGTCCTTCGACCACCGCTGCTCGAGCTGCCATGCGAGCGCCGCCTCCTTCAGCTTGCGGCCGATCGAGCGCTGGTTCTTCGTGTACGTGTTCTTCACGAACTGCTGCGTGATCGTCGAGCCACCCTCGACGACCCGCTTGTGACGCACGTCCTGCAGCACCGCCCGGAAGATTCCGTGCAGATCGACGCCGCGGTGCTCGTAGAAGCGCCTGTCCTCGATCGCGACGATCGCGAGCTTCATCCGGTCGGAGATCTGCTGCGAGGGAACGAGAATCCGGCTCTGCTTGCCGCGCAGGACCGCGAGAATGCGCTCGCCCTTGCGGTCGTAGACGTAGCCGTCCACCTCGTGCGACTGGAGTCGTGCCGGGTCGAGCGACGGGATCTCGCTCGCCACCGAGGTGACGAGTCCGAACGTGAACGACAGCGTCCCGAGCACGACAAGGATCAGGAGGAGGCCGAACAGGCGCAGCTTGCGAATCCTGCGCCGCGGCCTCGGAGGCGCCTGCTTTCGGGCGGAACGCGGCACGAGAAGCCGGAGATTGTAACGGTAGACTCGCCGCGCCAATGGGCCTAGATGCGCTAACTCGTAACGCGGTGCACGTCCTCCCGGAAGGCGGGCTCGAGCAGAAGCTGAAGGTCGGCCGGCCGCTCCGCGTGAAGCTCGGCATCGATGTCACCTCGCCCGACATCCACGTGGGGCGCGGGATCCCACTCCAGCGGATGCGCGCCTTCCAGGACGAGGGGCACACCGGGGTGCTGATCATCGGCGACTACACCACGCGGATCGGCGATCCCTCCGGCCGGTCAGCCGAGCGCCCGGTTCTGAGCGACGACGAGATCGAGCACAACGCGCAGACCTACCTCGACCAGGCGATGGTGATTCTCGACCGTGACCGGACGGAGGTGCGCTACAACGGCGAGTGGCTCTCCCGGCTGTCTTACGCCGAGGTCGTGCGGCTCGCGCGCACGATCACGGTCGCGCGCATGCTCGAGCGCGACGACTTCGCCAAGCGCTACACCGCGGGCGAGCCGATCTCCGTCTCCGAGCTCCTCTACCCGCTGATGCAGGCGTACGACTCGGTCGCGATCGAGGCTGACGTCGAGCTCGGCGGCACCGATCAGCTCTACAACCTGCTCGCGGGCCGGGAAGTGATGGAGGCGTACGGACTCGAGCCGCAGGTGGCGCTGACGACGCCGCTGCTCGTCTCCTGGGACGGCGAGAAGATGAGCTCGTCCGTCGGCAACAACATCCCGCTGACGGCGCCGCCCGAGGAGATTTTCGGCCGCACGATGCGCGTGCCCGACAGGATCCTTCCCGAGTGGTACCGCCTCGTCTGGGAGCGGGAGCTGCCCGGGGACGCAGACGCGCTGGAGGCGAAGCTCGCGCTCGCCCGCTTCATCGTCGCGCGTTCCTGGGGGGAGGACGCGGCGCAGCAAGGCGAGGACCATTTCAACCGTGTGGTGCGGGAGGGACGGGCCCCCGCGGAGGTGCCCGAGGTGGAGCTGCCCGACGGGGACCCGCTCCACCTGCCGGCCCTGCTCGTGGGCGAGCTCGGCGTCGGCTCGAAGAGCGAGGCGCGGCGGCTGATCTCGCAAGGCGGCGTGAAGGTCGAAGGCGAGGTCGTGACGGAGCTCGACCTGCCGCGTGAGAAGCTCGCCGGAGCGCTTGTCCAAGCGGGAAAGCGCCGCTTCGTTCGCTTCAGTCCGGCTTGACACCACGCCCGCCGGTTTGCGCTATCATGCGCGAGCCGCTCGAAAGGGTGGCGTGTAAGACAGTCCCTGCACCTCGACCAGGAGCGCCTTCGGACGCAGACGGATACGACCGTGATCCGCAGCATCGGAGGCCTCTGGCGCGAGTCGGAGGCTTTTTTACGCGCCGGCCGTCAACGGCGTCGGTCTTTGAAAACTCAGCAGTGCGAATACGCCGAGACCCCTCGCCTCCGGGCGCGGGGCCTTAAGAACCCGTCACCCCCAGCTCGATCGGGGGAGACACTTTGAGCACAAGCTCGAAGTGATTCAGTTTGCTTCTTCGGAAGCAGACCAATCTTCACGGAGAGTTTGATCCTGGCTCAGGACGAACGCTGGCGGCGCGCTTAACACATGCAAGTCGAGCGAGAACCCAGGCTTCGGCCTGGGGGAAAGCGGCGAACGGGTGAGTAACACGTGGGTAATCTGCCCTCGGCATCGGGATAGCCCGGGGAAACCCGGATTAATACCGGATGGCCCGGCAGCTC
>Ga0126313_10000384_pt1 | contig 20706 bp, 10 predicted proteins | sample Plot105A_FD_89954 | JGI IMG/M metagenome (GOLD analysis project Ga0126313, IMG submission 89954) | Serpentine soil microbial communities from UC McLaughlin Reserve, CA, USA - Plot105A | ecosystem: Environmental > Terrestrial > Soil > Grasslands | place: USA: UC McLaughlin Reserve, Lake County...
CGGCTGGGACTCGAGCGTGACCACGCGCAGCTCCCCCGGCCCGAACCGGCAGCGCTCCTGGACCGCGCCCAGCAGCCGCTGGTCGTGGAAGTGGCCGTCGCCGAAGTTGTAGCCGAGGACGACGCCGGCGACGAGCTCGCCCTCGCGCACGTCATAGGCCTCGACGTCGTCGACCGCCCGCATCGTCAGCGCGTTCAGCGCCCGCCCGTGCGAGTGCATCGAGCGGAAGGCGAGGCCTTTGTAGACGAGCACGTCGATCATCTCCGGCTCGTAGAACTTCTCCAGCTGCTTGGTCACGATCGGCGCCGACTTTACGATCTCCCGGTCGAGCTTCTCCTCCGCCCCGCCCTCGCGGCGGAAGAGCCACTGGCTGGTCGCCCAGTTGCCGGCGTAGTAGCGCATCGAGGGCAGGAAGGAGACGAGGTCGGGGCGGAAGTTGCCCAGCACCGGCAGGCCGACGCAGATCAGGGCAAGGATGACGAGCAGCAGCGGATCGTCAACCGACGACCAGGCGACGTCGGCGTAGTGGCCGAAGAGGAAGAAGAGGCCGAAGATCATGAACACGTTCCACTCCAGCGGCACCGCCAACGGGAAGGTCGAGAAGATGTGGACGTGAAAGATCACCATCCCGGCGAGGGCGAGGGTGCCGAGCAGACCGCCCTGGGTGAGGATCAGGATCAGCGGCAGGGTGAACTCGATCACCGTGCCGAGGTGGGCGCTCAGGGCGCCGATCCGTGAGGGCAGCAGGTTCTCGGGGTGGTCGGTGTAGAGCTGCCGCTTCGCCTTGCGGGATCTGTTCCACGGCGTGTTGCTGATCATCACCGTGACCACGAAGGGGAAGTGCCGGTTCAGCTTCGAGGACGCCGCCCCCCACCAGATGCAGAAGAAGACGAGCTGGGCGGCGATCACCATGTTCGTCAGCGGGAAGAGGAAGACGAGCGCGAGCGTGCCGTAGATCTCCGCCCGCGCGGCGAGGAACGGGACCTTGTCGCGCAGGCCGAGGGCGGCGAGTAGGGCGAGGAGGACGCCAACCGCGACCGGGTCCAGGCGCGAGACCTCGCCGTCGACCCAGGGCGCCGTCGCGTCCACCCCCGGCGAGAGGAGCAGGAAGACCGCCGCCGCCAGCAGCCCCGCGTAGAGGCCGACGTCGAGCCAGGTCCGCTCGGTCCCGCGCGTCCCCGGTACGCGCTCCGGCCAGGGTGGCAGGCGGGTCGTCCCCGGCCGCAGCCAGTAGAGGAGGCCGCCGATCATCGGGCTGAAGCGCAGGGTCAGCGGCAGCGAGCCGGCGCCCAGGCCCAGCACCTCCCAGAGCATCGTCCAGATCACCGCCTTCTGGAAGACGATGGGGTCGGTCCAGCTCGGCCAGCCGCTGGTGGCGAAGACGATCAGCGCCCCGAGCCCGGCGTAGACGAGGATCTTGAAGACGTAGAGGAAGTAGACGGCGACCGGGGTGCCGAACCCGTTCAGCGCCCAGTCCTGCGCCAACGGCTTGATCCGCTCGAGGTGCGGGAGGCGCCGCCATGCGGCGTACTCGAACGGCGGCGGTGCGGGATCGAGCAGGCCCATCGCAGGCAGCCTAGCCTCCAAGGCAATGGCCCCGGAGGTGAACCTCGGCATGAGAAGGGCGGGGTGCCGGCGGCGAAGCCTTACTTTTGCCGATGCCTGACTGATCTAAAGATGTAACTGTGGTGATGTGATGGAACCGGTACCGACGCCTCCCTTCGACCTTGGCTCCTACCCGCTCGAACCGGTGCTGGCGGCTTCAGCGAACGGCTGGGCTCAGGAACTGCTCGGCGACGAGACGTGGACCATGGACCCGGCGAGCGGCGGGATGTTCAACCCGAGCGACCACTCGGTCTCCAGCGTCAACCCTCCCAGCACGCCTGGATTGATGACGGTGCTGGCTTCCGGCCCGGTGCGGCAGGTCGCCTGCGACTCCTACGTTTGCATCGGGGGCCCCGGGGCCAGCACGGTCGACATCGCCCTCTATCCGGACTCGCTGGTCGGTGGGGAAAGTTACCTCGGCTGGACCGGTACCAGTTTCGAGCCCGGCCCGGCGATCGAGACCAACGGTTATTACTGGTACCGCCTGGCGGTGCAGTGGGACGAACCGTTCGCCGATCCGATGTCGATCTTCTACGCGAAGACCTACCGCGCCGGCGGTAACGGCCAGCCCTTCAAGCTCTGGGCCTTCAAGCACCTCCCTGACGATCGGCTGTGCGAAACGAAGCCCGATGAAGGCAGCCTCGCCTGCCTCTTCAGCTGCGCCGAACTGGGTCCGTTCCTACGCGCCGAACTTACGCCCGACGACGGCAAAGGCAAGCTCCGGACCACCTACGACTGGCTCTTCAGCGCGCTCAACAGCTCCCCCGGCGAAGACTCCCCGTTCCTCTGGGATTTCATCAAGCAGGCTGACGGCACCCTCGCCCTCTCGCCCAGCGAACCGCACGAGGGGATGAAGCTCTACACGAGTGTCCGGCCCGACTACAACGACTGCGCGCAGCTGCAGGCCCCTGGTTCTGAAGACTGGATCACCGCGGTTGGAGCCGACGAGAAACTGACCACCGAGGCGATCGGGATTCTCGGCTGCGCCTTCCGTGGCCTCAACGGGCGCTACCTCGCCCTCGACGAGGCCGCCAACGAAGTCGAAGGCCACACCGGCTACCGCGTCCGCGCCGCGCTGCCCGAACTCACCGAAGATTGCACCTTCCGGATCTCCAACGCCTCGGTCCTGCAGGAGGATCTGGGCTTCCTGATGGGCTACAAACCGACGGCTGACGACGTGCAGGCGGTCATCGACGCTTACAACATCCCAGGCCTGACCGAGGATGACATCCGGAAACTGGTCGAAAAGGCGCCGGAATTCACCCCGGAGCTACTGGCCGAAGCGCACGAGCACCGGCTGCGGCACCCGGAGGCGGTGGCGGTGGGCGGGGGCTGGATCCTCGCCGGAGTGATCGCCATGGCGATCATCGGAGGGGTTATCGGCGGACTTATGGCGGGCCCTAACGGCGCCGTGGCAGGAGCGCTTGCGGGGGCGTGGGCCGGCGGCCAGATCGGCCTTGCGCTGACGGTGCACCCCCCACACGAAGACCCGACCAACACGGTCAACCCCGGCAACCCGAACATCGCGCGCACCCTCGTCCACATCCAGCCGACCGGCGGGCCCTACGAGAACAACCACCTGTGGGAGGACCTGCTGAGACTGACCAAATTCCCGCAGATAGGCGACGCCGGCCTGCCCGATGCCGGCTGCGTCTCTCCACCCGGCGCAGGCAATGCGCTGCAGATCTGGTTCCCAACCCGCCAGCAGGTCGCTCCCTCGATCGTCGACCCGGAGAAGTACCCGCAGTCCCATGCGCGGGATGGGACGGCCCTGACGATGTCCTTGTTCGTCGTCGTGCAGCTGAAGGGGGCGGATTCCTTCCAAATGCGCACCCATCCCGACATGTCAGGCCTGAACCGGGCGCAGCGCCCCAACCACTCGCAACTGACCCAAGGGAGCAGGATCTGGGCTCTGATGGGCTACGACGTGATGCATGTCTACGCCGCCGGTGAGCTGTACGTCACCGACCAGGGCGTGATCAGAGGGCTGGTGCCGAAGACGGGGCACTACGTCGACTGGACGCAGAGCTTTGACGCCAACGTCTTCGCCACCACCTTGGCGACCCTGAAGGCCCTCGGGTATTCGACCGGAGGCATTCTCACCGGCGACGACTTCTACCGTTGGTTTAGCGGCTTCCCGATGACCGGCACCCGACTGTCGCGCCCGGTCGCGGTTTAGAAGAAGAGGGAAGGGGCCGCGACGCCGTGCGGCGCGCGACCCCTCCCGGACTGCCGAACTACGGTTTCGCGCAGAGGGCGACAACCACGAATTCGCGCGTGGAGCCCGTTTCATTCGTTGCCGACGCACGCCAACCGGTGGCTTCCGCCGCGTCCAGCACCGGTTTCCCGTTGGCCCCCGTGGGCACGCTGCCGTGCAGCTTGGCGGGGAAGTCGTAGGCGTTGGTGCCTGGCACGACGAAACCGGCGCCGCCGCCGACGAGGTGCTCGCCCGCATCGCAGCTGACCGAGTCGGTCGACTGCGTGCCGGTGCCGATGTTGTCCTGGACGGCGGTCCGAGCGATCACGCTGGTCGCGCCGGAAGCGCCTTTTTCGCCCCTCTCGCCCTTCTCGCCCCTCGGACCCTGAAGGCCCTGTGGGCCGGCCGGCAGCTGGCCTTCTTTGAAGTCGACCGCCTGCAGCGAGCGGTCCTTGACTTTGGCGCTGTTGACCGCGCTCTTCTTGATCTGCTTCGAGCCGACGCTGTTCTTCGGAAGCTGGGTTGCCGCGTAGGCGCCGCCGCCGAGCGCGACGAACAGCGCAAGGCAGGAGACGACGTTGGCGAAGGTAAGGCGTTGACGCATGCCCTTGGGCATCTGATGAACCCCCTAGGTGGTAGCTCGACTGAAGACTGGCTGACGAGCAGGGATGGACTTGACTGGGCGGGACCCTAGTCAGGCCACAGGCGGTGCGCCGGGGCGCTGGACGAATACCCGCTCAGCGGGGGTGCATCGCGTTCATCCCCGCGCGCAGGGAGGAAACGCTCAGGGCCTCATTCTCAACCGGGGCGGCGCGGTAGGAGAAGAGGGTTCCCCCGAACCCGAGCCGGAAGTTCGGCTGCCCGGTGGCTTCGTACTCTCCAACCAGGGAGTCTCCGCCCCAGCTCATCAACCACGAGCCATCGTCCGACCGGCGGGCCGAGCCGCAGCAGAGGCTTTTCGTTATCAGCGGGTCCGTCAGGTCTTCGACCAGAGTCGCGGTTCGGTTCGCTTCATCGATTTCATAACGCACTGCCCGCGGGGGCGACGGCTGATTCGTGTTGTTGTCGAAGATGGTGATCGTGCCGTCTGGCAGCAGCCTGACGTCATGCTGGCCCCCGAGGGGGTAGGCGCCCTCGGGGTCATTGACCACGTTGAGGCTCCTCGGCGTCCAGGTACCACCCAACTTCCAGAGGATTTCGCCGGTGTTCTTGTCGACCTTGTATACGGCGTCCGTATGCCGCAGCGACACCAGGACAGCGTCTTCGCCAGCGGCCTCGATCGCATTCATATGCACGATGTCTCGCGGAATTTCGCCGCTGATTCGTGGCCACCATCGGCCCGTCTCGGCCAGACCCACATGGTCGCCCGTATCCCAGCTCCATACCAGCTGCCCCTGTGGGTTCACCTCCTCGACGATGTAATCCAGCACTTCTTCGTCCGAGCCATAGCCATACGCCGTGAGGTCGATATGTTCGCGAGCCTTCGAGCTGATCAACAGGTAGTCGCCATCTGGCTCCTGCTGAAGCTCATGGAGATCAGTGGGGCCCGACACGGTGTTTATTTCCCCGAGGATGGACCCGCTGAGGTCGTGAACGATGAAGCCATGGTTGTCGCGCCACCAGGCGATCGTGCCATCGTCCAGGACCGTCGGGTCGATCATCCTGCCGGGCGATTCCGTATCCCACCAGATCGGAACACCTTCGCGATCGAAGATGACGACGAACTGGGTTGGGGACCCCGAGAAGGCGAGACCCGGGGCGACGACATAGAGGGCGTGACTCGGCTGGCGAAACTGCTCGTATTCCCAGGCCGGGAAGCCGGCGGGCAGGCAGCGGACGAAATAGTCCTTGGATTCGATCCCCGTGGTGACGGTGAAGCTGAACGCCTGGTTTTCCTCCAGGGGCACCGTCGCCTCGAATTTGCCGCCGGCCGGCTCGCCTCCGTCCACGGCTACCTCGGTTCCTTCGGCCATCCTGCCGGAGACTTCGAGCGGGTCCCCCGTGCAGCGCGTGGTGTAGTTCGTGACGTCGGGATCGAATGACGGCGTCAGGGCCGGATTGGCGGATATGGCAGTCACGCAGGCGACCATTACGCTGACCGTGCCGACCGAGCCCCCGTTGAGGGTGTAGGTGAAGGTGTCAGGTGCTTCGCCGTCGTTGCAGTAGCCGGCTTCGGGCTCGTAGGTCACCCCGGCGCCGTCCGGGGCGATCTCGACCTCCCCGTGGTCGGCTTCGGTGACGGACTCGACGCTCTCGGGGCCCCCGTCGACGTCGGTGTCGTTCGCCAGCACGTCAACGAAGGTTGCTTCCGAGTCTTCTTCCAACAGCATCTCGTCATCGACGGCCGCGGGTGGTTGATTGGGTGGGTCGGGTTGATCTGGTGGGTCGGGTTGATCCGGACGGCCGGGAGTGGCAGGGGGCGTCGCGACTCCCGCGTCCGGCGTCCCCTGGGCGTTTGGCTGGATCTCGCAGCCGACGTAGGTGTTGGCGCCGCCGTCGCCGGCGCATTCGTCGCGACCGGCACCGCCGCCGAGGTGATCGTCGCCGCTGCCTCCCCCCAGCCGATCCGCGCCCGCTTCGCCGAGCACGAGGTCGTCGCCAGAGCCCCCGTCGAGCTGGTCCTTGCCGGCGCCGCCGGCGAGGAGGTCGCTGCCGCCACCGCCGCAGATCAGGTCGCTGCCGCCCCGACCGCGGATCTGGTCCGCCGCGCGGGTGCCGACGATCACGTCGGCGCCGGAAGTCCCCACCACGAAGTGGTCCCGGGGGCTTGCCTCGAGAGTCGCCGGCTCACCGAGACAGGTGGCGCCCCCGCCCTTCGTCCGGTGCTGCGAAGAAGGATGGGACCGTGCCACGGACGGCGCCAGCAGCAAAAGCGCCAGCGCGAAAAGCGCCCAGCGCGGCATCGATCGAATATGTCGTCTCCCGCTGCCGTCCATTGCTCCCCGCCTCCCGGCGGCAGCGAGTCTCTCAGAATCTTCGGCGCCGGGCAACATCCCAGTTCTCCGGGATTGGGACCAGGGCCGGCAAAGCACTCGGATCAAATCTCTATGCTGCGCGCAGTCGAGCGAGTCAGCTGGCAAGGGAAGGATCGGGTTTTACATGAAGGCGCGGTTAGCACCGGCGGTCGAGCTGTCCGTCGTAATGCCCTGCCTGAACGAGGCGGAGACGCTTGGCGCCTGCATCGAGAAGGCGCGGACGGCGATCGACGAGCTGGGGATCGCGGCCGAGATCGTCGTCGCCGACAACGGCAGCACCGACGAATCCCGCCAGATCGCGATCGCCGCCGGTGCGCGGGTCGTCACCGTCAGCGCCCCCGGCTACGGCAACGCGCTGATGGGCGGCATCGCCGCCTCACGGGGCGAGTTGATCGTGATGGGGGACGCCGACAACAGCTACGACTTCCTCGAGCTGCCGCGGTTCGTCCGCAAGCTGCGGGAAGGCAACGACCTGGTCCAGGGATGCAGGCTGAAGCGCGGCGGGGGGAAGATCCTGCCGGGAGCGATGCCCCGCCTCCATCGCTGGGGGAACCCGCTCCTCTCGTGGCTGCTGCGGACCTGGTTCCGGGCGCCGGTGAGCGACGTCTACTGCGGCCTGCGCGGATTCACCCGCGAGCACTACGAACGTCTCGACCTGCGCTGCACGGGGATGGAGTTCGCTACGGAGATGATCATCAAATCGAGCCTCCGCCCGGCCCGCATCGCCGAAGTCCCGATCACCCTGCATCCCGACGGCCGGTCCCGCAAGCCACACCTGCGGACCTTCCGGGACGGCTGGCGCACGCTGCGGCTGTACCTCCTCTACTGCCCGCGCTGGCTGTTCATGGTGCCGGGGGTGGCGATGCTCTACCTCGGGCTCCTCGCCTACGCGGTCGCGATGCCGAGCTTCCGCGTCTTCGGGGTCGGGTTCGCCGCCCACACGCTTCTCTTCGGCAGCCTCGCGATCATCTGCGGCTACCAGGCCATCACCTTCGCGGTCTTCACGCGAACGTTCGGCGCGATGGAAGGCCTGCTCCCCAACAACAGCCACCTGAAGCGACTGGAAGATGGGTTCACGATCGAGCGCGGCCTGGTGATCGCGGCGCTGATGATCACGGCCGGGGTGATCCTGCTCCTTCTCGCGCTGAACGAGTGGCGCGTGCACGACTTCGGCCAGCTGAACTACACGACCACGATGAAAATGGTGGTGCCGGGCGTGACCCTGACCGTGCTCGGGTTCCAGACGATGCTCTCGAGCTTCTTCCTCTCGGTCCTGTCCCTCGGCAGGGGAAGCCCGGCGAGTCGTGGAAGCCTGGAAAGGAAGGCCGAGGCGGCCAGGACCTCGGAGATCCTCGAGGCGCCGGTGCGCGTGAGCGAGAGGCGCGAAGAGATGACGGGCGCGCCGGCTAGGCCGAGATAAGCGGAGCGCCGCCTTCGAGCCGGCTGACGTCGGCGTCGACCATCAGCCGCACCATCTCCTCGAAGCCGGTCTTGGGCTTCCAGTCGAGCACCTCCCGCGCGCGGGAGGGGTCCGCGACCAGGAGATCGACCTCGGCGGGGCGCAGGAACTTCGGATCCTGGACGACGTGGTCAGCGGGATCCAGCCCAGCGTGGTCGAAGGCGATCTCGACCAGATCCCGCACCGCGTGGTCGGTGCCGGTTCCGATCACGAAGTCCTGCGCCTCGTCCTGCTGCAGCATCAGCCACATCGCTTCGACGTAGTCCGGCGCGTAGCCCCAGTCGCGGCGGGCGTCGAGGTTGCCGAGTCGCAGCTCCTTTGCCATCCCGAGCTTGATCGCGGCGACCTGGTGGGTGACCTTGCGGGTGACGAACTCCAGCCCCCGGCGCTCGGACTCGTGGTTGAAGAGGATTCCGGAGCAGGCGAACAGCTCGTAGCTCTCGCGGTAGTTGACGGTGATGAAGTGGCCGAACGCCTTCGAGACCCCATATGGGCTGCGCGGGTAAAACGGCGTCTTCTCGCTCTGCGGCGTCTCCCGGACCATCCCGAACATCTCGCTGGAGGAGGCCTGGTAGAAGCGCGCCTCGGGGCAGACCTCGCGCATCGCCTCGAGGATCCGCATCACGGCGACGGCGGTGAACTCCGCGGTCAGCGCCGGCTGTGACCAGGAGGCGGGGACGAACGACATCGCGGCCAGGTTGTAGATCTCTTCCGGCTGGGAGGCCCTCAGCACGCTGACCAGGGAGTGGTCGTCGAGAAGGTCGCCGGTGTGCAGGTGCAGCTGGTCGCGAACGGCCTCGATGCGGCTGTAGTTCTCGGTCGAGAGACGGCGAACCATGCCGTGCACCTCGTAGCCCTTCTCGAGGAGAAGCTCAGCGAGGAAGCTGCCGTCCTGACCCGTGACCCCGGTGATCAACGCCCGCCGCTTGTCGTTCATCTGTCCCTATTCCTCGTAGGCCGAAAGCAAGTGCCGGCCAGTCTATTCCGGCCCGCGGGCCTCAGTGGGCGATGCTCGGGCTCGTACCGGGCGTCAGCCTGAAGCCCCAGTCGCCGTGTTGATTCGCGCCGATCGTCCAGAGGTTGCCGTTCCTGGCCTGGAAGGCGACCTCGTAATCGAGACCGCCGTAGCCGCTCGGGGTCCGCACGATGCTTGGGCTCGTCCGAGGTGCGAGTTCGAACCGCCAGTCGCCGTGGTTGTTCGCGCCGATCGTCCACAAATGCCCATCCTTCGCCTGGAAGGCGACCTCGTATTCGATCCCGCCGTAGCCCTTCGAGCTTTTGACGATGCTCGGACTGGTGCCGGGAGCCAGCTCGAAGCCCCAGTCACCATGGTTGTCGGACCCCACCGTCCACAGATGTTCGTCCTTCGCCTGGAAGGCGACCTCGTATTCGATCCCGCCGTAGCCCTTCGAGGTTTTGGCGATGCTCGGACTGGTGCCGGGAGCCAGCTCGAAGCCCCAGTCGCCGTGCTGGTTCGAACCGATGGTCCAGAGGTGTCCGTCCTTGGCCTGGAAGGCAACCTCGTATTCGATGCCGCCGTAGCCGCTCGCCGTCTTGACGATGCTCGGGCTCGTCCCCGGCGCGAGCTCGAAACCCCAGTCGCCGTGGTTGTCGGACCCCACCGTCCATAGATGTCCGTCCTTGGCCTGGAAAGCGACCTCGTATTCGATGCCGCCATAGCCCTTCGGGGTTTTGACGATGCTCGGGCTGGTCCCCGGCGCCAGCTCGAAGCCCCAATCGCCATGCTGGTTCGACCCGACCGTCCAGAGGTGGCTGTCCTTCGCCTGGAAGGCAACCTCGTAGTCGATATCGCCGACGCCAGGCGCGGTCGGCGTGACGCTGGTGCTCGTTCCCGGGGCGAGCTCGAAGCCCCAGTCGCCGTGGTTGTCGGCCCCCATGGTCCAGAGGTTGTGGTTCCTGGCCTGGAAGGCGACCTCGTAGTCGATGCCGCTCGAGGACTCCGAACCGCAGCCGGCCAGGCCCAGCGCGACGACCAGCAGCGCCAGCGCAACCCCGCCGCCCCTCCCGAGGCGCCGTCTAACATTCGCCGTTCCCATGCCTCGCAGTTCCTATCAGGAAGACGCGTCGCCGCGACCGGTGTGGATTCGCCGGCGGTGGCGCCAGCTCGGTCCCGCCGCGATCGCGAGCGTGATCCTTTTGGCGATCTGGGCCGCGCCGGTCGATGCCGCGGGCCCGCTCTACGCCGTGCCCTCTCACCCGCCCCCGGCAACGGAAGCGGTCGGCTTCACCAACGCCCTCAACGACCGCGTGCGGCACCTCCCCGCTCCGCTGAACCCGCCCACCGCCCAGAGCCCGGAAGAGGTCGAAGCACGGGTCCAGGCCCTGGAACGCGGAGTGGTGATCGAGAGGGTGGCGGCGAGCGAGAAGACTTCCAAACAGCCTTCGGACCATCCGGCCGCCAAGCAGAAGGCGGTCGCGGTGTCGATCGCGGATGCAGGCGAGCCGGGCGATCGCGCCCCGCTGAGCATCGCCTTCCTCGCGGCGGGCGCCCTCGCTTTGATCGGCCTGCTCTTCAGCGCGAGGGGCAGGTACTCGCTCAGAAGCGGATGATCACCAGGTGGGTGCTCTCGTATACGGGCGCCCCGTGGGTGGGGACCACAGGCGGCCTGCCCAGCTCATCGGTGCAGATCGGGTCGATCAGCGCGTAATGCACGCCGTAGCGCCTCGCGAGCCTCACTGACCCGCGTGAGCCGACGAGGATCTTGCGGGCGACGCTCGCCGGTCTCGCCTCGGATCCCGCCAGGCTGAGAGAGGGATCCAGCCCACCGAGCACCCGGTGCCGGAGCTCCCAGGTGGCGAGGAAACTCCAGCAGCGGTCGGCGGCGACCACGTCCCCGGGCTCCAGCCGGCGGGACAGATAGGCAAGCCCACGTTCGCTGCCGGGGTCGACGAAGGTGAAGAAGTCGCGGGCTTCTCCGGCCCTGGTGTAGCTGAGAGGTGCGATCACGGCAACCAGGAGAACCCCGACCAGGAGCGCCGCCCTGCTGGGAATGCCCGTAATCCCGATCCCGATCAGCGCGGCAACCGGGATCGGCAGGTAATAGACCACCCGCGAGTACTCGGTGGGGAAGTGGACGATGTAGGAGACCCCGACGAGCAGCAGCGCCGCGAGGAATGCGATCGGCACGTATGCGGCCGCATCCACCCGCAGCCGCCTGCGCAGGAGGATGACCCCGAGGCCCAGAACAGCCGCGACGATCAGCGGCCAACTCAGGTAACGGGCGGCCATTTCCAGCGTGCTGCTGTCGATCTTGGTCGGGAGATAGACCTTGTAGCTCTGCAGGCCGCCAAGCGAGTTCGCCTGGCGGACGAGGTAGACGGCGACGCCAAATCCGCAGGCGACGCCGAACAGCGCCGTCCGCAGCGCGAAGGTGAGCGTCGGCCGCGGTGCCCGGACCAGCGCGAGGACGCCGAGCAGCAGCAGCGCGACGGCCACGATCAGGAAGGAGAGCCGGTGCCCTGCCACCAGCGCGACGAGGAACAGCGCCAGAAAACCGCTCCACCGCACCGACACCCGCCCCCGGAGCATCATCCCCGCCGCCAGCAGGATCAGGGGGACGTACATGATCGCGTAGACGTTCGCCAGCCCGTGCCAGGTGAGGATGTTCAGGCCCAGCGGCGCAACGGCATACACGGCGGCGGCCACCACGCCGGCGATGTCGCCGAAAAGCGTGCGGACGAAGACGTAGGTGGTGAGGATTCCGAGTGCGGCGAAGACCCAGATCCCGTGGTACAGGAGTCCGGCTCCGTGGCCGGACAGGATCAGGTACGCGCCGTAAAGCGACGGTACCCCGGGGTCCTCGGCGAATGACGAGTTCCCCAGCATCCAGTAAGGGTTCTCGAGCAGGAGGCCGTGATGGCGCGCGATCTCGCTGGAGTACAAAAGGTAGTGCGCCCAATCGGCCCCTGGCAGAGGGGTGCCGCCGATCGCCTTGGCCTCCAGGCCGATGCCGAGGAGCACGGCTCCGGCGAGCAGCAGCGGGATCTCCGGCGCGGCGGCCGCACGCTCCCGGATCCGCGGCAAGGGCGCCGAGCTCGAGAAACGGACCGCGGCGGCGAGCCCCGCCGCGCAGGCACCTGCCAGCAGGATGTAGATGACCCCGTCGGTCAGCGGCAGGCCGAGACCGGCGGCCGAGATCAGCAGGATCGAGCTGATCGCGAATCCCAGCGGCGGTGCCAGCAGCCAGCTGAGCGGCGCCCTCCGCAGCTCCGCCGGGAGCAGCGCGGTTGCCGCGAACCCGGGAGCGACCAGGCAGCCGATCGCGATCAAGGACGACGGATGACCGCCGGCCAGCCGCACCAGAGCGGCGCCGAGAACCAGCAAAAGGGCGGCGAGCGCGAGGACTTCCTCCGCCCCCGGCGGGCGCCGCTTGCTCAGTGCCGCTCCCAAGCTAGGAGCGGTCCGGGTGCGCTGATTGCCGGGTCGCCACGCCGGCTCACCCTACAGAGGTGGCAGGTATATTCCGGCGGTGGCGTTCCCCTTGGCAGGAAGGCGGAGATGACTCGTCGGTGGATTGGTGTCGCCTTCGTCTTGGCGGCTCTCGCCGGCGCGATTCCAGCATCCGCTTCGGCCCGGTCGGCGGTCCCGCCCTCCTTCTGGGGAGTCAACCCCGTCGCCGTGCCGACCGACGCCCAGGTCGGGAAGATCGCCGCGGGCGGGGTTGGAAGCCTGCGCGTCCCCCTCTCCTGGTCGGCGATCCAGCCCGCTGCCGGGGCCGCGCCGGACTGGACGAGCTTCGACGCACTGGTCGAGGCGCCACTGCGGCACCGCTTGCAGATCCTGCCGGTGATCTGGGGGTCGCCTTCGTGGGTGACCCCGATGGAACACAACCTCCCCGTGGCCCAGCTCGGCGCCTGGAAACTCTTCCTCAGCGGCGCCGTCAAGCGCTACGGCCCGGGGGGAAGCTTCTGGGCCGAGCACAGCGCGGTGTCGCCGGATCCCCTCCCCTACCAGCCGATCAGGCTCTGGCAGATCTGGAACGAGCCGAACTTCTTCTTCTTCACCAACCCGGTTTCTTCAACTGCCTACGCCAAGGTGCTGGTCTCCTCGCACGCCGCGATCTCGGCGGTCGATCCCGGCGCGCGGCTGATCCTCGGCGGCATGTTCGCGACGCCCCGGCAGCGACCCCCCAAGGCCTACAGCGCCGCCGAATTCCTCGACCAGCTCTACGCCAGCAAGGGGATCAAGGGCAGCTTCGACGGCGTCGCCCTCCATCCCTACGCATACGACACGGCCTACCTGGCCGAAACCATCGACGCCGTGCGGGTCGTGATGAAGGCCCATGGCGACGCCGGCACCGGGCTGTGGGTGACTGAGATCGGCTGGGGCTCCGCCGCCAAGGGGCCGTTTCAGAAGGGGCTCGAGGGTCAGGCCCGCGAACTGGGCCGCGCCTTCTCGCTGTTCGAGACGAACCGCCAGCGCTGGCGGTTGCAGGGGGTCGACTGGTGGTCGCTGACGGACGACCCCAGCGCCACCGCCTGCAACTTCTGCGGCGACACCGGCCTCTTCACCGCTGGCTTCCAGCCGAAGCCGGCGTGGGCACGGTTCACCGCCTTCGCCAAGCGATGAAGATCGCTCTGATCTACGACCGCCTCTACCCCCAGAACATCGGCGGCCTCGAGCGTTACTACGACGCGCTGGCCCGCGGTCTCGCCAACTCCAACTCCGTCTCCTACATCACCCGCGAGGTGGAGACCGAGGATCCCCCCGGCTTCCGTCCTTACCGCGTCGTCAAAGTCGCCCCCAACAGTCCCTTCTACTCGGCGCGAGGGAACCGGCGCATCTGGCCGACCGTGCGGTTTGGGTTCGGCGTGTTCGTCCACCTCCTCCGCCACGGCCGCGACTACGACGTCGTCCAGAGCGCGTCCTTCCCGTTCTTCTCGGTGATCGCCGCCCGTCTCGCCTTCGGCCTCCGCCGTCGCCACCGCCCGAAGCTCGTCGTCGACTGGCTCGAGGTCTGGCCGCGGGAGTACTGGATCAGCTACACGGGAGCGATCTTCGGCCGCGTCGGCTACGCGATCCAGCAGCTCTGCATGCGAGCCCCGGATCAGGGCGTGACCTACTCCGCCATGCACGAGGCGCGCCTGGGAGCCCATCGCGCCCCGGTCCTGCGGCTGACCGGGCTGGCCACCGAGATGCCGGCAGTGGCAGACGCGCCAGCAGCATCGGCCACGGAGCCCAACGTCGTCTTCGCGGGCAGGCACATTCCGGAGAAGCAGGCATCGCTGATTCCCGAGGTGATCGAGCAGGCACGCCGCTCGAACGGGGAGATCCGGGGCACGATCGTCGGCGACGGCCCTGAGCGCGCCAACATCGCCAACGACATCGCCGAACGGGGCCTCGAGGCCGTGGTGCGGCTGCCGGGGTTCCTCCTCGACGAGGAGCTGAATCAAGCGCTGCAAAGCGCCGCGTGCCTCCTCCTTCCCTCTCTGCGGGAGGGCTACGGCCTGATCGTCATCGAGGCCGCGGCCTACGGGACCCCCTGCGTAACCATCGACGCCCCGGACAACGCCGCCAAGGAGTTGATCGGCGACGGGGTCAACGGTTTCGTGGTCGACGACTGGACTCCGGCGAACCTGGCCAAGGCCGTGGTCGATGTGGTCGAGCGGGGGCAGGAACTACGCGAGTCGACGCTCACCTGGTACCGGGATCACTGGCAGGAGCTCAGCGTCCAGAGCTCCGTCGAGCGGCTCGAACAGGTCTACGAGAAGCTGATGGTCGGCTCGCGAGCCTAGCCTGCGGCTAGTGCGGCTTGTGGTTCCTCTTGTGCTTTTTTCTGACGCACTTCACCTTGGCTTTTACCTTCGCCCGCTTGTAGCCCTTCTTGCATCTCTTGCGAGGCGCCACCGGCTGGGCGCTCGGTGGGACGGAGGCAGCCGGCGGGGACGGCGCGTCAGGGCCCGCCGAAGACTCTTCCGGGGGTTCCACGCTCCATTTGCGGAGTGCTGACGTCGAATCGGAATTTCCAGCCTGATCGATTGCGCGGACCGCGAAGCTGTGGCCTCCAACCGCGAGGGCGACATATCCCTTGGGGGAACCACAGGCTCCGAAGGCGCCGCCGTCGAGCCTGCATTCGAAGCTGGAGCCCGGCTCGCTCGAGGAGAAGGTGAAGGTTGCGCTCGTTTCGCGCGTGGCGCCACTCGGTCCCGAGTCGATCCGCGTCTCCGGCGCGTTGGTGTCGGGGAACGAACCCTGCATGTCGATCTGGAAGGAGATCGAGCTCTCATTGCCGCTGCCGTCGACGGCGGTGCAGGTAACGGTCGTCACCCCGAGGGGGAAAACCGAACCTGGCGGCGGCGAGCAGTTGATCGCCACTTCGCCGTCGACCCCGTCGAGAGCGACGGGCAACTCGTAATCGACGACCGCGCCGCCGGGGCCGGGAGCATCGACCGTTTCGTCTTCGGGAGCCCCGGCGATCCGCGGGGGAGCCTGGTCGTTCGCGGGAGCACCGAGTTCGATCGGGTACCAGCCCTCCGCTCCGCCCGGCGCCGAGACGTGAACCGTGGCCCAGAGGCCGCTGTTGCCGGAAAAGGCGTGCCGTACGTTCGCGCCGGCAGCGGCGCCTCCGTCTGAGAACGTCCAGGCGTAGGACGCGTCGACCGGACCGTCGGCACCGAGGTCGAAGGTGTCGGTCTCGCCCGGCACCGGGGTCGCGTTCACATCGACCGACGGCGTGGGGGGCGGCTCCACGTCGGCATAACCGTCGACCTGAGTCGGCTCACCCCCGGCGGCGACGTCGTCGCCGAAGAGATGGACCTGCCAGGCGCCCGGTTCGGGGTCTTGCACCTCGAGCCATTCCGAGGTGTCCGTGGTACCGCTGCGCACGCCGGGAGTGTCGGCGTCGTAGGTCGCGCCGCCGGGGCTGACAAGCGACATCGTCACCGTGCTGCCCGGCCAGGCGGAGCCGACGTGGAGGGTGTGCCCGCCGAACGGGACCAGGACCGAGCCGGCCGTGGTCGACTCCCCCGGCATGACCCGCGAGACGGAGCCGGCGAGGCTGCCGCCCAGCTTCTCGGCCAGCGAGCGCTCGAAGTCGATCTGACCCGCCGCGTTGGGGTGAAACGAGTAGGTGATCGGAGCCGGGCCGTTGTCGGTCAGGTAGGGGATGACGATCGAATTGAAGTCGCTGCCGGGGTTGAGATTGCCGTCGCGGCAGAGCTCGTGACCGCCGAAGTGCTTCGGTTCAACCGCTTCGAACGGTTCGGGGTGTCCCTGCTGGTGGCGCGTTGTATTTGCTTCCTCGATCGCGGCGCGGATCTCGTCGTCCAGCAGCTCGATGACGGCGCCGATCGCGTTTCGCTCGTCGGCGCTGAGCGAGAAAGGAAGCCCTCCGTAGAGATGACAGAGCGTGTTGTGAGCCTCCTGTCCGCCGCTGATCTGCGGGTAGAGCGACACCAGCACGCGCGCGCTGGGCGCTCGGTCGGCTATTCCCAGGTAGATCCGCCGCAGACGTGATCGCAGCTCGTGGCTATAGAGGTTGAGTGGCGTGGACACCCGCTGCAGGTCGTGGTCGAAGAGCTCCTCTACCGCCTTGATCGACTTGTGCAGCTGGTACGCGCAGAGCAGCAACCCAACGGGACCGAACGGAACGGCGCACTTCTCGCGCAGGCCCATCACCGTCTTCACCTTGGCGTTGAGGAACGAGCCCTCGCGCCATATCGAAGCCGCAAGGTTCAGCCACTTGTTGCTTCCGATGGCGGCGTAGAGACCGAGTTCCTCGTCGCAGTCGAAGGCCACGCACATCGTTGCGATGTCGCTGAAGCCGATGTCGTTACCGCCCATCGTCAGCGTCACCAGGTCGGTGAACTGGCTGAGGTGATCCAGCTGCGGCGGCTCGGCCTCGTTGTCCGGGTTGGGCTTTTCCAGGTCGCGCGTGACGGCTCCTGAACAGGCAGCGAACAAGGCCGGCTGCAGGTTGGCGTCGATCGACTCGTCGGCGACGAGCCGCCTGCCGTAGGAGCCGCGCTCGGAGCGGTGGCAGTTGTTGTCGAAGGGAAAGCGCTCCTCGAGCGCGGGCGGCACGGGCGAGACGTCGGCGGCGGTGCCGAGCGTGAACTCGGGCACCCCCTCGCCGGAGGAGAACGAATCGCCCAGCGAGACATACCGCGGCGGGCCGACCCCGAGCTGGTGCAGGAAGGCGACGCTGCCGTCGGAGTAGACGGTTCCGACCGCGTAGTAGCGGCCGCGGGCGCGCTCCCGCGACGGGATCACGACGGTCTCCATCCCAGCGCTGTCGTTGGGGACTTTCCTGTACGGCTCCCAGCTGCCCTGGTCGAGCGCCTGGCGCGTCCAAAGCTCGTATTCCTTCACCGAGAGACCGTCCGGGGCGCTCGGCTGCAACCAGGTCAGCACCGCTTCGTCTTCCGGCTCGCCGTATCGCAGTTTGTAGTTGACCGGCCCTGCCGAGGGACCGAGGCTCGGGCCGCTGCGAATGCCGAGTTCGGGTTTCAGGTCGACGTCGCCGCCGGTCCGCTCGACGAAGGATTCCCGCAACAGCACCTTCAGCCGGGTCACCTCCTCGTTGCCGAGGCCGGGAAAGAGGACGTAGTGAGCGGTCCAGGTTTCTGTCGGTTTGATTTCGGCTTTTCCCTGGACCTGCGGAGGTGACGGGGCGTAGAAGAAGAGCGCCTCGTTGTCGGGAGCGTCCGCTTCGCGGTCGAACATCTCGATCTGCATGTTGTAGACCGGGATGTGTGACACGTTCTTGATCTCGACGTCCACACCGTAGGGGGCCCAACGAGTCGCTTTTTCATCGACCAGGATCCTCGTTTTCAGCGCCGAGGCACCCAAGACCTCGAGCGGCGTCCCCGTCCTTGCCTGCAGGTAAACGGGTTCCGCGATCGCGTCGGCGTAGGCCGAGTAGTCGGCCGAGAGGTCGTACTTTCCCTCGCTGTCGCCTCGCACCACCCAGCTGATCGTGCGGCTCTGACCGCCGGGGATCGCCCCCACTTTTTGACTGGCTTCCTGCGGCGCCGTCGTCGGCGCCAACGTAAGTCCGCTTGGCAGTTGCAACGCCGCCACACCGGGAGAGAAGGCGATCCCCCGGGTCAGGTTCTGGATCACCATCTTGACCTCGAAGAACTCCTTCAGGAAGGAGACGCGGATCGGCAGGACCAACCACTGGATTACCGGTTCACCGGCGACGTAGGTGACGCTGGGCAGATACTGGTATCCGCCGATCCCGAAGCCGCCGCCACCGCCACCGCCTCCTCCCCCACCACCGCCACCTCCACCGCCGCCGCAGTCGGAGGCGCACGAAACGCCTTCGGGAGTCACATAGACGTTGATGACGTTCTCGGTCTCCGGTTCATCGGGAACGAAGTAGAGGTGAATCCTTGCTTCGTAGACGTGGCTGTTCTCCGGGTCGGCGACGTCGATCCCCTTTTCGAGTATTTCCTCGTATGAGAGCCGTCTCGATTCCAGCGTCGTCGCGCCGATCTCGCCGGCTTCCAGATCGGTGCTGGCGTCGCCCTGGCCGTTCTCGACCGTCGCCGCCATCGCCTGCGGTCTGAACCCGGGTGCGGAGACGTACAGCGTGTTGACACCGTCCGGGACCCCGTGCAGCCTCGCGATCCCGGAGCCGTCGGTGCCGGCGCTGATACGGCTGCCGTCGGGCCCGATGAAAGCGACGGTGGCACCCGCGAGCGGCTGCCCGGCGCCGGTCACGTGCACTGCCAGCCCACCGGCGGGCGCCGGGGGATCGACCGTGATCGTGATCGCGTCGGTGCTGGTCTCCATGCCGCTGGCCACCGTCAGCTTTGCCGTATAGGTGCCGGGAGCGGAATAGGCATGCGAGGTGCGCATGCCGCTCCCGCCCTCCCCGTCGCCGAAGTCCCATTCGTAGGTGTCGATCAACGGCCCCGGGCGGGACCCGCCGGCGTCGAAGTCGACGGCCTCGCCGACGGTGACGTGCCGATCGTCGCCGGCCTCGGCGCTCAGCGGTTCAGGCAGAGCCGCGACCACGACCGCGGTGCGCTCGACCGTCGCCTGGCCGTCGCTGACGGTGAGGCGGACCTGGAAAGTGCCGGGATGTTCGTAGTCATGCTCGATCGGGGCGGTTGGCAGGGACCCGGCCCTCGGCGACGAGCCGTCGCCGAAGCTCAATTCGTAGGTGAGCGCGTCATCGTCGACGTCCCCCGCCCCAATCGAGGCGTGGACCGGTAGGGGCGCCGCGCCGGCCTCGTGATCCAGCTCGAGCGATGCCGTCGGAGCGGTGTTCGGCGTCGCCGGAGGATCGACGACGAAGGAGCGCGTGGCCGGCGTCAGGTCGGCATTGCCGGCAAGATCGGTCGCGTATACCGAGAAGCCGTGATCACCCTCGGCGAGCGGCGGGTAGCCGCGTGGGCTCGTGCAGGAGATCGGCTCAGCGCTGTCGAGCGAGCAACGGAACGAGGCCTGCTCTTGACTGGAAAATGAGAAGGACGGCGAGTGGTCCGCGGTGTGCCCCACCGGACCTGAGTCGATCGAGGTCTGCGGCGCGACCGTGTCGACGACGAATTTGCGAGCGACCGGCAGGCCGAGATTGCCGGCGGGGTCGATCGCCCTGACCGCGAAGACGTGCTCGCCCTCGGCGAGATCCTCGTAGGCCGCCGGACTGGCGCAGTCCTGGAAAGCGGTGGCGTCGAACGAGCAGCGGAAGGTCGAGCCAGCCTCGTTCGACTTGAAGGCAAAGCTGGCCGACGCCCGCGGGATCGGCCCGATCGGGCCTTTTTGGAAGGTCACGCTGGGCGGGGTCTGATCGGCGAGGGAACGGGTGGTGATCTGGAGCGACCGTTCGGCGGCGTGCCCTTTGCCGTCACTGACCGTGACCCGAAGCAGGTGCGCCCCGACGATCCCGTAGGTATGCGTCGTTTCGATCGGATCGTAGGGCGGAGCGATCTTGCCCGAAACCGGGGCCGAGCCGTCGCCGAAGTCGAGCTGGTATTCGAGTTCGACGCCCCGTGCCTGGTAGGCGGAGACCGTCGCCCTGACTTGCAGCGGCACGTCTCCCGACGTCGGGGTCGCCTCCAGGTCGACCGCCGGGGTCGTGTTGTCGATCGTCACCGTCAACGACCGCGACAGGGAATGCGGCTGGCCGAACGCGTCCTCGTATTCGACCCCGGCCATTACGGTCTGGGGGCCATCCGGGAAGCCCAGCGTGTCACCGCTCGTGCGCCAAGAGCCATCGGAGGAAACGTCGAATACCTGCTGACAGCTGAGTGCGACGACACAGAAATAGACCCCCTTGACTTTCACCCCCGCCCGGGGGGTGTAGGCGTACTGCGCGATGCTGGCCAGGGTGTCGCCCGCATGCGGTGCGGTGATCTCCCCGGGGGGCTGTGATTCCACCCCGATCCTGCCGCTGGCGGTGTCGGTCTCCCCGCCCGTGCCCTCGCTGCTGATCGTGTAGTCGTAGACGCCGTCGGGGACCTGGGCGCCGCCGTCGTCGCGGCCGTCCCAGCTGAAGGAC
>Ga0126313_10000385_pt1 | contig 20689 bp, 24 predicted proteins | sample Plot105A_FD_89954 | JGI IMG/M metagenome (GOLD analysis project Ga0126313, IMG submission 89954) | Serpentine soil microbial communities from UC McLaughlin Reserve, CA, USA - Plot105A | ecosystem: Environmental > Terrestrial > Soil > Grasslands | place: USA: UC McLaughlin Reserve, Lake County...
ATCTTCCAGTTCGCCCGCGGCGACCAGACCGTGCCGAACCCGACGACGTCGGCGATTCTCCGCGCCTGCGGCTGTGCCGACCGAGCGACCTTGTACCGGCACGATCTCGCCTTCGCGGCGAACACGACTCTGCCGAAGAACCCGCACACCTTCGTTACGAACATCGCAACCCCGGCCGCCGCGCCTTTTGCGCTGGCAGCACAGCAGCAGATCGCGACCTTCTTCACGAGCGACGGGGCGACGACGGTGGATCCGGACGGGGCGGCGCCGTTCTTCGAGACGCCGACGTCGATCGTCCCGGAGGACCTCGCCTTCATCCCTTAACGTCTTGTTCAGACGTGTCCAGGGGCCAGGCCCCTGGACACGTCCCTATTAGCCGGTAAGCCGGAAGACCAGGATGTCCCTCCGCGGTCTTCGCGTCGTCCGAATCACGGTCAGCGTGCCGCGGGCGTTGTCGTAGAGCCGCGTGCCGCCGAGGACTGCGAGCTCGTAGAGCTCCGGGAACCGGATCGAGCCGCCGGCCACGAGCCGGCCTTTCGGCAGGAAGTACGTGGCCGTGCAACTTCGGGTCCCTCTGGTAACGAACGTGCAGACGAGATCCGCATGCCCGATCGGCCGAGACTTGATCCGCTTGTTGAACAGGTTCTGGCGGATGATCTCCAGGTCGCCCGGCCCCCTCCCCGGTCTGCCCGCATCGACGCGCGCACGGCTGATCTCGCGGTTGGTGATCCGGATCGTGCCGGGCCCCGTACCCGCGCTCGAGCTCAGGCTCCATCCGTTCAGCACCATGAGCGCCGAGAAGCCGACGGCGATGACGAAGGCGTAGAACAATCGGGGCATCCCCCCACTCCTTTCGCTGGGCCGCGACATCAGCGATCGTTCGCGGCGATCGGTAGCTCGAGCCAAAACGTCGATCCCTCCCCACTTGTGCTTTCGAAGTCAATTCGTCCACCATGGGCCTCGACGACCGAGCGCGCAATCGTCAGCCCGAGGCCGCTCCCCTCAATTCCGCTCGGGCCCGCGTCGCCGCGAAAGAACTTCCCGAAAACGCGATCGTGGAATTCGGCGGGAATGCCGAGTCCTTGGTCTTGCACGCTCACCCGCACTAGCGAATTGTCTCGCTCGCCCACGACCTTCACCGTTCCTCCTTCCGGGGAGTATTTGATCGCATTCGACAGTAGGTTGGCGACCACCTGGGCCAGGCGTCTGGGGTCGCCGCGCACGGGCAGCGCCTTCGGCGGCAGGGCAACGTCAAGCTCGTGCTTCGCGCTCTGGCCCTTGAAGAGCTGCACCTGCTCGTCGACGAGCTTCCCCATGTCGATCAGCTCGCGCGCGAGCTCGAGCTGGCCTTCCTCGAGCATCTCGACGTCGAGGAAGTCGTTGAGCAGCGAGGACAAGCGCCGCCCCTGCGAGTCGATGATCCCGAGGTACCGCCTCTGATCCTCGGAGCTGATGTCGCGCGTTAAGAGCAGCGAGGTGAAGCCGAGCACGCTGGCGAGCGGTGTCCGTAGCTCGTGCGACACGATGCTCACGAGCTCGGACTTCAGGCGCTCACTCTCCCGAAGCTTCGCGTTCCGAGCCTCGAGCTCTGCCCCTCTCCGCTCCAGCTCTTCGGCCATCCGGTTGAACGAGGTGGTGAGCTCGCCCACCTCGCCGGGCCCGCCTTTGTCGAGCCGCACCGAGAGATCACCCTCCGCGAGCCGGCTCGCGGCGTTCGCCACGGAACGAACCGGCCGTGCGGTCGAGCGAGCCAGGTAGAGGCCGAAGAGGACGATGAGCAGCGCGGAGCCAAGGAGCCCGGTGATCGCGAGCGCGGTTGCGCGGTCCGCCTGCCTGCTGGCTGAGGCGGCGCTGGCGGAAGCGAGCGCATTCTCAGCGGCAAGGAAGCGGGTGAAGCGGTCGCGAATCTCGCCGGTTCGGTATTGGCCCTCCTCCCTTGCGACTGAATCCCGGGCGGCGGCGGGATTTGTGCGGGCGATGTTGACGACCGGTACCGAGTACTCCTGCACGTACTCATTGATCGTGACTGCAAGCTCGCGCGCCGGCTGCGTCTGTTCGGGATTCGTCGAGGCAAGATCCTGGAAGTTCGCGAGCTGGCCGGGGAGGGCGGCACGAGCGTCTTTCCACGGCTTAAGGACGGCCTCGTTGCGGGTGAGGATGAAGCCGCTAACCCCGGTCTCCAAGTCGATGACGAGCTTCTGGAGCCTGAGCGTGGCCGCCGTCACGTCCTTGGCGTGCTCTTCCCGACGCGTCGCGTCGTCCAGCGAAGACATCGCCTGAATCAGGATCGCGAACACGCCTGCAACCAGGACTGCGAGGACGGCGCTGGCGATGATCATCCGCGCCGAGAGCGACAACGACTTCATCTCAGCGCCCCTCGAGCACTTCGCTGACGATCGCCGTTAGCTCTTCAGGCTCGAACGGCTTGGGAACGAAACGGTCGGCACCGGCGCTGATGGCGGCCTGGTCGGCGTGCCCCCAGGCGCTCATCACAATGACGCGAGTCTCGGCGTCCGGCAGCTGCTCGCGCAGCTGGGTGAGGACATCGAGCCCGCTCGTGCCCGGCAGCATCAAGTCGAGAATGATCAGATCAGGTCGAAGCCTGAGCGCGAGCTCGAGCGCCTGGGGACCGTCGTGTGCCTCCACGAACCGGTATCGGCCGCCGAGGACGACGCGAATGAGTTGACGCAGATCTTCATCGTCCTCGCAGATGAGGATTGTCTGGGCACGGGCGGTCTCCACGCTAAGGCACGGCCGGAGCCTAGCTTGGTCCCTGGATCGCAGGGTCTCTCCAGATTGGACTCGCCCGAGCTTGTGCTCGGCGACGGCCGCTGGTAGGAAACGCGCGTCATCGAGGAGGGGAGAACTGATGAGAACCTTGCTTTTGGCCCTGGCGGCTGCGCTCATGCTTGCCCCGACAGCGTCGACCGCCACGAAGGACAAGTCCAAGTCCGGCAGCGTCCGCTTCGCCACGTTCAACCTGTCGCTGAACCGCCCGGCAGCCGGCCTGCTCGTCGACCATCTCTCACATCCTGAGGTGGACGATGTGTTTCGGCGACAGGCCCGGAACAACGCCGAGGTCATCCAGCGAACGAGGCCGGACGTTCTCCTGATCAACGAGTTCGACTTCGATCCGGCCGCGGTCGACCTCTTCCGTGACAACTTCCTCGAGGTCTCCCAGAACGGTGCGAGGCCGATCCACTACCCATATGCATACGTCGCGCCCTCCAACACGGGCATCCCCAGTGGGATGGACTTCAGCGGCGACGGGGCCGTCGGCGGCCCGAACGACGCCTACGGCTTTGGCTTTTTCCCTGGGCAATTCGGGATGGTCGTCTACTCGAAGTACCCGATCCTCCACGACCGCGTCCGCACCTTCCAGCTCTTCCGCTGGAAAGACATGCCGGGCGCCCTCCTACCTGACGATCCGAGGACGTCCGCGCCAGCGGATTGGTACTCGCCGGACGAGCTCAACGTCTTTCGGCTCTCGTCGAAGAGCCACTGGGACATCCCAATCGCGATCCGCGGCAAGACCGTTCACTTCCTGGTGAGCCATCCGACCCCGCCTGTGTTCGACGACCCGCCGGCCTTCCCGGCAGGGGTCGACTTCAATGGACGCCGTAACCATGACGAGATCCGCCTTTGGGCGGACTACATCTCCGCCGGGTCACGCGCGCGCTACATCTACGACGACAACGGCAAGCGCGGCGGGCTCAAGCCCGGCGAGCGGTTCGTGATCGCGGGCGACCAAAACTCCGATCCGCTCGACGGCGACAGCATTCCGGGTGCGATCCAGCAGCTGATCGAGCACCCGCTGGTCAACACCAAAGTCACACCAGACAGCGAAGGCGGGCCTGAAGCAGCGATGCTGCAGGGCGGCGCGAACAGGACGCACCGCAGCGATCCGCGGTTCGACACCGCGGATTTCGCCGACACCGCGCCCGGCAACCTGCGAGCCGACTACGTCCTACCGCGGAAGAACATGAAGATCCTCGACAGCGCCGTCTTCTGGCCGGTGCAGAGCGATCCGTTGTTCCGCCTGACGGGCGTCTTCCTGCCCGTTGCGATCAATCCGTGGCTGGCGGTCGGGGGCTTCCCGACCTCGGATCACCGGCTCGTCTGGGTCGACGTCAAGGCCAAGCGGCACGGCGACGACGACGATTGACCTCGGCTCGAGGAGCGGGAGCGGCCTTGCGGCCGCTCCCGCTCTCGGTGCTAGTCGCGCTCGTTCTAGGGGCGGAAGACCTCGTAGACGACGCCGTCCGAGAGTGAGACCACGAAGAGATTGCCGTTCGGTCCGGTTTGAACGTCGGTGCCGACGCCGAAGTTCCGGCCGAAGAGCACGCTTTCGCTCTCGGTGATCTCCCACTTGTGCACGTTGTCGGCGACGCGATCCTCCAGCCGCGGGTCGTCGACGGCGATCTTCCGGCGATTACCCGTGAGGTTGAAGCGGAACAAATGGCCACCTTCGAGGAACACCCGCGCCGCGCCGACGAAGAGATCGTTCTGGTACTGGGGCCCGAGCGCCCTGCTCTCGAGGAACCCGATTCCGGCCGGTGCGACCTCGAATTTCCAGCTGAACTCCGGAGCGCTGTAGTGGGCGCCGGGCAGAATGAAGAGCCGGGAAAGCGCCTCCGCCGGCGTGTCGGCGATCAAGGTCGGCGGCCAGCGGATCTGTTGGAGGCCGAAGTAGGTCGCCGCGAATGGATCTGGCGGCACCGGTGTCACCGTCGTCTCGATCGTCTTGAACTGGCCGATCCGCTCGGGTGGGCCCATGATCTGCACCCAACCGGAGTTGAAGCCCGGCTCCGCCCGGTTGAGCTCGGTGAAGCTGTCGTCACCGTTCTCCTGCTCCCAGAGGTCACCCGAAACCGGGTCGAAGGCCATGCCGAAGCTATTGCGGAGTCCATAGGCGAAGATCTTCTGGACATTCGCGCCGACCTCGCCTCCCAGGGCCTCTCCGGAACCGAAGAACGGATTGCTCGACGGCGCCGTGCCGTCATCGTTGAGCCTGAGGATGACGCCGGTCAGGTGAGCATTGTCGGGCTCGGGCCCGCCGAACTGGTCGTCGGGGACGCCCGGGCCGAACGGTCCATCGACGAGGTTCTGGAGCTGGCCACGCCGCCCGTTGTCGCCCATGACGATGTAGAGCTTCCCGTCTGGGCCGAAGCGGAGGACGCCGCCGTCGTGGTTGCCACGCAAAGGCTGTCCCTCATCAGCCTGGAACGCCCGCAGCTTGATGATGTTGCGCTCGAACGTGAGCGTCGATCCGTTCCACACGTAGCGATCGACGCGGTTGCCGAGCAGCGGCACGTCGGCCAATTCAGCGCTGTCCGCACCCGTGCTGCTCTCGGTCCAGAAGAGGTAAACCCTCCCGCCGATGAAGAACTGCGGATGCAGCGCGATGCCGAGCAGCCCGCGCTCGGACGCGCTGTTGACCGGCAGGTCGAGCACGGTGCTCTGTACGACGCCGTTGACGACGCGCTGAACCTTGCCCGTGGCCTTTTCGAGCACGAGCATGTCGTTCCGTCCGAGGAACGCCATGCTGATCGGCTGATCGAGGCCGGTAGCAGCCGTTCGGACAGCGAGGTTCGAGTCGACGACGCTCGGAGCCGCTTGCGCGCGAGCGGGCACGAACGCTGTCGCGAGCGCAGCGCCGATCGCTACAGCAAGAAGTCGAAGGGCTCGTGTCATTGATTCCCACCTCCTGGTCGGGGACGAGTGGGCGAAGGCGCGCGCACACGAACGACGCGCCCTTGTGTGGGTACGAAGGCGACCGGCGGTCGGATTTGACCGCCGTACGATGTCGGCGTGATCGCGGAAACCCTCGCTGCAGCCGCGCTCATCTGCCTCGACCCGGGACACGGAACGCCGCCTGCGATCGGCCGTCAGCGCGAACCGATCGGGCCCGGATCGCGCGTGACGAAGATCAAGGACGGCGGCGGCGCGCCGGGGGAGACCGAGGTCGTGCTCGCGATCGCCCGCCGCACGCGCGCGCTCCTGCTCCGGCGCGGCTACCGCGTCGTGATGACGCGCACAGGCTCGACGTTCCGAGGTGGGAACATCGAGCGCGCACAGTTCTGCAACCGGCGCGGCGCGGCGCTGATGCTTCGCATCCACGCCGACGGCTCGTCCGATCCCTCACGTCGGGGTGTCTCGACGCTCACGCCCGTCCGCCGCCGCGGCTGGACGAGCGATGTCTATGCCCCGAGCCTCCGCGCCGCCCGAGCGATCCAACGCGGCCTCGTCTCAACTACCGACGCGCGCGACCTCGGAGTCAGCGAGCGCTCGGACCTGACCGGCTTCAACTGGGCGAACGTTCCAGTCGTGCTGGCGGAGACTGGCTTCCTCTCCAACCCGGCCGAGCGCCGGTCGCTCCACTCGAGCGCCTACCGGTGGCGAGTCGCCCGCGGACTGGCCGCTGGTGTCGCCGCGTTCACTCCTCCGGGCTAGCCGCTTCGCCCTTCATCCGGTCGACGATCGAGCGGCCTTCCGCGTGGACGGCCCGGCGTCGCGCTTCGGGATCCTCCGGCACCGACTCGACCGTGTCGACGGTGGTCTCAGCGGCCTCGAACTCTTCGCGCTCCCCGACGACGGGACGCGCCTCCTCCAGCCGCTGGCGCAGCTCTTCCGCCCGAGGATCGACCGGCTCAATCTCGACCCAGCCCGGGGGGCGGCGCCTGATCGTCCGCCAGAGCGCAGCGACCGCCACGGTGATCCCTCCCAGGACGGCGAGGCGGCGGTCCACGAGGCCGATGCTACACTGCCCGCCGCTTCCTGCCCTGCCCACCGCCGCGACCCGACGCGGCGGGCCCGGACAAGGCCGTCAAAGACCGAAGGAAGGAGGATCGGGACCGTGGCGCCCTACGAAATCTTGCTCATGCTCGACCCGGAGCTGCCCGACGAGCGGCAGAACGAGATCGTCTCCCGCACGCGCGAGCTGATCGAGCGCAGCAGCGGCACCTGGGACGCTCACGACGTCTGGGGGCGCCGCAAGCTCGCCTACGAGATCGACCACAAGACCGACGGCGCCTACCACCTACTGACCTTCTCGGCCGAGCCCGACACTCTCACCGAGGTGTCGCGCGTGCTCAAGATCACCGACGGGGTCATGCGCCATATGGCCGTCCGTCGGAGTGAGCGACGTCCTGGCGGGACGGTAGCGTCGCCGCCCGAGGACCGGCAGGATGCAACTCAGCCTGCAACCGTCGCCGTAGAGGAGGAGTAAGGCATGGCCAACATCAACCGCGTCGTTCTCGTCGGGAACCTGACCAAGGACCCCGAGCTCCGGCACACGCCGAGCGGAACCGCCGTCTGCAAGCTCCGGCTGGCCGTCAACACGCGCCAGAAGGACTCCTCGACCGGCGAGTGGGGTGACAAGCCGAACTACTTCGACATCACCGTCTGGGGGAACCAGGGCGAGAGTTGCGCGCAGTACCTCTCGAAGGGCCGCGCCGTCGCCGTGGACGGACGGCTCGACTGGCGCGAGTGGGAAGCCCAAGACGGCACCAAGCGCCAGGCGGTCGAGATCATCGCCGACACCGTCCAGTTCATCGGCGGGCGCGGCGAGGGCGAGAGCGGCGAGCGGCAGTTCGTCCCGGCCGGCGCCCAACAGGAGAGCGCCGACTTCCCGTCCGCCGCCGCCGACGACGACATCCCCTTCTAGGTGCTGATGGCCAAGAGACGAGGAGAGCGGGAGCAGCGCACCGGTCGTCGCGGGCCGCCCACCGGCCCGATCAAGCGGCGCTCGTGCCAGTTCTGCCGCGACCACGTCGACGAAGTCGACTACAAGAACGTGAACCAGCTCAGGCGGTTCGTGTCCGAGAAGGGCAAGATCCGCTCGCGGCGGATCACCGGCGCCTGCCGCCGCCACCAGCGGCAGGTCGCGCTCGCCGTCAAGCGGGCACGCGAGATGGCGCTGCTGCCCTACGCCACCACCTAGCCGGGACACAAATGCAGGTCATCCTCCTGAAGGACGTCGACAAGGTCGGACTGCGCGGCGAGGTCGTCGACGTCGCGCGCGGGTATGCCCGGAACTACCTGCTCCCCCGCAAGCTGGCCGAGACGGCCAGCCCGGGGGCACTCGAGGATCTCCGCCGCCGCGACGAGATTCGGGCCCGGCAGGAGGCACGCACGCACGACGAGGCGAGCGACATCGCCACCCGCCTCGAGCAGACCGTGCTCCGGTTCGACGTCAAGGCCGGCCCGACCGGCTCCCTGTTCGGCTCGGTAACGCCGACGGACATCGCCGACCGGCTCTGGGGCGATCACAAGATCAGGGTCGACCGGCGGAAGGTGGAGCTGGGCGATTCGATCAAGCGCGTCGGGCGCTACGAGGTGCCCGTCGAGGTCTTCACCGACGTCCAGGCGACCCTGCGCCTGGAGGTCGTGCCGGAGGGCGGGGACCTCGCCCAGATGGAGGCCCTAGAAGCCGCGGCGCGCGCCGAGGAGGAGGCTGCGGCGGCTGCAGCAGCAGCAGAAGCCGCGGCGGCCGAGCCGGAGGGGGCGGTCGAGGCCGAGGCCTGGATCGAGGAGGCCGAGGCGCTCGAAGAGGAGTCGGCAGAGCCAGAGGCCGAGGCCACTCCGGAGGAAGGGTCGACTCCAGAAGAAGAGTCGACGCCCGCCGAGCCGTAACGATTCCGGAACGATTCGTCCACAGGCTTTTCCAGAGCCTGGGGATGGGTGCACGAAAAGACCGCTCGGAGCGGGAAGTTCCGTAGGCGCTCAGGGCGTTGCTGTGGGGACAACGTCCGGCCATTTGTGGAGAATCCGGTCGAACATGTGTTCTTCCGGCTGCTCAGCCCCGCTTTTTTACCCTAGTAGTAGGGGACGACTCGGTTGCGCCTTCCCCGGGGGACCGGAATGAATGCACCGGTGAGCGCGCAGGTTGCCCAGGTCGCCCGGACCTCACCGACGGCCCCGGTCCCGCCGCAGAATCTCGACGCCGAGGAGTCGGTCCTCGGCTCGATGATGCTCTCCCCGGGCGCGATCGGGGCCGTCAGTGAGATCCTCGATGCCGGCGACTTCTATCGGGAGAGCCATGCGAAGGTCTACCGCGCCGCGCTGGCGCTGTACGCGCGCGGCGAGCCGGTCGACGCGATCACGCTGATCGACGTGCTCGAGGAGCGCGGCGAGCTCGGCGACGCGGGCGGTCGCGAACGGATTCACGAGCTCGCCGCACTCGTGCCCGCCACCGCGAACGCCGCGCACTACGCGCGGATCGTCCGCGAGATGGCGACGCTGCGCGGCCTGATCCACGCGGGCCAGGAGGTCGCGCGGCTGGGGTGGGAACGGCCCGGCGAGACGATCGATCTCGTCGACCGGGCCGAGCAGCTGATCTTCGAGCTCTCCCAGAGCCGGGTCACGAGCGAGTTCGCACACATCGAGGCGCTGCTCAAGGAGAGCTTCGAGCGGATCACGGCGCTCTACGAGGCGGGCGAAGAGCTGACCGGCGTCCCGTCCGGCTTTCGCGACCTCGATCGACTGACGTCCGGCTTCCAGCCCGGCAACCTGATCATCCTGGCCGCGCGTCCCAGCATGGGGAAGTCCGGGCTCGCCCTGTGCATGGCGGCCAACGTCGGCGTACGCTGCGAGCTTCCGGTCGCTCTCTTCACCCTCGAGATGTCGAAGTCTGAGGTGACGCAGCGGCTGATGTGCAGCGAAGCGAAGGTCGAGTCCCAGCGGCTGCGTACCGGCAAGCTCGGCGCCGACGACTGGCCGCGTCTGACGGCCGCCTGCGACAAGCTCGCCAAGGCGCCGATCTACGTGGACGACACCGGCTCGATCACGATGATGGAGATCCGCTCGAAGTCGCGCCGGCTGAAGTCGAAGGAGCCGAACCTCAGCCTGATCATCGTCGACTACCTCCAACTCATGACGTCGGGATCGACGGTGGAGAACCGGGTGCAGGAGGTCTCGCAGATCTCCCGGTCGCTCAAAGTTCTCGCGCGCGATCTGGGTGTCCCAGTCCTCGCGCTGTCGCAGCTCTCACGGGCCGTTGAGCAGCGCCACGACAAGCGCCCGATCCTTTCCGACCTTCGCGAGTCCGGGTCCTTAGAGCAAGACTCGGATCTAGTGTTTTTTATCTATAGGGACGAGTACTACAACGACGAGACCGAGGCCCAGGGGATCGCCGAGGTCCACCTCGCCAAGCACCGAAACGGGCCGACGGGGACCGAGAAGCTCGCCTGGCTGAACCGCTACGCGAAGTTCGCGGATCTCGCTCCTGGGTAGGCGATGCTCGCCACGGAGCAGACGGTGGTGCTGCTCGGCCGGATGACCTCGTTCACGGCTGTGTGCGACGCCTGTCAAGAAGAGCAACTCGCCGACCTCCTCGAGGAGTCGTGGCTCGGCGCACGCGTCTCGGGGACGCTCCGACTCGAGGACGACCGCGGGTGGGCGACCTGCAACCGCGGCCACCGCGTGCGGCTGATCCGCGCAGGCCGCGACGCCGACCTCGCGCCGAGCGCCTAGCCGACAGATCCGGCACACTCAGTTGACGTGCCAGCGACCGTGATCGTCGGCGCCCAGTGGGGCGACGAGGGCAAGGGGAAGATCGTCGACCTGCTGGCGCAACACTCTGATGTGGTCTGCCGCTACCAGGGCGGACCGAACGCCGGGCACACGATCGTCGCGAACGGAGAGACGTACAAGTTCCGGCACATGCCCTCGGGAATCCTGTGGGGCAAGGAGTGCGTCCTCGGCGCGGGCTGCGTGATCGATCCGCAGGTCTTCATCGAAGAGCTCGACGACCTCGAGGCGCGCGGCCTGTCCACGGAGCCCGTGCGCGTCTCGGGCAACGCCCACCTGATCATGCCGTGGCACGTCGCCCTTGACCGCGCGAGTGAGCGGCGGCTCGGCAAGCTGCAGATCGGTACGACGAGGCGCGGGATCGGGCCGGCGTACGGCGACAAGGCCGCGCGCCTGGGCATCCGCGTCCAGGACCTCTTCGATCCGAAGATCCTCCGCCAGAAGATCGAGGTCGCGCTCGCCGAGAAAAACCACTGGCTGGAGCAGGTCTACGGCGCGGAGCCGCTCGAGCTCGAGGACGTCTCCAGGCGCTACAAGAGTTACGCCCAAAGGCTGCGCCCGTACATCGCCGACAGCTCGCTGCTCGTCGACCAGGCCCTTCGCGACGGGAAGTTCGTACTGTTCGAGGGAGCACAAGGGACGCTGCTCGACCTCGACCACGGCACGTATCCGTTCGTCACGTCGTCGAGCCCGATCGCGGCTGCCGCCGCGGTCGGCGTCGGGATCGGGCCGAAACGGATCGACGCCGTGCTCGGTGTGGCGAAGGCGTATCTCACGCGTGTCGGCGAGGGACCGTTCCCGACCGAGATCCAGGGGCCGGACCAGGAACGGGTGCGCGAGCTCGGTGGCGAGTACGGAACGGTGACCGGCAGGCAGCGCCGCTGCGGCTGGCTCGACCTCGTCGGCCTGCGCTACGCGTGTCGCCTCAACGGTCTAACCTCACTCGCGCTGACCAAGCTGGACGTCCTCTCGAGCTTCGCGGAGCTGCCGGTGTGCGTCGCCTACCGGCTTCCTGACGGCACCGAGACCGAAGAATTCCCGGCCCATCAGAGCGACTTCCACCACGCCGAGCCGGTCTATGAGGTCCTGCCCGGGTGGGACGAGCCGCTGGACAGCGTCGAAGAGGTCTCGCGCCTCCCGGAGACAGCGCGTGGCTACGTCGAGTACATCGAGCGGGCGCTCGGAGTCGACGTCTCGCTGATCGGCACCGGCCGGGCCCGCGAGGACGTGCTCGCGCAGCGCGGGCTCGAGGCGATCGCTCGGCCGTGAAGGTGCTGCTGATCGGTGCGGGCGGCCGTGAGCACGCGCTCGCCTGGAAGTTGAGCCAGAGCACTCGACTCACCGAGCTGCACGCGGCACCCGGCAATCCTGGAATCGCGCGACTCGGCGAGTGTCATCCCGTTCGCGCTGAGGACGCCGAAGGGCTGCTCGATCTGGCGCACGCCCTCGACGCCGACCTCGTCGTCGTCGGACCGGAGGCGCCGCTCGTGGCGGGCGTTGCCGACGAGCTGCGTCATGCCGGGATCGCAGTCTTCGGGCCGGGCAAGGAAGCTGCAGGGATCGAAGGGTCGAAGAGCTTCGCCAAGGAGGTCATGCGGGCCGCCGGCGTTCCGACGGCGGAAACCATGTCCGTTGCCCGAGCGCCCTGTGTTGTCAAAGCCGACGGTCTGGCCGCGGGCAAGGGGGTTTTTGTCTGCCGGGATCGGGTCGAGCTCGACACGGCGCTCCGCGAGGTCGCACGACTCGGCGACACCTGGCTCGTCGAGGAGCTGCTCGGAGGAGACGAGGTTTCGGTGTTCGCGCTCGCGAGCGGCCAGCACACGACCGTCCTTCCGGCGGCGCAGGACTACAAGCGCGCGTTCGACGGCGACGAAGGCCCGAATACCGGCGGAATGGGTGCGTACTCGCCGGTTGTCGGGCTCGATGAGCAAGCCGCGGAGGAGTTGATCGACATGATCCACCTCCCGGTCCTGCGTGAGCTCGCCGCGCGGGGCACGCCGTTTGTCGGGGTGCTCTTTGCCGGGATGATGCTCACCGATGCGGGCCCCAAGGTGCTCGAATTCAATTGCCGTCTCGGCGATCCCGAGGCGCAAGTGCTGCTCCCCCGGCTCGAGGGCGACCTGCTTGGTGCGATGGCCGGCGCCGCGGCAGGCGATGCGGCGAGTTCCCCCCTCGCGGTTTCAGACGACGCGGCGGTCACAGTCGTCATCGCTGCATCCGACTATCCGGCGCGAGGCGATTCCGGAACGCCGATCGAGGGCATCGAGGACGCCGAGGCCGAAGGGGCACTCGTCTTCCAGGCAGGAACCGCGATTCACAAGGGTCGGGTAGTAACAAACGGCGGGCGGGTCCTCAGCGTCACCGGCTTGGGACCGTCGCTGGAAGAGGCGCGGGAGCGCGCCTACGAGGCTTGCGGGCGGATCTCATTCGAAGGGATGCGCTTCCGGCGGGACATCGCGGCGAGGGCGGTGAACGTTGCAACCTGAGACACAGACCGAGCCGTTCGCCGGCCTCGAGGAGTTCGGTGAGCCGGCGGCGCTCGTCGGCATCCTCGTCGGCTCGGAGTCCGACCGCGAGGCGATGGACCCGGCCCTACAGGAGCTGGACGACCGCGGGATCTCGTACGAGTTCCACGTGCTGTCGGCCCACCGCGACCCGCGCGGCGTGGCCGAGTACGCGTCGACGGCGGCACTGCGCGGCGTGCGCGTGATCATCTGCGGGGCGGGCATGGCCGCGGCGCTGCCGGGCGTCGTCGCCTCCTACTCCGAGCTCCCTGTGATCGGCGTCCCGCTGCGCTCGAGCAAGAGCGTCGGTGACGGGCTCGATGCGCTCCTTTCGATCGCCCAGATGCCACCCGGGGTGCCGGTGGCGTGCGTCTCGATCGACGGCGCCCGCAACGCCGCGGTGCTGGCCGCACGGATCCTCGCGCAGGGCGGCGGGCTTCCGCCTCAGCATCGCTAGCCTGGGCCGTCTCTAGAATCGAACCAGTGATCGCCAGGTACTCGTGCCCGGCCATGGCCAGCATCTGGTCGGACGAGGGAAGGCTGGCCCATTGGCTCGAGGTCGAGCTCGCCGCGCTGGACGGCTGGGCCGGCGTCGGGGTCGTGCCGGCGGAGGCGGTGGCCGAGATCCGCCGGCGGGCCGTCCCGCCTACGCCTGAACGGGTCGCGGAGATCGAGGAGCGCACACAGCACGACCTGGGCGCGTTCGTCGACGCGGTCGCCGAGCAACTCGGCCCGGTGGGGCGCTGGTTCCACTACGGGCTGACCTCGTCCGACGTGCTCGACACCGCTCTCTCGCTTCAGATCCGCGAGGCCGGGCAGCTGGTGCTCGAGGGGATCGACTCTGCCCTCGATGCGGTGATCGCTCAGGCCGACAGGCATCGCGCGACGCTGATGATCGGGCGAACGCACGGCGTCCATGCCGAGCCGACCACGTTCGGGCTCAAGCTTGCCGTCTGGGTGTTCGAGCTCGATCGCGCCCGCGTGCGCATGCGGGCGGCGCTCGAAGGGCTCCGCGTCGGAAAGCTCTCGGGCGCGGTCGGGACGTACTCGACGACCGATCCGGAGGTCGAGCGAGTTGCGTGCGAGCGGTTGGGACTCGAGCCGGCGGCGGCGTCGACCCAGATTCTCCAGCGCGACCGCCATGCCCAGTTGCTCGCCGCCCTCGCCGTGACGGCCGCGTCGCTCGAGCGCTTCGCGCTCGAGATCCGGCACCTCGCGCGCACGGAAGTCCGGGAGGTGGAAGAGCCGTTCCGCCGCGGTCAGAAGGGATCGTCGGCGATGCCGCACAAGCGCAACCCGGTCGTGGCCGAGCGGATCTGCGGACTGGCCCGAGTCGTGCGGGCAGCCGCGGTCGTCGGCCTCGAGAACGTGGCGCTGTGGCACGAGCGCGACATCTCTCACTCCTCGGCCGAGCGCGTCGTGATTCCCGATGCCTTTCTGGCACTCGACTACATGCTCGACCGCTTCAGCTGGCTCGTCGGCGGCCTGGTCGTCCGGCCCGAGCGGATGCGGCGAAACTTCAAGGCGAGCCACGGTCTCTTCTTCAGTCAGCGGTTGCTGCTGGCCCTGGTCGAGAGTGGGCTCGAGCGGGCGCGCGCGTACGAGCTGGTGCAGCGGGCTGCAATGCGCGCCTGGGAAGAGGAACAGGATTTCGCTCAGCTCGTCCGCGCTGACTCGGAGCTTTCATCCGCGCTCGACCCAGCTGCGCTGGAGGAGGTCTTCGACCTCGGCGCCTACACGCGTCATGTGGACGTCGTGTTCGAGCGCCTACACGACCTGTCTCGAAGAGAGGAGCCCATCCATGCCTGAGGCCGGTACTCACGTCGCCAGCGGGAAAGTCCGCGAGCTGTATGCGCTCGGCGGCGACCGCTTGCTGCTCGTCGCCAGCGACCGGATCTCGACGTTCGACGTCGTCCTTCCCACCGAGATTCCCGAGAAAGGGCGTGTCCTGACCGGGCTCTCAGCGTTTTGGTTCGCGCGGACCGGCGACTTTTGCGCCAACCACCTGCTCGCCATCAGGCCCGATGGGCGATCGCTCGAGTGCCGCCGCCTCGAGATGCTTCCGATCGAGTGCGTCGTGCGCGGCTACCTCGCCGGCTCGGGCTGGAACGACTATCAGGCGAGCGGCGAGATCTGCGGCCACCAGCTCCCCGTGGGTCTCCGTGAGTCCGACCGGCTCGCGACGCCAATCTTCACGCCGGCGACGAAGGCGGTGACGGGTCACGACGAGAACATCACACGCGAACAGGCCGCGGAGCTCATCGGCGTCGAGCGGCTGGCCGAGGTCGAGGCCACCTCACTCGGGCTCTATCGATTCGCCTCGGACTATGCTGCCGAGCGCGGGATCATCATCGCGGACACGAAGTTCGAGTTCGGGCTCGACGATGAGGGCCGGCTCGTTCTCGCCGACGAGGCGTTTACGCCTGATTCCTCCCGCTTCTGGCCGGCCGACTCGTATGCTCCAGGCGCGGCGCAGCCGTCCTTCGACAAGCAGTTCGTCCGCGACTACTGCGAGACCGTGGGGTGGGACAAGACCGACCCCGGTCCCGGGCTTCCCGGGGACGTCGTCGCCGGCACGCGGGCTCGCTACGTCGAAGCCTTTGAGCGGCTGACCGAGCGGTCGTTCGACTCGTACCTCGATGATCCCGAGTCGGTGCTCCGGTGAGAGCGACGGTTCTCGTCCGGCCCAAGCCCGGCATCCTCGACCCTCAGGGCGAAGCGGTGGAGAGCTCCCTGCGCCAGCTCGGCTTCTCGGTCGCCGACGCCCGCATCGGCCGGGTCGTCGACCTCGAGGTGGATGCGAGCGATGCGGCGGCAGCCCGCACCGAGATCGAGCAGATGTGCGAGCAGCTGTTGGCGAACCCTCTGATCGAGAGCTACGAGATCGAGATCCAGGCGTGAACGACCTCCGCCCCCGAATCGCCGTCATCACCTTCCCCGGCTCGAACGACGACCAGGATGCTCTGCTTGCGCTCGAGCAGCTCGGCGCGGACGCCGTCACCATCTGGCATGCGAACGAGCGGCTTCCGGAGGTCGCGGCCGTCGTGCTCCCGGGCGGCTTCTCCTACGGCGATTACCTTCGTTGCGGAGCGATCGCCCGTTTCTCACCGGCAGTGAAGGCGCTCGCCGAGTTTGCCGCTCGGGGTGGGCTCGTGCTCGGGATCTGCAACGGCTTCCAGATCCTCTGCGAGGCCGGCCTCCTGCCGGGCACGCTCCGGCCGAACGCGTCGCTCTCGTTCATCTGTCGTGATGTCGTTTTGAGGGTCGAGCGCGCCGACACGCCGTTCACCGCTGGGTGCGCGCCGGGGCAGCGCCTGACGATTCCGATCAAGCACGGCGAAGGCTGCTGGTTCGCCGATGCGGACCTGCTCGCTCACGTGGAGGCTAGCGGGCAGGTCGTCCTTCGCTACCAGGACAACCCGAACGGCTCGATCGGCGCCATCGCGGCCGTCTGCAACAAGCACGGCAACGTGATGGGCCTGATGCCACATCCCGAGCACGCGGTCGATTCCCTGCTGGGCTCGACGGACGGAGCGCTGATCCTCGGGAGCCTCGTTGAGGCGGCCCGCGAGGTCTCCCGGCGGCCCGCCGTGACGGCTGCCGGCTAGCGCTAGCCACCGTCGAAGCGGAGCGCGGCCGCCAGCGCCTCGTGCTGGCCCAGCGCCTTGCGGAGCCGCTCCAGGTCGGCGCCACGCAGCGTCACCGGGCCACGGCGAGTAACGCCGTCGGTCGTGTAGGCGAAGCGGACGAGCCGGTCGCCCTTCGCGTCCTCGAGCAACTGGACGAGCGACGCGAACCGCTTCTCGCCCGCCCGTTGCCGCAACTGCACCTCGTCGACAAGCGTCGCCTTGCCCCAGGCTGTCGTGATGTCTGCCATGGCAACAAGGCTATCCGGAAGCCCCGCGCGCGTCTGCGCTGAATTTGTCTCGAGACTGTGCCGGGCTATCCCCAGCGGAAGCCGGTCGGCGTCGCCGCCGGTGCGAGCGGGCTCTCCGGCAGCGCCGGATCGAGGGGAGCGACGTTGTACCCGCCGGGCGCAACGTCGTTCGGGGTCTCGGGATGGAACAGCGACGCCAGGTACTGGATCTGGCCACGACCCACTCCGAGCTCGAACTGGCCGCCGCCGTACATGGCAATGCCCCGCTCCGCGCAGTAGTCGTACGCGTCGAAGAGCCGCCGGAGCGAGCCGAAGCGCGACGGCTTGATGTTGATCGTCCGCGGCGGGAACGGCAGTCCCTCGATGTCGGCGACCGAGTGGATCGGCGCGTCCCAAGTGATCCGGTCGCGGTGCGGCTCCAGCACGGGCTCGGTCTCGTCGGTCAGCGCCGGATCCTCGATCCACGCCTCCGGGAACCCCTCGGCGACGAGTCGGTAGAGGGCCGGGTCCGGTGGGTTGTCGACCACCGTTCCCTTGTACTGGCCCTTGAGGTCGAGCGTGTCGACGAGGCGAAGCGCGGCGAGCTCGGCCACGAGCCCGGGGGTCCAGTCGGGCACGGGATCGAGCTTGAACCTCGTGCCGGGATGCACCTCGAGCAGCCGCTGCACCGGTTCGAGCGACGACTCCTCCCAGCCCAGCCGCATCGAGATGACGAAGCGGACGGGTCGCGCCGTGCGCCCGGCCGCGTCGGCCAGCGATCTTCCCGCTTGCCGCAGGGCGAGATCGAGGGCCGCACTCTCGAACGCCCAGCGTCGGTACTCGTGGAACGCCTCCATCTCGGGCGGCTCGGGAAAGAGCTCGAGGCCGTCCAGATACTGCGAGAACGAGTCGAGCGTCCACTCGCCGGCCAGTGGCAGCTTCGCCCCGGCATCGCGAAAGTGCTCGTGATCCTCGCCGCTGTAGATCACGTCCTCGCCCAACCCCTCCTCCCCAGCCGCGTGGAGGTGCACGATCGTCGTCACTCGCGTGAACTCACTCGAGACTGGATGCTCGAGACGCTCGAGCTCGTGGCTCTGGATCGTTAGCGGCAGGTCGGCGATCTGCGCGTAGGTCGACACAATGCCGGTGAGTATGGCCGTCCGACTGCACCTCACAGCTGTCCTGCTGTTCGCCATCACCGCATGTGGCGGCGGCGGCGGCGAGGCCGAGCGTGAGGTCAGGCTCCTCGCCCCGGCCGGCATCGTCGAGGACGCAACGGGCTTCGAGCGTGGGACCGGCTGCCGCGTCGACCTCCGCATCTACGACGACGGTGAGGACGTGGACGCCATCGCCCGCAGACGCGATGCCGATGCCGTCGCCGGGCCCGTTCCACCGGGCCGAACGCCGGACGTCTCCGTCGAGCTCGTCCGGATCACGCTCGAGGGAGGCCTCGAGCTCACGATCCCGAAGGCGCTGGCCCCAGCCTTCGACCGCCCTGTCCGCTCGGCCGGCCGGCGCTCGATCGTCTGGACGATCCGCGAAGCGGGCGACAACGACGCCTGCGCCCGACGCTGGCTGGACTACGCCACGTCCCAGTAGTCTCGAGCCGTGATCGACCTCCAGCAGGCAACGCGCGACCACCTCGGGCGCCACTTCACGCGGATGGCGGGCTACCTCGAGGGCGAGATCCCGATCATCGTGCGGGGCGACGGGTGCTACCTCGAGGACACGAACGGAAAGCAGTACCTCGACGCGCTCGCCGGGCTCTTCTCGGTCAACATCGGCTACGGCTACGGCGAGGAGGTGGGGCAGGCCGCGCTCGAGCAGATGCGCGAGCTCCCCTTCTATACGAACTGGTCGTACGCGCATCCCCGGGCGATCGAGCTCGCCGCCGAGGTCGCCTCGCTCGCACCGGGCGACCTCAACCGCGTCTTCTTCGTCTCAGGCGGCTCCGAGGCGGTCGAGTCGGCCTGGAAGCTCGCCCGCCAGTACTACGCGGCGCGGGGCGAGCAGAAGCGCTGGAAGGCGATCTCGCGCCACATCGCGTACCACGGGACGACCATGGGCGCGCTCTCGATCAACGGCATCCCGGCGCTTCGCGACCCGTTCGAGCCGCTCGTCCCCGAGGTGATCCACGTCCGGAACACGAATCGATACCACCGGCCGCCCGACGAGACCGAGGAGGAGTTCGTCCGTCTGCTGCTCGAGGAGCTCGAACTCGCGATCGAGGCGGTCGGGCCGGAGACCGTCGCGATGGTGATCATGGAGCCCGTTCAGAACGCCGGCGGGTCTTTCACGCCGCCCGCCAGCTACTGGCAGGGCGTGCGCGCGCTGTGCGACCGCTACGACATCCTCCTCTGCGCCGACGAGGTGATCACCGGCTTCGGCCGCCTCGGCTACTGGTTCGGATCGGAGCGCTACGACATCCGCCCGGACCTGATCACCTGCGCCAAGGGGCTCTCCTCGTCCTATGCGGCCATCGGCGGCGTCATCGCCACCGACCGCGTAGCGGAGCCGTTCCTCACCGGCAAGTCGATGTACACGCACGGGATCACCTTCGGCGGCCACCCCGTGATGGCGGCGATCGCGCTGAAGAACATCGAGATCATGAAGCGGGAACGGATCGTCGAGCATGTCCGCGAGCACGAGGAGCGGTTTCGAGCCACGCTTTCGCAGCTGCTCGAGCTGCCGATCGCCGGCGATCTGCGCGGCACGGGCTTCTTCTACGCGCTCGAGCTCGTCAAGGACAAGGAGACGCGTGAGACGTTCACCGACGAGGAGTGCGAGCACCTGTTGCGCGGCTTCCTCTCGCCGCGGCTCTTAGAGCGCGGCCTGATATGCCGGGCGGACGACCGCGGCGAGCCGGTGATCCAGCTCTCGCCGCCGCTCATTGCCGGGCCGCAGGAGTTCGACCGGATCGTGGAGATCCTGGCCGACGTGCTCGAAGAGGCATTGCAGGAGCTGGTACGTCGGAGCGCGGCGCTAGCGACGGCGTAGTTCCATAGCTCGTTCCGTGGACGGGGTTCGGGCGGCAGGCCTCGATCTCCACGAGGCCGAGCGACTGGTACAGCGCGCGGGCGGCGGCCATCGTCGGCAGCGTGTCGAGGCGCATGCGCTCGTAGCCCGCGTCGCGGCCCGCCTCGACGGCCGCCTCCGCGAGTTCGACACCCGAGCGAGTCTGCGTACTCCTCGAAGAGGGCGCGAACGGCGGGCACGTAAGCGTCTCCATGCCCGTCGATGATCTCCATTAGGCCTTGACGGTCGAGAGGCCGAGCCCGACGAACACGGTCCCGGTCACCCAGCGCTTGACGCCGAGGTACCAGCGGCTGCGCCTCAGCCACGAGCCGAGCGTGCCGGCGGCGAGCGCCCACACCGAATCTGAGCAGAAAGCGATTCCGACGAAGAGCAACCCCAGTCCGAGGATCTGGAGCGACGCCGCCCCAGCGTCGGGATCGACGAACTGCGGCAGAAACGCGAGGAAGAACAGCGCCGTCTTCGGGTTGAGAACGTTGACGACGACGCCGTCGCGAAAGATCCGCCTCCGCGCTCGCGGCGGTCGGGCGCTCTCGTCGCCGACCTGTTCGCGGGTCAGGAGCCGCCGGATCCCCAGCACGATCAGATACGCCGCCCCGGCGTACTTGACGACCGTGAACGCCGTTGCCGAGGAAGCCAGCAACGAGGAGAGGCCGATCGTCGCCGCAACGACGTGGACGAGGCCACCGGTCCCGATCCCGAGCGCAGACACCAGACCGGCGAAGCGGCCCTGATCGACGCTCTGCGCCACGATGTAGAGCACGGC
>Ga0126313_10000386_pt1 | contig 20671 bp, 18 predicted proteins | sample Plot105A_FD_89954 | JGI IMG/M metagenome (GOLD analysis project Ga0126313, IMG submission 89954) | Serpentine soil microbial communities from UC McLaughlin Reserve, CA, USA - Plot105A | ecosystem: Environmental > Terrestrial > Soil > Grasslands | place: USA: UC McLaughlin Reserve, Lake County...
CCTGGTCGGACGCGGCTGCGGGGTTCTCAGACATGCCCCCATGGTAGCCGGGCGCTACGCCGGCTCCGGGGGCGGTCCCTCCCTCGCCGGCGCCAGCCGCAGCTGGAACCAGCCGACGTCGCGCCAGGCGCCGTGCTTCCAGCCGATGTCGCGGTTGACACCGATCCGCTCGAAGCCGAGGCTCTCGTGCAGGCCGACGCTGGCCTCGTTCGGCAGCGTGATCCCGGCGCAGGCCATGCGGAAGCCGCGCTCGCGCAGGCGATCGAAGAGGTCTTCATAGAGGGCGCGGCCGACGCCGGCGCCGCGGGCGGCCCCGGCGACGTAGACCGAGACGCTGGCGCTCCAGCGGTAGGCGGGACGCTCGTTGAAGGCGGTCGCGTAGGCGTAGCCGATCACCTCCCCCTCCCGCTCGGCGACGAGCCAGGCGTGGCTGGTGCCGCAGCGCTCGATCCGCGCCGCCATCTCGGTCGCGTCGGGCGCCCGTTCCTCGAACGAGACCGAGCTGCCCTCGACGTGCGGCGCGTAGATCGCCGCGCAGGCGGCGGCGTCGCGGGCGGGGTCGGCATCTCGGATCCGCGGCTCTGACATGGGAGGGCAATCTAAAGCCGCTCGAGAGTGTGGTTGAGGTTCGGCCTCTTATGGATGCCAAAGCTCAACCACACCCCGGCGAGCACTAGGCTGCCGGGCATGAGCGAGAGCGGCCCAGTCGTGCGGCGGTCGATCGGGATCGTCTTCTCCGACGGCGGCCTGCTGGCACTCAGCGCGAGCCTTCCGGCCGGCGCCGAGGCGCATGGCGAAGAGGAGGTCGCCGCGGTCCTCTGCGACCCTGACGGAGCCCCGCTGCGGTTCGAGGAATCGCTGCTCTCGACCCAGTACGGCGAGGACGGCGTCCAGCGGCGCGCGACGCTGGAGCTCTGGCCCGACGTCGAGGAGATGCGGCCGCTGCGCGGCGCCGGGACGCTGATCAACTCTGTCCGCGTACGCCGCCGGGGTCTAGATTCCGAGATCGCCTTCTTCCGCTGGTCGGTCGAGGGGCGCGAGGGGCTCGGCACCTACGAGGTCGCCCGCAGCGCCGATGGCTGAGCTCGAGGCGGTCGTCTCCGACTTCGGCGGCGTCCTCACCACGCCGCTGCTGAGCTCCTTCGTCGCCGTCCAGGACGAGATCGGGATCTCCCCAGAGGAGCTCGGCGAGGCGATGCGCGCCGCGACCGAGAAGCGGGGCGAAAACCCGCTCTTCGAGCTGGAGCGCGGGGAGATCGCGGAGACCAATTTCCTCGACCTGCTCAGCGACGCACTGGAGCCGCTGGCCGGGCACCGCCCCCACCTGCACCGCTTCCGCGAGATCTACTTCGAGGCGCTGCACCCGAACGAGGAGATGATCGCGCTGATGCGCGAGCTGAAGACGAGCGGGCTGAAGATGGCGATGCTGACCAACAACGTGCGCGAGTGGGAGCCGCTCTGGCGCTCGATGCTGCCGGTCGACGAGATCTTCGAGGAGATCGTCGACTCCGCCTTCGTCGGCTGTCGCAAGCCGGAAGCGCGGATCTACGACCTGACCCTGGAGCGGATCGGGCTGCCGGCCGAGGCGTGCCTCTTCGTTGACGACCTGGCACCGAACATCGAGGGCGCCGAGGCGGCCGGGATGAGCGCCGTCCACTTCCGCGACAACGCCCAGGCGATCGCCGAGATCCGCGCCGCGCTCGGCCTCGGCTAGGCGCGCTCGCGCTCGACGGCAGCGCCGTTGCCGCCGTGCGACGGCGCTTGACGCCAGCGGCGGGCGAACGGCAGCCGCCAGCTGTGGGGCGCAATCAGGGCGCCGATCTCCGATGGCCCCCAGGAGCCCTGCGGATACGGCTTCACCGGTGGCGGGTCCGCCAGCAGCGGTTCGGAGGCTTCCCAGAGGCGCTCGATCCCCTCCGCCGTGGTGAACAGCGTGCGGTCGCCGATCATCGCGTCGCGGATCAGCCGCTCGTAGGCCTCGACCGTCTCGCCGCCGTAGTCGGTTTCCTCGAGCGAGAACTGCATGCTCGCCTTGTCGAGCACCATCCCCATCCCCGGCCGCTTGCCGTAGAAGGAGAGCGAGACGCGGGAGGACTCATCGAGGTCGAAGGTGAGGTGGTCGGGGCCGTAGCGGCCGACCCGCGAGTGCTGGGGGAACATCGCGTGCGGCGGCTCGCGGAAGGCGATCGAGATGATCCGCGCGCCTTCGCCCATCCGCTTGCCGGTCCGCAGGTAGAACGGGACCCCGCTCCAGCGCCAGTTGTCCAGTTCGCAGCGCAGGGCGATGAAGGTCTCGGTGCTGGAGTGGGAATCGACCCCCTCCTCCTCGCGGTAGCCCTCGTACTGGCCGCGGACGACCTGGGCGGGAGCCAGCGGCTGCAGGCTGCGAAAGACCTTGTTCTTCTCCTCGGTGATCGGCCCCGGCGCCAGCTCCGTCGGCGGCTCCATCGCGACGAAGGCGAGGATCTGGAAGAGGTGGGTGACGACCATGTCGCGGAAGGCGCCGGTCTTCTCGTAGAAGGCGGCGCGGGAGCCGACCGCGAGCGTCTCCGGCACGTCGATCTGGATGTGGTCGATGTGGTTGCGGTTCCAGATCGGCTCGAAGAGGCCGTTGGCGAAGCGCAGCGCGAGGATGTTCTGGGCCGCCTCTTTACCGAGGAAGTGGTCGATGCGGAAGACCCGGTCCTCGTCGATCACATCGTGGACCATCTCGTTCAGCTCGAGGGCGCTGGCGAGGTCGGTCCCGAAGGGCTTCTCCATGATCACCCGCGAGCGCTTCGAGAGCCCGCACGTCTTCAGCATCTGGATCACGTCGGGAGCGGCGGTCGGCGGCACGCTGAGGTAGTGGAGCAGTTGCATCTCCGGGCCGAGCGACTCCTCGGCTCGGTCGACCGCCTGCTTCAGCCCCTCCGGCGCCCGCGCGTGCGGCACGTAGGACAGGCGGCAGGAAAACTCGTGCCACTCCTCGCCGCCGAAGGCGTGGCGGGCGTGCTCGCGGCAGGCCTCTTCGGCGATCGCCCGGAAGCGGGCGTCGTTGATCTCCTCCATCGAGACCCCGATGATCCGGAACTCCGGCATCAGCCCCGCCTGGAAGAGCCGCAGCAGTCCCGGCAGCAGCTTGCGCCGCGCCAGGTCGCCGGTGGCGCCGAAGATGACTATCGCTTGCGGGGGAACGTCCAACTAGTTATCGCTACCCGCCCGGTCCCACACGTAAAGCTCCAGCGCCTCGGCGGCTAACTCCATCAGGCGTGGGGGGCCGAGGAGGCCTAGGACCAGCTCCAGCGCGTCCTCCTCGGTGACGCCGGAGTCGACCGCCTCCTCGCCGCGGAAGCCGGCGGCGAGCTTGAGGGCCTCGCGGCGGTTGTCGCCGAGGGAGCCGAAGGCCGCCATCAGGAAGTCGCGGTTGGGGACCGGCTGGCCCGCCTCGAGCGAGCCGTGCCAGGCGGCGAGCATCGAGAGGTCGTGCTCGTCGAGCTCGGAGATCGCCTTCGCGTAGTGGACTTCGAGCTCGGACTCGGGGATCTCGTCCACCCAGGCGCGCACCGCCTCCCCGAGGAGCTGGCGGCGAGCCTCTCGCCCGACTGAGTCGGCGATTGCCCGGATGGCGTCGGCTGGGTCTACGAAGCAGAGGGACATTGCAGATGAATCTAGAGGCGGCCGATGACGCCAAAAGATGCCCGCTAACCCCCCACTTTGCGGGGTCGTGCGGGGTCCCCTGGCGACGACGCCGGACCCGTCCCTAGGCTCGGGTGGGTGCCGCTGAGACTGATCCACGGACCCCCGAACGCGGGCAAGCGCGGCGAGGTCCTGCGCGGCTTCAGGAGCGCCCTCGACCGCGACCCCGTCCTCGTCCTGCCGACCGCCGACGACGTCTTCGACTTCGAGCGCGAGCTCTGCGCCGGAGGCGCCCTGCTGGGCGGCGCGGCGATGACCTTCGCCGCCCTCTTCCGCACCGTCGCGGCCGCCGCCGGAGCGCCCCCCGCCGCCGAGCTCTCCCCCGCCCAGCGGCTGCGCGCGATCGCGGTGGCGATCGAGTCGCGCCGCGCCCGCCTGGGGCCGCTGCGGATCTCCGCCGGCCGCCCCCGCTTCGCCGCGGCGCTGGAGCGGCTGCTCGACGAGCTGCAGGCGGCCGGGGTCGAGCCCGAGGAGGTCGAGGCCAGCGCCGCGACCCTGGAGGGCTCCGCCTACCTCAGCGACCTCGCCGCGCTCTACGCCGGCTACGAGGAGGTGCGGCGGCGCACCGGCCGCGACGACGCCCACGGCATCGCCCGCGAGGCGGTCGCGCAGCTGCGCCGCGACGGCTCCTTCTGGGGCGGGCGGCCGGTCTTCCTCTATGGCTTCGACGACCTCACCGAGGACCAGCTGGAGATGGTCGCCGCCCTCGCCGAGCGCGCCGAGGTGAACGTCGCCCTCCCCTACGAAGAGGACAGCCCCGCGCTGGAGGTCCGCGGCCGGCTCCTCGGCCGCCTGCGCGAGCGGATCGGCTGCGAGGCGGAGGCCGTCATACCGGTGGACCCTGGCAACACGATCAGCCCGCTGCTCTTCCATCTGACCAGCGCCTTCGGGATGCCCCGCCCGCGGCGGGCCGAGGCGGACGGCAGCCTCACGCTGCTGCGCTCGGCGGGCACTCGCGCCGAGGCGGAGGCGATCGCCACCCACGTCTCACGACTGATCGGCGAAGGGTCCAGCCACGACGAGGTCGCGGTCGCCCTGCGCGACCCCTCGCGCCGCGGGCCGGAGATCGCCGCCGCGCTGGAGGCGAATGAGATCGCCGTCGCCCTCGAGGCCGAGGTGCCGGTCGCCGGCACGGGCGTCGGCGGCGCCCTCCTCGCCCTGCTCGAGTCGGAGTTCGGCAGCCGCCGGGCAGGCGACTTCCTCCGCTACCTGCGCGGCCCGTCGGGCTTCTCGCCCCGGCGGATCGACTGGTTCGAGCGGCGCATCCGCCGCCGCCGGGTGCGCGACGCCGGGACCGCGCTGCTGCTCTGGCAGGGGGAGGACGGCGAGCCGCCCCGCGACCTCCAGCGCTTGCGGGCTGCCGCCGCGCGCTCGCCGGCGGAGCTGGCGGCGGCCGTCGGGGCGCTGGCGGCGACGATGGCCTCGCGGCCGCTGCGCGACAGCGGCGACGGGCCGATGCCGCCGCGCGGTGACGGCCTGGAGATGCGCGCCGCTGCGGCGATCTCGGCGGCGCTCGCCGACTTGGCCGAGCTCGGGGAGCTCGCCCCACGACCAGCCGAGCTGGCGGCGGTGATCGCGGAGCTCGAGTTCCGAGCCTGGTCGGGGCCGGTCGAGGGACGGGTGCGGATCGCCAGTCCCTACCGGCTGCGGGCCGCCCGCTTCGACCACGTCGTCGTCGGCTCCCTGCAGGACGGCGAGTTCCCCCGCCGCGACCGCGGCGCCGACCCTTTCCTCTCCGACGGCCAGCGCCAGACGCTGGGGCTGGACCCGCGGCGCGACAGCGAAGCCGAGGAGCGCTACCTCTTCCACGCCTGCCTCGCCCTCCCCCGCCGCGGCCTCGCCCTCAGCTACCGCGACAGCGACGAGGACGGCGCCGCAACCGCCCGCTCGCCGCTGCTCGACGACGTGCGCGCACTGCTGGCGCCGGCGCCCGAGGGGAGCGGTCCCGACCCGGTCGAGGAGGAGATAACCCTCACCCGCGCCGTGGCCCGGGTGGTGGCGCCGCTGGCCGAGGCAGCGTCTGAGAACGAACTGGCGCGGGCGCTGGCAGCGCACGGTCCCGCCGCCGACGCCCCGGCGCTGCTCGGCGATGTGGGGGTCGGCGGCGAGCTGGCGGCGCGGCTGCTCGACCGCCTGGCGCGGGCGCGGCACGCGGAGGCGGCCTCCCGCGCCCCGGGGCCGCTGACCAACCCCGCCGCGCTGGAGTCGCTTGCCGCCGTCCCCGCCTACGGCGGCACCACCCTGGAGGAGTTCGACCTCTGCTCCTACCGCTGGTTCGCCGGCCACGAGCTCGACCCGCAGTTGCTCGACCCCGTCCCCGACCCGCTGGTCCAGGGCGGGCTGATGCACGAGGCGCTCGACCGGCTCTACCGCGAGCGGCCGGGAGGCGACGCGCTGCCGCGGCCGGGGAGCCTCGCCGCCTGGCACGAGCGCGGCCGCGAGCTGGTGGCCGAGGTCGTTGCCGAGCGCGAGCTCGGCGACCATCCCGCCGAGCGGGCGATGGCGCGGCGGGTCGTGCGATTGCTTGAGCGCTTCCTCGCCGAAGAGGCCGAGCGCGAGACTGGCGGCTTCGAGCCCTGGCTGCTGGAGGCGCGCTTCGGCGAGCATCCCGACGCCGAGCGCCCGGCGCTGGACCTCGGCGGCTGGGGCCTGCACGGCGCCGTCGACCGGGTCGACCGCTCCGGCGACGGGCGCGCCGTGGTGATCGACTACAAGCTCGCCGGCCAGGTAACCCCGCGCGAGAAGTTCGAGGAGCGGGCGAAGCTGCAGCTGCCGCTCTACCTGCTGGCGGTCGCCGAGCACTGGGGGGCGGAGCCGGTCGGCGCGCTGTACCACCCGCTGCGCGCCACCTCAGTGCGGCGCCCGCGTGGCGTCGTCTCCAGTGAGGCGGCAGAGGAACTCGGCGGCTACGGCCTCTACTCCGGCGACGTGGTCGATCCCGAGGGTCTGGAGGAGCTGCTGGACGAGACGCGCCAGCGCGGGGCCGCGATCGTCGCCCGCATGCGCGGCGGCGAGATCCGCCGCGACCCGGGGCCGCGACCCGGCCTGCGCGGTCACGACGTCTGCCCCGCCTACTGCACCTTCGCCTCGATCTGCCGCCGCGACCGGGCGCCCCGCTACGAGCAGGAAGAGGAGGCCGAGGAGCGATGAGCGCCGAGCCGGCCAGCGTCGCCGCCCCCCGCCAGCCGACCCCCGAGCAGGCGGCGGCGATTGGCGTCCGCGGCAAGGACGTGCTGCTCGAGGCCGGGGCGGGCACCGGCAAGACCGGGGTGATGGTCGAGCGCTACTGCCGCCTTGTCTGCGACAGCGGCCTCTCCCCCGACGCCGTCCTCGCCTTCACCTTCACCGACAAGGCCGCGGCCGAGCTGCGCCAGCGGATCCGCATCGAGCTGGCGCGGCGGGCCGAGCGCGGCTCGGAGCGAGCGGCGGCGGCGCTGGCCGGGATCGGCAGCGCCTGGGTGACGACGATCCACGGCTTCTGCAACCGCGTCATCGCCGCCCATCCCGTCGCCGCCGGGGTCGACCCCGGCTTCCGCGTCCTCGACGCGCCAGAGACCGCGCGCGCCGCCCGCGAGGCCTTCGACGACGCCCTGGTCGAGTTTCTAGGAGCGGGCGAGACCGCCCAAGACAATGCCGCCCGCGAGGAGACCGTCGCCGCCTTCGACGTCGAGGGTCTGCGGGGGATGATCGCCGGAGTCCACGCCGAGCTCCGCAGCCGAGGCGTCGCCGTGCCGCGGCTGCCTGACCCGCCCTCGTCCGACCCCGAGGCGGCGATCGCCGGCGCGATCGAAGCAGCCGGCGAGTGCCTGGCGGAGCTGAAGGAGGGCGACGCGAAACGGGAGCCGCTGGAGCGGGCGCTGGGGGTACTCGGAGCGCCTGGTCCAGCGCCGAGCCTCGACGAACTGAGGACGCTCGCCACGAACAGCCGGGCGAAATCGATTGCTCCGTATAAGGAGGCGATCGACGCCGCGATCTCGCGCGTTGCCGAGGCGGGCGAGGGCGCCATCGCCTACAGGCATTTGGCCGAGCTGCTCGAGCTCTTCTCGGCCCGCTTCGAGGCGGCGAAGAGCGACCGAGCCGGGATCGACTTCGAGGACCTGCAGATCCTCGCCGCGCGCCTGCTGGAGCGGGCCGAGATCGGCGAGCACTACCGGGCCCGCTTCCGCCAGATCCTCGTCGACGAGTTCCAGGACACCAACCGGCTGCAGCTGCGGCTGATCGAGGCGCTGCGCGGGCCGCGGACCGAGCTGGTCGCGGTAGGCGACGAGCTGCAGTCGATCTACGGCTTCCGCCATGCCGACCTCGAGGTCTTCCGCCGCCAGCGCGAGGAGGCCGAGCGCCGCGCCGACGCCGAGCTGATGCGCCTCAGCGGCAACTTCCGCTCGCGACCCGAGATCGTCGGCGCGGTCAACCTCTGCGGCGAGGCGCTGCTCGGCTCGGCCTACCGGCCGCTGCGGGTGGGGGCGGTCGCGGAGGAGCCAGCAGCCGGCGAGAACCCGGCGGTCGAGCTGCTGCTGACCGCCCGCGACGGCTGGGACGAGGACGGGATCGAGCTGGAGCCGGCGATCGACGGCTCCACCCCGCTCAACTGCCTGGCCGAGGCGCGGTTCGTCGCCGAGCGCCTGCGCGAGCTCGCCGATTCGGGCGTACCCCGGGGCGAGATGGTCGTCCTGCTGCGCGCCTACACCCACCTCGACGCCTACGAGGACTCGCTCGAACGCGCCGGCCTGCGCCCCTACGTCGTCGGCGGCCGCGGCTACTGGTCGCAGCAGCAGGTCGCCGACGTCAGCGCGCTGCTGGCCGTGATCGCCAACCCGCTCGACGACCACGCCCTCTTCGGCGCCCTCGCCTCGCCCGCCTGCGGCGCCGCGCCGGACACGCTCTGGCTGCTGCGTGCGGCGGCGGGCAAGCGGCGCCACGTCTGGCCGGCGGTCGAACGGGCTGCGAGTTCCGTGGTTCCTTTGTCCGGATCTACAGGACAAAGGAACCACGAGCCGGAGAAAGAGGGGCTGGCAGAGCCAGAGCGGCTGCTGGACATTCCGAACGACGAGCGCGGGCCGCTGGCGAGCTTCGTCGCCCGGATCGGCTCGCTGCGCGAGCGCGCCTCGCGGCTCTCGCTGACGGCCCTGATCGAGGCGGCGGTGACCGAGACCGGCTACGACCTCGCGGTGCTCTCGCGGCCGGCCGGCGAGGCGCGCTTCGCCAACGTCCGCAAGATGGCCCGCCTGGCAAGCGAGTTCGAAGCCCGCGAGGGGCGGGACCTGCGCGGCTTCCTCGACTTCCTCGCAGCGCGCGCCGAAGGCGAAGCCGAGGCCCAGGCCGCGACCGCCGCCGAGGGCCACGACGGGGTGCGGATCATGACCGTCCATAACGCCAAGGGCCTCGAGTTCGGCGTCGTCGCCGTCCCCGACCTGGCCCGCAGCCTGCTCGCCGGCGGCCGGGCGCCACTGTTGGCCCTCGGCCGCGAGGAGCCGCCGCGCCTGGGCCTGCAGCTGCGCCGGCTCGGCGCTCCCTCGGTCAACCTCTACGAGTACGGCGCGCTCTGCGAGGAGGCCCGCGAGCGGGACGCCGAGGAGGGCCTGCGGCTGTTCCACGTCGCCGCCACCCGCGCCCGCCGGCACCTGATCCTCAGCGGCGTCGTCAAACCCGAGCCGGGCAGGGAAGCGCGGCCGAGCACACCGGTGATCGAGCGCCTGGTCGACGCCCTGGGCGTCCCGCGCGACGCCGACGCCGGCGTCCCGGTGGCGCCGCCGGCGCCACGCCCGGGGCTCGAGGCGCAGTTCGAGCCCTCGGAGATCGCCGTGCGAGCGAACCTGCCCTCGCCACAGCGCGCCGCTGAGCTGCGGGAGCTGCGCCGCGAGCCCGCCGCCAAGCGCAAGCTCGGCTCGGGCCCGCCGCCCCTGGTCGAGCGCCGACCGCCGATCGTGCCCAGCCGCCCGCTCTCCTACACCGCCATTTCCGCTTACAAGGAGTGCCCATACCGCTTCTACATGGAGCGGGTGCTGGGGCTGGCGCCGAGCGAGTCGCGACCAAAAACCGGGGGCGAGCCGTCCCAGCGCGAGGAACTGGCGGCTCGGGGAGCCGTCATCCACGCCCTGCTCGAGTGGAGCCAGGCAAACGAGTGGAGCCTGCCGAGCGAAGATCTCGCCCGGCGCCACGCCGAAGCAGCGGGCCTGACGCCGAAACCGCAAACGAAGCCGATAAACGACGCCGCTCGCGGTTTCGCCGAGGAGTTGCTCGATCCGGTGCGGCGCTGGATCGACTCGCCTTTGCGGGAGCGGATTGGTTCGGAAGCGAGCCGGGTTCGGGCCGAGGTGCCGTTGCTGCTTGGGATCGGCGACACGGTCCTGCGTGGGTCGATCGACCTGCTGGTCGAGCGCGAGGGCAAGGCTCCGTTGGTTGTCGATTACAAGACCGATCGCCTCGCTGGCGCCGCGCCGGCCGAGCGGGCTTCCCACTATGGGGTGCAGCGCTCTATCTATGCGCTGGCGGTCGCCGAGGCGCTGGATGCGCCTGAGGTGGAGGTCGCCTATGTGTTCCTCGAGCGGGCTGAGGAGCCGGCGGTGACGACGATGGGGCCGGATGAGATGGTCACCGCGCGGCGGGAGCTGGAGGAGACGATCGAGCGGATCGGCCGCGGCGAGTTCCCCGTTGCCCCGCCCGAGGAGCGCAGCTGGGACCTCTGCCGGGGCTGCCCGGCGCTGAAGGGCTTGTGCTCCGGCCCCGAGCCGGAGTCAGCCGACGTCTGAGGCGGTGTCGAGCTTCGCTGCCAGGTCGTCGAGCCGCAGCTCTTTGAGCCCCTCCCCGACCGCGTCCAGCTCCGCGGCGCAGTAACCGACCAGCTCCTTGCCCTCGGTGCAGAGCTCGAGCGTCTCGCGCAGGCCTGCCTGGCCGGAGTCCAGCCGGTCGATGATCTCCTCCAGCCGCTCGACCGCGGCCTCGTAGGAGTCAGGCCGCGTCGTCGGGCTCAGGTCTCGCTCGGACTCGTCCATCGCTGAAGCGAAGGCTAATGCGCTCCGCGGCGCCGGTCTCCGCCGCGCTCGTCAGCGGCTCGCCGCCCTCGCCCTCGACCAGCGCGTAGCCGCGCTCGAGCGTGCGCTCGGGCTCATGCGCGCGCAGGGCCACAGCGGCGCGGTGCAGGGCGTCCCGGCGTTTCTCCATGTCGGCGCCGATCGCCCGCCGCCGCGCCCGCTCCAACACCACGGTCCCGACCCGCCGCTGCGAGAGCGCCCGCTGGGCGAGGCCGCGTTCGGCGGCGGCGCGGACTTCGCGGATCTTGCGGTTGAGCTCGGCGCGCTGGCGCTGCAGCGCCCGGGCCGGGCCGCGCGCCAGGGCGCTGAGATGACGGGAGCGGGTGTCGATCGCCCCCTCCCCCGCCCGCCGCAGCGCGCCCGCGCAGCGCTCCAGGCTCTCGCGCGCCGCCAGGCAGTCCAGCGGCACCGCCGCCTCCGCTGCGTGGGTCGGGGTCGAACAGGCGACCGCAGCGACATCGTCGATCAGCGTGCTGTCGCGCTCGTGGCCGACGGCGCTGACCACCGGCACCCGCAGCATCGCCACGGTCCGGCAGAGCGTCTCGTCGCAGAAGGCCCAAAGGTCGGCGAGGCTGCCGCCGCCGCGGGTGACGACGATCGCCTCCACCTCCGGCCGCGCCGCCAGGTCCTGCAGCGCGATCCCGATCGCCGGCGCCGCGTGGCGGTCCTGCACCGGGGCGAAGGCCCAGATCACCGAGCCGCCCCAGCCGCGCCGCCGCAGGCCGGCGAGCAGGTCGCGCCGCGCCGCGCCGGACTCGGCGGTGACGACGCCGATCGTCTTTGGCAGCGCCGGCCGCCGCAGCTGCTTCTGCAGCTCGAACAGGCCCTCGGCCCGCAGCTGCTTGCGCAGCGCCTCGAGGCGGGCGATCAGGTCTCCCTCGCCCGCCAGGCGGACGTGGGTGGCGCGGAAGCTGAAGTTGGGCGAGGCCTGGCCGCCGCCGGGGTAGTAGTCGAGCCCCCCGGCGATCACCACTTCGGCCCCGTCGCGCAGGGCGCCCTCGCTCAGCCCCGCCTTCTCGAGGTCGTTGAGCCAGATCGCGCAGGGGATCGCCCCCTCTCCGTCGCGCAGCTCGAAGTAGGCCTGCACCTTGCTGCGGCCGACCCCGGTCACCTCGCCGATCAGCTGCACCCGCGCCCGCTCACGCATCCATCCCTGCAGCTTGCGCGCGTAGGTGCCGACCGCGAACGGCCCGGGAAGGTTCGGCACCGCCTGCCCCCGCGGGGCTAGCTGGGCGTCTTCCACCGTCGCGCCCACGACTTCAGCTCGCTCAGCACCGGATCGAGCTCCCGCCCGGTCACGGTCAGCGAGTAGGTGACCCGCACTGGCGTCCCGGCTTCGACCCGGCGCTCGACCAGGCCCTCTTCCTCCAGCTCCCGCAACCGCTGCGAGAGCAACCGGTCGGAGAGCCCCGGAATCGCCTTGCCGAGCTCGCCGTAGCGCATCGACCGCTCGGTCAGGGTCCAGACGATGGCCCCGGTCCAGCGCTTTCCGATCAGCTCGATCGCATGGTGGAAGTGCGGGCAAAGCGCTCCCCGCTGCTGCTCTTTTCCCTGCGTAGAGCTAACCGGCTCCATTCTCCGAGCTTACCGAACGTAAGTGACCGCCTTTTCGGCTCCCGGGGCTAACCCGTGCACGGCCCGGTGCTGACTTCCTCCGAAGTCTGCCCGAGCGCCTGGCGCACCTGCTCGGCCGGGATCGCGAAGCCGCCCCGCGGCCCACTCGTCGTCGCCGCGAAGACGGTTCCCACGACCCGCCCCCGCGAGTCGACCAGCGGCCCGCCCGAGTTGCCGCTGCGCACCGAGCCGCTCATCGCCACGATCGTCCGCTCCACCGGCCCGTTGCCGTAGGAGTCCTCGCTGATCGTCGCCCGCGTCTCGCCGATCCGCGCCGGCGCCAGCGAGTAGGGACCGTTTTCGGGATAGCCGAGCACCGCCCCGTCCTCCCCCTCCCGGCGCTCGGAGCTGAACGGCAGCGGCGGTAGCGCCGCCCCCACCCGCAGCAGGGCCAGATCCTGGCGCGGCTGGTAGTAGATCGGCGTCGCTTCCAGCTCGACCCCGTCCTGGGTGGTGACGGTGGTGTCGTCGGAGCCGGCGACGACGTGGGCGTTGGTGACGACGACCTCCGGTTCGACCGCCCAACCCGAGCCCTCGATTCCCAGCCCGCAGGCGGTGCTGAGGACGCGGACGACCGAGTCGCCGGCGTGCAGCACCTCGGGATCGGAAGCGATCTTCGCGTCGGGCGGCGCGACCGGGGCTGCCGGGCCGAGCACGGTCGGCGCCGGGTCGACGCGGTCGAGCGCGTTCAGCAGCGGCCCGCTCGGCGGCAGCAGGTCGTTGAGGCTGCGCAGGATCAGCGACTGCTGGATGTCGGCGCGCAGCTGGGTGGTCGAGGGCGCGTGGAGGAGGACGGCGCCGAAGACCCAGGCGAGGCCGAGGGCGACCGAGGCGATCAGGGCGGCGCCCCCGGCACCGTCGGCGGCGTGCAGGAAGGGTCGGCGGACGACCTTTTCCCGCAGGCCGAGGGCGAAGCTCTCCACCGTCACCGCCATCAGCGCGCCGAACAGCAGCGCCCCGAGCGCGGCGCAGAGCGGCGCGTAGGGCGAGTGCGCGCCCTTGGTCAGCAGCAGCGGCCCGACCCGGCTGCCGAGGAAGGCGCCGGCGCCGAAGCCGACGAGGGTGAGCGCGCCGACGATCAGGCCCTGTCGGTAGCCCCAGAGGGCCAGGGCAAAGGTGAAGGCCAGGATCGACCAGTCCAAGACAGTCACGCGTGAATAGAAGCATGCCGGGAATGGCTCGTTTACCTTTCGTCGGTGAGCTCGTCCCAGACCGAGGCGGAGCGCCGCCGCCGCCTTCTCACCCGGAGCCTGCCGCTGGCGCTCGTCGCCCTCGTCGCTTTCGTGATCGGCATCGCCACTGGCGCCCCCGGCTCGCCCGAGAAGGACGCCGCCAACCGCTTCGCCGAAGCCTGGGAAGCAGAGAGCTTCAAAGCGATGTACGCGGAGCTGAACGAAGCCTCGCGGGCACGGGTCGACCGGGAGGAATTCGAAGCCGCCTACCGCGAAGCCGAGCAGGTGGCGACGGCGCGGGCGTTCGAGGCCGGCTCGGCCGGCGACGCCGAGGAGGGGGACGCCGGCAAGGTCGTCCCGGTCGAGATGACCGTCACGACCGTCGCCTTCGGCAGCCTCGAAGCCGAGCTCGGGGTGCCCTACGCCGACGGCGGGATCGAATGGGACCCCAGCCTCGCCTTCCCCGGCCTGCGGCAGGGCGAGGAACTCGCCGCCGACGTCGAACTGGCCGAACGGGCGCCGATCCTCGCCCGCGACGGCACTCCGCTGGCCGAAGGACCGGCCGCCGAACGCGAACACCCGATCGGCGGCGCCGCGGTCGACGTCACCGGCGAAGTCGGCGAATCCCCTGAAGAAGAACTGGCGCGGCTGGCCCGCCACGGCTTCCCGCCGGAAACGCCGGTCGGCATCAGCGGCCTCGAGCGCGCCTTCAACGACCGGCTCGCCGGCAAGCCCGGCGGCTCGCTTCTGGCGGTCGCCGGCGACGGCACTGCGGTCCGCACCTTGGCCAAGTCGAAGCCGCAACCAGGGGCCCCGGTGAAGACGACGATCGACGCCGACCTCCAGGAAGTCGCGGTCTCGGCGCTGGCCGGCCGCTCCGGCGGCGTCGCCGCCCTCGACGCCCGCACCGGCGACGTCCGCGCCCTGGCGGGTCAGGCCTTCTCGGCCCCACAGCCCCCCGGCTCGACCTTCAAGGTCGTGACCACGACCGCCGCCCTGGAAGCGGGCGAGGTCAGCCTCGACGACGAATTCGAAATCAGCGACGGGGTCAATGTCGGCGGCCGCTTCCTCAACAACGCTAACGGCGAGTTCTGCGGCGGCACCTTCCGCGAAGCCTTCGCCGAGTCCTGCAACGCGGTCTTCGCGCCGTTGGGCCCGGCGGTCGGCAACGACAAGCTGGTCGAAACCGCCGAAGGCTTCGGGTTCAACTCGCCGCCGGCCCTCTACGCGCCGCGCATCGTCAGCGAAGTCGGCCCCGAGGAATCGACGATCCCGACCGAGATCGGCGAAGAAATCGACCTCGGCGTCTCGGCGATCGGCCAGGGCGAAGTATTGGCGACGCCGCTGGAGATGGCGAGCGTCTCGCAAACCGTCGGCAACGGCGGCGTCCGCCTGCCAAATTCCATCGTCCTCAACGAGAAGCTGCGGCCCGATGCCGAGCCGGTGCGGGTGATGTCGAAGAAGACCGCCGGCGAGCTGACCGAATTGATGATCGGCGTCGTCACCGAAGGCACCGGCACCGCCGGGGCGATCTCCGAGGCGCAGGTCGCCGGCAAGACCGGCACCGCCGAGCTCGGCCCGAAGCCGGGCGAAGAGAACTCCGACAACCCGGTCCAGATCAAGGACGCCTGGTTCACCGCCTTCGCGCCGGCCGAAAAGCCCCGGCTGGCGGTCGGGGTGCTGCTGATCGAAGCCGAAGCGGCGGGCGGCGAAGTCGCGGCGCCGATCGCCTCCGAAGTGCTCTCGGCCGGGCTCTGAGCGGGGCGCGGACCTAGAGGTCCAGCGTCACTTCGGCGCCCTCTTCGTCATCCGTGGCGGGGATGTGGAGGGTCAGCGGCCGGTTCTCGGAGGCCGATTCGGGCAGCAGGAAGATCGCCAGCGAACCCTCGATCGGACCCAGCTGGGCGGCGGTGTCGAGGCGCGGGATCTGTTCTTCGGATTCGACTTCGCCATCGAACGGGAGAGCGAAGATGCTTTCGCTCGGCAGCACCTCGAACTCGTTCTCGTCGACGTCGGTGATCGTCAGCGTCGAGGGCAGGACCTGCGGCTCGTCGCTTTCGTTCTGGACTTCGAAGAAGACGCCGAAGTAGCTTTCGCCCTCCGGAGCTTCTTTCTGGCCGACCAGGTAGGCCTCGTCCTCGTTGTCGTTGGGATTGAGGTAGCGCGAGAAGGTGACTATGTACTTCAACTCCCCGAGCTCGACAGACTCACCCTCGGTCACGTGCGTGGAGTCGCTCTCGTAGCCGCAGGCGGAGACGCCGACGGTGAGCAGCAGCAGCGCCAGGAGCGCGAGCAGCGACAGCAGTGGGCGGCGGTGCGGGGGCATCGGCGGCGAGGAGTCTATATATCGGCGCAGCGCCGTTACGGAATGCCCGTCGCGTACCGGTTGCCGCCGGCGACGGCGATGCGCTCGGAGGCGGATTGGTCGGCCTCGAGGTTGTCGCGCAGGCGACGCAGGGCCTCGCGCCAGCCGCGGGCCTGGAAGAGCGAGCCGGCGCTCAGCAGCTCCAGTCCACGGTCGACGGGGCGGGGCTCGGTCCAGTGCGAAACCCGCACCGCGGTCAGCCCGCCGGCGGGTTCGGTCAGCTCCCAGACGGTGTGGCTGGGGATCCGGTTGGCGCGGCCGCCGCGACCCTCCTCGACTACCCGGAACGGCTCCTCGGTGGCGACGATCGTGGTGTCCATCCAGGGGCTGCGCAGCGGCGCGTCGACCCGGAACCGCGCCCCGGCGCCGACCCCCTGGCCGTCGATCCGGGTGAGGTGGAAGTCGGTGAGGAAGTGGTCGGTGAACGAGGGCCGGACGGAGAGATCGGCGAGGGCCGCGAAAACCTGCTCGCGGGGGGCGTCGATCTCGATCTCGGTGCTGAGTGGGCCCATTGGGGCGCCGAGTCTAGTTGCGTCATCCCCGAGGCACCGGATTGAAAAGTTTGAGTGATTTCCACCAAGGGCCGGACTAGTATCGAAGCGAGCAGTTCGGGAAGCAGTTCTTTGGGAAGGGAGTGAGTCAGATCTTCAACAGTGCCGGCACCAGTCCGGCCGGTGACGCGTTCGCCACCGGTTCCATGCCTGGAGAGGGGACGTATTTCTGCCTCGTCTGCGGCACCCAGGTCGCCCTCCACGAGACCGACGAGCTGCCGGCCTGCGACCGCTGCGGCGCTTCCCGTTTCCGCCGCGACTCGATCTTCTCCTCGCTGCAGGTCCACGGCCCTCCCACCGTGGAATTCGCCGTCAAGATCGACCGCGAGCCACCTGCTTGGCTGGACGAGGCGCGCGAGAGCCTGACCGAGCCCGGTTACCACCTGGCAATGCGCGAGGGGAGTGAGATCGCCACCTTCGCCTTGAACAAGGGCTGGATCCGGATCGGCCGCTGCTCCACCGCCGACGTCTGCCTGGACGACCCCAGCGTCTCCCGCCGCCACGCGATCGTCAACAGCAACGAGGGGCGTCAACCGCGCATCCTCGACGACCGCAGCCTCAACGGAGTCCTAGTCAACGGCCGCAAGGTCGAGGTGGCCGAACTAGAGCCCGGCGACGAGGTGGCGATCGGCCACTTCCGCCTCTACCTCCTCCACGCCTAACCGCCGAGACCGCAAAAACCATTCCTGAGGGAGGGTTTTTGCGGTCTCGTGGTTCTTAGACCCCGGATTCCGGCCACCCCCGTCCCTACGATGCGGATCGGTGAGCGCTAGTCCCCCGGACGATCCGAACCGCCCCTCGGGCGAGGAGTCGATCTCGGCCTCGGCCGAGCGAGCCCGCGCCGAGCTGCACACCGAGATCGAGCGCGTCCGCCGTGGCGTCGAGCAGATGCTCGACGAGCAGAACACGCCGCTCAACAGCGACATCCGCCGCGAGTTCGACACGATGCAGGAGGATCTCCGCCGCTACGTCAAGACCCGAGTCCGCAAGTCGCAGAAGCAGACCAACCGCCGCGTCGACAAGCTCGAGGACCGCACCGCCACCCTCGAGCAGCGCCTGGACAGCATGGACGCCGAGCGCCGGATGACCGAATGGCGCATCCACTCCGACACCGAGCGCATGCTCGACGGGCTATTGCAGGAGGTCCGAGGGATCGCGGATCGGCTAGAGGGGAAAGCTCCTTAGCTGGAGCTGCGGTGACCGCGACCCAGTCTGGGCCGTCCAAACAGAGACGCTACGACGCCGTCCCGAGCGCATCCGCAGCACGCGCCCCGAGCTGATCAGCCTCCTCGGGTGACACCTGTTGAACTCCAACCTCCTCAAAGGCTGCCTTGGCCTCCCCGTATGCGGGAGAGGCTTGGTCTGGCCTGGGCGGAATAACAACTGAGTAGATATCGAGGTCTTTAGGTATATCTACCTCCTCGCTCCCGTTGACGAATACTGACCCGCCGCTCTTCCTTAGCTCATGAACTACCCAACTCCAAGACTTCACTTGCTCTGCTAAATCCGTCTGATTTGGAAGCTGGAACGACCAGCACTGCGCAAGTTGGACGGCATGGCCATTGTGGACAGCGAAATCAAAAGTGCCATCAAAGACCCCGCTTTTTACTGATGCTCGCTCTTTTACCGCCCCGGTTACCTGATGATCCTTGTAGGCATTGCGAGCCGCGCCGAGAGCACGATGTTTCTTCTCAAATGAGAAGGTCAGAGGAGACTCATCGAGCACTAGCTGCTGAAAGATCATCTCAAGAGCTTGATCGGCTGAATCTGCCACAACCGGCGCCGGAGAGGTGATCTGAACGATGTTCTGCATTTCAATAGAACAGCGGTTCAAAAGGTCGGACGAGATCTGCTCGGTAGTGGGAGCTAACTCTTCAAGCGCCGCTATGTGATCCTGAAGGCCCGCCACAAAGGCGGTCGCATCGGCAAGCACTCCCCGTTGGTCGATTGCCTTGGCTCGTTTCAAGCTCGACACCTGTCTCAGCTCCCAATCGCCTGCCGCGTCATCGCCAGCGATTGCGCCAATGTTTACGAACTCTCCCTTAGCAGGATCAGGAACAAATCTAATGAGGGAGAAGGAGAAGGCCATAGTTAATACATGCTAGGCGACAAGGGAGCGGAGCCGGCTAGCAACAGCAGCCTTGCGCAAATCAGCAAACTGGGCAACTGCTGCAAGCTCCTCGTCACTAACCGGCCAAGAGTCCGGAAGCCCAGAGATAGCAGCCTCGATCTCTGCTTGCGAGAGATTCTCCAGAGCGTCCCCCAGGCGAGCGATCTCTGCAGGATCGAGTTGATCAGGATCGAGGGTGATTGGACCCTGCTCCGCCCCACAGGCAGCTAGCGACTCAAGAGTCCATTCAGGTCCAGTCAGGAAAAAGCCGTGATCATGGCTGTAGTAGGCGTTTTCCTCGTCGGTCGCCCGAAGCCACTGAAGGTCGCCACAGTAGAGCCAGTCGCATACGGCGTAAAGCCCACAGTGTCGTCGGCGGTTGTCGTCATCCGATCGGAACTTCAACTCTCTAGTCTCCAGAGTCGGTTCGATGGCGCGCGATCCGTGCGCGTAGCCGCGCTCGATCAAGCGCCCCGTCCCTTGGCGAATCTCCCATCCCTCAATTTCATCCAGGGTGATCAATCTGCACTCGCAGACAGGAGCCCCGATTAAACAGCCGAGGCGGCCCACTATCTGCTCAGTCACAGGCAGTCGGGGCGTCTGAAAGTTGTTGAGCGGCTTGCACCAGTACCTGACTTGGTCCTCGCCCAGCACCATGAAGCTGCCCGAGCCACCAGCTGTGCTCTGGCGCAAGGGCATGACCGCTCTGACGGCATCAGGTGATTTGGTACGGGTGATTCCCACGACGGGCGATCCTATTCACCAAACGGACTGCAGACCCTGCTCCTCTTGCAATGGCCTGGCACTCATGGTTCAGCGCGGCTACCTCACGTGACTCGGCCCCAAGCCTTTCTCAACCTAACTCACTCGGTCGAGATGCTCGGGTCCGCCTGGACCTTCAACGGCACGATCATCAGGAAGTTGCTGGTCGCGTCGGCGGCGAGGTCGAGGACTCGGGTGGCCTCGTCGTCCTGGCCGGTGGCGCGGAGCTCCTCCGTGTAGCCGTTGAGGAGGTCGTCTAGGTCGATCAGGCCCTCGGCGTCGAGGTCCTTGAGTTCGACTTTGGCGCCCCGGCCCAGGCGGCGCTCGATCGCGCCGCGGTCGATGCCGAAGGCGTTCTGGCGGACGTAAACGCGCCCACCGGTCATGCCGGCGCAGGCCCAGGGGCCGATGTCGCCGAGGACGACGGCGCGGCCGCTGGTCATGTACTCGAAGGCGAAGCCCTTGATGTTGGCGCGGTTGGCCAGGGAGCCGCGGCTGTCGTCGATCGGAGCCTCGGGCTCACCGGCGATCACCACGTCGGCGCCGGAGAGGCGGATGCAGAAGCGCGAGTCGGCGCTCCCCTGGACGTAGAGCCTGCCGCGCTGGGCGCCGTAGGCGAAGGACTTGCCGACCGAGCCGTTGAGGCGCCTGCCGCGGGCACCCTTGCCCTTGAGGATCGAGATCCGCCCGCCCAGCATCGTCTTGCCGACGCCGTCCTGGGCACCGCCCTCGACGCGGATGTTGACGCCGTAGGAGTTGAAGGCGCCGAGGCCCTGGCCGGCGACCGAGCCGCCGTTGAACTCGAGGCTGGCGAGGACGTCGTCTTCGCTCCCCTCGGGGGCGTCGTCGAAGATCCGTGAGCGGGCGATCGCCCCCGCCAACTCGGTCCCGAGGACGCGGTCGTTGGCGTCGGTCGCACGCGGGAACTGGCTGCGGACGGTAGATCCGGAGCAGACTTCCGGCGCCAGCGCGGCAATCTGGCTCGAGGCCTGCTTCGTCTCCATCCGGATCGGACGCGCCCTCACCAGACCCGCTTCGGCCCGCGCCTCGACCTCCTCGGCCACCGGCAGGTCGAGCGGTTCGAGGTCGAGGTGCTCCTCCAGCGGTTCGATCAGCGGCGTCAGGTCGACGGTGTCCTTTGCCGCCACCTGCTCGAGCAGGTCGTAGCGGCCGACCAGGTCCTGGGCGCGGTCGTAGCCGAGCGAGGCGACCACCTGCTTGACCTCCTCGCCCATCGAGGAGAAGAAGCGGGCGCAGCTCTCGGCCGCGGCGTCGACATGCTGCGGCGTGAACTTCTTGAGCCCATGCTCCTGCGCCTGCTCGACGGTCTCGATCTGCGTCGCGATCCCCACGTGGCAGGTGTCGAGCTGGCACCCGCGGCAGATCGTGCA
>Ga0126313_10000387_pt1 | contig 20668 bp, 20 predicted proteins | sample Plot105A_FD_89954 | JGI IMG/M metagenome (GOLD analysis project Ga0126313, IMG submission 89954) | Serpentine soil microbial communities from UC McLaughlin Reserve, CA, USA - Plot105A | ecosystem: Environmental > Terrestrial > Soil > Grasslands | place: USA: UC McLaughlin Reserve, Lake County...
GCAGTTCTATGCAGACGAATCCACAAACAGGAATCGCTAACCGCAATAGAGACAGTTGAATTCCCAAGATCCAACTTCTAATAGCTCAGGAGGAGTGCTTTTAGGATGTATACTACTATGATGTGCATCCTATCTCTTCATCATTACTATTCCAGCATTTGCAGGTGAAAGCGTACTGAATGTCTTTAGAAGTAATGTTCCTACCATGATAGTTGGTATAGCTAGCCACCATACGACAGTGAGCGGGGCAGTCTCACTTTGGTTATCATACAGAGCAAATAATGATGCAACTAATGCCAGGAATGCAAAGTACGCTCCTATCCGCAAATTCTTAAGCAGCGCAAACAGTCCAATTGACAAAAGAGCGATCAGTGTCCAAAAGAATGCAGTTGTAATTATATAAACATCAGAAGGAGCAAAAGGAGGAGTACTCATGATTGTCATTCCTTCTCTCATAGTTATTGTGTAAAATGCCAGTCCCAGCACTGCCAGGCCTGCCATAATCCCTATGTAGCGAGGCTATGGAGAGTTTGACAAACGAGTGCAATCCTTTGTTATTGTTATTGCCCTTGCCATCATTGTTCATCTCCATGATATAGCATATGCAACCCAGTTGCTTTTGAGCCCTTGGCTATCTTCTCAGCATACTTGTCCTATCTTGTTAAACCAGTTCTCTACGAACTCATTATCTCACTGCGTCAGGAGTATGGAATATCTGGTTGAAATCGCCTACAGTCAGCCCTGGCTCCGGCCCGCCGCCTACGACGTAAATTTCGCTGCCGACGGCTACTGCTGCAAGCCCGTGGCGCCCATTTGGCATGTCAGGCGCCGGCTCCCATGCATCGCCGTCAGGGCTGTACCTTTCATTATTCCTGAACGTGCCGGCCGGGCTTTCGCCTCCAAAGACATAGATGTCGCCGTTGCTGGAGGTTGCCGCTGCAGCGAGCCCTCCTCTCTTTGAGAGCATCGGCTGGAGCTCTGCCCAGCTGTCCTGCGCAGGGTCATATGCCTCGTTTGCGTCCAGGTTGGACGTCAGGCCATCGATCCTTCCCCCGATGACGTACAGCTTGCAGTCATAGACTGCCGAGGCAAGATGCTGCCTCGGCGTTGGCATGGGCGCCTTTTGCGACCAGCTATCGGTTTCCGGATCATAAGCCTCGTTTGTTGTGACTGGGCCGCTTGGAGTGCTAAAGCTGGCGTTGACGCCTCCGACTGCATAGAGCGTCCCATTCACAAAGCCGGCGATGAGAGCTCCCCGCGCGGTGGGCATCGGAGCAAGCTCCTGCCACTCATTTGACGCTGGGTCATAAACCAAGAGTTTGTCGCTTGGCATGTTGTCCTGCAGGTAGCCGCCGACCACGTACAGCTTGCCTTCATGCGACGCGGCGGCCGTGTGATGCAGTGGCTGCGGCAGCGGCGCTACGGTGCTCCAATTGTCAGCGACAGGATCATAGACTTCAACTGTCGAAACGGCGCGGCCTATTTCGTCAAAGCCGCCGACAATGTAGATCTTGCTGTCGACTGCAGCGCCGGCGACTTCCGTCCTTGGGGTAGGCATCGGGCTGCCTTCAGTCCAGTAGGGTGATTGCTGCTGCAGTTGTGGAGCAGCAGCAGCAATAGAAGCAGAGAATGAAAACACAGGAATAATTATCGCAATAGCAGCTACTATGATGCCTGCTCCTATGATGGCGTAGGTGCGGGCAGCCACATGAAACGTAGGAACTGCTATGCTAAATCAATTACCCAAGCTAGAAATTATCTTGGCAGCCCTTTCCGCCCCGCCCGCATCCACCGCATTGCTCCTGCGGCCCAGCTTTTCTTCAATGAGCGACTCGAGCCAGAAAATGTCGTCGTACTTGTATCCCATACGCGCGGCGCCGGCTTCCTGCTCAAAGTGGTTCTTTATCGGTATGAAAATTCCGGGCGTGCCGTACGCTATCGACTCGTCTATCGTGGACCTTCCAGCCAGCGAGATGACGAGGTCGGCCGCGTATATCAGCTCGTGCAGGTTATCGACAAAGCCAAAGTTGCGGTATTGGCCCGGCGAGTCGGGCATCTTTAGCGACGGGCCGGAAACGATGACGAGTTCTGCGTCCAGCTCCCTGCCCTGTAGCCTGCGGTGTGCCTCTATCGTTTTTTCTATGAGGTAGCGGCCGGCGTCGGTCCCGCCTACGCTCACGACAATCATGCTTTTTGCAAAGCCAAAGCGCCTGCGCAGAGTGTCGCGGTCGGCGCTTGCCTGCCGGACTATCGGGCCCACATGCCTGACGTTATCTTTGTCATCGCCGACGTCAGGAATTATCACATAATTGCATGCCTGCATCATCTTTTGCATCGACTTGTTCATCTTTTTCTCTATCATTGAGGCCGGGCCGCTTGTGAAATGCGTCTCGGTGATATCTGTGATAAGAACGCGTCTGTGCTTCATTTCCTCTCCTACCGCGATTGACGCAAAATCCTCGTCGCTCACTATGAGCCCATTGTGCTTGTCCAGAATTTCCTTTGCAATCACCTTGCACCTTTTGTAGTATGAATAGTAATTCATCAGCCACTTGAACGAGTGCTGGAGCTCGCCCGATTCCACGATGAATTTTTCCGGCCGGTAAACGTCGAGCACATTAAAGCCCTTCTTTGTTAAAAGGCTTGAAGCGCCCTCGCCGCTCACAAACAAAATGTCGGTTCTCAACTTCTCGGCAATTGCAATGTCCCGCGTTGCATGCCCAAGCCCTATTGGGCTTGTGAAGAACAGAACCATTTATTATTCTGTTACTGGCATGGCCTTTGCTGATTTATATGCTGCTAGAACAGCCATGGTAAGAGTGCCGGCCAAGAGCGCCAGAGGGATTGCGAGCATCACCGAATACTGGTACATCAGCAGGTTGACCGTCGCAGCCACCAGTATGCACGCGCTTTCCGCGGTGACCAAGATTACAAGGCTCGTCCTTATTATGCCGCCTGCATTTGATTCCCTGTACAGGGTTGTTGGCAGCCTCTTGATGCCTGACGCAAACGACCGGAACGTCAGCTTGATGTTTGACGCAAACCCGCTCTCGGCACCGTGCTCGAGCAGGGAGCCGCAGCTGCAGCTGCACGCCATCGTTGCATGATGATAGTGATCGGCAGCTGCTCTTCCAAGTATGCTGGCAAATGTGACAAATCCTGCAAGGCCGTAGGCCAGCATGTAGGACATTACGATGCCTAGCGCGCTAAAGCCGAAAAAGTAAAAGCCCATGATCCCGCCTATCTCTGCTGAAGCGACGCACAGGGTTTCAATGCCAAGTGCAGCGAGAAAAAGCCGCCTTGTCTCTCGCAGCAGTCGCGATGTCATGAAGCTCCTGTTCCGCAGCTTTACCGCGACAACTCCGCCAATTGCGCTTGCCGCTAATCCCGATCGACGTCGCTACAACATGCGACCATGATTGCGGCGGGTTTATCTCGACAGACTCGACGATCTGCTGCATGGCCTGCAGATTAACGTCGTTGTCTTCTCTGGCAGAGCTGTACTGGGCGATGTATGCCAGATTATTGCCAAACACGGCAGGATCTGAACAGTTTGAAAATCTCCGCCTCCGCTTGTCGCAACAAGCTTTGCAGCCAGCTGGCCTGAGAGGGTCGCGCTGCTCGTTTCTATCCTGATACCCGAGTTGTTTTCCTCAAGCCTCTCGATGGAACGCGCTATGTACATATCAAGAGTATTAGTGGTAGTGGTGCCAAGGCTTGTCTTTTCGACAAAAACTCTTGCCCGGGAGGATGTCTCGTCTCTAGGTCAATTACCAGTGTTTTTCTGCCTTCAATTAAAAGGTCTATTGCGCTTGGCTGGAGCTCCTTTACCGGGATTATTGGAAGGTGCCACGGGCTTGCATGGTAGTCCGTTGGATCTATCTCCATGTACCAGTCTGAAGGGTGCTGGATCGTAACGCCGTAGTAAGGATGGTTGTACGCCGTGACGACGAGATCCTGCGCCGCTGCCTGCTGCTGGACTGCCAGCGGGAGCATCACGATGATGATGGCAGTGCCGGCTCAAATTTCACAAGAAGACTACTTTGCTGTCAGTATTAAAATCGGACCCTATTAAAGTAACAAGAATTCAGTTTTTGCCATGATTGTTGCTAGTTTGCCACAGCAATCTTGTCGGCACAGGCTGCTGCTGCTTTTTCCTCTCGAGACGTGGCAGCAGCGTCGTCGGGGTGGACGTGCACGCAATCGTACATCATGAAGCAGCTTGCGCAGTACCACACCACCGGCCCGCCGCAGTGGTGGCAGGTTCTGGTCACGACAAGTTTGCCGCCGCATGACCGGCAGCTGCTGATCCTGTTGTATTCCGTCTTCAGCTGCTCCATGAGCTGCTGGCGTGTCCCTATTGTGTAGTGGCTGGAGCCTCATGTTGCAGCCTTGCTTTTTTGACTGACTTCCAGCCAAGTATTGCCAGAAAGACAGCTATCGTGACCAGCACTATTGTCCCGCCAGGGGGAATGTCCGCTGCATATGACGCGATTATACCTGTCACAACCGAAAACACCGAGATCGATACTGCGAACATCATCGTCTTCTTGAAGCCTCTGCCAAGCATCATGGCAGAGATGGCAGGTATCACGATAAGCGACGAGATTAGCAATATCCCGACAAGCCGTATTGACGCTATTACCGTGATGCTCGCAATGACAATAAAGAGGTAGCTAAGCTTTGAGACCTGTAGGCCGCTTACCTTTGCCTGCTCTTCGTCAAAGGCGATATACATCAGCTTTTTGTACAGCGCGGCCATCACCGCAAGTATGCCGGCGGCCACAAGCAGGATCATGATTGTATCCTGCACGCTCACAAGCAGAATACTGCCGAACAAAAAGCTGAACAGGTCTACTGAGAATCCGCCTGATAGGCCGACAAGCACCACGCCCAGCGCAAGACCTGCTGAAAGCATGACGGCAACTGCTGCATCCGGCGGTATCTTGGTTGATTGCCTCAGCTTGGCAATTCCAAGCGCGCCAAGGATGGAGACTATGAATGCGGTCCACAGCGGGTACGTGTTGGTGAAAAACCCTACGGCTATCCCGCCAAACGCCATGTGCGACAGCGCGTCGCCAAAGAGCGATTGCCTGCGCAGCACCAGAAACAGCCCCACTACAGAGCAAATGACTGCGACCGCTATGCCGGTGACAAGCGCTCTTTGCACAAAAACGACCTGCAGTATGTCGAGCACCAAGTTGTTATTCTACTACCTATTGTTTTTCGGCTGCGGGTGAAGGTGCATATGGCTCTGCATGCTCGACTCAGAGTATTTCTTCAGCAGATCCTCGTCTTCGAAAAAGTGGTGCGCGTCACCGTGGAAGAACATGCTCCTGTTGATGCATGCCACCTTGTTGGCCAGCTTGTTCACTGCGTCAAGGTCATGGGACGATAGGATTATTGTGATCTTGTTTTCCTGGTTCAGCTTTTTTATCAGCGAGTAGAACCTGTTCTGGCTCTCGAGGTCGATGCCAGTTGCCGGCTCGTCCAGTATCAGCAGGCGGGGATCGTTCACCAGCGCTTTTGCGATAAGAGCACGCTGCTGCTGCCCGCCCGACAGCTCGCCAATCCTTCTGCCCTTTTCCCGGGACAGCCCCACTGTTTCAAGCGCATACGCTATCTTTTCCGAGTAAGGCTGCTTGCCGCCGGTCATCATGCCAAGCGATACTATTTCCTCAACTGTCGCCGGGAAGCCCCGGTCGATCGAATTCTTTTGCGGCACGTAGCCTATTGACCTGAGCACCTTGCGGCTTTTCCTGATGTCCTCACCAAAAATAGTAATCGTACCCTGATAGTCGTCTAGCAGTCCGAGCATGCAGCTGAATAGTGTGGTCTTGCCGGCGCCGTTTGGCCCTATCATGCCAAGCAGGTCGCCCTCGTTCACCAAGAACGAGATGTTGTCTAGGGCTGTGCCATGCTCGTAGCGGTACGACACCCTATCGACGTTTACTGCTGCCTGCTCCTGCAATCCAAACCAGCCTTCAGGTTGTCCAAGTTTTGCTCCATCTTGTCGATGTACCCAAGCCCCGCTGCCTGCTCTTTCTCCTCAAGACCTTCAATGGGGCTCAGCACGAGAACCCTGCCGCCAGGGATCTCTTCTGCTATTGCTTCGGCAAGGCGCGGATCAACCAACTCTTCTGAATATATCGTGTCGATCTTTAATTCCTTTGCCAGATCAACTATTTCCTGCAGGCGCTGCGGCGGGACCTCGCCTTCCGGAAGGCCTCTATACACGCTGTGCTGGTTCAATCCGTACCTATTTGCAAAGTAGCTGAACGCGCTGTGGAATGCGATAAAGTCCTTCTTCTCGCAGCCGGATAGCTCTGATCTTATCGAGGCGTCCAACTTGTCAAGCTCTGCCATGAACCTGTCAGCATTATCGTTGTAATATTGAGCATTGTCAGGATCGATTTTGACGAGCCCATCGCGGATCAGCCCGACTTGGTGTTTTGCATAGATCGGGTCAAGCCAGATGTGCGGGTCGATGTCACTGTGCTCCTCTTCTTCTTCCCCCACCTCTCCTTCGTGCTCTTCCTCATCTGTGGCTTCTAGAAGCTCCAACCCTTCGCTGGTGTTGACTACAAACTTGGTTTCGATGTTCTGAGCCCAGCTCTCAAAGCTGGCACCGTTGTAAACAAATATGTCTGCCGAACTGGCATCGGCTACCTGCCTTATGGTCGGCTCCCAGTCGTGCGGCTCGGCTCCAGCAGGGATCATCGACGTTACCTCGATCCTGTCGCCTCCGACGTTTCTGGCAAAATCGTACAGCGGAAAGAATGACGCAATGATCTTGATGACCTTTTGATTGCCAGCGGCAGCATCTTCTTCGGCCGGCGCTGCATTGTTTTGTGTGCCGGCTATTACTGCGAGCGGCACAATGACTGCTACAGCGGCAGCCACAACTGCGATCCCTATTGCAATTTTGTTATCCAACGATCCTACAAGATGTTATTAAGAATATATACTTTTGTTAATAATAAATAATGAAGAATATATAAATAATTTAATAATAATGAGGTTGACGGGAGCCCCGCAGGTCTGAGGCGAAAATCTGCAGGGCCTCGGCCAACTCTTTAGTTGGCAACACATTTTTCTCGAGTGGAATATGTATGCATCACAGTATTGTTATTAAGAATATATAAGGTCGTTAATAACAAATAAAGTATATTTATAAATGAGTTAATAATATTCTAGGATATTGACCATAGTAAGCGTGTCGCTCAACGACGACATTTTGCAGGAAATAGACAAGATGCAAAAGGCTCTCGGGTTTTCCGGCAGATCTGAAATTGTCAGGGCGGGGATAAGGAACCTTCTGGCAGAAGAAAAGGACAGGCAAAATTTGTCGGGGAACCTTTTCGCAGTGCTCCTTGCAATACACGACGAAAAATCAGACGACCAGGTGACAGAGATGGGGCACGACTATGACAAGCTGATAAGCACGCACATACACAACAAGATAGACGGTGACAGGTGCCTTGAGATCTTTCTCCTGAAAGGAGATGCCGAAGAAATAAGGGACATGACCAAGAAATTCCAGTCAAACAAAAAGATGGATCACGTCAAGCTGATTGCGATGTAATCAAAATAAAAATAAAAATAATACCCTGTTACACCGTTGTTTTGGTGCGTATTTTTCAAATAGTTGGTACAAGATAAGTAAGTAATCATCAATGATGAGTAGTAGGTGCGCGGAATGCTTTTGCATCCGCCAGGAGTGCAGCAAGAACATCTCCTGCATCATTTGCAATAAGGAAAGCTGCTGCGCTGACGGCCATGCTAAACAAACTACAAAGTCGCCACTGCTGCAATTCTTCCGATACGCTAAAGGTTTGTATGCTGCTGCGCTTGGCATTGAAATCCTGTGCATTTCAGCTGCAGAGATTGGCGAGAATGCAGGGCTCTACCTTTTTGGCTTTAATCCGCTTGGCATAGCCACAGCTTATGCAATAGGCTACGCGCTTGCAGACCTTGCGACGTTCATCACGATACTTGGCAGGTTCAATGGCGAAGTGATATGTGGCTGCTGCTCGTTGCTGGAGCAGAACGCCAGAAAAGGATTTGTTCCAAACCTCAAGGGAACGATGTGGGATTTTGTGACCGGTGTTGACAGGCTCTGGCGCCTTCACAGGCAGCCTAATTTGAAAACAATATTGAAATCCAGCGTCGTGATTCTGGTTCGGCTGAAAGCGCGTGCGTACTGACTGCCAAGACCGTCGACCTATTATTGTATCAATACTCGCTTTTGCTGTCTGTGCCGCTTGCGCTCTTGGCCGGCGCGTTCACTGTGATGGCGCCTGAAGCGTATAGAAAAATAAGAGCTAGAAGCTAAAGTCTCCGCCGCCAAAGTCGCCGCCGAAATCTCCGCCGCCGCTGTCTGCAGCTCCTGCATCGCCGCCGCTGCCGTCAGCTGCAGCGCCCGAGTCTGCTGCACCTGCGCCGGCGTCGCCTGCAAGCCCGCTCTCCGCAGGGGTCATAGCCATGCCCATCAGGGACACCATGGACATGAAGAACATCACGTTCATGATGCCGGAGAACAGCATCATCGGCATCCACATCCTGTTGTTGTCCATATAGGACTGTAGTTGCTGGGTGTTGCCGTTCTGGTACCACTGCTGTATCTGCTGCGCCTGCTTCTCAAGCTCTGCCTTCTTGGAGCTGAGCAGCTGCATGCCAGTGTGGCTGATGGCAAATTCCAGCTTTTTGCCTCCGAAAAAGCCCTTCTTTTCTGTCTGAATTACCAGCCTCTGCGCTACCAAGTCATTTGTGATTAGCTCTACTTCGGCCTTGTTCAGCCTTGTAACTTTGGCTATTTTGTCAACGGTCTTGACTCCTCTTGCGATTGCGTCCAGCACCATAAAGTGGTTCGGACTCTCGTTGACTCGCACGTTTGACATGCTTGTACTATGTGTAAAGCAGAATTTAAACTGTATTTTTAGGTGCTCTGTCAAGTTATCGGTTGATGCCACAGCCATCGAGATGATGTTTGCGACCACTCAACAGCCACAGCTTAACAGAGCCAATCGTAAACAGAAGTATTTCTTAAGAATTGATCTACAAATTCAATAATTGATATGTTTTTGATAACGAATCATGGGTATGAATGAAACCGGAGAAAGGAACCGGACACTGTACAAAACAGCAAAGATTGATGGTCTGGATATCTTTTATCGTGAGGCAGGGCCAAAAGATGCGCCAACAATTCTTCTTCTGCATGGCTTTCCGACTTCATCACACATGTTTAGAAATCTCATGATGAAGCTATCAGATAAATTTCATTTAGTCGCTCCAGATTATCCTGGATTCGGAAATAGCTCAGCTCCTCCCACTAATATTTTTGATTATACCTTTGATCATCTGGCCGAGATAATGGAGAAATTCATACAACATATTCAACTGCGGAGATTTTCCATGTACTTGCAAGACTATGGTGCTCCAATAGGGTTCCGAATTGCCACAAAACATCCAGATTGGATAGAAGCCTTGATCATTCAAAATGGAAATGCCTATGAGGAAGGGCTAAGAGATTTTTGGATACCTCTAAAAGCATATTGGAAGAACCGCAACAAAGAAAATGAGGCGGCATTAAAAAAATTTCTAACTATTGATGCAACAAAATGGCAATATACTCATGGCGTAAGAAATATCGAGACAATCAGCCCAGATAATTGGCTTATAGACCAATCTTTACTCAATCGTCCTAGCAATGATGAGATCCAGCTCCAGCTTTTCTATAGTTATGGAACAAATCCCCCACTTTATCCACAATGGCATGAGTATTTCAGAAAGCATCAACCACCTACCCTTGTAGTATGGGGAAAGAACGATCAAATATTTCCTGCAGACGGTGCCCATCCATATAAGCGTGATTTGAGAAATATAGATTTCTATTTGCTTGATACTGGTCATTTTGCTCTTGAGGAAGAGTATGAATTGATTGCAGAGCTAGTCTCTAATTTCTTTAGAAGAATAAGAAGTATGCGCGCGCAAAGTGAAGTACAATAAATGTGTTCAGTCCAATTATTATAGATCTTATCGAAACTAATGTTCTATTAAGCTGGCTGTTGGGTGGTCGCAAACATCATCTCGATGGCTGTGGCATCAACCGATAACTTGACAGAGCCTTTTAGGCAAACAAAAGGAAAAAGGAGGGTATGGGCGCTTGCTTGCTTGCTTAGCCTGACCCGCATCCGCTAAAGCCGCACTCGATGCACACATTGCACCCTTCGGTGATTATCAACTTGGCGTTGCACGTCGGGCAGCGGTCTTCGTTTACGTCGCTCGTCATCATTGGTTGCATCGCTGGCTGCGGAGCCGGCTTTTTCGTTTCAGCTGGCGCCGCCGCTCTGGCTGCCGGCGCGACTGGCCTGTCGTCCTCGACGCCTGACTCTTTGAATATCTTTTGCATTTGCGCCAAGACGTACGGCTCCTTGATGTTTGCGCCGACTATGTCGGCTACGTACCTGCTCGGCTTTACTGCAAACGCCTTCTCGCCAGTGTTCTTGCCGGTGATGTGGAGCACCTGCTCGTGTCTCGAGCCGTCCCTGAATACCGTAACACCCTTCAGCCCAAGCTCGTGCGACAGCAGGTATGCGCACTTGACGTCTTCCGCAGTCACGTCGCCGGGCATGTTTATCGTCTTGGCGATTGCGTTGCTGATCCATTTCTGCCAGACGCCCTGCGCTATCACGTGGTCGGTCCAGTGTATGTCGATTGCGGTGACAAAGATCCTCTGCATCCATTCTGGGATCTCTGGCAGGCCGCGGATAGAGCCATAGTTGTTCGCTATCTTTGTCAATATTTCATCGGAGTACAGGCCGTTCTCTTTCAGCACATTCTCGAACACCTTATCGGTGTAAAAGAACCGGCCCACAGTCACGCGCTTTTCATAGACGAGCGCAAACACCGGCTCGATGCCGTTCGCGGTGTCGGCAATCATAGAGAGCGTGCCTGTCGGTGCGATTGTCGACGTCCACGAGTTGCGGATGCCATGCTTCTTTATCTTTTCAATTAGCGTGCTCCAGTCATAGGTGTGGGTCTCATTTGGCAGCTCGTAATAGCCTGCCACAGGTATCCTGCCCTTGATATAGTCGGTGTCCTTGAACATCGGGAACGGGCCCCTTGACTTTGCGATTGCGACGCTCTCGTCCATGCTCAAATACGAAACAGCCTCTGCGAGCTTGTTCATGAACTTGTAGCTGTCCTTCGAGTTGTACGGTATCTGAAGCAGGAAGAGCAGGTCTGCGATGCCCATTATGCCGAGGCCTATTCTCCTTGTCTCCTTTGTGGCCACTTTGATCTCTTCAACAGGGTACTTGTTCATGTCGATGACATTGTCGAGGAACCGCGTCGATAGCCTTATCGCCTGCTCGCAGCGCTGCCAGTCAAACTCGAACTTGCCGTCGACCTTGCGCTTGACAAAGTTTGCCAGATTGATTGAGCCCAGATTGCACGACTCGTATGGATACAAGCTCTGCTCGCCGCACGGGTTTGTCGCGCGAAGCGGCCCCTGCCTTGCGCTAATGCACGGGTTATACTTGTTGATGTTGTCAAAGAATATCACTCCCGGCTCGGCGCTCTTCCACGCGCTCAGCGCTATCAGATCGATAAGTTGTTGCGCGTCTATCTGCCTTACCGGCTCGCGCGTGCGCGGGCTTCGCAGCGCGTACTTGTGGTTGCCTTCCTTGTTGACAAGCGCCTTCCAGAAATCTTCCCAGATGCCCACGCTCACATTAAAGTTCTCAAAGACGCCCGGCTTTGTCTTGGCAGTCACGAACTTTTCCACGTCTGGGTGCCAGGCTTCGAGGATGCCCATGTTGGCTCCGCGGCGCTTGCCTCCCTGCTTTACCACGTCAGTTATTGTGTCGATTATTCTCATGAACGAGGTCGGCCCTGACGCGACGCCCGAAGTCGAAGCGACGATGTCGCCCTCCGGCCTCAGGTCTGAATAGTTGATTCCCACGCCGCCGCCTGACTTGAATATCATAGCCGCGTCTGTCGACGCCTTCATGATGCCTGCCATGTCGTCTGGCATGTCAAGCACAAAGCACGCGGACAGCTGCCCGAGCCTTGCGCCGGCGTTCATGAGCGTTGGCGTGTTCGGGAGAAAGTCGCGCGATACCATTAGGTTGTAGTACTCCCTGATCCGCCCTTCATACTGAGCCATCTTGTTTTCTGCTATCAGCCTGAGCAGTTCCTTGAAACCCATCTTCATCTGGCCCTGCTTGGCGCAGTAGACATAGTGGCGTATCATTGCTTCAAAGTGGTACTTGTTCAGGTAGTATTCGCCGATATGAAGCTTGTTGTCAAAGTCGCCCAGCTTGGCGTAGTAGCGCTCTGCCTCTGCAATGTCCTGCGTGTGCCCGCCTGCAAGGTTGAACACCGCGGGGTCGTGCATGACATCGGCGATTGCCACGAGCGTGGCCACCCGCTCGAACATCTGCTTGGGGCCTTCGACAATCTCGTTGTTGTCGTCCCTGAGCAGATATCGCGCCGCCAGCACCCTCAGCGAGTTGATGTCAAACGCCTTGTCTACCTCGTCGAGATCCTTCTTGTTGAGGATCTTCATCTTTTCGTCGCGGATCTTGCGCCTCTCATGCCTGTACAGTATGTACGCCTTGGCAGTCTCTGACAGCCCTTCCTCTATCAGGATTGATTCGACCATGTCCTGTACGTCTTCAACACTTGGAACAACCGTCTTTTCGCCCAGCTGGATCATCTTTTGTACCACTCTTGCGGCCAGCCTTTCCGCAAGCGGATAATCAGGCTTGCCCGTTGCGACAAGCGCCTTGTATATTGCGTTGGAAATCTTGGACTGTTCGAAATTTACTATACGGCCACTACGTTTCCGTATCTTAGAGTTCAGAGTCTCCTTGGAACCGTTAAATTCGGTAATTCCCGCCATCCCGCACTATACAGAAAGCTACTTGTACTTATACGTTTGATGAAAAAAAGTGTACTTGATTTATCAGTGATAGTGCACCTGACGATATTAAAGCGATACGAAGCTGAAATCCGAATTCAGCATTATAATATTTCTAAAAAACGCAAAGAAAATTATGATGAAACCATCCGGCTGCGAGCTTGCAGCAGCTTTACTGCAATTGCAAAAAGAAAAAGATAATGCGGCGGGAAGAGCCGCGCGTAGCAGCTACTGCTACGAATAAATCGGCATCCTGTGCGGCGACTTGCAGAACTCGCACTTGTCAGCAGTAGCAGCCTTTGATCGCCGGCCGCAGGTCGTGCATACGGCCGCCCTGATGCGAGGGCGGAGGAACGGCAGCTCTGCTGCTGCTTCAATGGCACTTCGGGCTTCGGTCGCCGAGAGGTCAGTTACATCGAGCCCAGCTGCAAAGCCCCCGTTAAGGAGCCTATCGATCGCCGCGCACTCATGGACGGCAGCAGCTTTGCCTTCTAAGAGGAGCTCCCTGCCATTTATCGTCATTCCCTGGGAATAGCTGGTAGTATTTTGTGATTGCAGGAGCGAGACCTTGCCGTACTTCTCAGAGTCGAGGCCGGCGAACCTCATGCCGCTGTCGTCGGAGACCATGGCTATGCCAGCAGCCTCCTCACCAAGCTGATTGCCCTGTGCGGCCGCTACCTCGGCCGCCGTTCTCAGCACTTTCTGCAGGATTTCAGAGCCGCCTGAAGCGTCGTGGCCAAGGATGCTGTAGACTGATTCTTTTGTGCCCGTCAGGTTTATCATGATGCTTGACGTGCCGCGCTGCATCGACTGCGAAGTGCTTGCAAACGCCGGCATCAGGCCCTTCTTGACGTAGTCGACTATAGTCTTTTTGCGCATCGCCATCGTCGCAAGCGACGGTTTTATCATCAGCGCTAGCTTTGCTCGGAAGTAGGTTTCGTCTTTGTTTGATTCGTACGCAAGGCGTGGTAGGTTTATCGAAAGCGAATGGAGTGCCATTACAGCTGCTGCGCCCTTGTTGCTGCTGCCGCTGCTTACTGACTTGCGGATGCCGCTGCTTGCGCGCACACTGTTATTATTGCCTATTGAAATTATTCCGCCGCTGCGCACTGCGGCCGTGACGTGGTCAAGGCTGTCCTTCATCATCCTGTTGCCGTTGCTGCTGTACGAAAGTGCAAGGCCTATCCTTGGCACTGGAGTTGCATCGACGTATTTTCTGTAGCCGTCCAGTAGCGCGTTGACCTGCTTGACGTCCAAGCCGTCAGCCGGGACTGCGATGGTGGTGGTTATTACCGGCGAAGACGGAGCTCCTGACGACGTGGTGAGCGCCCTTGCAAAGCGTGACACAATGTCGTCTTGCGTGCTGCTGCTTTTCACCAGCGCAGGAACGACCCCCTCGAGCACAACTTCCGTCGATGCTTCTCTGGAAAGGAGCGAGATGAGCACAGGCAGCGCGGCCGCGACGTCATCTGGGCTCTTGATGGCAGGCAAACGCGCCACGCTGAGGAATCTTCCCTGCAGGTCGAGTCCTTCCAGCTCTGCTAGGTCGAGGAAGACCGTATCGGGCAGCAGGCCCCAGACGCCACTGTTTGAGATGTTTATTTCGCCGGCAAGGTGCATGTCGGCGATGTCCTTTGGAAGCGTGTTGAATATGAGGTACTTAGAGAACACAGAGCTCGCGGTCCTCGACATGATGCCGTCTATCCCGTTCCTCGTAGCCTCGTCGCTTGAGAGCATCTCGATGATGTCTGACGAGGGCAGGCCGAGGCACGCCAGCTTGTTGCGGTATTCCTCGTGGCCATGCTCTATGAGCACCGAGTTCACGGTTTCCCGTATTAGCGACGACGTAAGGTAGGCAGTCTGGAACTTGTAGATCTTGTTCTCGACCTCTTCTGTTATCTTGTGGGCCTGCTCAAGCGGCAGGTTTGCCTCCCTCACGAGCGACTGGATTATCTTGTGCGAGTTGAACTCCTCTATCGTGTGCCTGCTAGTCCTCACGTACATCTTGCCGCTCTCGATTATCGACCGCTCTTCAATTTGCCGGGCAAGGCTCAACACCAGCTTGCCCAGGTTTGTTATAGTATACCTGCGCTCTGCCTTGTTCAGGGCAACTAGCAGCTGCCTCAGCAATTTTCTCAGGTGGTAGGCAAACTTGCCCGACTCCTTCTTGGACTTGAAGCCTGCGAGCGCCTTAAGCTCAGAGTAGGTGAGGGGGCCCTTTGTGTTCAGTATTCTCAGGATGTCTATCCTGTTTGGGCTTGCCATCACGGAGAAAATCATTCTAACACGCTTTGACGCTGATTCTAGAACCCCGCCTTTCAACGGGCCTGAAGATTGAAGATCGTAACTCATCTGTTCCATTGCACTCCGTTATCAGGGTAAATGATTAAAATTACTTTGTAAAATATTTTTCACTAATAGTGCGATCCACCCTACGCGGGCCAATTGACCTCTTTGTCAACTATTCTAATTCTAGCTTTCTGCCAGCACTCTTTCTTCTTCGGCAACAGGGACTTCTTCTTCCTCTTGCTTGGCGGCAGGAGCAGCAGCCGGGATTCCTGTCGGGACCTCTGGCAGCTTGGCTTTTGCCTCATCCTCAAGCACCCCCTCTATCTCGTTGAGGATCGAGAGGGCGTCTGCGTCCATCGGAGTCGAGATTCTGGCGTCTGCCCTGATGTTTGCGTTGAGAAGCACGTCAGTGGTCACCGCCGATACTTCAGAGATCGTCTCGTTGGCAGCCGGGATGGCCTTTGTCAGCTCCGAATGGATGCCCCTTATCATCTCGACCGTCGGGTCGATGGTGTCGAGGATCATGGCAAACTCATGGATGGTACTGAAGCGTATCACTATGGCTTCAAGCGCGAGGCCCGTGTGCTGGGTCGTCCTGCGGAGCCGCCTCACGTTCGATAGTTCCGTGGCAAGGATCTTGGCGCGGGCATTGTTGCCTCCCTTGATGTTGGAGGTTATCTGCTGGAGATAATAGCCCTCCATCGAGGCAAACTTTTTGTCGAGCACCTGCAGCCTGTTGAGCTGGTTGTACACAACGGACGTGGCGTTAGTGATCTGGCTCACGAACTGCTGGCGCTTCTCCCCTACTCCCCCCATCTCCATTATACATTATTTCGGCCGGCGATAGAGGTTAAAGGCCCGGTGTTGAACTCCTTGCACCAAAAGCTGCTATCAAAGCTGAGCTACACAGGAATTTGTATTATTACACTATGACCCTAAAAAGTCGGTTTCTGTCGACACTTTTGAGCGGGAATAGATAGCATGCAGATGCAAGGTTCTACTACTGCTACCAGATTGACACAAGAGCAACCGGTGCCAACAATATTTTCAATTATTATACACCCTTCTTCAAGCCAAAACCTCTCACAATTATTATCCTTGGAATATTCCTTGCAATTGCTGCTATCAGATATTATGATCTCCATGCAGCTAGAAACCAGTATGGAGATGATTATTATCATTATTTTCCATCATTGTTTTATCTGTGGTTCTAGTTATCTTGGCCGCTTATCCCTCTGCAACTAGGGGCATTAGATCACACATCTGTGTCCTACTGGGCAGGTTATTATTCGTATATTTGGATTCCAACCATAACTTATTCCTATGTCATATCATGCATTCTGGCTCAATGCGGCAAGAAGCCGTTTAAAGACCTACTACAACATTTGATAGCGATTGACGATTGCTTTAAGCAAGGGGCACTTCTTACACACACAGCCCATTACTATTATTATTTCCTTAAAAGCAATGACGGTATACGGTAATTGAAAGAATGGTCACCGCTGATCAGAAAGACGGCCATCACATCAGCCACCTCTCAAAGAGAGAGCATATCAGGCAGCACCTTGGCGCGCGTAAGATCGAGTTCATCTCGACCGCGATCATAGGCGTCGTCTTTGCAGTCAGCTTTGCCCACCTTGAGTACTATTACATCAAAGATCCTGCATTGCAGATATCAAACGGCGAGGTGGCAGTCATGGACTCGAATTTCGACAGGAGCAGAGAGACCGAGCCTATCATTGGCAACATGTACCAGTATCATTTGTTCCCGATGCTCTTCATATTTGTGCTGATCAGTTTTGCCGCGCTGTGGGACGACATGTCGTTCAGGCTGCTCGGCCGGCACAAGCGCGTCAAGGCGGCGTTCCTTGGCTGCGCCAACCTCATCACGGCAATTCTGGTGGAGGACTTTGCATGGTTTGTCAATAGATGGCTTGTGCCCCTCGAAAGCGACCCAAAGGGCGGCATGCTCATGCAGGCGTCTGACTGGACGTCGATGCACCTAGGCGCAATTGACCTAGGAAGCTTTGTCATTCCCGGCTGGTACCTGGTTGCGATAGCGATTGCGACGCTTGCTTATTATGCCGCCTTTAGAAAGCACGACCAGCTACGCTAGAGTTGGCGCTTGTTCACTGAAACCATAAAGTCAGTTGGGTTGAGCGTTGCCGCATACCGGGCAGCGGCTGCTAGTCCCACGCAAAGCGTCCTTGACCGACTTGAGCATCCGCATCTGGTAGATAACAGAGCCGCACTTGACGCAAACCACGTCTGCTGAAAGCATGTTATTATATCCTCAGTAGCAAGCAGCAATAACTAAAATAAGAAAAGTCTCCTTGACAGAATTTTACAAAACACGTAGCTGCTGCTACGCTGATGATGATCTTTAGATGGCAGCCTTTTTGCCGCCGGTGGTGCTGATGTCTTTGCCGCCGCCCCTGTCGAGCCTCGGGCTTGACTGCGCTGGCGAAGTCCAGTCTGTCACCTTAAAGTCGGAATGGCTGGTGCGTCTTGTGTGCTCGTCAGCGTCTAGCTTGAAGAAGAAGAACTCGTGGCATGCCCGGCATTCATACACCTTAGACTCAAACATATACATGCATTTAGATGATGGGGGCGTGGGATATAAGAAAAAGCTTGTGTGCAGTATTACATACACACAGCTGTGCTACTGCTTTTGCAGCATGAGGCCATGCTTTGAATCATAGCCGGTCACTCTCACGCGCGTCCCAATCGGCAGGTCCTTTGGAGTCGGGATGCCGGAGAGAAATCCTGACGCTCTCAACTGTGCGTTGTCTATCTTGAACACTACCCACGCGTACGAGCCGGCGTCCTCAAAGCCTTCCGGCGCAACCGTTTGGATGGTATAGGTGACAACCGTGCCGCTTCCCTCAAGCTCGACATCCTCGAACTTGCCGCCGGAGCACTTCTCGCAAAAGAGCACCGTCTCTAGCATGAGGTGGCCGCACTTGACGCACTTGTTGGCCAGTATCTTTTTCCTGTTGGCAGCCGCTATGAACCTCTCACGAGAGCCTGACTTGGGGTGGTGGTCGGCCAATTTTTCCATCATCTTCTACTTCCTGTCCACTTTTTTGAATATGTGGACTGCCGCACTCGCCCCCGTGGCTCCAAAGTTGTGCGTAAGGGCAATCTCGGCGTCCCTGACGGTCCTCTCTCCGGCTCTGCCGGTGAACTGGTCAAACACTTCGACCACCTGCCCAACGCCTGTGGCGCCTATCGGATGACCCTTTGACTTCAATCCGCCTGATGGGTTGATTGGAATTTCGCCTGCGAGGCGGGTCGCGCCGTCTCTCACCGCATGAGCTGCCTTGCCCTTGGGGAAGAACCCTAGATCCTCGATGTCAATTATTTCGGCTATGGTAAAGCAGTCGTGCACCTCGGCAAAGTCGATGTCTTTGGGAGTTATGCCGGCCATCTTGTATGCCTGCATTGCCGCGGCGACGGTGCTTGGGATAGTGGTGATGTCCTCGCGCCCCTGAACGGCTGCCGGCGAGGCCCCCCTGCCGGAGCCGATTATCTCGACGTATGGCCTGCCGCTCTTTCTGGCAAACTCTTCGCTGCACAGGATGGCTGCAGACGCGCCGTCAGAGAACGGGCAGCAGTCAAGCAATTTCAGCGGCGACGCTACCACTGGAGACTTTAATACGTCGTCGACTGTGATCTTTTTGCGGACGTGCGCCTTTGGGTTCAGGACGCCGTTTTCATGATTCTTGACGGCGACGTTCGCAAGGTCTTCTTCCGTCGCCTTGTGGGTCGTCATGTAGGCGCGGGCAATCGACGCAAACAGCCCCGGAAATGACGCGCCGTTGCCGCCTTCATAGAAAAAGTCAGAGCAATACGAAAAGAGCGTGGTGCTGTGGGCCGTCCCGGTGTGCGTCACCTTTTCGACGCCGAGCGCAAGCACGCAGTCATAGAAACCGGCCGCCACGTTGGCGTACGCTTCGCGGAACATGACAGAGCCGGAGCCGCATGCAGATTCGATAGTGAGCCCGGGGACGTGAGAAATGCCAAGGTTGCTCATGATTACAGGGGCCATGTGCACCTGCTTGTCAGCAATCCCGAAAACGTTTGAAATGTAGCCGGCCTGAATGTCCTTCGGGGTGATCCCGGCAGACTCGATGGCATCTTTGGCTGCACTCAGTGCAATCTCTATGATGCTCTCGCTCAGTTTACCGTATTTCGTGCTGCCGGCGCCAAGAACGCAAACCTTGTTGCTTATCATCTCTTAAAAAGAGATGTTTTGCGCTATAAATAGCTTGATTACTGTTGCAATAGAACAATCATGGACAATGTTTAGCCCAAAGCAGGAAAAACAGCTCTTGGTTCCCTAACCAGTATCACGATCATTCATTCTGGCCTTGGACTACTGGCGTGGAAATGCTCGCTCGAAGTAGGTTTGACAGAATTGACGAATGCGACACATTACTTTCTGTGCTTACTTCGAAAGACAATCAAGAAAATGCATATGCGTTTTACGAATGGATAAATCCAATTACATATAAAAGAGAAGGTGTGTTTCCATTTAGAACAGGAATTTCTGCAGTGCGGATAGCAATCATTGATATTCTCTCAAAAATGGTGAAAAATACTTTTCAGCCTTGAAGAAGCAAACGAACTGACAAAATATCTCTTCACTGTCATACTCAAGCCTCAGCCGCAGCTGTTCCTTTCTTCTTTTCGGATATCTTGCGGCCTACCTCAACAAAGTACGGAAGCACCTTCTTGCTAAATTCCTGCACAAACTTGATTTCATCAGGGCTCGAGCTGTGAACGTAAACCATTGTAAAGCCTGCCTTGAAGTACTCTTCGATTGAGGAAATAGAGTCATCTATCGAGGTTATTATGTCAATTGATTTTTCCAGCTCTTTATCTGGTACTTCCTTGAGCGCCTTTTGCTGGAGCTTTCTTGGGTCGCCAATGTCCGAATCAAATACGTTCTTTATCAAAGTTGCACGCCAGAAATAAGTTGATTTCAGCGCCTTGTCATAGTCGTCTGAAAATGACACCTTGTATTCTGCAATCTTTGGTTTCTTTTGACTTATTCCTGATTTCTCCAGACTTCTGTCAAATATCTCTAAGGCCTTTCTGGCTGCTTCAGGATTGAGATATGTTATGAGCCCATCAGCGTATTTGGCAGCTACTTTGATAGACTGGTGACCTGTGGCAGCCATGTAAAGGGGGATATGGCCGGCTGGCGGCGTGTACAATTTGGCGCCACGAACAAGAAAATATTCTCCATTAAAATTTACAAAACCTTTGTCATCGTCATCTCGATTATTGCTGCTGTCGTTTCTATCTTGCCTCCACAGTTTCTTTATTATTTGAATAGCTTCTTTTGTTCTGGCAAGCCTGGCTCTTGCCTTAGGCCAGTCAAATCCAAGTGGGGCTTCATTCATTGCCTCTCCAGTGCCTAATCCAAGACCAATTCGGCCAGGATAA
>Ga0126313_10000388_pt1 | contig 20638 bp, 18 predicted proteins | sample Plot105A_FD_89954 | JGI IMG/M metagenome (GOLD analysis project Ga0126313, IMG submission 89954) | Serpentine soil microbial communities from UC McLaughlin Reserve, CA, USA - Plot105A | ecosystem: Environmental > Terrestrial > Soil > Grasslands | place: USA: UC McLaughlin Reserve, Lake County...
ATCATCGTCGCCTCCTCCGAGCTCGAGTCGAGTTCGTAGAGGCAGGCCTCGAGCTCCCTGCAGAGCTCGCTCATCGAGCCGAACCGGTCCTCGGGCCGCTTCGCCAGCGCCCGCTCGACCGCCATGCCCACGCGCGGCGTGCAGTCCGGGCGGAGCTCGAGCACGCTCGGTGCCGGCTCGTTGACGTGTCTGAGCGCGATCGCGACGAAGTTCTCGCCCTGGAAAGGGACGCGGCCGGTCAGGAGCTCGTAGAGCACAACGCCGAGCGCGTAGACGTCCGTCAGCGCGTCGACGCGCTGGCCGCGCGCCTGCTCGGGCGCGATGTACTCGCTCGTGCCGAGCACGGTGCCGGTGATGGTTACTCCCTCGACGTCGACCGAGCGGGCGATCCCGAAGTCGGTCATCTTCGGCTGGCCGTCTTCGTTCAACAGGACGTTCTGGGGCTTCACGTCGCGGTGGATCAGTCCGCGCTCGTGCGCGAAGCCGAGCGCGCGCGCCATCTGCAGGGTGAGGAGAAGGGCGTCGCGGACCGGCAACGGGCCGCTCCGCTCGATCAGCTGCTTGAGGTTTTCGCCCTCGACGTACTCGAAGACGATGTACTGCCGGCCTTCGTCCTCGCCACGGTCGATGACCGTGACGATGTTGGGGTGGCTGAGCTGGGCAACCGAGCGCGCCTCGCGCCGGAAGCGCTCGACGTACTCCTCGTCCTGCGTGAACTGCTCGTGGAGCGATTTGATCGCGATCGTGCGGTCCAGCAACCGGTCGTGCGCCTTCCAAACGCTCGACATTCCGCCCCGACCGATGAGCTCGACGAGCTCGTACCGGCCCGCGATTACGTCCCCCGCAGACATGGGGACAAAGGCTACTGCGCTAGCCGAGAGCGACCTCGAGCGACGCCTCCCAGACGGCGAGCGCCTCGTCGAGCTCGGCGTCGGAGAGGGTGAGCGGGGTCAGGACGCGGATGCAATTGGAGTAGATCCCGGACTTGAGCAGCAGCAGTCCGCGCGTTGCCGCCGCCTCGGCGACGGCGGAGGCGAGGCGTGGCGCCGGCTCCCTGGTCTCGGGATCCTCGACCAGCTCGATCGCCAGCATCGCGCCCAGCCCCCGGACGTCGCCGATCTGCGGGAAGCGCTGCTGCCACGCCAGCATCCGCTCGCGCAGCTGGTCGCCGAGGACCGACGCCCGGGCGCAGAGGTCCTCCTCGCCGATGACGTCGAGGACGGCGAGGGCCGCCGCCTGCGCGACCGGATTGCCGACGTACGTGCCGCCGATCGCGGAGTCGGGCGGAGCGTCCATGATCTGCGCCTTGCCGATCACGCCGGAGAGGGGCAGCCCCATCGCAATCGACTTCGCGATCGTGATCAGGTCGGGCTCGACGCTGTAGTGCTCGATCGCGAACAGCTTGCCGGTGCGCGCAAAGCCGGTCTGCACCTCGTCGACGACCATCACGATCCCGTGCTCGTCGCACAGGCGGCGGACGCCGTCCATGAACTCCTGGGGCGCGACGACGAACCCGCCCTCGCCCTGGACCGGCTCGAGCACGATCGCGGCGACGGTCTCGGCCGCGACGTGCGTGACGAGCGCCTGTTCGAGTGCCGCCAGCGCCTCGGCTGCAGTCGGGCCGCGATACTCGTTCGGAAACGGCACGCGGTAGACCTCGGGCGCGAAGGGGCCGAGCCCGGCCTTGTACGGGTGGGTCTTGGAGGTCATCGACAGCGACAGCAAGGTGCGGCCGTGGAAGCCTCCCTCGAAGGCGATGACCGCAGGCCGGCCCCTGAAGGAACGTGCGAACTTGATCGCGTTCTCGACCGCCTCGGTGCCGGCGTTGAAGAATGCGGCCTTCCCGTTCTCGATCGGAGCGAGCTCGCAGAGGCGCTCCGCCAGGCGGACGTAGATCTCGTACGGGACGATCGTGAAATCGGTGTGGCTGAAGCGCTCGAGCTGCTCCTGGGCGGCCTCGACGACCCGCGGATGGGCGTGGCCGACGTTCAGGCACCCAACGCCACCCGTGAAGTCGATGAACGTGTTGCCGTCGACGTCGGTCAGCGTGGCCCCCTCGCCACGCTCGATCACGATCGGGAAATTGAGCGACAGCGGGTCGGCGATAACGCGCTCCTTCCGCGCGATGATCTCGCGGGAGCGAGGGCCCGGAATCTCGGTGCGGATGTCGATCGTCTTGGTCGCCGCCACGGAGCGAAGATAGCGGAGCCTTCGGCTCATTGCATACTGAATAGGTTGTATTCATGAACATGCGTGAGCGGCCGCTGCGACGGAGCGATCTCGACCAGGATCCGCTGCGTCAGTTCGAGCGCTGGTACGAGGAGGCCGGGCGGGTCGTCGAATTTCCGGAAGCGGTCGCGCTGGCGACTGCGTCGCCGGACGGGCACCCGTCGGTGCGCATGGTGCTGGCCAAGGCCTTCGACGAGCGCGGGTTCAAGTTCCACACCGGTCACGGGAGTAGGAAGGCGCGGGAGCTCGGTGCGACCGGGCGGGGCGCACTGCTCTTCTACTGGCATCCGCTCGGCCGGCAGGTCCGGATCGAGGGGCCGGTCACGCGGCTGGATGAGGACGAGTCGGCGGAGTACTTCCGGACGCGGCCGCGCGGGGGCCAGATCGCTGCGTGGGCCTCGACTCAGAGCGACGTGATCGGGTCGCGCGAGGAGCTCGAGGCGAAGGTCGCGGAGCTCGAGCGGGAGTTCGAGGGGCGGGACGTGCCGCTTCCGCCGCACTGGGGCGGTTACCGGCTCGAGCCAGAAGTGTGGGAATTCTGGCAGCACCGCGACAGTCGCCTCCACGATCGCTTCCGCTACCGGCGCCAAGATGGTAGGGAGTGGACGATCGAACGCTTAGCCCCGTGATCCTCGCGCACCTCGACCTGGACGCCTTCTTCGCCGCCGTGGAGGAGCTCGAGGACCCGTCGCTGCGGACGAAGCCGCTCATCGTCGGCGGCGATCCGCACGGACGCGGAGTCGTGGCGACGTCGAACTACGTCGCGCGTCAGTTCGGGATCCACTCGGCGATGAGCTGCGCCGAAGCGCTCCGCCGCTGCCCGCACGCCGTCTTCGTGCGGCCGCGGAAAGGTGTGTATTCGACCTACTCGAAGGCCGTCTGGGACACCGTGCGCCAGGTCGTCCCGACCGTCGAGCGGACCGGCCTCGACGAGGGCTATCTCGATCTCGGCGAGGTCGCAGACGGCTTCGGCTCCGCGCGCAGGCTGTCCGAAGCGGTCCAGACCGCGGTCCGCGGAGCAACCAATCTCACGTGCTCGCTGGGCGTCTCGACCTGCAAGGTCGTCGCCAAGATCGCGAGCGACCAGCGCAAACCGGGCGGTCTCGTCGTCGTCCTCCCGGGCCGCGAGGCGGAGTTCCTCGCCCCCTTCGACGTCCGCCGACTGCCGGGCGTCGGGCCGCGCTCAGAGGCTCGCCTGCGCGCGTCGGGGATCGAGACGATCGGCTCGCTGGCCGCGCTCTCCGACCACCGTCTGCGCGCGCTCCTTCCGGGCAGGGTCGGCAAGCTCCTCCGCGATCGGGCCCGCGGGATCGACCCGCGCGGGCTCGAGACGCAGGCACAACGCGTCTCGATCAGCCAGGAGGAGACGTTCGCCCGCGACATCGCCGACGTCGAACAGCTTCGGGCGGAGCTCCGCCCGATGGCCGACGCCCTCGCCGAGCATCTCCGCAACGCCGGCGAGACGGCCCGTACGGTGACGACCAAGGTTCGCTACCAGGACTTCGCGATCAGAAGTCGGTCGACGACGCTGCCCGTGGGTACCGACGACGCGGACCGGATCTGGGAGCTCGCCTGCACGCTGCTCGATCGAGCGCTCGCCGACAGGCCTGGAGCGCTTCGCCTCGTCGGCGTCGGCGTCTCCGGCTTCGAGCCCCATCGCCAGCTGTCACTCGTCTGAGGCTCTTACGCAGGCTCCGGGGCCACGCCCCAGCCCCATGCCCGTCGCATCAGAAACACGGACAGGCCGAGGATGATCAGCCCGTTGATCGGATGGAACGGCCCGGCCCAGGAATTGAACTCCGCGAGCGCCGGCTGGATGAAGGCGGCGAGCACGAAGAGGGCCACGCTCCCGCCTGTGGTATCCCATCACGCCACGCCACCAGCGCGAGCAGCACGAGCAGAAGGGAGCCGACCATCTCTCCCAGGAAACCCAGTGCCGAGTGGGGATCGTACGGCTCACTGCTTTCGTGGGATTGAAGACGCCGACGCCTGCCAAGAAGAACTGGACGATGACGACGAGGACGAAGAGAACGATGAGATAACGCCACGCTGCGTATGCACCGGCGCGAAACCTCCCTCCCTCGCTCGCTCGAGTCGCTTTGCGGCGTGACTCTACGCTAGGTTCCGGCCGATGTCCGTCGAGCCGACCACGCAACCAGCCGCCGCGGCCGGGTCCGTAAGGCTCGGCGACCTGACTGTCAACCGGATGGGCTTCGGCGCCATGCGCCTGACCGGGCCGGGCGTGATCGGCGAGCCGGCCGATCCAGAGAACTCGCTGGCCGTTCTCCGGCGCGCCGTCGAGCTCGGCGTCAACTTCATCGACACCGCTGCCTCGTACGGCCCCGAGATCAACGAGCGCCAGATCGCGCAGGCGCTGCACCCCTATCCCGACGGCCTCGTGATCGCCACCAAGGGTGGCCTCCGCCACGAGCGGCAGGGGGAATGGATCCGCGATGGACGGCCCGGGACGCTGCGCGCGTCCTGCGAGGCGAGCCTGCGCCGGCTGGGCGTCGACCGGATCGACCTGTATCAGCTCCACTCGGTCGACTCGACCGTCCCGATCGAGGAGTCGGTCGGCACCCTCGTCGACCTGCAACGCGAGGGAAAGATCAGGGACGTCGGGCTCTCGAACGTCGACGCACGGCAGCTCGCGCAGGCCCGCCAGGTTGCCACGATCGTGTCTGTGCAGAACCGCTACAACCTCGTCGACCGCTACTCGGAAGGCGTGCTCGAAGCGTGCGAACGAGACGGGATCGCCTTCCTGCCCTGGTTCCCGCTTGGTTTCGGAAACCTCACCAGCGGCGGCGGCCGTCTGGCCGATGTCGCCGCGGGCCGAGGTGCAACCCAGGCCCAGATCGCGCTCGCCTGGCTCCTGCGCCGGTCGCCCGTGATGCTGCCGATCCCGGGTACCTCCTCACTGGAGCACCTGGAGGAGAACGTCGCAGCCGCGGCGCTCGAACTCACGGACGCCGAGTTCGCCGAGCTCAGCCGCGCCTCCGGCGCCCTTCTCTGATGGTTCTGTCCGACCGCACGATCAAGCGGCTGATCGAGCAGGGTCGGATCGAGATCGACCCCTACGACGAATCGCTCTTGCAGCCGTCGAGCGTCGACGTGCGGGTCGACCGCTACTTCCGCGTCTTTCACAACGCGCGCTACCCGTACATCGACGTCAAGGAGCCGCAGGAGGACCTGACCGAGCTCGTGCAGGTCGAAGACGATTCGCCCTTCATCCTCCATCCCGGCGAGTTCGTGCTCGCCTCGACGCTCGAGCGAATTCGGCTGCCGGACGACCTCGTAGCCCGACTCGAGGGGAAGAGCTCGTTGGGCCGCCTCGGCCTGTTGATCCACTCGACCGCCGGCTTCATCGACCCCGGCTGGGACGGCCACGTCACGCTCGAGCTCTCGAACGTCGCCAACCTCCCGATCACGATCTACTACGGGATGAAGATCGGGCAGCTCTCCTTCGTCCAGCTCTCCGAGCCGGCCGAGACGCCCTACGGCGCCGGCGAGCTCGGCTCGAAGTACCAGGGACAGGAGGGGCCGACCCCGTCCCGCTACTGGCAGAACTTCCCGCGAGAACGCGTATGAGGGTGTTCTTGACGGGCGCGACTGGCTTCGTCGGGCCCGCCGTCGCCAACGCGATCGTCGACGCCGGTCACGAGGTGCGCGTGCTCGAGCGCAAGCCCGGCGCGTGGAGCGAGGCGGGCATCAGGTGCCAGGCGGCGGTCCAGGGCGACGTGACCGATTCCGAGGCGATGCGCCGCGCGGTGCGAGACACCGACGTCGTCGTTCACCTTGTCGGGATCCGGCAGGGGAAGCCCGCGGAGTTCGAACGGGTGATGATCGGCGGCACGCGCAACCTCCTTGCCGCCGCGAAGGAGGCGGGCGTCCGCCGCGTCGTCCTCATGAGCGCGCTCGGGTTCAACGAGGAGACGAAGGATCTCGTCCCCTACTACAACGCGAAATGGACGATGGAGCGGGACACTAAGGCCTCGGGTCTCGAGCACGTGATCTTCCGGCCGAGCTTCATCTTCGGCCGAGACGGCGGCATCCTGCCGACGTTCAAGAAGCTGGCGAAGCTTGCCCCGGTCACGGGGATCATCGGCAGCGGTGAGCAGAGGATTCAGCCGATCTGGATCGAGGACATCAGCGCCTACTTCGCCGCTGCAATCGACAAGGCCGAGGCGGGGGATCGGACGTTCGAGCTCGGCGGCCCGGACGTCGTCAGCTGGAACGAGTTCTGGCAGCGGCTTCGGGCGCAGCTCGGGATCCGCCGCCGGCCGACGATGCACCTCCCCACGGGTCTAATGAAGATTCCTGCGTTGCTGACCGAGCGCTTGCCCGGGAACATCCCGCTGACGCGCGACTTGCTGAAGATGCTCGAGGGGGGCGACAACGTCGTGTCGAACGACGACGCGCTGCGGACGTTCGGCCTCCGGCTCGTCCCGCTCGACGAGCAGCTACGCCGAGCCGCCTGAGGTCAAGGTCCACTAACCGACCGCGAGGCCTGCCGACTCGATCGCCTTGCGCGCAAGCGCCTCGTCGTCCTCACCCGGAAGACCGCTGACGCCGACGGCGCCGACGCGGCGGCCGCTCTCGAAAACCGCGAGGCCACCGCGGAAGAACGTGAACATAGGGTCGAAGCTCGCGCGCTCAACCGGATCGTCGCGGATTTTGTCGGAAAGGGCGCCCGTGGAAGTCTGGTCGCTCCGCGCCGCGGTGTACGCCTTGCGCTGGGCGTTGAGCCGCGTGTCCGGCGCGGCGCCGTCCATCGTCGCGGCGAGGACGACCTCACCGTGATCGTCGGCGACGAAGACCGACACCGGACCGGGCGCCTCGTCGACGACGGAACGAACGATCGAGAATGCCTGCTCGAGCTTCATCGCGTCACTCTAGATGGGCGAGTGCGAGGGTCTCATCGAGCTCGCGCACCCCCTCTGCGGCACCGACGGCGGTCGTCGCCAGCGCTCCGGCAGCGTTCGCGAGCCGAGCCGCCCGTTCGAGCGGCCAGCGCGCGAGCCGGCCGTAGAGGAGGCCTGCCGCGAAGGCGTCCCCGGCTCCCGTGCCGTCGACCGTCTCGACGCGCAGCGGCTCGATCCGGCCGACGCCATGGACGAAGCAACCGTCGGTCCCCAGCTTGAGCACGACCTCCGTGGCGCCGAGCTCGTGCAGCCGTTCAGCGGTACGCGCGGGCTCCGTCTCGCCGGTAATCGCCTGGGCCTCGCCGAGGTTCGGCGCTACGAGATCGACGTGAGGAAGCATGGGAAGCACCCGCTCCCACCGGCCGGTTGCGTCCCACACCGTGTCGAGGCTCGTCGTCAGCCCTCGCGCCTTCGCCTCGGCGAGGATTCGCGCGAGCGGCTCGCCGTCCAGTCTGTCCATGACAAGGGCGCCTCCGATGTGCAGAGCGCGGCCTGCGAAGAGAAGCTCGTGGTCGAGCTCGTTGGCGTGAAGCCGCGCGTTCGCCCCGGGGTGGTGCAGGAACACCTGCTCGCCGTCGGCAGCGACGAGGACGACGGTCGCCGATGTCGATGACGCTGGATCGCGCACCACGGCGCGGCGGTCGATGCCGCGCTGGTCGGCAACACTGAGAATGAACGCTCCGAAGGCGTCGGCCCCGACCTTTCCGGCAATTGCCGCGCTGAGGCCGAGCTTGACGAGGGCGCTCGCGGTGTTGAGCGCGCAGCCGCCGCCCCGGAGGCCGATCTCGTCCACCACGTCCAACGATCCGTCTCGTGGAAGCCCATCGACCGGCCGCGCGATCACGTCGGCGACGAGGATCCCGAGGCAGACGACGTCCATCTGATCTCTAGCCGGTGGTGCTCAGGGGCGCGCCGACCCGTCGAAGTAGCGCCGCGCCAGCGCCAGCGCTTGCTTGCCGCATTCCGAGCCGATCCTTCGTCCGGCGAAGTCGTCCTCCGAAATGTGGATCCCGCCGTAGATGCGCGAGACGCCGGCCTGGTCGGCGGCGTCGTAGTACGTGGCCGCCTGGATGACGACATCCTGGCTCGGTCCCTGCTCGACGTCGAGGCTGCCGCGGGGACGGCGGCTCTGGAACAAGCCGCCAGGGAAGTACCGGCTGCCCGTGAAGGACGTCAGCACCTCGGCGGCGGCGCGGCTGAACGTGCTGTGCCCCGACACGTATCCCGGAAAGGCCGGCGTGACGAACGTGGGTTGCTGGTAGGGCATCCAGCGGGAGGCGAGGATCCAGCCGACGCCGGCGCGCGCAGCCGGATCGCTCGGAGGCCCTTGCCAGGCTCGAACCGCAATCTCCCCGACGTGGTCGGCGAGCGCCGCATGGCGCTGCCCCGGCCCGCTCGACTCAGGAGTGACCACCTCCACCACTCCCGGTACGAGCGGGAGCCCTTCCGGGTCGTACGACGGCGCGCTGCGATCGCTCGACTGCCCCCTCGTTCCCATGTACCGGATCATCGAGATCGGTCGCGCGGTCTCGTACACTCGCTTCGCTCCCCAAGCTGCGATCGCGGCGTCGTGCACGGCCCCGTTGAGCGCGAAGTAGAGCTTCACGTCCCACTCGAGCCGGTCTGCCGGGCCGCTCTCCTTGCGGCGCCGAGCCATTTCCGGCGAGTCGGAAACCTCGTTCGCGATCACGTTCCAGTGCCCCGGCGGCGTCTCCGACTTCGGCCCGTCGGCCCAGAACTCGGCGAGAACACGGGCGTAGTCGCCGAGGGCGACCCGGTTCGGGGGGTACGGCTTCCCCGTCGAGGAGTTGACGTCGTGCCCGTTGCCCGAGTTGCTGCCCAGCGGATTGTCGCCCAGCGCGCCGGGCCCGATGTCGATCCGCCGCCGGTCGCCGAGCTCGCGGCTCGCGCGGATCACCTCGAGCGCCGCTCGCTTGAACACCTGGTCCTCTGGCAAGCCGAGACGAGGATCGCCGGGGTCGATCGGCACCCCACGGGGGGACGGGTCCAACGCGAACCCAGTCACGCGCCCCCAGTGGGGCCCGACATATGACTGCACGCTGCCTGGGATCGGGAGCCCGTTCTGGGCGACGAGCTGGTCGAGCGCGAGAGGCTGCCAGAGCGTCGCATCGTGCATGACCGTCCCCGCCTCCTTGACGACCAGGGGCTCGTTTACGGGCCCGTATGTCATGTCGACGTAGCGCTGCTGCTCGAGCGAGCCGTCCTTCTGTCCGGCATCGATGACGGCAGCTGCGATGCGATTGCCGACCGCGGCGGGCGAGTCTCCTTCCGTGCTCGTGAAATCGATCCGGTAGCAGAGCGACTCCATGGCCGAGGTCAGTTCGGCGAACGTCGTCTCCAACCCCGTCGCCAGCGAGTAGCGGTGGAGCAGTACGCGGTAGGCGGCGAAGCTGATAGCAGCCTCCCTGGCTGCACGAATGTCCTCCGCCTCGTGCTTCTCGGTGAAGAAGTAGCCGTCGGCGGTGGGGTCGTAAGCCGCCCAGGCGTCCCACATCGCGGCAGAGACGTGGAAGAGGTTCCTCGAGTGGGTCGTCGGCGCCGGGACATCACGCCGGATGGCGCCCAGCAGAGCCTCGTTCCAGCGGCGGGCGACCGACCATTCTTCCGTCGCAGGTCGCGTGCAGCCGTCGATCGAAGGCGAAGTCGCCGTTGGGGCTTTCCGTCGCTCCCCGGATGGGGCCTCCACTACGACGACTTGGTTGAGAGCGACGTCTTCGAAGCGTTTCTCCGCACCGCCTGGGAAGCGCACGACCAGCTCGCGCACCCGCCTCGCCGCTCCGAGCCCGAGGTGGAGCCGGGGGTCCTCCGAAGACAGGTAGCTGCTTCCGGCGTGCAGCTCGCGGCGCAACTCGCGGCCGTCCGGCAGCTCCGCGGTGACCTCGACGCCCGGATGGAATCCGCGCACGGCGACCTCGAGCCAGTTGCCTATCTCCGCTGTGTTCCGCAGCATGACGAGTCGGGCCCCGATCGAGTTGACGGCGACGTCGATGTCTCCGTCGTTGTCGTAATCTGCCGCCGCGCTGCCGCGCCCGATTTGCGGTGGTACACGCCCAAGGCCAACCGCGGCCGCCCCATCCTGGAACACGCCGGGGAGACCCTGCGCGGCGCGGCTCTCGAGGATTTGGATCGGCTCGGCGTCGCGTGCGAGGTTCGTGACCGGCACGGCCCCGTTGGCGAGAAAGAGGTCGAGGTCAGTGTCGAGATCGAGATCCGACCACGACACTCCCCAGCCGGTGAACGATCCGTTGAGCGCCTCCACGACCTCGGAGCGCGTGTCCACGAACGAAGGCGCGCTAGCGGCGAGCGGCTGGCTGCCGTACGCAGCATGCGCCTGGCCGCGGGCATTGCTGACGAAGAGGTCGCTCCGGCCGTCGCCATCGTAGTCCGCTGCGGCGACGCCCATCCCCGCATTCGGGTCGGCCACGCCGGCGCTCGCCGCGCGCTCGTCGAGCCGGAAACCGAGTCCCGCGGGGTCGGCGTTCGCGCCCCCTGGCCAAGGGACGTTCTCGTACATCTGGTTCGGGTTGGAGTCGTTGGCGACGTACAGGTCGAGGTCACCGTCGCGGTCGAGATCGGAGAAGACGGCTCCTAGGCCGTGCCCGAACCTTGCGACCTCGACGCCGGCGTCCACCCCGACCTCCCGGAACGTGACACGGCTCCCGTCGCTGGGCCCGTTGGAGACAAACAGGAGATCGCGAACGCCCGCATACGTGTTCGGGAACCCCTGCGTCGCTCCCTGGATGGGATTGTTGAGGTCGGCATAGCCCGCGACGAACAGGTCCGGCCAGCCGTCGCCGTTTACGTCGCCGACCGCGGTACCGGTGTGCCACCCGAAAGCGTCGACCCCTGCGGCGTCGGCGCCTTCAGTGAACGTCCCGTCGCCGTCGTTCCAAAGGAGCGCGCTCCTGCCTGCGGTCGTGACATACAGGTCCGTGAGACCGTCGAGGTTGAAATCCGCCGCGACGCACCCGTTGCCCCGAACCGCCAGATCGGTGCCTGAGCCCGCGCTCACGTCCGCGAACATGCCCTTCACGTTGTGGAATAGGGCGTTGTGCGGCAGGCCCCCCTGCCGCTCCCAGCGATCGGCCTGACGCTCTGCGTACGAATTGACCACATAGAGGTCGAGCCAGCCGTCGTCGTCGTAGTCAATCCAGCAGAGCCCTCCGCCCATCATCGCCACTGCGTCGTTTGAAACGCCGAACCGGAACGCTCCCTGCCGGAACGTCAGCCCGACCTGACCCGCCACGTCCTCTAGGCGCAGCGCAGCAAGCTCGGGTGTGCCGGCCCGGTAGTGACCGGAGTCCGCCGCAGGTGAGCCCGAGCTCCGGTCGGCGACCGCCACCGCAAAGACGAAGGCACCGACCACGACCGCCAGGGCAGCGGCGATCGCAAGCACTCTCGGGGACGGTCGCGGGCTCATAGGGCAGAAATCCTATGGACTAGCTCGACCGCCGAGAATTGAACTCTGAAAGCGGAAGCGGTAGCTTCCTGCCACGGCTCCAACCCGAAAGAGGAGGAAACGGAGTGAAGAGACTCATCATTGCGCTCGCGGTTGCTGCCCTGGCGCTCGCAACGACCGTCGGCGGCGCACTTGCCCGAAGCGCAGGGCCGGCGGCGACGACTGCGGACGTTTGCGTCCTGCTGCCAGACCCGAAGACATCCGTCCGCTGGGAGACGCAGGACCGGCCCGCGTTCATCGCAGCGTTCAAAAAGGCCAACGTCTCCTACGTCATCACCAACGCCGACGCCGATCCTCAGAAGCAGCGCTCGCAGGCCGACCAGTGCCTCGCCAACGGCGCCAAGGTCGTCATCCTCGTCTCGCTCGACTTCGGCTCCTCGATCGCGATCGAGAGGGCCGCCAAGGCGAAGAACGCGAAGATCATCGAGTATGACCGCCAGGTCGTCGGCGGCATCGGCAACATCTACATCTCCTTCGCCGGCAAGGCTGTTGGCGTTCTGCAGGGCAAGGGCGTCGTCGCCGGGCTCAGGGCGATGGGCAAGTACAACAAGAAGCCGGTCGTCGCCGAGCTGAACGGTGGTCCGACCGACAACAACTCGCACCTCTTCAAGAGTGGGTACGACTCGATCCTCAAGCCGCTGTACAGCAAGGGCACGTTCAAGAAGGGCCCGGATCAGTTCGTTCCCGGCTGGGACAACCAGAGAGCCCGGACGATCTTCGAGCAGATGCTCGTCCGGACTTCGAACAAGATCGACGGCGTCGCGGCGGCAAACGATGGACTCGCCGGCGCGGTCGTCTCGGCGCTCAAGGCGAAGAAGTTGAAGCCGGTCGCCTTGAGCGGGCAGGACGCAACCGTCCAGGGTGTGCAGAACATCATCTCCGGCTGGCAGACGATGACCGTGTGGAAGGACACACGGCTATCCGCCACCACATCGGCACAGGCGGCCGTCGCCTTCCTGAGAGGCAGGACGCCGAGGACGACCGGGACCGTGCCGAACAAGGGCAAGCGGACGCCGGCCTTCATCCACCAGCCGGTGTCGATCAACAAGGCGAACTACAAGGTCCTCTTCAGGAGGGGCTACCTGAAGAGGAGCGAGGTCTGCCGCGGGCAGTACGCGAAGTACTGCACGTAACGAGTCCCGTCGGGGGCGCTCGAGGGAGCGTCCCCGACGCTCGCTTTTTGAGGACCAGACGACGTGACAACGGCTGAGACGCCCACTCCCGCGACCGCCATAGCGGCGCTCGAGGCCCGCGGCATCTCGAAGAGCTTCGGCTCGGTGGAGGCGCTCGTCGACGTCGACTTCGACGTGCGCTACGGCGAGGTCATGGCCCTCGTCGGCGACAACGGCGCAGGCAAGTCGACGCTGATCAAGTGCCTCGCGGGCATCCACCAGGCGGATGAGGGTGAGATCTTCTTCGAGGGGGAGAGGGTCACGATCCACGGACCGAAGGACGCGGCCCGCCTCGGAGTCGAGGTCGTCTACCAGGACCTCGCACTCGCCGACAACCTCGACGTCGTTCAGAACATGTTTCTCGGCCGGGAGTTGCACAACTTCATCGGACGGCTCAGAGAGGCGCCGATGGAAGTGCGCACCGCCGACGTGCTGAAGAACCTCGCCGTCACGACGATCGGCTCGATCCGCCAGCCCGTCGCGAGTCTCTCCGGAGGTCAACGGCAGTCCGTGGCCATCGGCCGCGCGGTGATGTGGAACTCGCGCGTCATGATGCTCGACGAGCCCACGGCGGCGCTCGGCGTCGCACAGACGCGCCAGGTGCTCGACCTCGTGCGACGGCTCGCCGAGCAGGGGCTCGCGGTGGTCCTGATCTCTCACAACCTCCCCGAGATCTTCGAGGTGGCCGACCGAATCACCGTCCTCCGTCTCGGCCGCAACGTCGCCGTCTTCGACCGAGGCGAGACGACGGAGGAGGAAGTCGTCTTTGCCATCACGGCCGGTGTCCCTACCAAAACCGAGGGGATTCACGGCGTGAACGAGGAGCCGCCCACTTGAGCGTGGAACCCCAGGCAGTCGCCCTCGAGGACGAGGTCGCCGCGGCGCAGTACGGGCTCGTCGACATTACGCGGAGGCGCCTTGCCGCGCTCAGGGCGGGAGACGTCGGAACGCTGCCGATCATCGTCGGCCTCGTCCTGATCGTCGCCTTCTTCTACTCGAGGAACAGCAACTTCCTCACCGCCGGGAACTTCACGAACCTGATGACCCAGATGGCCGGCGTAACGACGATCGCCATCGGTGTCGTCTTCGTCCTCCTGCTGGGCGAGATCGACCTCTCGATCGCCTATGTCTCAGGGATCGCAGGGGTCGTCGTCGCGGAGCTCCAGATCCCCGACTCGAGCTGGGAGGTGAAGGGCGTCCTCGCGATCGCCATAGCGGTGACGGTGACCGCGCTGATCGGGGCGCTGCAAGGCTCCTTCGTGGCCATCATCGGGGTCCCATCGTTCGTGGTCACCCTTGCCGGACTCTTGTTCTGGCAGGGCGTGATCCTCTACGTGATCGGCGATGCCGGCGTGATCATCATCGAGGACACGACCATCAACAACGTCGCCAACTACTTCTTCTCGGATCGGGCCGGTCTCGCGATCGCGGCGGGAGCGACCGCGCTCTACGCCGTCACGACCTTGTCGGGGGTCGTCGGCCGGCGCCGCCATGGGATCCGCACCGACAACCTCGTGCTCGTCGCCGCCAAGCTCGTCCTGTTCGCGACGGCCATCTTCGGTGCTGTCATCTGGGCGAACCGAGAGCGCGGCTTCCCGCTCGCCTTTTTGCTCGTGATCATCTTCCTCATCTTCTGGACGTGGGTCGCCGAGCGTACGACCTTCGGACGCCACGTCTACGCGGTCGGCGGAAACCCCGAGGCGGCGCGCCGCGCCGGAATCAACGTGGCGCGGATCCGCATCCAGGTCTTCATGATTTCCGGCCTGATGGCCGGGTTCGGAGGTGTCATCTTCGCGGCGCGCCTGAACTCGGTGGATCTCAACGCAGGCGGCGGCACGCTTCTGCTCGATGCGATCTCAGCAGCGGTGATCGGCGGCACAAGCCTCTTCGGCGGGCGCGGCCGCGTGATCAGCGCCCTGCTGGGCGCACTCGTCATCTCTACCGTCGGCAACGGCATCGACCTCCTCGGCTACAGCTCCGCCATCAAGTACATGGTCACCGGCCTCATCCTGCTCGCGGCAGTGACGCTCGACGCCCTGTCACGGCGACGGCTCGCGCAATCGGGGCGCTGATAACCGGCTCGATCGGCGTCGCGATGCTCGGCTATGCCTTCATGGGCAAGGCCCACTCGCGCGCGCTCCAGGCACTTCGTCACCTCGACATGCCGCTACGCCCAGAGCTCGTCTCCATTTCGGGGCGGAACCGCGAAGCGCTCGAGCAGGTCCGAGAGCAGTGGGGGTGGACGGAGGCCGTAACCGACTGGCGCCAGCAGGTGGCGGACGAGCGAGTGCAGCTCTTCGACAACGGCGGCCCCAACGCCATCCACGCGGAGCCGTGCATCGAGGCCGCCCGCAGCGGCAAGCACGTCCTCTGCGAGAAGCCGCTCGGACTGACCGCCGAGGAGTCGCACCGGATGTGGCGCGAGGCAGAGCAGGCCGGCGTGCAGCACATGTGCGGCTTTAACTACCGCTTCGTTCCCGCCGTCCGGCTGGCGCGCGAGGTGATCGGGGCCGGCGAGCTTGGCGACGTCGTCCACTTCCGCGCCCGCTACCTGCAGTCGTGGGGCTGGGATGCGGACGAGAGCATCTGGCGCTTCGATCCGTCCCTGGCCGGCACCGGGGCGATCGGCGACCTCGGCACGCACATCATCGATCTCGCGCGCTACCTGGTGGGCGAGATCGCCTCGGTTTCGGCGCTCGTCCGCACGATTGTCCCGGGACGGAAGGTCGACGATCACTTCGTCGCCACAGTCGAGTTCGAGAACGGCGTCGTAGGGACGCTCGAGGCCTCGCGGCTGGCGCGCGGCCGGATCAACTCGAACGCGTTCGAGGTGGGCGGGACGAAGGGCTCGGCCACGTTCGACGTAGAGCGGCTGAACGAGCTCGAGGTCGCCGACGCGAAGGGCTTCAAGCGCGTTCTCGTCACGGAGCCGGAGCATCCGTCCATGCGCTTCTGGTGGCCTCCGGGCCACATCGTCGGCTGGGGCGACACGTTCGTCCACGAGCTCGCGCACATGTTCGAGGCGATCGCCGGCGAGCACGAGATCGCTCCCCATGGAGCGACGTTCGAGGACGGGTACCGGTGCGACGAGGTCGTCGAGGCGATCCTGCGCTCGGCCGAGAGCAGGGCGAGCGAGGAGGTGCGGTCGCGATGAAGACGAGTCTCGGGATCTGGGCCTTCGGGCCGATGGTCACCCGGTTCGTGCCGGTCGGCTACAAGCCCGAGCTCGCCGGCGAGACGACCGTCCAGAAGGTGCGCCGAGCCGTCGAGGGTCTCGGCGATCTGATCGACGGCTACGAGTTCCACTACCCGCAGGAGCTCTCGGAGGAGAACCTGGACGAGGTGCGCGACGCGCTCGACGGCCACGACGTGTACTGCATGGCGACGGGGCTGCACCTCGACCCGCGCTTCGGCCGAGGGGGTCTCGTCTCGCCGGACGCGGCTACCCGGGAGGAAGCAGTGCAGCGCACGCTTGCCGCCATCGACTTCTCCGGCTCGCTTGGGGCCCACTTCATCATCTGGCCTGGGATCGAGGGCTACAACTACCCGTTCCAGACGCCCTACAAGGAGAGCTGGGCGTGGTTCCTGGACGGGGTGGGACAGGCCGCACAGCGGTGCAGGGAGCGCGGAATCCTGCTCTTCCTCGAGCACAAGAACTCGGAACCGGCGATGAAGATCCTGATGCGGAACGTCGGCATGACGCTGCACGTGATCCACACGCTGCGCGTGCAGGGGCTCGACAACGTCAAGGTCAACATGGACTGGCAGCACCTGATCATGAACGGCGAGAGCCTGGCCGAGTACGCCGCGATGCTCGCCGCGGAGGGACTGCTCGGCCACCAACACGCCAACGACGGATGGGGCTCGTTCGACGACGACCTCATGGTCGGAACCACGCGGTTCATGGAGACGCTCGAGCTCGCGGTCGAGTTGCGCCGCGCCGGCTACGGCGCCAACGGCGAGCGGCTCGGCTTCGACCTCTACCCGTACACGGAGGATGCGGTCGGGGCCGCCCGACGGAGCGTCCTGCACTGGCGGTTCATCGACGACGTTGCGGCGCGAATCGACGACGCGGCGCTGCGCGAGGCGCAGATGCGGAAGGACGCGATCAGGGCGTACGAGCTCGTTTACGCGGCTCTCGGCGGCGAGTGACGGTCCTCGTCGGCCTCGACGTCGGGACGACCGGCGCCAAGGCGATTGCGATCTCCCCGGAAGGCGAGCTGCTGGCGACCGCCGAGGAGGACTACGGGCTCTCGACGCCGCGGCCCGGCTGGGCCGAGCAGGATCCCGAGGACTGGTGGCGCGCCTCGCAGGCCGCGCTTGCCCGCCTCGGCCACGAGCCGGCGGCGATCGGGCTCTCCGGACAGATGCACGGCCTGGTCGCGCTGGACGGCGCGGACCGCGTCCTGCGCCCCGCGATCCTCTGGAACGATCAGCGGACGGCCCGGGAATGTGCCGAGATCGAGGAGCGAATCGGGCTCGAGCGGCTGATCCAGCTCACCGGCAATCGGGCGCTGACCGGGTTCACCGCGCCGAAGCTGCTCTGGGTGCGCCGCCACGAGCCCGAGGTCTACGCGCGGATCGAGCACGTGCTTCTCCCCAAGGACTATGTCCGCCTGCGCCTCACCGGCGCGCGGGCGACCGACGCTGCGGACGCGTCGGGCACGCTCCTCTTCGAGGTCCCCAAGCGGCGGTGGAGCGAGGAGGTGCTCGAGGCGCTCGAGATCCCCTCGGCCTGGCTGCCCGAGGCGTACGAGTCTCCGGATGTGCCGGGGGCGCCGGGTGCGGGCGACCAGGCGGCGGCCGCGCTCGGCGTCGGTGTCGACCGGCCCGGCCCGCTCTCGATCGTCCTCGGGACGTCCGGCGTCGTCTTCGCCGCCCTGCCCGGCTTCGCAGCCAACGAGCAGGCACGCGCCCACGCCTTCTGCCACGCCGTTCCCGGCGGCTGGCACGCGATGGGGGTGATGCTGTCCGCCGCCGGGTCGCTGCGCTGGCTGCGCGACCTGATGGGCGGCACGTACGACGAGCTCACGGCGGAGGCCGAGCGCTGGCCGCCGGGCGCCGAGGGCCTGACGTTCCTCCCCTACCTCCAAGGTGAGCGGACGCCCCACGCCGATCCGAATGCCCGAGGCGCCTTCGTCGGTCTGACGCTGCGCCACGATCGCGGCGCGCACGTCCGCGCGGTGCTCGAGGGCGTCGCCTACGGCCTCCGGGACTCGCTCGAGCTTCTGCGTGGGCTCGGCGTCGACGCGCACGTCGGCCGGGCATCCGGAGGCGGGGCGCGCAGCGACCTTTGGCTCCGCATCGTGGCCTCGGTGCTGGATCTCCCGCTCGAACGTCCGGTTGTCGAGGAGGGGTCGGCGTTCGGCGCCGCTCTGCTCGCGGGCGTGGCTGTGGGCAGGTTCAGCGACGTGCACGAGGCCGTCGAGGCCTGCGTGCGTACCCGCGGACTAATCGAGCCCGAGCCATCGTGGCGTGAGGCGTACGAGGCGGGATACGCTCGCTTTCGCGCGCTCTATCCGGCCCTCCAACCTTTGGAGCAACCATGACTGCACTCGAAGGGAAAGTCGCCTTCGTCACCGGCGCAAGTCGCGGCATCGGCGCTGCGGTCGCCCTGGCACTGGCCGGCGAAGGCGTGAAGCTCGGCCTTGCCTCCCGTTCCGGCGACGATCTAGGCCTCTCCGAGGCGGTAGCGCGAGAATGCGACGTCCGCGATCCGAAGCAGGTCGATGCCGCCGTCGCGGCGACGGTCGAGGAGTTCGACCGGCTCGACATCCTCGTTGCCAACGCCGGCGTCGGCGCCTACGGGCCGTTCCTCGAGCTCGACCCTGATCAGCTCGAGGAGATGATCGACGTGAACATCAGGGGCACGATGTACGCCGTCCGGGCCGCCCTCCCGCATCTGATCGCGAGCGGCGAAGGCGACCTCGTCACGATCGCGTCCGAAGCGGGACGGCGCGGGTTGCCGAACGAGGCGGTCTACTGCGGCTCGAAGTTCGCGCAGGTCGGCTTTACCCGCGCCCTCGACCACGAGCTGCGCGAGCAAGGCGTCCGCTGCACCAACGTCTGTCCGGGCGGCGTCGCGACTGACTTCGCGATCGGTGAGGGACGCGGCCGGACGCCGGAGATGCCCGAGCTCGCCGGGATGATGCGGGCTGAGGACGTCGCCCAGGTGGTCATGTTTGTCCTGACTCGGCCACGGAACCACCGGATCCTCGAGACGGCGTTCCGGCCGATGACCGAGGCGTCGTGGGGATGAGCTACGAGCCGGTCCGCTGGGGGATCCTCTCGACGGCGCACATCAACCGGCTCGTGATCCCACCGGCCCAAGAATCGTCGAAGATCGACCTCGTCGCGGTTGCGAGCCGCAACAAGGAGACGGCCGATCAGTACGCCCGCAGGTGGCAGATCCCGCGCGCAGACGGCAGCTACGAGGCGCTCCTCGAGGATCCCGACGTCGAGGCGATCTACATCTCGCTGCCAAATTCGCTCCACGTCGAGTGGACGATCAAGGCGCTCGAGGCCGGCAAGCACGTGCTTTGCGAGAAGCCCTTTGACCAGCGGCCCGAGCGGGTCGAGGAGGCCTTCGACGTCGCTGAGCGCGAGGGCCGCCTCGTGATGGAGGCCTTCATGTACTGCCACAACCCGCAGACGGCGAAGCTGATGGAGCTCGTGGAAGGCGGCGCGATCGGCTCGCTCCAGACGATCCGGGCCGCGTTCAGCTACTCGCTCTACGACGCCGACAACGTTCGCCTGCGGGCTGACGTCGAGGGCGGCGCACTGATGGACGTCGGCTGCTACTGCGTCAACAGTTCGCGCCTCCTCGGCGGCGAGCCGGAGCGCGTTTACGGCGAGCAGGTCGTCGGCCCCACCGGGGTCGACGTCCGCTTCCACGGGACGATGCGATTCCCGTCCGGCGTCGTCAGCCAGTGGGACTGCGGGATGGTCATGCCGGAACGGGACGAGCTGGAGGCGATCGGGGACGAGGGCTCGCTCTTCCTCGACGACCCCTTCCACTGCCTGGTACCGGGGATCGATCTTCGCCGCGACGGCGAATCGGAGCGAATCGAGATCGAGCTCGCCGACTCGTACGGCCTCGAGCTCGAGAACCTCAGCGACGCGATCCGAGGCGAGGGTGAGCCGCTCCTCGGCCGCGAGGACGCCGTCGCCCAGGCGAGGACGATCGAGGCGTTGTACCGCTCGGCCGAGTCCGCGACCACGATCGAGCTTTAGCGCCCGACTTAGGCGGGGGCGCGCGCGGTAACGAGCGTGCGCGCCGCCGCGGCGATCGCGTCGGCGTCGATGCCGGCGGCCGCCAGGAGCTCGGCGGGCTTGCCGGAGTGCGGCATCTCTCGCACGGCGAGCACCGAGACCTGCGGCCGCTCGTCGGAGTCGGCGAGTGCGGCGAGCACCACCTCCCCGAGCCCGCCCTCGGCCCAGTGGTCCTCGGCGGTGACGATCGGGGTGCCGGCGGCGCGCAGCGTCTCGGCATCGATCGGCTTGACCGAGTAGCAATCGATCACCCGGGCCGAGATGCCCTCGCCGGCCAATGAGCCGGCCGCCTTCACGGCCTCGTGCACCGTGATCCCGGCCGCGACGATCGTGACGTCGTCGTCGTCCGACGAGCGGACGGTCTTGCTCCCTCCGACCGGGAACTCTTCATCGGGCCCATAGATCACCGGCGTGTCGGCGCGGGCCGTGCGGAGGTACGAGATCCCGTCGACGTCGGACATCGCCCGGACGAGCTTGGTCGTCTGGTTGCCGTCGCAGGGGTAGAGGACGGTCGACCCGTGGACGGCGCGTAGCGCTGCGAGGTCCTCGAGCCCCATCTGCGA
>Ga0126313_10000389_pt1 | contig 20636 bp, 19 predicted proteins | sample Plot105A_FD_89954 | JGI IMG/M metagenome (GOLD analysis project Ga0126313, IMG submission 89954) | Serpentine soil microbial communities from UC McLaughlin Reserve, CA, USA - Plot105A | ecosystem: Environmental > Terrestrial > Soil > Grasslands | place: USA: UC McLaughlin Reserve, Lake County...
CCCGGCTCATCGACAACACGATCCTCGGAGGTGCCAAGTGAGCTCACGTCCCCGTGCAAGCGCCCCCCCGGCCAAGGGCAAGGCCGTCACCCTCTCCACGCTCGCGGGCAAGAAGGCGCTCGGCGAGCCGATCGCCATGGTCACCGCCTACGACTACCCGTCCGCCCAGGTCGCCGAGGCGGCCGGCGTCGACATGGTGCTCGTCGGCGACTCCGGCGCGATGACCGTGCTCGGCTACCCCTCGACCGTGCCTGTCTCGGTCGACGAGATGCTGATGCTGACGGCCGCAACGCGCCGCGGCCTGCGCACGCCCCTCCTGGTGGCCGACCTCCCGTTCGGCTCCTACGAGGCCTCCAACGAGCAGGCGGTCGCGACCGCGCAGCGGTTCATCAAGGAGGGCGGCGCGGAGGCCGTGAAGCTGGAGGGCGGCGGCATCATGGCCGAGCGCGCCCGAGCGCTCGTGCAGGCCGGCATCCCGGTGATGGGCCACGTCGGGCTGACGCCCCAGACGGCGACGCAGCTCGGCGGCTACCGCGCGCAGGGCCGCACCGGCGAGCGCGCCCACGACGTCGCGCGCGACGCGCTCGCGCTGCAGGAGGCCGGCTGTTTCGCGATCGTCTTCGAGGCGATCCCCGCGGCGGTTGCGCACGACCTGATGGAGCGGATGGAGATCCCGGTGATCGGCATTGGCGCCGGCTCGGCGACCGACGGCCAGGTGCTCGTCTTCCACGACCTGCTCGGCATCCGCGAAGGCGTCGGCGCCCGCTTCGTCAAGCGCTACGCCGACATCCAGGACGAGATGGTCGCCGGCGTGCGCTCCTTCGCCGAGGACGTGCGCACGCACCGCTATCCGGCGCCGGACCACACCTACTCGATCGATCCGGAGCAGCTGGCGGCGTTCCGGCGTCTTCTCGCGTAGAACGGCAGAGCGGCAGCCCGCGGCCGGCTCGCCGCGGGCTGCTCTACACTGGCGCGGCTTTCACAACCCCTTCACCCGACGTTCACAGGAGGGCCGCGCCATGGCGCGCCTGTCACAGGTCTTCGCACCCCGCGACCGCGAGTTCTTCGACCTCTTCGAGGAGGCCAGCGCCAACATCCTGCGCGGCGCCGATCTGCTCGATCGGATGCTGCGCAACTACCCGGAGACGAAGGAGCTGGCGCGGGAGATCCTCCTGTGCGAGCAGGAGGGCGACCGCATCACGCACGACATCATCAACCGTCTGAATCAGACGTTCGTGACGCCGATCGACCGCGAGGACATCCTCGAGCTGGCCTCGACGCTCGACGACATCATCGACCTGACCGAGGAGGTCGCCGACTACCTCGGCCTCTACAAGGTCGAGGCGCCGATGGAGCAGGCGCAGCGGCTCGCGCACATCCTCATGCAGGCCTGCCGCCAGATCGCGGAGGCGATGCCGCGGATGCGCGACTTCAAGGACATCTCGCACTACACCGTCGAGATTCACCGGCTCGAGAACGAGGGCGACCGCGTCACACGCGAGGCGATCGCATCGCTGTTCGACAACGGCATCGACCCGATGGTCGTGATTCGCTGGAAGGACCTGTTCGAGCGCCTCGAGGACGCGGTCGATGCGACGGAGCGCGTCGCGAACACGCTGTCGGGCATCGTCATCAAGAACTCGTGACCGCGATCTCGTCCGCGACCGTCCCCGGCCCGCCGCCCGCCTGATGGACGGCGCCGACATCGTCCTCGCGATCGTCGTCGCGACGGCACTCGCGTTCGACTTCACGAACGGCTTCCACGACACGGCGAACGTCGTCGCGACGACGATCTCGACACGCGCGCTGCCGCCGCGCGTCGCCGTGACGCTCGCTGCGCTGCTGAACTTCGTCGGGGCGTTCCTGTCGCTCGCGGTCGCGACGACGATCGCCAACGACATCGTCGACCAGGCGCTGGTGACGACCACGATCATCTTCGCCGGCCTCGTCGGTGCGATCGTCTGGAACCTCGTGACGTGGTACTTCGGGCTGCCGTCGAGCAGCTCGCATGCGCTGATCGGCGGTGTCGTCGGCGCGATGCTCGTCGCGAACGGCACCTCCGCGATCGACTTCGACGGCCTCGCCGGCAAGGTGCTGGTCCCGGCGCTGATCGCCCCGGTGCTCGCGTTCGCCGTCGCCGGGATCGGGATCCTCGTCTGCTATCGGATCGTCGGGCGGCTCGCGCCCGGGCCGGTCAGCCGCGGCTACCGCCTCGGCCAGGTGCTGTCGGGCGGGATGCTCGCGCTCGCCCACGGCACGAACGACGCGCAGAAGACGATGGGCATCATCACGCTCGCGCTGATCGCCAACGGCAACCTCGCCGCCGACGCCGCTGTGCCCACCTGGGTGATCGTCTCCGCCGCGACTGCGATCGCGCTCGGGACCTACCTGGGCGGCTGGCGCATCATCAAGACGATGGGCAGCCGCATCATCAAGATGGACCCTGCGCAAGGCTTCGCCGCGCAGAGCTCCGGCTCGGCCGTGATCCTCGCCGCGACGCACTTCGGCTACCCGCTCTCGACCACGCACACGATCTCCGGCGCGGTGATGGGTGCGGGCGCTGCGAAGCGGCTCTCGGCCGTGCGCTGGGGCGTCGCCGGCAACATTGTCGTCGCCTGGGTGCTGACGCTGCCGTGTGCGGCGATCGTCGGCGGCCTTGTGTACGGGGTGACGCACCTCTTCGGCGATGGCGCGGCCGGTCCGGTGATCGTCGCCGCCGCCGGAGTCGCGTTCACCGCCTACGTGTTCGTGCGCCGGCTGCAGCAGGGCGCCGCGATCACGACGACTGCGGAAGGCACGAGCACCTGATGCCCGCGCTTGCGACGAAGGTCGTCGACTTCGGGCAGCTCGCGGAGGTCATCTACGTCTCGCTGATCGCCGGTGTCGGCATCAGCCTCGCCTTCTCGATCGTCATCCGCGGCGCCGTACGGGCGGGCGAGCACCGCCGCACCCGGCCGGTCGTGGCCGGCGCACATGCGCTGATGGCGGTCATCGGGCTGATCGTTGTGCTCGCCGCCGTTGTGTTCGGTGTGAGCACGATGCTGTCGAAGTAGCCGACGTGGGGCTACGCACTTGCCGATAGCCTGCTGTGAATCGTGGCGCGTCGCACCGAGATCGTGCTTGCCTGACGCGCGTCAGGCTGGGGCGACCGCTGCGTCGCCCGGCGCGGCGTCCTCGTCCTCGTCCTCCGCGCCCAGTCGCCGCCGCGGGAGGTTGCGGGTCGCAAGCAGCGACGCCAGCGTGATGAAGCCGCAGGCGAGCAGGCCGACCTTCAGGGCCTTCAGCTGCGCGTCGGAGTAGCTCTCGACGATCGCCGTAGTCTCCGCCGCTGAGACCCCAGCCTCCTGCGCCGCCTGCTCGACGCTGTCTGCGTTCACGAAGGACAGGTCCCCCTCCAGCCGCACGGAGACCTGATCCTGCGTCGCCTGGGAGATGCGGGGGTCGTCGGCGACCTTGACGGTGAACGCGGCCGCCAGGCCGCTGATCACGATCGCGCCGATCAGCGCTGTGCCGAGTGAGGAGCCCAACTGCTGCGCCGTGTACTGGAGCCCACCGGCCTCGCTGCGGTCGCTCTCCTGCACGGCCGACTGCACGACGTTGCCGAGCTGTGAGACGACGAGCCCCATGCCGACGCCGAGCACGGCCATCGCGACGTTGAAGTCCGCCGTGTCGATCTGCGGCTCGATCGTGCCGAGCAGGAAGCCGACCGCCGCGAGCAGGAAGAGGAAGCCAACGCGCACGATCGTGCGCGGCGAGAAGCGCGTCGCGAGCCGTGCCCCGGCGATCGCCATGACGAGCAGCGCGATCGACGTCGGCAGCATGCGGATGCCCGTCTGCAGCGCGTCGTAGCCCTGCACAACCTGGAGATACAGCGGGACGGCGAAGAAGACGCCCATCAGCACGAGGTTCTGACCGAGGAACATCACGAGCCCGCTGCGCAGCACCGGGCGTTCGAGCAGCGCGAAGTGCATCAGCGGGCTGCGCTTGTGCTCCTCCTCGCGCCGCTCCCAGGCGCGGAAGGCTGCAAGCAGCACGCCGCCGGCTGCTACGACGAAGGGTGCGAGCGAGAAGCCGAACGGCTCGATCGGCGAGTTGCGCGGCGCAATCCAGCCCCATCTGCTCGCGTTCAGCACGCCGAAGACGAGCAGGCCGAGGCCGAGCGCGCTGAGAATCGAGCCGACCCAGTCGAGCCGCGGGACGGGACCCTCGCGCGGTGCGTCGCGTACGAGCCGAGGCGTCGCCAGCACGATCCCCGTCGCGATCACGACCTCGCCGGCGAACACCAGCCGCCACGTCAGCTCGGTCGTCAGCCAGCCGCCGAGGATCGGGCCGACGGCGATCGCCGCGCCCGAGACCCCGCCGAGCACGCCATAGGCGGCCGCGCGCTCCTTGCCGTCGAAGTTGCCGGCGACCAGGGCGGCGAGGGCCGGCAGGACGATCGCCGCGCCTATCCCCTCGATGATCGACCAGCCGAGCGTGAGCGAGGCGACCGACCACGCCAGCGCCGTCAGCAGCGAGCCCACGCCGTAGATCACGTGCCCGATCACGAACGCGCGCCGACGGCCGAGGATGTCGCCGAGCTTGCCACCCGTCATGAACAGGGCGGCCATCACGAGCGCGTAGAGCGTGATGACGCCCTGGATCGTCGTGACGGTCGTGTCGAAGTCGGCGACGAGCTGCGAGATCGAGACGTTCATGACGGCGGCGTCGAGCACCATCAGGAACTGGGATGCGGCCAGGACCAGCAGGACGAGGCGCTTCTTTGACACGGTCAGCCCTTCTGGTCGGGTTCGTCCGCCTGCGCGGTCTGGGCAGCCGCGGCTGCCCGCTCGCTCTGCGGGGCGTCGTAGGCAATCTCCCGCAGGACGCGTGCCGGCGCGCCAGCCGCGATCGTGTGCGAGGGGATGTCCTGCGTGACGACGGCGTTCGCGCCGATCACCGCTCGCTCGCCGATCGTCACGCCGCTCGTGACGACGACGTTCGCCCCGCACCAGACGTTGTCGCCGATACGCGTGGGCCCCTTGGTCGTGAAGCCCTGCCACGGCACCGGCTCGTGGGGATCGTCGAAGCGGTGAGCGCCGTCGGTGATGAAGCAGCCGTTGGCGAACATGCAGTGCTCGCCGATCTCGACCAGCTCGACGGCGGCGACCATCACGCCGCGGTTGAGGAACGTCCCGCCGCCGATGCGGATCCGCGCGGGCGCGGGCGCGGTCAGCCACACGCCGGGCTCGAGCAGCGCCTGCGGGCCGATCTCCAAGCGGCCGTCGGCGAACGCCTCCAGCACGTTGCCCTCGACCGGCCAACGCGCGAACGCCTCGCGCTGCAGGAACTCCCAGTGGATGCGCGCGCGGTTCCACGGCAGCGCGTTGCGCTCGTACCACCGCCACTTCTGCGCCCACAGGCGCGCCTGGCGCACGAGCTCGTTCATCGAGCGACACCGTATCGGGAGTTGCTGCATGGCGGGCAGGGCGCGCGGGCATAGGGACTGCATGTCCACGTCTGAGCCAACCCCGCGCCTCCCTGCGACGCGACCGTCGCGCAGCCCGTTCGTCGCCACGGCGATCGGTGTCGTCGTGCTGCTGGCGGCGGTGATTGCGCTGGGGGTCTTCGTCAACCCGCTCGCCGGTGGGCTGCTGTTCGCGATCGGGCTCGTGCTGCTGATCGTTCACATCGCGATTCGACCGGAGGGCCAGCTGCGCGACGCAGCGACCGACACGATCCCCGCGAGCCAGCGCGTCGGCCGGATGCGCGTACTGGTCGTCGCAGACGTGCCGCTCGCCGGCGAGGAGGCTGCTGAGCGGATCCGCGAGACCGCCGGAGAGGATCCCCAGCTCGACGTGATCGCTCCGGTGCTCGTCTCGCAGGTCAGATTCGCGATGTCCGACCGCGACGCCGAGATCACCGAGGCGCAGCAGCGGCTCGACGCCTCGCTCGCATGGGCGCGGGAGCATGGCTTCACGGCGACCGGCACGATCGGCAGCGACGACCCCGAGACCGCAATGGCTGACGCCTTGCGTCGCTCAGGCGCTGAGGCGGTGCTGTTCGTGACCGACGCCGAGGACCGCACGCGGCTCGAGCAGCGGGCGCTGCGCCGTGCGGACGCCGAGCTGGCGATCCCCGTGATGCACGTACAGCTCTAGACGCCTACTACGCCGCCGCGGCGACCTTGCGTGGTCTGCGGCCGCGTCTTGGCTCGGCCGCTGCCGGCAGCAGCGGGCGCAGGAAGTCGCCCGTGACCGCGCCCGGCGTGGCGGCGATCTCCTCGGGCGTGCCGGTGCCCATCACGTAGCCACCCTCGTCGCCGCCCTCCGGCCCCATGTCGACGAGCCGGTCGGCGGTCTTGATGACGTCGAGGTTGTGCTCGATCACGACGACCGAGTTGCCCTGGTCCACCAGCGTCTGCAGCACTTCGAGCAGTCTCTGGATGTCGGCGAAGTGCAGCCCGGTCGTCGGCTCGTCGAGGATGTAGAGCGTTCTGCCGGTCGCGACCTTGCACAGCTCGGACGCGAGCTTCACGCGCTGGGCCTCGCCGCCGGAGAGCGTCGTCGCCGGCTGGCCGAGCCGCATGTAGTCGAGCCCGACGTCGTGGAGCGTCTGGATCCGCCGGCGGATCTTCGGGATGTGCTCAAAGAAGGTCAGCGCCTCCTCGATCGGCATCTCCAGCACCTCGGCGATGTTCTTGCCCTTGAAGCGCACCTCGAGCGTCTCGCGGTTGTAGCGCTTGCCGTGACACTGCTCGCACGGCACGTACACGTCGGGCAGGAAGTGCATCTCGATCTTGATCTGTCCGTCGCCGCGGCAGACCTCGCAGCGACCGCCCTTGACGTTGAAGGAGAAGCGACCGGCCTTGTAGCCGCGCGCCTTCGCCTCCGGCGTCTTGGAGAACAGGTCCCGGATCTGGTCGAACAGACCGATGTACGTCGCCGGGTTGGAGCGCGGCGTGCGCCCGATCGGCGACTGGTCGACCGCAATGATCTTGTCGAGCTGGTCGAGCCCGGTGATGCGGCGATGGGCGCCAGGCCGCTGCTTCGCGCGATGCAGCCGATTCGCGACCGACTTGTAGAGCACCTCGTTCACGAGCGTCGACTTGCCCGAGCCGGAGACGCCCGTCACGCAGGTGAACGTGCCGAGCGGAACCTTCACGTCGACGTTCTTGAGGTTGTGCTGGCTCGCGCCCTCGATGCCGACGTAACCCGACGGTCTGCGGCGTCTCGCCGGCACCTCGATCCGCCGCGTCCCGGCGAGGAACTGGCCGGTAGCCGACTCGGTCACCTGCTCGACCTCGGCGGCGGTGCCGGCCGCGACGACGTAGCCACCGTGCTCCCCGGCCCCCGGCCCCATGTCGATCAGGTGGTCGGCGGCGCGCATCGTCCCCTCGTCGTGCTCCACCACCAGGACGGTGTTGCCGAGGTCGCGCAGCCGCTCCAGGGTCCCGATCAGCTTCTCGTTATCGCGCTGGTGCAGGCCGATCGACGGCTCGTCGAGGATGTAGAGCACGCCGACGAGCGACGACCCGATCTGCGTCGCGAGCCGGATCCGCTGCGCCTCCCCACCGGACAGCGTCGCCGCCGCGCGGCTCATCGACAGGTAACCGACGCCAACGTTCTCCAGGAATGCCAGCCGCTCCTCGATCTCGCGCAGCACGAGCCGCGCGATCCGCCGCTCCTGCTCGCTCAGCTCCAGCTCGCGGATCCAGGCGAGCGCGCGCCGCGTCGGCATCGCGACGTACTCGTGGATGCCGATCCCGCCGACGAGCACCGCGCGGGACTCCGGCCGCAGCCGCGCGCCGTCGCACTCCGGGCACGGCACGATCGACATGTACTCCTCGATTCTCTCGCGCGCCCAGTCGGAGTCCGTCTCCTTGTAGCGCCGCTCGAGATTCGTGACGATCCCTTCGAAGCCGGTCGTGTACGTGCGCTTGCGGCCGAAGCGGTTGCGGTACTGGACTGTGACCTTGTCGCCGTTCGTGCCATAGAGGAAGAAGTCGCGCTGCTCCTGCGGCAGGTCCTGCCAGGGCGTGTCGGGATCAACGTCGTATCTCTCCGTGATCGCCGACGTGAGCTGCTCGTAGTAGTTCGACGCGCTCGCCGACCACGGCGCGATCGCGCCCTCGCCGATCGACAGCGTGGGATCCGGCACGACCAACTCCGGGTCAATCACCATCTGCGAGCCGAGGCCGGTGCAGCGCGGGCAGGCGCCGTGCGGCGCGTTGAAGGAGAAGATCCGCGGCTCCAGCTCCGGGAATGAGATCCCGCACTCGAGGCACGCGAACTTCTCAGAGAACGTCAGCACACGATCCTCGTCCACCAGCTCGATCTCGACGATGCCGTCCGCGAGCGACACCGCGGTCTCGATCGAGTCTGCGAGGCGCTTGCGGAGCTCGGAGCGCATCACGAGCCGATCGACAACGACGCCGATGTCGTGTCTGTACTTCTTGTCGAGCACGATCTCCTCGTCGAGTCTGCGCAGCTCACCGTCGACTCTGACCCGCGAGAAGCCCTCGGCGCGCAACTCCTCCAGCTGTCTGCCGTACTCGCCCTTGCGTCCGCGCACGATCGGCGCGACCACCATGAAGCGCGTGCCCTCGGCGAGGTCCATCACCTGGTCGATGATCTGCTCGGCCGACTGGCCCTCGATCGCTCTGCCGCATCTCGGACAGTGCGGATGGCCGACGCGCGCCCACAGCAGGCGCAGGTAGTCGTAGATCTCCGTGACGGTGCCGACCGTCGACCGCGGGTTGCGCGAGGTCGTCTTCTGGTCGATCGAGATCGCCGGCGAGAGGCCCTCGATCGAGTCGACGTCGGGCTTGTCCATCTGTCCGAGGAACTGGCGCGCGTAGGCCGACAGCGACTCGACGTAGCGGCGCTGCCCCTCGGCGTAGATCGTGTCGAAAGCCAGCGAGGACTTGCCCGAGCCGGACAGGCCGGTGATGACGACGAGCGCGTTGCGCGGCAACGCAACCGTCACGTCCTTCAGGTTGTGCTCACGGGCTCCGGAGACGACGAGCTGATCGGCGGGCGGCATCTGGGAGAGGATAGTCGAGCGAACAGACGTTCCCGTCCGTGCGGTCCGCGCGACTACCGCGCGGTCGGCTCCCGCCGCTGCATCTCCTCGGGCGGGAAGAGCTGGCGGGGTCGCACGCCGATCTCGCAGTGGTAGCAATGGTCAGTGTCGGCGTCGCACGCATACCACTCGTGCTGCCCGCAGTCGTTCCGTCCCTTCGGGAACCAGTTAACCATCGCCCATGGCACGCGGCCACGGATCCACGTACGCCAGCGGTACCGCGGTCGGCGGCGCGGGACCGGATCCAACCGAAGATCGTGGGACTGCACGTATGCCATCGACCGAGTGTAGGTAGCGGGAGGGCTCATTTCGACCTCTTCTGTCTGTTCCTCGCCTTTCGGAACTTCAGCTCTGCGACAGCCTTCAGGCGCTCGGATCTCGCCCGGCTTCGGTCGTTCACCATGCGCTGCAACTCATCGTCGTTCCTCCCGGTGAACTCGCTGTGCCGCTGCCGTCTGCCCATCCCCGGCACGCTCGCCGCGACCCCTGAAACGGCTCTACGCGCATTCGAAACGATTCAGCGCAGCGGCTCAGGCGGACCTGCGCAGGCCACCGAACGGGTGCCATAGGCTCCGGCGCATGCACCAGCTCGCCGACGACGTCTGGCAGCTCTCCGGCTTCCCAACGAACGCGGTCAACGTCTACTTGGTCGGCGACGTGCTGATCGACGCAGGCATGCGGCTCGACCGCGGCCGGATCCTCAAGCAGGTCGACGGGTGGAGAGTCAACACCCACGCGCTCACCCACGCGCACCCGGACCACTACGGCGCGAGCCACGCGGTCTGCGAGCACCTCAACATCCCGCTGTGGTGCGGCGCCGGCGACGCGGAGGCCGTCGAGCGCGGCAAGATGGTCTGGAAGGGCGGGCGCATGATCCCCGGGCCGGCGGCCCATCCGGTGGCGCGGCGCCTGCGCGAGGGCGACGAGGTCGCCGGCTTCACCGTGTTGGAGACGCCCGGCCACTCCCCCGGCCACGTCTCCTACTGGCGCGAGTCTGACCGCACGCTGATCTGCGGCGACGTGATGTGGGGATGGCACCCGTTCCTGTTGCGCGGCCCGATCCGCCCGCCGATCGATCCGTTCACGCCGGACCCGGCGCTCAACCGCGAGTCGGCGCGTCGCATCGCCGCGCTCGAGCCCGCGCTCGTCTGCTTCGGCCACGGGCCGCCATCGCGCGACCCCGCCAAGCTGGCGGCCGCGGTCGCGAAGCTGCCGCGTTGACTTAGCTCCCTGCGGGAAGCACGTCGACCGACGGAAACGGCTGGCCGAAGCGCAGCGCCCCGAGCGGAGTGGGAACGACCGGAACGGGCGCCCCGCCCGCAGCGGGGAAGCGCAGGATCGCGTACGTCGAGGTCTTCGTCTCGCGAGCCGGTCCGAAGCCGGGCACCCCGAGTCCGGTTCCGACCACGTCGGGCAGCTCAGGCGCCTCGCCGGGATCGCGCGAGCCGGCGACCGCGACGACGTCGACCTCGCCTATCGCGGTCCCTTCCGGCCCCATCGTGCGAAGACCGGGTCGGTAGTAGCGCAGCGCCAGCTCGCCGTTCGCGGGCGAGATGACCATCGCACGGGTGCTGTCGGTCGTGCCGAGCGCCTGCGCGAGTCCCTTCCAGTCGGGCCGCTGGTACTGCGCGTCGACGGCGACAGCCGCCACGAGTGCAAGCGAGAGGGTGCAGAGACCGGCGAGCAAACCCAGCCCGAGGCGCGGTGCACGGCTGGCCCCGGAGCCGACCGCGAGCGCAGCAAGCAGCGGGATCAGCGCGGGCAGCACATTGCGCGCGTTGAGGTAGTCGGCCCCGCCGAGCGCCGCCACCAGCGGCAGGGCGATCCCGACCGCGCCGATCCCGGCAAGCAGCAGGGCGCGGTCGCGCGCAAGCCGGGGCGTGCGGCGCAGCAGCAACCACGCGCCGCCCGCGACGAGCAGCGCGCCGAACAGGCCGAACGGCAGCGCGAGCGGGCCGCGGTAGCCGAGCAGGAACTGCTTCGGCACCTGCGCGAGCCGCAGCGCGATCGACGTTCCGGCGATGTCGTACGGGTTCCCCGCCTGAGCCAGCAGGAGCGGCAGCAGTGCAAGCCCGGCCGCGGCCACCGCGCCGACCGCGACCAACGCGCCTCGCCGGTGCGGATGCCGCCACAGCAACCACAGCATCTGCGGCGCCAGTACGAACGCGGTGAAGTAGTGCGTCGCGAGCGCGAGCGCGGCGGTGATCGCCCAGCCGGCCAGGAGCCGGCCGCGACGATCCTCGAGCGCCCGCTGGAACAGCAGCAGCGCGACGGCGCTCAGCAGCGTCGCGAGCGCGTAGCTGCGCGCCTCCTGGGAGAACCACACGAGCAGCGGGTTGACGGCGACGAGCGCTGCCGCCGCCAAGCCAGCGCGCACGGCGCCGCCCGCTGCCCGCCGCCCGATCGCGTAGGCCGCGGGGACCGTCAGCAGCCCAGCAAGCGCCGGCAGCGAGCGCAGCCCCGCCTCGCCGTCGCCGAAGACACGCGTCCAGCCCCACTCCAGCACGTAGAACAGCGGCGGATTGCTCTCCCCATCGGGGATCCGTCCCAGCATCTCGCCGAACGGCCGGCGCACAAGGTCCCACGTGGCGGCCTCGTCGAACCAGATGCTCTGCGTGCGCAGCGTCGCGAAGCGCAGGAGAGCCGCGAGCACGACGATCGCGCCCAGCGCCAGCCAGGGTGTCGCGGCATCAGCACCGCGAACCGGGGACGGCGCGTCGGTCTCTCGAGCGGTGGTCGGCACGCTGGCGCGGCAGGGTAGCGCTCGCGGCGGGCGAGGCGCCTGCGGACGGGCTACGTGCGCCCGGCGGCAGCGTAGACGTCGTCAAGCAGCTCGCGTCGATCGGCGAGCGTGAACTGCTCCGCGAGGACCGCCTCCGCCTGCTCGCGCGGCGTGCCGTTGAGCGCCAGTTCGAGCGCGACGAGGCGCGCGCCGGCGTCGTCGGTGGGCGCGGTAGGGCCGGCCGGCTGCTCGACGGCCGGCGCCGGCACAGCAGGCGCAGCGGTGCCCAGCGCGTCGAGCAACGCCGACAGCTCGCCGCGCAGCGCCTCAATGCGCTCCAGCGCGCCGTTCGCGGCCTCCGTCACACGCTCAGTCGTCTCGTCGCCTGCGCGACCGGCAACGCTGCCGATCCGTTGGGCCTCGGCCTCGGCCTGCGCGACGATCCCGGCCGCGCTCTGCTCAGCAGCGGTGAGCACGGCACGGACCTGCTCCGCGGCCGTGTCGGCGGTCGTCGCGACGCGCGTCTCCAACTCGTCCGCGATCGCGCGCAGGTGCGTATCGACGGCCGCACGGTCGTAGCCGCGCAAGCGAGCGGGGAAGTCGCGCTTCTCGATGCTGCGGCGGTCGAGGGACACTCGCGGCGAGCTTAGCGCGCGGCGCCACGCGGCAGAGCAGGCGGCCCCGCTACGGCAGCCGCACCACGTCACCCTCCCGCACGACGAGACCATCGCGTGCGAGCCCGGCCAGCGCCCGTTCGAGCCGCACTGGCTCGAACCCATCGGGGAGATCCTCACCGGCGACGAGCGCAGCGACTACACGGCCACGCACGAAGCGATCGGTGTCCTCGAACCGCACCCGCTCGCCCGCGCCACGCGCGGTCGGTGCGACATGCGGTCGACCGCGCGAGCGGCACGACACAGCCGGACAGGCGGAGCACACCGGCGTCCGCGCCGCGCACACCGTCGCGCCCAGCTCCATCATCGCCTGGTTCCAGTCCGCCGCCCGGCCGTCCGGCACCAGCGCGGACGCACGCCGCGCCAGCTCAGGCGGCCGCCGCGATCGCCGGTCAAACCGCTCGATCACCCGCCGCACGTTCGTGTCGACCGCCGCCGCCTGCTCGCCGAACGCGAACGAAGCGACCGCCGCCGCCGTGTACGGCCCGACGCCCGGCAGCCCAAGAAGCCCCTCGACATCCCCAGGCCACCCGTCCCGCACGACCACCGCACAAGCCGCCTGCAACGCGAGCGCCCGCCGGTTGTAGCCAAGACCGCTCCACAGCCGCAGCACATCCGCCGCCGGAGCCGAAGCCAGATCCGCCTCTGACGGAAACCGCTCCAACCACGCCTCGTAGTACGGCACCACCCGCACCACCTGCGTCTGTTGCAGCATCACCTCCGAGACGAGGATCCGGTACGGATCCGACGTCCGCCGCCACGGCAGATCCCGCCGCACGGCCGAATACCACGCAAAAATCGCTTCGGCGTCCGGGTGCGCCACGCGCGGCAGGCTACGCCGCGGGCGGGACGGGAACGGTCCCCCGGCTCGCCTCCGCCACAGCGATGTCGAACTCCCGCCGCAACGACTTGATCTCGTCCCGCAGCTTCGCCGCGTACTCGAACCGCAGCTCCTCGGCCGCCGCGAGCATCTCCTCCTCGCATTCGACGATCGCCTTCTCGATCTCGGCCGGCGCCATCGTTCTGCCAGCGTCGAGCTTCGTCCGGCGTCTGCGCCCCTTCGGCACCTTCGACTCGGCCTGCAGGAACTCCGCGATGTCCGAGATCCCCTTGACGATCGACTCCGGGGTGATGCCGTGCTCCGTGTTGTACGCGACCTGGATCGCACGGCGGCGGTCGGTCTCGTCCAGCGCGGCGCGCATCGCCCGCGTCTCCTTGTCGGCGTACATCAGCACCTTGCCGTCGACGTTGCGGGCAGCACGACCGATCGTCTGGATCAGGGAGGTCTCCCCGCGCAGGAACCCCTCCTTGTCGGCGTCGAGGATCGCGACGAGCGACACCTCCGGCAGGTCGAGCCCCTCGCGCAGCAGGTTCACGCCGACCAACACGTCGTAGTCACCCAGACGCAACTCACGGATGATCTGGATCCGCTCCAGCGTGTCGACCTCGGAGTGCAGGTAACGGACCTTGAAGCCGTACTCGAGCAGGTAGCCGGTCAGGTCCTCCGACATCTTCTTCGTCAGCGTCGTCACGAGCGTGCGCTCGTCTCTGTCGACGCGCCCCCGGATCTCGTTCATCAGGTCGTCGATCTGGTTTCTCGTCTCGCGCACGTCGATCACCGGATCGACGATCCCGGTCGGGCGAACGATCTGCTCGACGATCCGCGGCGAGTGCGTGCGCTCGTACTCGCCCGGCGTAGCGCTCACAAACACAATTCGCGGCGTGATCGAGAGGAACTCCTCGAATCTCTGCGGGCGGTTACCGAGCGCGCTCGGCAGACGGAAGCCGTAGTCGATCAGCGTCTGCTTGCGCGAGCGGTCGCCCTCGTACATGCCGCCGATCTGCGGGACCGTCTGGTGCGACTCGTCGAGGAAGCAGACGAAGTCGTCGGGGAAGTAGTCGATCAGGCAGTAGGGCCGCTCGCCAGGTCTGCGCCCGTCGAGGATCTGCGAGTAGTTCTCGATCCCCGAGCAGAAGCCCATCTCGCGCAGCATCTCCATGTCGTACTGGGTGCGCTGGCGCAGGCGGTGGGACTCCAGCAGCTTGCCCTCTCTCTCCAGCTGGGCGCAGCGCTCATTGAGCTCGCGGCCGATCTCGGCGACCGCGTTCTCGATGTGCCCCTCCTCGACGTTGTAGTGCGACGCGGGCCACACCGCGACGTGCTCCAGCTCCTCCTCCAGCACCTCGCCGGTCATCGGGTCGAAGTGCTGCAGCTCCTCGACCTCGTCGCCGAACAGCGTCGCGCGGTAGGCCGACTCGGCGTACTGCGGGAAGACCTCGAGCGTCTCGCCGCGTACCCGGAACGTGCCGCGCTGGAGGATGTCGTTGCGCGTGTACTGGATCGAGACGAGCTTCTTCAGCACCTCGTCGCGATCTACCATGTCGCCTTTTCTCAGCAGCAGCACGTTGCGGTCGTACGTCTCGGGCGAGCCGAGACCGTAGATGCTGGAGACCGAGGCGACCACGATCACGTCGCGCCGCCCCAGAAGTGCAGCCGTGGCGGCGTGGCGCAGCCGCTCGATCTCCTGGTTGATCGCCGAGTCCTTCTCGATGTAGAGGTCCCGGCTCGGAACGTACGCCTCGGGCTGGTAGTAGTCGTAGTAGGAGACGAAGTACTCGACCGCGTTGGTCGGAAAGTACGTGCGGAACTCGTTGCACAGCTGCGCGGCGAGCGTCTTGTTGTGGGCGATGATCAGCGACGGCCGCTGGACTGCCTCGATCGTCGCCGCCATCGTCATCGTCTTACCGGTGCCGGTCGCGCCGAGCAGCGTCATCGCGCGTTCGTTGGCCTCGATCCCCTCCGCGAGCGAGGCGATCGCCTTGGGCTGGTCGGCCGTGGGCGCGTAGGTGGCGTCGAGTTGGAAGCGGCGCATCAGGCGAGGGTAGCGGCGATCGCGGCCGCCGCATGACCGCGTTGCCGGCGCATACTTCACATACCGTCTGTATGTTGGAGCGATCACTCACACACTCCGACGGGGAGGCAGCAATGGCGGACTTCACGGTCAAGCGCATCGACGACATGGAGGGTGCGTACGGCGGAGCGTTCAAGCGGGCGCGCGCGGAGCTCGGTGTCAGCTCGTTCGGGATGGCGATCATCGACATGCCGCCGAACTTCGAGCACTATCCGACGCACGACCACGCGAGAGACGGACAGGAGGAGGTCTTCCTGACCCTGCGCGGCGGCGGCGAGATCGACATCGCCGGCGAGCGTCACCCGCTCGACGAGGAGCACGTCGTGCGCGTCGCCGCCGGCACCGACCGCAAGGTCCTCCCCGGCCCCGACGGCATCCGTGTGCTCGTGCTCGGCGCGAAGCCCGGAGCCCTTTACGAGCCGCCCGCCGGCTCGCACCTCGGCGCGGCCGACCCGATGCCGATTGCCGCAGCGCAGCCGCAGCAGTAGCACGACCCTCGCGGGCGAGCGGGCGCTTATTTCAGGCCCAGCTCGTCCGCATATGTTCTGCGGTAGTCGCGCCGCGCGTCGAGCACGCGACCGACGTAGGCGCGCGTCTCGGGGAATGGGATGTCCGCCACGTCGAGCGCCTCGCCGCGGGCGCGGGCTTCCGCGACCCAGCGGTCGACGTTGCCCATCCCGCCGTTGTACGCGGCCAGCGCAAGCACTTCGTCGCCGTCATAGCGGTCGAGCAGGTAGCGCAGGTACCAGCTCCCGTAGGCGATGTTGATCTCGGGCGTCGAGAGGTCCTCGGTCGTGAAGGCCGTTCCGCCGGATCTGTCCGCGATGAAGTGGGCGGTCGACGGCAAGAGCTGCATCAGCCCGAGCGCACCCGCAGACGAGGTCGCGTCGCTGAACTTCGACTCGGCGTAGATGACGCCGGCGATCAGCGACGGATCGAGCTGCTTCTCGTGCGCCTGCTCGCGGATGGTGTCCTGATGACGCAGCGGCAACGCGGTCAGGTCGTGCACAGCGCCCGTGAACAGCGGCCGCAGGAGCAGTGCGCCCAGCACGACGATTGCGGCGAATGCAAGCAGGCCTCCTAGCTGCCGCCGGCGGCGGGCGGCGCGAGCGCGCCTGGCGCGCTTGCGCGCCACCTGGACCTGAGCCGTGCGCGAGGTCATCCGCTCAGCTTTGCAAGCACCTCAGACAGCCGCGCTTCGAGCTGCTCGACACTGCCGTCGTTGACCACCGCGTACGTCGCGCGCGCCGCCTTCTCCTCCTGCGAGAGCTGACGGGAGGTCCGCTCCGCCACCGCGGCGTGCCCTCGCGCACCCGCCCGTTCCTCGCGCAGCGCCTCCGGGGCGACGATCGCGATCGTGGCGTCGTAGACGGCATCCATGCCGGCCTCGAACAGCAGCGGCGTCTCCACGACGGCAGCGGGCGGCGGCGGCTCCTGGGCGCTCGCCTGCTCACGGAAGGCGAGCACGCGGGCGCCGACACGCGGCCACAGCACGCCCTCCAGCCACTGACGCTCCTCGGGCGTCGCGAACGCGTGCGCCGCTACGGCAGCGCGATCGACGACGCCGCCCGGGGCCACGTCCTCCCCCCAGCGCGCGACGACGAGATCACGGACCTCGTCGCTCGCGTACAGCTCATGGACGACCGCGTCGGTCGACAACGTCGCCGCGCCCAGCCGCTCCAACGCTGCGAGCGCCGTGGACTTGCCGGCGGCGATGCCGCCGGTCAGTCCAACGAATGGGACGGGTGCAGCGATCAGACGATCAGGCCTGCGGCGTGGGGTCCTCTGCGGTCGCGGGCGCCTCGTCGGCCACCTCGACCGGCTCGTCGCCATCGGCCGGAGCAGCCTCGGCGACCGGCTCCTCCGCCGGAGCAGCGGGCTCCTCGGCGGCCGGCTCGGACGCAGCGGGCGCCTCGTCGGCGACCTCAGCCGGCGCACTCGCCTCGGGCTCAGGCGCGGCCTCGACCTCAGGCGCAGCAGCCTCCGCCTCGGGCACAGCCTCGGCCACCGGCTCCGCAACGGGAGCCTCCGCCTCAGCCACCGGCTCCTCCGCCGGCGCAGCAGTCTCACCCGCGAAGACATCCTCGGACAGGCCGAGCTCCGGTACGTCGTCGTAGCCCGTCTCGCCCTCGGCGCCGGCCTCCGGCTCGATCTGCCGCATCGGCAGGATCTGGCCCTCGACGCGCTTGATCGACAGCGACAGACGGCGCCGCTCCGAGTCGATCTCGAGGATCTTGACCTTCACTTCGTCACCCGGCTGGATGATCTCGCGCGGGTTCTCGACGTGGTGCTGCGCCAGCTCGGAGATGTGCACGAGGCCCTCGACGCCGTCGAGGATCTCGACGAACGCGCCGAACGTGACGACCTTCGTGACCTTGCCCTCGAGCTCGTCGCCCACGTTGTACGTGTCGACGACGCGCTGCCACGGGTCCTCCTGCGTCTGCTTGAGACCCAGGGAGATCCGCTGGCGATCTCTGTCGATGTCGAGCACCTTCACGTTGACCGTGTCGCCGATCGAGAGGATCTCGCTCGGGTGGTTCACGTGCGACCACGACAGCTCGGAGATGTGGATCAGGCCGTCGATCCCGTCGAGGTCGACGAACGCGCCGAAGTCGACGATGTTCGAGATCGTCCCGTCGACGACCATGCCCGGCTGCAAGCGGTCGAGGATCCGCTCCCGGTCCTCCCTACGCTGCTCCTCCAGCACCGCGCGGCGCGAGAGCACGACGTTGTTGCGCGAGCGGTTGAGCTCGATCACTCTGCACTCGATCGTCTGGCTCAGGTACTCGTCCAGGTTCGGCACGCGGCGGATGTCGACGAGCGAGGCGGGCAGGAAGCCGCGCACCCCGAGGTCGATGATGAGTCCGCCCTTGACGACCTCGATGACGGTCCCGTCGACCGGCTCGCCCGACTCTGCGGCCGCTTCGATGCGGCGCCACGCCTTCTCGAAGCGCGCACGCTTCTTCGAAAGGATCAGACGACCGTCCTGGTCCTCCTTCGTGAGGACGAGGGCGTCGACCTCCTCCCCCATCTCGACCTCGTCCTTCGGGTCGACGGACTTGCGAATCGACAGCTCGTTCGCGGGGATGACGCCCTCGGACTTGTAGCCGATGTCGACGAGGACCTCGTCCTTGTCGATGCGGACCACATTGCCGGTGACGACGTCGCCCTCCTCGAAGGGCACAAGCGTCGCGTCGTAGTTGGGGACGATCTTGCCGTCGATCTCGAGCAGGAGGCCATCGCTGCCCTCGACGATCTTGGCGTCGGTCGTGGGGTCGTCGGTCGTGGAGATTGACATTTGGGTACCGGTAGGGAACGGGAAGGAAGCCGAAAGAGGTTAGCGGAGTGTGGGAGGCAGATCCCGCCCACCCGCCCCCGCCGCCGTGATCGGTGCGTCGCCGTACAATCCGCCCTCCCCATGCCGAAGCGTGCGACAAAGCGCGGCGCGGAGCGGACCCCGCTCAATCGCGACGCCGACGTGTTGATCTGCGGAGCCTCGTTTGCCGGCCTCGCGGTCGCGCGCGAGCTGGCGGGGAGCGGTGCGCGGGTGCTGATGATCGACCGCTACGAGATCGGTGAGAAGCAGACCTCGGCGTGCGGGATCCCGACGGGCTGGCTGGAGAACATGGGCCTGATGGGCGCCCACCAGCAGACGTTCGACGAGCTGGTGATGCACAACCCGCACACCACGGTCCGCTACCAGCTGCCGTGGACCTTCTCGACATTCGATTACCGCACGCTGTGCGGCCTGCTGCGCGAGCAGGGCTCGGAGGCCGAGTTCGACATCGCGAAGGTCGAGGGGCGTACGGGCGACACGGTCCACACGGACCGCGGCGACCTGACCGCTCCCCTGATCGTCGACGGGCTCGGCTGGCGGCGGATCCTCGGCCGTGGCGAGAACGTGCAGCCGCCCGACGCACTGCTCTCGCGCGGTCTGGAGGTCCACCCGGGCGGCGGCGGACCCGACCTGGAGATCTGGATCGACCGCGGGTACGTCCCGGCCGGCTACGGCTGGTCGTTCCCGGCGAACGGCGAGGTGCGCGTCGGCGTCGGCTCGTTCGACCCCCGTTTCCATGTGAAGGAGCCGACCGTGCGGCTCGCCGAGGACCTCTCGCGCGACCCGGTGAGATTCCAGGGCAACTGGATCCCGCACAAGCTGCGTCCGGCGACCGATGATGGCGTCTTCATGGTCGGTGACTCAGCCGGGCACTGCCTGCCGCTGACCGCGGAGGGAATTCGCACGGCGCTGTACTTCGGCCTTGCTTGCGGGCGGGAGCTGCGTTCCGTGTTCGACGGACGACAGACGCGCGACCAGGCCTTGGCGCGCTACCACGGCTTCTCGGCGAGCCACGAGTTCCCGTTCGACTCGATGCTGCGCGTGCAGAGGCTGATCCCGAAGATCTGGCCGCGCACGTTGGCGGTGGGCTTGCGCGCCATGACCGCCCAGCGCTTCGTCGACTGGTCGTTCGGCCACTACCTGAACATCGCGCATCCGGACTTCGCGCTGGGCGGGCCGCACGGCGGGCGATTCGCGTCAGCGAGCGGCGGGACCGCATCGCGCAACGGCGCACAGCCGGTCGGCGCAGCGGCTTAGCTTCAGGCGGAGTGGCCGATGTTGCGCCAGCGGCGGTGGCGCTCGGCGAGACGGGCGCTGGGATCGGCAGTGGTGAGGGATGCCAGCTCGGCGGCGAGCGCGGCGCCGACGCGCGCCACGAACGCGTCGGGCTCCTCGTGCGCGGGCTGTGGCTCGGGGATCAGCTCGTCGGCGATTCCGGCCCCGAGCAGCTGCCAGGAGGCCCCGCCCTGGGTGGCGGCCAGCTCAGCGGCGTGATCGAGGTCGCGGTAGAGGATCGCGGAGGCGCCTTCGGGTGCGATGACGCCGAGCGAGGCGTTCTCGGCGGCCAAGACGCGGTCGGCGGCGAGCAGCGCGAGCGCGCCCCCGCTACCCCCTTCCCCCAGCAGAACCGCCAGTGTCGGGACCGGCAGCGCGGCCATGTCCGCGAGGCAGCCGGCGATCTCCCCGGCGAGACCGCCGCGCTCGGCCTCCTCGCTCAACTCGGCGCCCGGGGTGTCCACGACGGTCACGAGCGGCAGGCGCAACTCGGCGGCGAGCGCCATCGCGCGACGTGCCTTGCGGTAACCGGTGGGGTTCATCACCGCAGGTGTGCCGTCGCCGCGACGGCGCTGGGCGACGACGACGGCAGGGAAGCCGGCCACGCGTGCGAGCGCTGCAAAACAGGCGGGGTCGTCGGGATGGCCGTCGCG
>Ga0126313_10000390_pt1 | contig 20624 bp, 25 predicted proteins | sample Plot105A_FD_89954 | JGI IMG/M metagenome (GOLD analysis project Ga0126313, IMG submission 89954) | Serpentine soil microbial communities from UC McLaughlin Reserve, CA, USA - Plot105A | ecosystem: Environmental > Terrestrial > Soil > Grasslands | place: USA: UC McLaughlin Reserve, Lake County...
AGGGAGACCCTTCCAAAACCCGCTCTCAGAGTTTGGCCGAAAGTACGGGGTCGCTCGTCGGCTGATCCGAGCCCCCGGCCGGCTCGACGGTCACCGCTATCACGTCGGCGTTCGTTATGGGGTTCGTGACCGGCGTAGCCGTCATGTTACCGTCGGGTTGGAAGAGTCCGCTGGGCTTGGGCACGTCGCCCTTTATGACCCAGATCTGGCACGTCTTGTCCTCAGGCACTGAAGGCATGTTCCTGGCCACCAGGATGATCTGGTTCTTGTCGATGGAGGCAACCTCGGCGTCGGCGCCCTGATCCGCCCACGATCCCTCGAGCTTGATAGTCTGGCGTTGTTGGACCTGCTGCTGATCCTGCGCGACCTCGTCTTGCAGCTTCTGTACCTGGTTTTGTGATTCCGCGACCTGGCCTTGCAGATCCTGTACCTGGCCCTGCAACATCACGTTCCACGATAGTAAGCCGATCACGAGCAGGACCGCTGCCCCGAGCGCTAGGTTCCTGACACTTAGATAGTCTGCGATGCTTTCGGTTACGGACCGACGCCTGAGGCTGCGGGGCTCCGCCTCGGCGTCGACAACCTCCATGATCCTGCTTCGGAGCTCCTGTGATGGTTCCTGTTCTTGCGGAGAGAACGCGAGCAGGCCTGCGACGGCACCAAGTTCGTCTATCTCCGCCTGCCGCTCCGGATGGGCGGCGAGGTAATCCTCGAAGCTCCGCCTCTCCCCCTCGGGCAGGGCGCCGAGGACGTATGCGTCCTTGAGGTCTTCGAAGCGTTCGTTGTTCATCTCGCTCATCTCGGCACCGCCGCGTCTCTTGACTCGAAGTAGTCCCTGATCTTTTTCAGTCCCAAGCGCATCCGGCCCTTGACCGTCCCGAGGGGTAGGCCGAGAAGTTCGGATATCTCCACATGGGTGTACCCGGAAAAGTACGCCAGTTCCAGTATCTTGAGCTGCTCGGCCGGGAGGGTGTTCAGGGCCTCCCTGACCTGGTCGCGCTGCGAGTTCCGCCAGGTCTCCGCGAATGCCTCACTCGGTTGGGAGCGCGGGGCCGAGGCTTCGACCCTTTCCTGCGTCTTGCGCCGGCTCGCCTGGGAGCGGAGCTTGTCTATGCCGCGATTGTGGACTATGGAGAGAATCCAGGTCCGCACGCTCCCCCGCTCCGCCCGATAGCTGCTCGCACCTCGCCAGACCTTCAAGAACGCGTCCTGCGCCAGATCCTCGGCCGCCTGACGTTCCCCCATCATCCTGTAAGCCAGGGAGAAGGCCGCCTGGCTGTGGCGGTCGTAGAGCGTCGCGAAAGCGTCGGCATCGCCCGCCTCAACTAGGGAGATTAAATCCTCGTCCGCAAGAATAAGATACTGTCGTCCCCTGTCAGCCACGTTCTGATTCTACGCTAACGGCACCATCGCGGATCAACGCAACCGCGATACCACAGACCCCAAAGCAGCGCGCCGGAACGACCAAGGCCTAACGCATCGCCTACCGGCCCAGACCTGAATTGCAGATCGCACGCTACCGGATCGCGAACAGCGCCTCCTCATATGAGGCGAGCTCGTCGACAAGAGCGAATGAGATGGCCGTGCTAAGATCTGGAAGGGATTCGATCCCGCCGGTCAAACGCCCAACCTGATAGAGGACGCACCTTGCGGCTGAGTGTCTTATCGAGCGGAAGCTCGGGCAACGCGACATACATCGAGTCGGAATCGGGCGCCCTCCTCGTGGACGCCGGTCTCGCGCGACGGCGCATAGAGGCCCTCTTGGCCCGCATCGGTAGGAACCTCACCGACGTAAGAGCCATCCTCCTGACTCACGGACACGCCGACCACACCTGTGGCGTCAGGTCTGTGTTGTGCGAACACGATATCGAAGTCTTCGCCGCGCCCGGCGTCGGCGAGTCCCTCGGCGCGAGCACGGTGGTCCCAGGAGAGCCCTGCACCGTCGGGGGCCTTACTGCGACCTTCTTCGAAGTTCCGCACGACTCGATGACCTACGGAGTAAGGGTCTCCCACGACGGTAGAGCCGTTGCCATGGCGACGGACCTCGGAGAGGCTGGTATCGAGGTACTGCGGAGCATGCGCGGGGCCGAGGCCGTAGTCCTCGAGGCGAACCACGATCCCGACTGGCTCAGACGAGGCCCATACTCAGCGAGTCTGAAGCGCCGTATATCCTCGAAGCACGGCCATCTATCGAACCGGCAGGCTGCCGATGCCGCCGTGACGCTGGCCCCGCACGGACTCAAAGATCTCGTTCTCGCCCATCTCTCGAAGACCAACAACTCCCCGACCAGGGCCTGTGGCACCGTGAGCGGTGCGCTAAGAGAAGTGGGCCACGGCGGCGTCAGGGTCAGGGCGGCGATCGCCGGCCATCCTACGCCCTGGATCGAAGTAGGAGCTCCCCTGCGAGTCCCCGAGCACGTCTACCGCTACGGCGAGCGGGGTGCGGCAGGACAGCTCTTCGGAATCGAGTGATACGGCGCTGCACCCTGGTCTGCGTCGGAAAACCGAGAGGCTGGGCCGCCGAAGGCTCGGAAGATTACGTAAAACGCCTTAGCCGCTATTTCCGCGTGAACATCATCGAGGTCGCCGAGGAAGATATCAACCGCCGCTCCCACGAAGAGGTGCTCTCCGCAGAAGGAGGGCGTATCCTCAGTCGCCTGCCGACGGGAGCCTACGTAATCTCCCTGGACAGAGAGGAGGGAAAACAGCACCCATCAGAAAAACTCGCCCAAAAGCTGGAAGACCTCGGTCTCTCAGGTTGGAGTCACGTCGCCTTCGTGATAGGAGGCCCCTTGGGCCTCTCTATGGAGGTAATACGCAGATCCAACGAACTCTGGTCCCTCGGCAGCATCACCCTACCGCACGCCCTGGCCCGGATCGTCCTCCTCGAACAACTCTACCGCGCAGCAAAGATACACCGCAACGAGAAGTATCACTGGTAGCTCCGCAGCAAGTCAGCATTTCAGCATGTCAGCTTCTCATCGGGCCGCCACGCCCACACTTACAGAGTCGAAACGCCACAGGTGGTGCTACTTCTCATGGGCGTAGTGCCTACATCTACGCGCTTGCTGAAGTGCTGACTAGCTGAAATGCTGAAGTGCTAACATACACACATGCGCGTGCAGATAGACAGATTTGAGGACAACGGTTTGGCCGTGCTCTTGCCCTACCCTGAGGGGCGTAGGAGCTTTGATGTGCCGCGCGAGTTGCTGCCAGAAGAGGTCTCCGCGGGGGATATCTTCGAAGTTCACTTCGAGTACGATAGGGAGGAGACCCTGCGCATCGCCGAGGAGAACCGGCGGCTCCTGGACGAGCTTCTCGGGAGCGAGGAATGAGCTTCGAGGAGCGCCTTGCTAGCGCCGTGCGCGAGGCCGTCCACAGGACTTACGGGATCGAGCTGGACGACATCCACGTCGAGCGGCCGAACGACCCCGCTCACGGCGACTTCGCGACCAACGTGGCCCTCGCCAATGCAAGGGTATTGCGGCGGAACCCGAGGGAGGTCGCCGAGAACCTCGTGGAGGCCCTGGACGCCCCGTTCGTGCTGGAGGCCGAGGTTGCGGGACCTGGGTTCGTCAACTTCAGGCTCTCTCCTGAGGCGCTGTGGGATGAGGTTGGCGCTTTGCTCGGCGAAGGTGATCGCTACGGAAGGCGAGAGCCATCAGGAGACCCTGTACTTCTCGAGTTCGTGAGCGCGAACCCAACGGGACCGTTGCTCGTATCGCACGGTCGGCACGCGGCCTACGGGGATTCGCTGGGCCGTATCATGGAGGCGGCGGGCGCGGTCGTTTCGCGGGAGTGCTACCTTAACGACAGAGGCAACCAGATACGTCTCCTCGGCGAGTCCGTCGCCGCGCGCTACGCTGAACTCCACGACCGGGAATGGCCCGTCCCCGAGATACTCTATCGCGGCGAGTATGTAGGCGAGATCGCGCGGGATCTCATGGGTGAGCGCGGGGACATCTATTTGGAGATGCCGAACGAAGAGGCCCTGCCGGAAATCAGCGCCTTCGCCATCCGCTGGTGCATCGAGGACATAGAGCAAACCCTGGGGCGCTCTCGCGTTCGCTTCGACACGTTCTTGAAGGAAACGAGCCTCTACGAGTCGGGCGCGGTGGAGGAGGCCGTCCGGGAGCTGGTAGAGAGCGGCAACGCCTACGAGGGCGATGGTGCCCTTTGGCTGGCGACTTCGAAGTTCGGTGACGACAAAGACAGGGTGCTCGTGAAGAGCGATGGATCTTACACCTACATGGCTCCCGACCTCGCCTACCACCGCGATAAGTGGGATCGAGGTTTCAGGCAGGCTGTCGATGTGCTTGGCGCCGACCACGCCGGCTACCCGCCGCGCATCAGGGCAGGCCTGGTCTCGCTCGGCGTCCCCAGGAACTTCCTGGACGTGGAGATAATCCGGCTCGTCAAGCTGATCCGTGGAGGGGAGCAGGTAAAGGTCAGCAAGCGGGCGGGCAACATCGTGACCTTCGACGAGTTGCTCGACGAGGTTGGGGAGGACGTGGCGCGCTACTTCTACGTGCGCTTCTCCCACAAGACGGAGATGAACTTCGACCTTAACCTCGCGATCCGCCACTCCGACGAAAACCCTGTCTTCTACGTGCAGTACGCCCACGCCCGCATATCGAGTATCTTCGAGCGGGCCGGAGCCGGTCCCGAGGAACTGGGTGAGATCCCCGCCGGAGATCTCGCGCCCGAAGAGCGCCTCCTCGTGCTGGAGCTCCTCGACTTCCCCCGCGTTATACAGAACGCAGCTTCCAGGCGTGAGGTACATCCGGTCCCGACCTACCTCGAGACACTCGCCACGCGGTTCCACCAGTTCTATACCGTCCACCGCGTCCTGGTCGAAGACGCGGACGTTCGCGCTCGCCGTCTCGCCCTGTGCGCCGCGACCAAGACGGTGCTCCGTAGCGGCCTCGGCCTGCTCGGGGTGACCGCGCCAGAGAAGATGTAAGGCGGCGATGTGCTGAAATGTGGCAGGCAAAAAGAGGAAGCTGAATGATGAATTCGGATGAGGACGTCCGGGGGTCCAACATCCAAGAGATCCGCTTCGTTACCTACCTGTCCCCGAGCATCCCACGAGCCCTCTACGAGGCTTTGGCGGATCACTTGCAGCGGACCCTCGGACGTGAGCGGATCTCGCTCAGGGTAGAGACGCGGGTCTCGGGACCGCAGAGAGGGGGCGAGTGCTCCTCCTTTGCGGACGAAGCCGACGTGGCATTCATGTGTGCGCCCTCGTTCGTCTGGTTGCGCGAGCTGCGACCTCCGCCCGTGGAGCTGCTCGGTGTATCGCCCGTGTTCGACGACGAGAGAAACCTTGGGAGGCCCGTCTACTTCTGCGACGTCGTGGTGCGCAACGGCTCCCCGATCCAAGCTTTCTCCGACCTCGAAGGAGGCTCCTGGACCTACAACGACGCGAGCTCGTTGAGCGGCTACTACAGCTTGTTAAACAAGCTGGCGGCGTCAGGCGCGGACGAGAGCTTCTTCGATAGCATATCTTGCTCTGGATCGCATCTGAACTCGATAGAATCAGTCCTCCGCGGTGAGGCGGACGCGGCGGCGATCGACTCAAACGTCTTGAGGATACGGCTCCGAGAGGTGCCGCAACTCCGCGAGAGTTTGCGCGTGATCGAGTCCTGGGGTCCGTTCCCGATACAGCCTCTGGTAGTCAGCTCGGCACTCCATGAAGAACTGAAAGAACGGCTGCGCGCCGCCTTCCTCGCCACGGAATACGATCAGCGCACCCGGCATATCCTGAAACGGTTCGGCCTCAGCCGCTTCGTCGCCCTTGGCCAGGAAGATTACTCCCTCGATGCCCACAAAGACCTCGCTGCCCTCCTCGCCGCAAGGCAGCCCTAAACCTGTAACCTGAAGCCTAAGAAAGGCGCTCTGTTATACTTCCGGCGGCGTCTCCAGTGAATAGAATCGGGGAGCGAATGAGCACGCAGGGCAGGATGGTCATCTGTCAGATCAGCGACATCCACTGCGGCAGTCCGTACTTCATACCCGACTTGTTGGAACGTTCGATCCTCGAGATAAACGACTTGGATCCCACCGTCGTCGTGGTCTCGGGTGACCTGACGAACGCGGGATACCGACAGGAGTTCGAGGAGGCGGCCGAGTACATCCAGCGTATCCAGTGCGGGCGGATCGTGGTGATACCTGGCAACCACGATTCACGGAACGTCGGTTATATACACTTCGAGCGCCTCTTCGGGGAGCGATACTCGACCTTGGATTTCGAAGAAGCCGTCATGGTCGCCGTGGACTCATCAGAACCAGACCTAGACGACGGGCGGGTCGGACGCGAGCACTACGATTTCATCTACCAGACCTTCGCCATGGCCGAAGACAAGCTCAAGATCTTCATCATCCACCACCACCTGATCCCGATCCCTGGAACGGGAAGGGAGCGCAACATCATCTACGATGCAGGGGATGTGCTCGAGCTGCTCGCCGATACGGAAGTCGACCTCGTCCTCTCCGGGCACAAGCACGTGCCTTACTCCTGGCGACTCGAGGACATGTTCATCGTCAACGCGGGAACGGCTTCGACCACCCGCCTCAGGGGTAACACGCGCCCCTGCTACAATGTCATAGAGATCGAGAACGGGCGGGTGAAGGTCTTCCGCAAGTATCCATTCAAGGACCGCGAGCTGATCGTGGACTTCGACGCCGCGACGCACCAGTACCTGCACTTCGAAGAGGTCCAGGGCGACGGCAGGCCGGGAGACCGTCGCCAGCGGCGCACGCTCAGCTAGCACCTCGTGCGGGCGCTGTTCCTGATCGACGGCGAGCACTATCCTCCCGTCGTCCTCGACGCGATGCAAAGCGTAGAGCAGTCCCTGCAGGTCGAAGGTGTGGCAGCGGCCTTCCTTGGAGGCACGGAGAAGATCAGGGAGGGAACGGACTACGGCGTTCCGCTGGTCGAGGACAGAGACCCCGTCTCTGCTGTGGGAAAAGCGCTCGCCGAGTACGAGGTGGACATCGTAGTCGACCTCTCCGATGAGCCCGTAATAGGTTACAGAGAGCGGATGAAGATAGCCTCGCTCGCCCTCTACGCCGGGGCGCGCTATCTCGGCAGTGACTTCGAGCTGAGGCCTCCGGACCTTCGCCCCGTCTCGATGAAGCCCTCGCTGGCCGTGATCGGGACGGGCAAGAGGGTAGGGAAGACGGCGATCTCGGGCTATCTGGCGCGTCTTTTGGCCCGTGAAGGCTTCGAACCGGGTGTGGTCTCGATGGGACGCGGGGGGCCCCCGCGCCCTGAGGTCGTCGATGGACACAGGATGGAGGTAGGGAGCGAGTACCTCCTCGAGGCCCTCGGGCGCGGGGCGCACGCGGCGAGCGACTACTACGAGACGGCGGCCTTGAGCAGGGTCACCACCGTAGGATGCCGCCGGTGCGGTGGTGGTCTCGCCGGAGAACCCTTCGTTTCGAACGTATTGGAGGGGGCCGAGATCGCGAACCGCCTCGACACCCGCGTTACGGTCTTCGACGGCTCGGGGGCGGCGATGCCCCCGGTCAGGGTCGAGAGACGCGTGCTCGTCGCAGGAGCCAACCAGGCCCCCGAGTACATAGTGGGGTTCTTGGGCACCTACCGCCTGCTCCTCTCGGACCTCCTCCTCCTCACCATGAGCGAGGAGCCGATGGCAAGTCCCGAGAAGGTCAGCGGCCTCGTGCACGCGGTCCACAAAGTGCGTCCTGATCTGGACGTGATCCCGACGGTCTTCAGACCTCGTCCGGTCGGAAAGGTCGAGGGGATGCGGGTCGGCTACGTCTCGACGGCGTCTCCCGCCGTGCTGGACACGCTCGCCAGGCACCTCGAGGAACACTACGGCTGCGAGGTGGTCGCCGCCTCCGGGAGCCTCTCCGACAGAAAGCGCCTCGAGGCGGATCTCCAAGGTATGTCCGGGGTCGAAGCCTACCTCACAGAGATAAAGGCGGCTGCGGTGGACGTCGTTACTCGCCGGGGTTTCGAGGAAGGCAAGCCCGTCTTCTACTGCGACAACGACCCCGTAGGGGAGGGCCTCGACCAAGCGCTTCTCGGGCTGGCACAGGAAGCGGTGGCAAACAAGGAGTCGTGAGCCGCTGGTCGACGTGCTGGCCCTGGTGTATAATTAGAGGGTCAGATACGCTGGTTCCTTGGAACCACTCCGTACCGTTTCGACGCAGGCCCGGCTACGAGAGCACTCCGTGGCGCGCGGTCTATCTTGGTGGGTTATGGGAGGTTCGGTGAGAGCCCATTAACGTAACCGATTCCCACTCGGGGTCTATAGCTTCGGCCGCCGTGGAATATGCCGCCGTGACCGAACAGGTCGCGGTGAAGGTGGCGCGCCTCGAAGGTTCCGGAGACTCGGAGCGGGCCTACACGCTCGCCACGGAGGCATTCCGCGAGGAGTTGGAGAGAGTCCCTGTCTCCGGAAGGGTAACGGTCCTGCGCGAGCAGCGCCTGGACGAGAAGGGCCGCGTCAGGGCGCCAAAGAGCCACCCAGGGATAGTTAGCGCGGACGACTCGCTCGGGAACAGAGGCCCAGAAGCAGACCTCGCTGTCGAGCCTATCGAGGGCTTGCAGTTGCTCGTAAAGGGACAGGAAGGTTCGATCTCGGCGGTCGCGGCGGCCCCCAGGGGTAGCATGCTCAGGACCCCGGACATGTACATGAGCAAGTTGATCGTCGGCCCGGGGGCGAGGGGCAATATCGACATAGACGCCCCCGTCGCCCAGAACATCGAGGCCATAGCGGGGGCGCTCGGTCGCAAGGCGTCGGAGATCACCGTCGCCGTCCTTGACCGCGACAGGCACGAGAGCCTCATAGAGGATATTCGGAAGACGGGAGCGCGGATCCAGATAAGGCCGGAGGGCGATCTCACACCGGCCATCGCCGTAGGAATGCGTGGGGCCGACCTGCACGCGATCATCGGCATCGGAGGCGCCCCCGAGGGTATCCTCGCGGCCGCGGTCATGAAGTGCCTCGGAGGAGAGATGCAGGCCAGGATGTGGCCGACCCAACGCTCGCAGGTCGAGGAGCTCGAAGAGTACGGCTTTACGGACCCCGAGCGTAAGCTTACTCTGGACGACCTGATCCGGGGCACCGACGTGCTCTTTGCGGCGACAGGGATCACCCCCGGCGAGACCCTAAACGGGGTAAGGTATTTCCGGGGTGGCGCAAGAACGCACACGGTCGTCATGTCGACCGAGCCTCGTGTGGTAAGATTCATGGACACCATCCACGCCCTAGAGCCCGAGGCCGGGCTGCGGGGCTTCCAGCTTTGACAAACGCGCGAAGAAACCAGATGAAAGACATTTTCCGCATCGTATACAGGAGAGGTGGAGTACCAACATGACCGAAAGATCTACCCTTGAGCGCAAGCGCCTGAGCGACCTGCACCAGATCGCCTCGCAGCTAGGGATCAAGCAGTACCGCAAGTACCGCAAGCCTGAGTTGGCAGAGATGATCTACAAGGTCGCGACCGAGCAGGCTGCGAGCCAGCAGGACGACAACACGACCAACGGTGGCGCAGCGGCGACCCAGGAAGCCCCCCCAACCACAGACGGGTCCAACGGCGCGACGGAGACGCCCGTCGCCGCGCCGGTCGACGGCTTCGGCGAGGCAGACACGAACCTCGCCACCACAGAGCAGATCGAACGCCAGCGTAAGGAACGCGCTCGCCCCGACCGCAAGAACCGCCGTCAGGAGCAGAGGGCCGAAAGAGACGGCAAGGGCGGCGAGGAGAACGTGCAGAGCGGGATCCTCGACGTTCTGCCCGACGGGTTCGGCTTCCTCAGGACGGGGGGCTACAGCCAGAGCAAGGGCGACGTTTACGTCTCGACCAGCCAGATCAAGCGCTTCAACCTGAGGCGCGGCGACCAGGTGGTTGGCCAGATCCGTCCCGCCCGCGAGGGTGAGAAGTACCCGGCCATGGTCCGCATAGAGACGGTGAATGGCCAGGAGCCCCAGAAGGGCCGCTGGCGCCCGAACTTCGACGACCTGACGCCGCTGTACCCGATGGAGCGGTTGCGCCTGGAGTGGAAGCCGAACGATATCGCCCCGCGCGTCATAGACCTCATCGCGCCCATCGGCAAAGGCCAGCGTGGCATGGTGGTCTCTCCGCCGAAGGCCGGTAAGACCACGATCCTCAAACAGATAGCCCAGTCTATCGCTGCCAACTACCCCGAGACCAAGCTGTTCGTGGTGCTCGCCGACGAGCGCCCCGAGGAGGTCACGGACTGGGAGCGCAGCGTAGAGGAGGCCGAGGTCGTCGCTTCTACCTTCGACCAGCCCGCCGACAACCACATCGCCGTCGCAGAGCTCGTCCTCGAGCGCGTCAAGCGCCTGGTCGAGGAGGGGGAGGACGTCGTCGTTTTGCTCGACGGCATAACCAGGCTCTCCAGGGCCTACAACCTCGCCGCCCCCGCCTCAGGGAGGATCCTCTCCGGTGGCGTCGATTCTGCGGCGCTCTACCCGCCCAAGAAGTTCTTCGGTGCGGCGCGCAACATCGAGAATGGCGGCTCGCTAACCATCCTCGCGACCGCGCTCGTCGAGACGGGCAGCAGGATGGACGAGGTCATCTTCGAGGAGTTCAAGGGCACAGGCAACATGGAGCTCAGGCTCGACAGGAAGATGGCGAACCGCAGGATCTACCCGGCCATCAACATCGAGGACTCCTCGACCCGCAAGGAGGAGCTGCTCATGGAACCGGCCGAGGCCCAGCGGGTCTGGCAGGTCCGTAGCATCCTCAACGCCCTCGACACGAGTCAGAAGATAGAGCTCCTGATCCAGAAGCTCAAAGAGACCCGCACGAACCCTGAGTTCCTGCGCGAGCTCCAGCGCGTCCGCGGTTAGCGGAATAGATAAGGACGGGTGCGTAAGCGAAACAAACCACCCGTCCCTCAGATTCTTTACAGAGGTAATACACTATAGGAAGACGGTTTGAGAGAGACGGAGGTACAGTATGAAGACTGGTATACATCCGGAGTACACGAAGACGCTGGTGCGCTGCATGTGCGGCAACGAGTTCGAGACGCGCTCGACGGCGGGGGACACGATCACGGTGGACCTCTGCTCCGAGTGCCACCCGTTCTACACCGGAAAGCAGCGGATCGTCGACACCGGCGGTAGGGTGCAGCGCTTCCAGAACCGCCGCCAGGCTCGCCAGAACAGGCAGTAAGGCCACACGCAGTGAGGGTCGGCGGACAGGCCATCATGGAGGGCGTCTTGATGCGCTCCCCCAACTTCTGGGGGATGGCCGTCCGTACGCCCTCAGGGAGTATGGACCTACGGGCCGAACGGTTCCGTTCCATTACCCGCCGTAACAAGGTCTTCCGCCTCCCCATTATCAGGGGCGCCCTCTCCCTTGGAGAGACCCTGTGGCTCGGCATGAAGGCGCTGACCCTCTCCACCAACGTGGCCCTTGGCGAAGAGGAGGAGCTCTCCAAGAAGGAGATAGCGGGGACGCTCATCTTCGCGCTGGTGCTCGGTTTCGGGCTCTTCCTCGTCGCTCCCGTACTCGGGACCAAGGGGCTCGGCGCTCTGTTTGGTAGCAGCATCCAGAACCCGGTTCTCTTCAACCTCGTCGAGGGGCTGATAAGGATCGCGATCTTCATCGCCTACCTACTTGGGATCACCCTCATTAGCAAGGATATCAAGCGCTTTTTCGCCTACCACGGCGCTGAGCACAAGGCGATAAAGGTCTACGAGCGGGGCGAGGAGTTGGTCCCTCAGAACGCGCGCAAGCTCGACACGAGCCACGTCCGCTGCGGGACGAGCTTCGTGCTCTACGTGCTCGTGCTCTCCATCCTGATCTTCTCCTTGCTGGGGGTCCAGGGATGGTTGTACATGCTTGTGAGCCGTGTGATCGTCATCCCGCTCGTTGCGGGCATAGCGTTCGAGTTCATCATGTGGAGCGCGCGTCACCAGGACAGCGCCCTGGTGCGGGCGCTCGTCTGGCCGGGCCTGCAGTTGCAGAAGCTGACCACGCGGGAGCCTTCTGACGACATGGTCGAGGTCGCGATGGCCTCCCTGAAGAAGGTCCTCTCGATGGAGAAGGAAGCAGAGATCGAGCCTAACGAGGCTACGAACAAACTGGTGATTTGAATTGGATAGTCAGGTAGTGAAGCTGGCCGAGGAGACGCTCGGCCGCTACGAGGCGTTAACGCAAGAACTCTCGGACCCGGACATCTATGGCGACCAGCGGCGCTACGCAGGGGTCGCTAAAGAACACGCGCGGATGCGGCGCGGAGCAGAGTTGTCTAGAGAATTGCTCGAAGCTGTGGAGGCCGAGCGGGATGCGCGGGAACTCATCCCCCAGGCCGAGAACGCGGAGGAGCGCGAGTTCTTCGCGGCCGAAGCGAGGGAGGCCGAAGAGCGGATCGAAGACCTCTCCGAGCGCATCAGGACGGAGCTCATCGACCGCGACCCGAACGACGACAAAGACGTCATAATCGAGATCCGGGCCGGCGCCGGCGGTGATGAGGCGGCCCTCTTCGCAGGCGAGATCCACGGCATGTACACCCGCTACGCAGACCGTCTCGGCTTCAAGCACCGGACCCTCTCGTCGAGCCCGGCCGAGGTCGGTGGCTACAAGGAGATCGCCGTAGAGATAAGCGGCGACCGCGCTTACTCGGTCTTCAAACACGAAGGCGGGACGCACAGGGTCCAGCGGGTGCCCAAGACCGAGAGCCAGGGCCGTATACACACCTCGACGGCGACGGTGGCCGTCTTGCCCGAGGCCGAGGATGTGGAGGTCCAGATCAATCCTGGAGATCTCGAAGTCGACGTGTACCGCTCCAGCGGTCCCGGCGGCCAGAGCGTCAACACCACAGACTCTGCGGTCAGGATCACGCACAAGCCAACGGGCCTGGTCGTGACCTGCCAGAACGAGAAGAGCCAGCTCCAAAACAAGGAGCAGGCAATGAGGATACTCAAGTCCAGGCTCTTGGAACGCGAGATGCGCGAGCGGGCCGAGCAGGAAGGCGCCCTCCGTCAGGCGCAGGTCGGCACCGGCGACCGCTCGGCGAAGGTCCGCACATACAACTTTCCGCAGGGACGAATAACCGACCATCGCGTCGGCGTCACCTCCCACAACCTCGAGGCCACCCTCGGCGGCGACCTCGAGGAGTTCACGCAGGCTCTCGCCGCCAAGGAGAGGGCGGACAAGCTCGCTGCAGAAGCGACTGGAACCCCGGGCTAAGACGGTGCGTGCCGGCGCAGGCGAAGCCAGCCGCCGAGAGGCCGCGCGTCGCGCAGCAGACCGGCTTGAACGTGCCGGAGTTCCCGAACCCGTCGCCTCGGCCGAAGTCCTGCTCTCCGAGCTACTCGGCATAGGACGCGCCGAGCTGGCTGCCTCAGACGAGCCGTTGACCCCCGAGCAGGCTTCGCTGTACGAGGCCTGGGTCTCCCGCCGCACAAAGCGCGAGCCCGTGCAGCGTATCCTCGGCTATGCATACTTCAGGAACCTCGTCCTCGACCTGAACGAGGAGACTCTCATCCCACGCCCTGATACCGAGAGCGTCGTCGACGCGGCCCTAGATCTCATAGACTCCAGGGGCTACTCGTGTGTAGTGCTCGATATCGGGACAGGCTCGGGGGCCATCGCGATCTCCATCGCCCAGGAACGCCCCCGCTGCGAGGTCCACGCCACGGATGTCTCAGAGGCCGCCATCGAAGCCGCGCGTAGCAACGCTGACCGCAACGGGACAGACGTGCGCTTTCACCGCGCGGACGTGGTTTCTGGTCTGGAGTTTCTCGAGGGAAAGGTCGACGTCCTGATCTCCAACCCGCCCTACGTGGACGAGATCAGCGCCTCTCGTCGGCTCGCGCCGGAGGTGAGGGAGTGGGACCCGCCCGTGGCCCTCTACAGCGGCACGGACGAGCTCGGATTCTTCAGGCGCATCTTCGCCGAGACGCCCCCGCTGCTGAAACGTGGGGCTGACGCCGTGCTCGAGATCGGCGACGGGCAGGCAGAGAAGGTGCAGGAGCTGGGTGAGGAATTCGGCTTCGCACCGCTCGGCGTACGCAACGACCTGGCAGGCACGCCGCGGGCGGTACTGCTGAGGTGGGGATGAGGACCGTCTCGCCCCACGAGGCTGTCACCGCCCTGAGAGCCGGAAAGGTCGCCCTCGTTCCCACTGAGACGGTTGTTGGCCTCGTCGCCGCCGAGTCGGGCCTACCCCGCATTCGTGAGATCAAGGGCAGAGAGGCGAACAAGCCTATAGCCCTCCTCTGTGCCTCGTCGGAGGAAGTTTTCGGGCTGGCGGCGAACGTGCCCCCGCTAGCAGAGCACCTCGCGAAACTCTACTGGCCGGGTCCACTAACGCTCGTCCTGGAACTGCCCGCCGGCGGGACCATCGGGGTGAGGGTGCCTGCCGGCAAAGCCGTGCGGGAGCTGCTCGAGGCCTACGGCGAACCACTCTACGCCACGAGCGCGAACCTCTCCGGCGAGCCCGCCAGAGCGGCACCCGACGAGGTGGACCCCCGGGTACTCCAGGCCGTCGACGTCGTCGTCAGGGGAGAAAAGGGGAGCGGCGAAGCCTCGGCGGTGGTCGACCTTTCAGGCGGCAAAGTGGAGCTCCTGCGCGCCGACAGCGAATTGTCCGCCCAGAAGCTGGCCAGGCTCGCGCCCGCCAATCCTAATCCTGATACCTCAATTTGAGGGCTTCGCGAAGAAGGTCTATACTCCTTACGGTTGCAAGGCTGGTAGGGAGGACACGGGGAGATCGAAGCCCCACAGGATCGCTCAACCACCATCTTTCCCGGCGTAGGGCCGGACACTCTTCTAACCCGGAGCGGAGGTAGATCTTGATCGGACCGTACACCGAGGTCGTCGATGCCGAGGTCCAGGACGCGCTAGACGGCGAACTGGAACGCCAGCGCAACACTATCGAGCTTATCGCGAGCGAGAACTTCACCTCGCCCGGAGTCCTTGCGGCGCAGGGCTCGGTCCTTACCAACAAATACGCCGAGGGCTATCCCGGCAAGCGCTACTATGGCGGTTGCGAGCAGGTAGATAAGGTCGAGACCCTGGCCATCGAGCGGGCGAAACAGCTCTTCGGGGCGGAGCACGTGAACGTGCAGCCCCACTCGGGAAGCCAGGCCAACGAGGCTGCCTACGCGGCTCTTCTCGACCCCGGCGACAAGGTGCTATCCATGGATCTCGCCCACGGCGGGCATCTCACGCACGGGATGAAGCTCAACTTCTCGGGCCGGACCTACGACTTCGTCCACTACGGCGTCGGAGAGGATGGCTACATCGACTACGACCAGGTCCGCGACATCGCGCTCCGGGAGAGGCCGCGTATGATCCTGGCTGGGGCCAGCGCCTACCCGCGCATCATCGACTTCGAGAAATTCCGTGAGATCGCCGACGAGGTCGGGGCCTTCTTCTTGACGGATATGGCCCACATAGCTGGCCTCGTCGCCGCCGACGTTCATCCCTCACCGATACCCTACTCCGAGATCGTGACCACAACGACCCACAAGACGCTGCGGGGAGCCCGTGGCGGCATGATCCTCTGCCGCGAAGAGTTCGCCAAGAAGGTCAACAGCCGCGTCTTCCCAGGCATGCAGGGTGGCCCGCTGATGCATGCGATCGCTGGCAAGGCTGTAGCCCTCGGAGAAGCGCTGCAGCCCGAGTTCAAAGACTACGCCCGCCGGATCGTCGACAACTGCAAGGCCCTGGCCGAGGGGCTTCTTGAGGGTGGCCTGAACCTCGTCTCAGGCGGGACGGACAACCACCTGATCCTAGTCGACCTGATAGATTCTGACGTCACCGGCAAGGAACTCGAAGATTCGCTAGAGGCCGTCGGCGTCACCTGCAACAAGAACATGGTCCCGAACGATCCAGAGTCACCGATGGTTACCAGCGGCGTCAGGCTCGGCACCGCAGCGATGACGACCAGGGGCATGGGCGAGGACGAGATGCACGAGATCGCGCAAATCATCGTCGCAACCACACGCAAAGAGACGAACGGCCTGCGCGAGAGGGTGGCTGCCCTTACGGAGGCGTACCCGCTCTATGAGTGAGACCACCCCCGGCGTGAAGAAACTCCACGTCGTAGACGGCCCTCTTAGCCGCCACAAGCTCGCGGTCCTGCGTGACGAGCGGACCCGTACCGCCGACTTCAGGCAGGCCATGAAGGAGCTCACCCTCATCATGGTCGCCGAGGCCACACGGAATATGCCGACCCGTGAAGCCCAGATCCGTACTCCCTTGACCGAGACCGAGGTCGAGGAGATCTCCGGTCCCGTCTGCCTCGTCCCGGTCCTGCGCGCGGGCCTCGGTATGCTCGACGGGGCGCTCGCCCTCCTGCCGTCGGCGACGGTCGGCTTTATGGGCCTCCAGCGCGACGAGGAGACGGCCCAGCCTATCGAGTACTACGTCAACCTCCCGCGCAACCTGGACGAGTACCTGGTCCTCGTCCTCGACCCCATGCTGGCGACGGGGGGGAGCCTCTCGGCCACCATAGGCAAGCTCAAGGAAGAGGGGGCGACCTGGATCTCCTGCCTCCACGCGGTCGCCGCGGTGCCCGGCGTCGAGCGCGTCACCGGCGAACACCCCGACGTAACCTTCTACGCCGCCGCCGTCGACCCGGAACTGGACGATCGCTCTTTCATCGTCCCAGGCCTCGGCGACGCTGGAGACCGACTCTATGGAACCCTTTGAAGAACCAACGATAGATACTTCGAATGCCCACGAGACGCTGAAGAAGGTCCGTCCCTCCTGGGACGAGTACTTCATGCGCATAGCGCACGAGGTCGCGACCCGCTCGACATGCCCGCGCCTCGCCGTCGGCGCCGTTATAGTCCGCGACAAACGCATCCTCACGACCGGCTACAACGGAAGCCCCTCAGGGATGCCGCACTGCGAGGACGTCGGATGCCTTATTAGGATCGTGGACGGCCGCGAGAGCTGCCAGCGCACGCTCCACGCTGAGCAGAACGCCATCATCCAGGCCGCCTTCCATGGTGTCTCCGTAACCGGCGCCTCTATCTACGGCACCCACCAACCGTGCCTGATGTGCGTGAAGATGATCATGAACGCAGGTATCGAAGAGGTCCACTACTCGGGCGGTTACCCCGACCCCCTCGCGATGGAACTGGCCTCCGAGGGCGGTCTCGCCATGGTCCGGTTCACGCCCGACCCCTAAGTGCGGTTCACGCACGACCTACGCACCGCCCCTGCACCACGCGCCACAATCATAACCGTATAACGTCCTCACCCAGATCTCCTCCAGGGTCCCGAAGACCGCCTCCGACTTTGCGCGGGACGGATGGCTGTCGGGACGACCGAACTCATCGAGGAGGTAACGCTCGGTCATTAGCACCAGCGCCCGTGCCGTCTCTTCAGGGTCGAGCCCGCCCGGCGAGACGCCGGCCTCGACGTCTCGCGAGATGCGTTCCCCCACCGCGGCAACGAGGCGTTCGATCAGACCGTACCTGTAGACCTGCTCGACCCTGGCATCGTAGCCCGCCGCGTCGGCGATCGCCCGCAGCACAGGCCCGTACTCGACGAATGTTTGGGATCCCGCGCGCAGCGCGTCGATCAGAACCTCCCTCGCTTCATCCCCGGTCGCACCACCAGATAGCCAGCGCCAGTCCAGCGCGAACAGTAGTCCGCCAACACCCTCGAGCAAGCGCGTTACGAGATCGTAACGGTCCCGGAAGTACGCGTAGAAGGCCGGCCTGGATAACCCGGTGCGGACCATAACCGCCTCCACGGTCATCTCCCTGAAAGGACGCTGCTCGAGAAACGCCCTACCCGCAGCAAGTATCGTCCGCTCAGCCTCCTCAGGCCTGCGGCGCCTGCGAACTCCCCGATCCCCGCTCACCTCATCACCACTCGTCAACCTACTCTCCTCCAATGAGCGAAATGTACCGCGTTATTGACATCGTGTCTATTGACGTCATGTCAATAACAGGCTATCATCCGGGCAGAAAGCCACGAGAGAAGAGGGACGGCGAGAGCGGCAGAGTAGGTGTTTCGGGAGATTGGCACTGATTGCAACAGTTTGGTGCGTAAGGTATAGTTCGGGTGATGCCCGACACCAGATCTCAACGGAACGACGCGAGCGGGGGCTACGCGCGTTACGTAGGTCTTGGAGTTACACTTTTGTTGATCTTTGCTCTCCCCACCGTGGTGGGTTATTTCTTGGACAGGCTGGCAGGCACGCTACCTCTATTTCTCCTGATCGGGCTTGGGGCAGGGTTCGTCGGGGGGATGTTCTACGTCTACAGGGCGCTCCAGAAGTTGGGCGGCTGATGGGAGACCATTGGCGACTGGCTTTCCGATGTGCGGCCTGGATCTCCGCTTTGATGGTCCCTGTCGCGGCGTTGCTGCTCTACCTCTACGGCGTTGCCAGTGCTGAAGCATTCGCTTACGGTGTAGGGATAGGACTTGTGAGCCTGATCTCCATGGCGCTTACGGTCTCGTTGTTGTGGGGTCCGAGCATGACCGTTGGTATGATGGTGGGGGCCATCTCTTTCGTAGGACGGTGCTTTCTCGCCGCCGGCGCGCTGGGCGTGCCTGCCTATCTCGGGCTCTGGCCAGTGCTGCCGATGCTGGGAGGCTTCGCCGGCGTCTATCTGACCGAGAACATCGTGCTAATGCCAGGGGCGTTAAAGATCAGCCACGTGGGCATAAGGCGTGAAGCCGAGCGGGCGAGACGCGAAGCGACAGTAGAACGGAGGGTGGAGGCTTGACCCCTACGCTGGCGCAGATAAGCCAGGACACGCTGCGAGAGAAGATCCTGCACACCTTCGAGGTCGCCAGGCATGCATGGGAGATACCGCTGCACATAGGCCCGATAGACATCTCGATCACCAAGAGCATCTGGTTCTTGTGGATCGGGGCGGCCGCCACGTTCCTGATACTGTTCGTGGGCAGCCGCTTGCTGAAGGATAGGCCAGGCGCCTACCAGGTGATCGTCGAGGAGGTCTACGGTTTCGGGCGCAACCTCGGCGGGCAGGTCGGGGAGGAGGGGAAGAAGTGGTTTCCTTACACACTCTCCCTCTTCGTGTTCATCCTCGTGCTCAACCTTATGGGGCTCATCCCCAATACGTATCCAGTCACCGCCAACATCTCGTTTACATTGGTGCTCGCGTTGCTCACGTTCATCCTCACCCAGTACGAGGGCTTCAGGCGTAACGGCGCGGGGACCTATCTCAAGAGCTTCGCGCCTCCGGGGTTGCCGGCCAAGATCTTCATGGTGCCTTTCATGTGGGGGATCGAAATTCTCGGCGAGTTCACCAAGCCCCTCACGCTCGGGATGCGACTTTATGCCAACATCCTGGCCGGGCACCTGATCATCTACGTCTTCCTCGGGCTCATCCTGTACTTCGGTACCGTCGTCGCGATAGTCTCCGTGCCATTATCTGTGGTGTTCTACGCGTTCGAGATCTTTGTAGCCATCTTGCAGGCTTACATTTTCGCTATACTCACCCAGGTTTACATCGAGTTGGCCATGTTCCGCGACCACTAAAGGTCACAGACAAGACGAGAAAGCAAGCCGAGAGGCGAAAGGAGCAGGAATGGACATATTGGCCCTGGTAACGCCCGTGCTAGCGCTGCTACAGGCAACTGGTGACGTCACCATGATCGGTGTCGGCATCGCGGCGGGCACGGCGGTCATCGGGCCGGGAGCAGGGATGGGCTACCTCATAGGCCAGACCATCGCCTCCATCCACCGCCAGCCCGAGGCCTTCGACCAGACGAGGACGCTGATGTTCCTCGGCATTGGACTGGTCGAGGCGTTCGCGCTCTACGGCATCGTGTTCGCCCTCCTCATCGCCTTCGTGCTTTAGGCACGTAGGGGCCAAGGAAAGGGTACTTATGCCGGTGTTGTTGGCACAGTTAGACCCAACGGGCATCTTCGACCTGGGCAATACCAGCCTGATCTTCTGGGAGGTCATAACCTTCCTGATCCTGCTGTTCTTGCTCATCAGGTACGTCTACCCGCCGATCCGCAACCAGATCCGGGAGCGGCAGGCCCAGATCGAACGCTCCATTGACGAGGCCGAGAAGACGCGCGCCGAGGCGCGCGAGCTCCTGGCCGAGTACAGGCGCCAGATCGAAGAGGCCCGCGGCGAAGGACGCCAGATCCTCGAGGACGCACGCAAACAGGCCGAAGCCCAGCGCGAGCGTACCAAGAGGGAGGCCCGCGAGGAGGGCGACCGCATCATCCAGCGTGCCCGCGAGGAGATAGACCGCGAGCGGGAGTCGGCCCTGCGCGAGGTACGCCGCGAGGTCGCAGACATGGTCGTCCAGGCCTCAGAGCAGGTCATAGGACGCTCCTTAGACCGTGACGAGCACGAGCGCCTGATCTCCCAGGCCCTCGACGATCTCGAAGCCGAGGTGGCCGGGAGCGGGACCGCTTGAGCGCCGTCTCTACGTACGCCGAAGCCCTCTTCGAGGCATCACGCGAGCGAGATGAGCTCGAAGAGGTCCTCTCGGACCTCGGGGAGTTCGTCTCCGCCCTGCAAGAGAGCGAGGAGTTGAGGCTATTCTTCTACGGAGGGCAGATCCCCGAGCGCCAGAAGCGCAGGGCCCTCGACGGCCTGACTGAAGGCATGAAGACCCAGGCGACCAATTTCTTGAAGGTGCTAGTGGACAATGGGCGCGAG
>Ga0126313_10000391_pt1 | contig 20600 bp, 17 predicted proteins | sample Plot105A_FD_89954 | JGI IMG/M metagenome (GOLD analysis project Ga0126313, IMG submission 89954) | Serpentine soil microbial communities from UC McLaughlin Reserve, CA, USA - Plot105A | ecosystem: Environmental > Terrestrial > Soil > Grasslands | place: USA: UC McLaughlin Reserve, Lake County...
CCACGTAGGAGAGATGCCACGCGGTGTAGGGCGGGTGCAGGAGCGTGACGGCGTCCCGTACCCGCCCGCCGCCGCCCAACGCGTAGAACGCCGGGCGGTCCAGCTCGCCGCTCATCGCCGCTTGACGGCCGTCATCACGACGCCCGCGCCGAAGCTCATGCGACGCACGCGCACGTCGGTCAGGCCGGCGCGCTCCCACAGCGCGACGAGCGCCGGCAGCGGGACGCGCGCGTAGAAGCCCTCGATGTTGGGACCGAGGAAGCGGCCGACCTCCTGCCACTCGCGCGACAGCAGCCGCCCGAGCGCGGGCAGCCACACGCGCGTGTAGTGACGCCAGAGCGCGCGCAGGACGGGGCGCGACGGCACGCCGAACTCGACCATCGCGACAGTCCCGCCCGGCTTCACGACGCGCGCCAGCTCGCGCACCGTGGCGGCCGGGTCGTCGACGTAGCGCAGCAGGTAGCCGAACGTGAGCGCGTCGAACGACGCGTCCGGGAACGGCAGCGCCTCCGCCTCGCCGAGCATCGGCTCGATCGCCTCCGCCAGCAGCGGGTCGCGCGCAAGCCGCGCGCGCAGGGCGGCGAGCATGTCCGGGCTCTGGTCGAGCGCCGTCACGCGCGCGCCGGTGCGGCGCACGAGCGCGGCGGCGACCATGCCGGTGCCGGCCGCCACGTCGAGCACGCGATCGTGGGCGGGCGGGTTCGATACGGGGATCGACGCGACGAGCGCGGCCCGCCAGCGCGGGTCCTGCCCGAAGCTGAGCGCCGCGCCGGCGCGGTCGTAGTGGCGCGGCAGCCCGGCGAACAGCTCCAGGGCGTGCCGCTTGCGCGGCGCGACGTCGGTCGCCGGCGGGGATGCCATCTCATCAGCATCCCCATCCGCGCGCCGCCTCAGTCGAACGCGCGGGCGCCCACTCAGTCCAGCGCGATCTCCGCGACCGCGTTGCGCACGATGCGCGTGTCGCCCTGGCGCGCCTCGGCGGCGACGGTCGCGACGCCGTCCTCGACCGCCGTGACGGTGCTCGTGACGACGACCTCCTGCTCCATCACGCCCATGCCGCGGAACTGGACGGAGAGCGCCTTCAGCTGCTCCGGGCCGCCGGCCGCCTCGGTCTGCGCGCGGGCGACTTGCGCCATCGACCACAGGCCGTGCAGGATCCGCCCGGGCAGTCCGACCGACTTCGCGAACTCCTCGTCGATGTGGATCGGGTTGAAGTCGCCCGAGGCGCCCGCGTAGCGGATCGTGAGGAAGCGGTCCGGCGTGACCTTCAGCTCGGGCAGCTCGGCGCCCGGCTCGTAGTTCGCAGCCATCGTCAGACCCCCCGCACGATCATCTTCCAGATGCCGATACAGACGGCTGCACCGCCAGCGTCCTTCGTCACGACCTCGAAGTCGTAGAAGCCCATGCCGCCCTTCTCCTCGACGTTCGAGACACGTGCCTGCGTCGTCAGCTCCTCGCCCGCAACGACGACGCGCTCCCAGCGAAAGTCCTGCCCGCTGTGCACCATCATCGCGAAGTTGATCCCGACCTCGGGGTCGAAGATCCCGGGCATCACGGCGCCCGACTGGTAGACGACCGCGAACATCGGCGGCGCGACGATGTCGTCGTAGCCAGCAGCGCGCGCGGCGGCCGGGTCGAGGTGCAGCGGATTCGTCTCGCCGACCGCGGAGGCGTACTCCTTGACCTTCTCGCGACCGACCGCGTAGACGACCGGCGGATATTCCTTCCCGACGGCGCTTGTGTTGACTGGCACCGGGCTCCTTCCTGCTCGTGGCGGCGTGCTGGTGCGGCGGCGCGCAGTCTACGTCGGCGTCAGAGGATCAGCGGCACCGCGCCACCGTCGACCGACCAGGCCGCACCGACGACGTCGCTCGCGCGCTGGGAGCAGAGGAAGACGATCACCGACGCGATCTCCTCCGGCTCGGCGAAGCGGCCGAGCGGAACTCTCGCCGCGGCTGCCGCCATCGCCGCTCTGCGGTCCTCGGCGCCACCGGCCGCGACGGTTTGGTCGGCAAGGCCGCCCTTCCCTCTCCACAGCTCGCTCGCGGTCAGGCCGGGCGCGACGGCGTTGACGAGCACGCCCTTGCCGACCCACGCCTCCGCGTACGCCCGGGAGAGCGACAGCTGCGCGGCCTTCGTGACGGAATAGGCGGCGTTGCGCAGCGACGGCCGCTTCCCCGAGGTCGAGACGACGTTGACGATCCGCCCCCACCCCTGCTCGGCCATCAGCGGCGCCGCGGCGCGCATCAGCCGCTCCGGACCGCGCACGTTGAGCTGCCATTGGCCATCCCAGTCCTCGTCGGTCAGCTCGTCGAGCGGCCGCACGAAGGACGTGCCGGCATTGTTGACGAGCACGTCGATCCCACCCAGCTGCTCGACGCAGGCGGCGATGATGCGCTCGCCGGCGTCCCGCTTCGTCACGTCGGCGGAGAAGATTTCGGCATCGCGGGGCGCCGCCTCGGCGAGCCCGTCGCGGTCGCGCCCAACGAGCAGCAGCCGTGCACCCTCGGCCGCCAGCAGGTCGGCGGTCGCGCGGCCGATCCCCTTGCTCGCGCCGGTGACGACGCAGCGCTTGCCTTTCAGGCCCAGGTCCATGGCCGACATCATGCCGCGTCGTGCGGCCGCCGCGGCCTCACGGCGTGAGCGCCGCCACGAGCTCGGCCGCCGGCCGCACGTCGTGGATGCGCGCAACCGTCTGCCCGGCATAGAGCGGACCCGCGTCGACGAGCGTCGCCAAGCCGTCGTCGGTCGCCGGCGTGGGCGACAGCAGCGGGCTCTGCGGGCGCTGTGCGCGAGCGATGCGGGCCTGGACGGGCGCGGGCATCCAGCGCGCTCCCACCCCGGAGACCTTGCTGAGCATGCGCAGCACGCGCGGGCCGCGCACATCGGCGCCCAGCCATCGCTCCGTCGCCGCATTTGGCAGGACGCGGTGCGGCGCGGGCCAGCCGAGGCCGAACAGCTCCGTCAGGAGCGTCCGGCTCCCGTCCAGCAGCCGCACGCGGTAGCCGGGGTGCGCGTGGCTCTCGTCCGCGAGCAGGAAGCGCGTGCCGGCGACCGCCGCGATCGCGCCGGCGGCGAGCGCGGCCGCCACGTCGCCGCGCTCGGCGATCCCTCCGGCCAGCAGCAGCGGATAGCCCGGCGGCAACACGGCGCGCACCTGTGCAAGCAGCTCGTGCGCCGGCATCCGCCCGCGCACGTGACCGCCGGCCTCGACGCCCTGCACGATCACGCCGTCGGCGCCCGCATGGTGCGCCGCGCGTGCCTCGTCGACCGAGCCGCACTGGTGCAGCCACACGCCCGGCGTGCGACGCCGCGGCCGGCCCCAGAAGGTGACGACGACGTCGGCCGCCGCGGCAGCCGCGAACCAGTCCCGCCGCGCGAACGGCAGCAGCAGGTTGACCGCGAGCGGTTTCCCGGTGAGCGCCCGCGCCGCACGCAGCTCCCGCGTGATCGCCGCCGCTCCGGGCACGGCAATCGTGCCGAGCCCGCCCGCCTCCGAGACGGCGGCCGCCAGCTCATGCCGGCTGAGCCCACCGCCCATCCCGGCCTGCACGACCGGAGCGGCAAGCCCGAGGCGGTCGAGCAGCACCGTTCGCTATCTCGCGTCGCCCAGCTCGAGCACGGCGAGGAACGCCTCCTGCGGGACCTCGATGCGGCCGACCTGCTTCATCCGGGCCTTGCCCTTCTTCTGCTTCTCCAGCAACTTGCGCTTGCGCGAGATGTCGCCGCCGTAGCACTTCGCGATCACGTCCTTGCGGAACGCCTTGACGGTCTCGCGCGCGACGACGCGGGAGCCTATCGCCGCCTGGATCGGCACGTCGAACTGCTGGCGCGGGATCTTCTGCCGCAGCTTCTCGGCGAGCACTCTGCCGACGTCGTGCGCCTTGCTGCGGTGGACGACCATCGAGAGCGCGTCGACCGGATCGCCCGACAGCAGGATGTCGAGCTTGACGAGGTCGCTCTCGCGCAGGCCGGTCAGCTCGTAGTCGAGCGAGGCGTAGCCCTTCGTGCGCGACTTCAGCTGGTCGAAGAAGTCGAGCACGATCTCCGCGAGCGGCAGGTCGTACTCGATCTGCACGCGGTCGGCCGACAGGTAGTGCATGCCGGCGTGCGTGCCGCGCTTCTCCTGGCACAGCTCCATGATCACGCCGACGTACTCCTTCGGCGCCAGCACGCTGGCCTTGATGTACGGCTCGCGGATGACGCGGATCTTGCTCGGGTCCGGCATGTCGGTCGGGTTGTGGACCTCGACGATCGTGCCGTTCTCCATCTCGACCTCGAAGCCGACGCTCGGCATCGTGGTCATCAGCTCGAGGTCGTACTCGCGCTCCAGCCGCTCGCGCACGATGTCCATGTGCAGCAGGCCGAGGAAGCCGCAGCGGAAGCCGAAGCCGAGCGCGTCGGAGGTCTCCGGCTCCCACGACAGCGCGGCGTCGTTGAGCACGAGCTTCTCGAGCGCGTCGCGCAGGTCCGGATAGTCGTCGGAGTCGATCGGGAAGAGGCCACAGAAGACCATCGGCTTGACGTCCTGATAGCCGGGAAGCGCCTCGGTCGCGGCGTTCGACTTCGTCGTGAGCGTGTCGCCGACGCGCAGCATCGTGACGTCCTTCACGCCGGTGATCAGGTAGCCGACCTCGCCGGGACCGAGATGCGTCGCGGGCGTCATGCGGGGGCTGAAGAAGCCAATGTCGTCGATGTCCGCTTCCGTGCCGGCTGCCATCGCGCGGATCGCCCCGCCCTTCGTGAACGTGCCGTCGACGACGCGGATGTAGGCGATCACGCCGCGGTACTGGTCGAACTCGGAGTCGAAGATCAGCGCGCGCGGCGGTGCGGTCGGGTCGCCACTCGGCGGCGGGACCTTCTGCACGAGCTGGTCGAGCACCTCGACGACCCCTGCCCCCGTCTTGGCGCTGATCCGCAGCACGCCGTCGGCCGGCTCGCCGAGCAGCTCCGCGACCTCCGCCGCGACGCGCTCGGGCTCGGCACCCGGAAGGTCGATCTTGTTGAGGCAGGGGATCAGCTCCAGGCCGGAGTCGACCGCGAGGTAGGTGTTCGCGAGCGTCTGCGCCTCGACGCCCTGCGAAGCGTCGACAACGAGCAGCGCGCCCTCGCACGCCGCGAGCGAGCGCGACACCTCGTAGGTGAAGTCGACATGCCCGGGCGTGTCGATCAGGTGCAGTTGGTACGTCTCACCGTCGGAGGCGTCGAACAACACGCGGACCGCCTGCGCCTTGATCGTGATCCCGCGCTCGCGCTCCAGGTCCATCGAGTCGAGCAGCTGCGCTCTCATGTTGCGCATCTCGACCGTCTTCGTCAGCTCGAGGATGCGATCGGCCAGCGTCGACTTCCCATGGTCGATGTGGGCGATGATCGAGAAGTTGCGGATGTGGTCCTGGTCGGCCATGGGCGGACACAGGGTAGATGGACGGACGTGACCGGCGGCGAGAGAGCCTGGGTGAAGTTCTTCGGCAACGCGCGAAACCGCGTCTCAGCGGTCACGCCGGTGCTCGAAGTGCTGGAGCGCACCGGCGCGCACCGGGCCGGTTCGTACCCCGCCGGCCGACGGCCGCGCAGCGTGCGCGACGGCGACCGGATGTTCCAGGCGCGGCTGGTGACGGAGGCGGGCATCGGCGACATCCTCGTGTTCGGTCGCGCCGTCGCGCTGCGACACGTCGAGGGCCGCGACGACGCGAGTGCCGAGGAGCTTGCGCTGCGCCCGTGGAAGCGGCGCTGGCCGCACTACGTGCGCGTACGCGAGGGCGAGTTCGTCGACGGCACGCTCGCCGACGGCGTTTCGCTGAGCGAGCTGATGGACGCGCTCGGCGCCGAGGCGTTCGCGAGCACGCAGCGCAACGCGCTTGCAGGCCGTGGCAACGTCGACCCGCGCCAGGCATATCGACAGCAGCCCGCGGTGCGCCTCTCCTACGAGGGCCGGGAATGGCTCGACGCGCGTCTCGACGAGGCGTTCGCGCGCGTCGGGCGGCTCAGCGCAGCGCAGCTGGCGCGGCTCAGCCGCCTCTCTTGAAGCGACCGACGATCAGCGCCTGGATCTGGCGAGCCTCGGGGATGCCCATCGCCAGGACCGCTGCGACGTAGACGGCGACGGATATGGCGAGGGCGGCTCCGACCGAGATGATCTGCGCCGGCAGCGAGCGGCCGAGCAGGTCGTCGAGTCCCCACCAGACGCCGAAGGCGACAAGGCCGAGCAATGCGGAGGCGACGACCATCTGCAGGACGGCGGTCAGCGTGCGGCGGCCCTCGAGGCTGCCCTCCAGCAGGTCGCGCAGTCGCCACGTCTGTCCGATCGTCATCGCGACGTTGCCGGCGACGGTGCCGAGGACAAGGCCGGGGATGCCGAGCGGCTCGTAGAGCACAAGGCTCACAACCACGTTGATCGCCATGTTGCCGACGGCGAGAGCGGTCGGCACCCACGGGCGCTGCAGCGAGAAGAACGTGCGCGTCAGCAGCAGGTTCACGCCCGCGAACGGCAGGCTGAACGAGAACCACAGCAGCGCGCTCGACACCAGCTCGGTCGAGTGCGCATCGAAGTCGCCGCGCTCGTAGACGAGCCGTGTGATCGGCGTCGCCAGCACCGCCGTGAAGACCGCGGCCGGGATCAGCAGCAAATAGATCTGTCGCGCGCCGGAGGCCATCGTGCGGCGCAGTCCGGGCAGGTCGTGGTTCGCGGCGAAACGGCTGAGCGTCGGGAACAGCACGGTCGCGAGCGCAACGCTGAACATCCCCTGCGGGAGCATGTAGATGCGAAACGCGGCGTCGATCGCGCGCGGCGCCTCCTCGGAGACGAGCGTGCCGAGCGAGGAGTTGATCAGCAGGTCGAAGTTGATGACGCCGAGCCCGATCGTCACCGGCAGCATCAGCCGGAAGACGCGCGTCACGTGCGGGTCACGCCAGTCGAACGCCCACTCGAAGTGGAATCCGACGCGCGGCAGCATCGGCAGCGACATCAGCAACTGCACCGTCGTCCCCGCCAGCACGCCGATCGCGTACGCGTACATCTCGTTGTCGCCGTGGAAGAGCGGCTTGAACGCGACCAGCACGACGATGATCACGACGTTCCACACCAGCGGCGCGATCGCGGGGATCGCGAAGTGCTCGTGCGAGTTGAGGATCCCGACGACGAGCCCGTTGATCCCGAGCAGCAGCACGATCGGGAACAGCACGCGCGAGAGCCCGATCGTCAGCTGGTCGAGTTGCGCGGTGAACGTGTCGCCCGTGAAGAGCGGCATGATCACGCCCGCGAAGAGGATGAAGAAGGCCGACAGCGCGCCGAGCGCGGCAAGCATCACGAACAGCAGCGTCGAGGCGAGCCGCGCGGCATCGCGCTTTCTGCCGTGCGCAATGTGCTCCATGAAGACGGGCACGAACGCCGCGCTGAGCGCCGCGTCGGCGAACAGGCTGCGCACGAGGTTCGGGACCTGGAACGCGATCGTGAACGCGGAGAAGGCGCCCGAGGTGCCGAAGTAGCTCGACGCGATCACCTCGCGCCCAAGACCGGCGATGCGCGAGAGGCCCGTCGCGATCGAGAAGATGGCCGTGTTGCGGGCCAATCCCCGGGAGCGTCTGGTCGGTTCTGCGGGGGGCGTGGCCGGGGTCTCCATCTCGGTCGACACGAGCGCGCTATAGTACGGCGCGCCGCGGCCCTGACCGCGGCCTCATTACGTCATGGCCAACATTCACTCACAGAAGAAGCGCATCCTCCGCGCGGAGCGTGAGCGGCTCGAGAACCGCCGCTACACGTCGAAGGTCAAGACCCTCTTCCGCCGCCTCGAGGCTGCGGTTGCCGAGGGTGGCGACGCCGCCGACGCCGAGCCCGCGCATCTCGAGCTGGTCAGAACGATTGACAAGGCCGTCAAGCGCGGCGCGCTGCACAAGAACACCGGCTCGCGCAAGAAGTCTCGCGCAGCCCGCACGCTCGCCTCGCGCGCGTCTTAGACGCCCCGCGGCGTCGCTCTAGTTTTCCGCTCTCCGCCGTCCGTCCAGGTCGGGCCTCTCCCGCCGGAGGCACTGACACGATGGGCGCCACTTAGGGACGAAAACCAATAAGGAGTGACGATGGGATCTTCCATCGGCCGGGGGTCGCCGCGCGCATTTGCCGTGGCTGCCGTGACCCTGGCCGCAATGCTGGTAGCGACGACCGCCGCGAGCGCGGCGAGAGGCCCGACCAAGCTGTACGCCTGCGTGACCGCGACGTACAACACGCTGAACCTCTCGACCAAGAGCGCCAGCTGCCCCGCCGGTCAAGTCAAGGTCTCGTGGAGCATCGAGCCGACGAGAGGGCCCGCCGGCAGACGCGGCAGAACGGGTCCCGCCGGGCCGAAGGGCGACACCGGGCCGCAGGGTCCGGCTGGAGCGAAGGGCGCCGACGGTGCCGCCGGTCCGCAGGGCCCCGTAGGCGCGATCGGGCCGCAGGGCCCCGCCGGCTCGGCCGACACGCCCGCTGAGGTGCTCGCCAAGCTGCTCTCCGTCGACGGCAGAGGCTCCGGCCTCGACGCCGACCTGCTCGACGGGCTCGACGGCGCCGACTACCAGCAGCGCGTGACCGGCACCTGCAGCGGCAACACGTGGCTGCAGGAGATCGACGCTGCCGGCGCCGCCACGTGCGGTGGCATCGAGACGCCGCTGAGACTGGAGCAGAGCGACACCGGCGCCGGCGTGCTCGACCTGGCGCTCACGAACCCGGCGTCGACGGCGACCGCGCAGAGCATCAGACAGGGCGGCATCGGCAACGCGCTGGACATCGGGATCACAAACAACGGCTCCGGAGGGCGCGCCCTCAGCGTCGACAACCAGGGCGTCGGTCCCGGCGTGTTCGCCAACACGAATGGCAACTCGATCTGGGGCGTCGTCAACTCCATATCGTCCGCGGCCGTGATCGGCGACAGCTCCAGCGGCGAGGCGGTCGTCGCGCGCCAGAACGGCGCGATCTGCGAGAGAAACATAGGCAGATGCAACGGCATAGGCGCGGTCGTCGGTCGTCACGACGGCACCGGCGGCTACGGCGTGCGCGGCTTCGTGACCGATCCCAACGGTGCGATCGGCGTGCTCGGCCAGGCCGGCATCTCGGGCGGCACCGGCACCGGCGTACGCGCCGAGAACGTGAACGCCGCCAACAACGACAACGCGCTGGAGGCCGTCACGAACGGCAACGGCTCGGCGCTCTTCGCGCAGGGCAGAACCACGGCCGCCACGTTCAACGGCGCCGTCCAGATCAACGGCGACCTCACGGTCACCGGGGTCAAGAGCGGCTTCCACATCGACGACCCGCGCTCGCCGACGACGCGGACGCTGACGCACACGCCCGTGGAGACGGACAAGCTGACCGTCGTCTACACCGGCAACGTGCGCACCGGCAAGGACGGACGCGCCGTCGTGCAGCTGCCGTCGTACGCGACTGCGATCGCCAGTGACTGGGGTTACCAGCTGACGCCGATCGGCCGCTTCGGCCAGGCGATCGTCGTGCGCGAGGTCGGTACCTCCGGTCGCTTCACGATCCGCAGCGAGCATCCGAGCACGAAGGTGTCGTGGTCGGTGACCGGCGTGCGCCTGGATCCGCAGGCCAAGCAGGACGCGATCCACCCGGTACAGCGGAAGATCGGTGACGATCGCGGGCGCTATCTCGACCCGGAGGTGTACGGCAAGCCGGTGAGCGAGGGGACCGAGCGCGTCATCCCCGAGGGGAGCTCGCCGCGCGGGCTCAGCTCGTCGCGCTAAGCCGGATGGCGGTCAGGTGGCGCAGCGTGCGTCGCCTGACCGCCTCAGGCGGCGGGGTTCTCGATCCGCCTGCTCAAGAAGCGACGGTCACTCGTGCCGCCTCGGCGGCCGAGGTGAGTCCCGCGCGAACCTTCTCGAGCGCGTCGTCACGCAGACGGCGCATCCCCTCGGCGACGGCGGTCGCGGCGATCGCCGTCGCGGGGTCGCGCGCGAGCACGTGCGTGCGGACCGCGTCGCTCATCGTCATCGCCTCGAAGATGCCGATACGGCCGCGGTAACCCGTGCCGTTGCAGTTCCCGCAGCCGACGGCGTCGAACGCGTCGACGTCCTCGGTGGCGGCGAAGCCGTTCGCGCGCAGGACCTCCGCGCTCAGCAGCAGCGGTCTTCGGCAGCGCTCGCACAGGCAGCGCGCAAGCCGCTGGGCCACCACGCAGTCGATCGCCGAGGCGACGAGGAACGGCTCGATGCCCATCTCGACGAGGCGCGTGATCGCCGTCGGCGCGTCGTTCGTGTGCAGCGTCGAGAGCACGAGGTGGCCGGTGAGCGCGGACTCGACTGCGATCTGCGCCGTCTCGCGGTCGCGGATCTCGCCGACCAGCATCACGTCGGGGTCGGCGCGCACCATCGAGCGCAGGCCGGTCGTGAACGTGACGCCGGCCTTCGCGTTGACCTGCATCTGCTTGACGCCCGGCACGCGGTACTCGACCGGATCCTCCAGGGTGAGGATCGAGCGCTCGCCGGTGTTGAGCGTCTGCAGCGCGGCGTAGAGCGAGGTCGTCTTGCCGGAGCCGGTGGGGCCGGTCACAAGCACCGCCCCGTAGGGGCGCCCGATCGCCGTCTCGAAGCGAGCCCGCTCAAGGCCCAGCATGCCGAGCTCGTCGAGGCTGACGACGCCTGAGTCGCCGCTGTCGAGGATGCGCATGACGACCGACTCGCCGTCGACGAGCGGCAGCGTCACGACGCGCACGTCGACGCGACGGTCGCTGAGCGCGAATGCGATCCGCCCGTCCTGCGGCCGGCGCCGCTCCGAGATGTCAAGGTCGGCCATGATCTTGATGCGCGAGACGACGTGCGCGGCCATCCGCGCCGGGATCGAGAAGCTGTCGGAGAGGATGCCGTCGATGCGGTACTTGCAGCGCAGCTCGCGGCCCTCCGGAGTCACGTGGACGTCGGAGGCCCCGCGCTCGACCCCCTGGGCGATGATCGAGTGCACCAGCTTGACGACCGGGGCCTCCTCGACCGCCTCGGTCAGTCCCTCCAGCTCCTCGGGCTCCTCGTCGGCCGCGGCGCTGGCGACCGCCTGCTCGGCCGCCTCGCCGAAGCGGTCGAGCTTCGCCGTCAGCTCGAGCACGTCGCGCGGCGAGGCGATCGCAGGGCGCACCTCGCAGCCGGTCATCAGCTCGATGTCGTCGACCGCGAGCACGTTCCCGGGGTCGGCCATCGCGACGAGCAGCACCCGCCGCCCGTCGTCGAGGAAACCGATCGGAACGGCGCCGTGACGGCGCGCGACGCTCGGATCGAGCAGGTTCGCAGCGCCCATGTCGACCGGATACTGGGCGAGGTCAACGTGGTAGTGGCCAAGGCGCCGCGCGAGCGCCTGCGCCAGGTGGTCGGGCTCGATCGAGCCGTTGTCGACGAGCACGCGCCCCGTCGCGCGCCCCGTCGCGCGGCCCTCGCCGACCGCCGCCTGGACGGCATCGGGGGTCGCGAAGCCCATCTCGACCAGCAGCTCGCCGATCAGCAGTCTGGAACGACCGCGCGTCGAAGGCGCGGTCAGGCCGGCCGGGAGGGTCTCGATACTCACCTCCGCGTTATCGGCAGCAGAGGGACGGTTCGCAAGCCCTTCCGTCTCAGGCGGCGATCTTTGCGATGGCGGCGACGGTAAGCGTGTCTTCGCTCAGGCCGCCGCGGCTCCCGCCGCGTGAGGCAAGCTCGAGGTCGGCGATCGTCGCGAGGGCGTCGCGGAGGCTGCTGACGTCGGTGCGCTGGACGTCAGCGACGAAGCGCTCGGCGACCTTGGGCGGCATTCGCAGGCCGCGACGCACCTGTGCGGCCGACTCGCCGCCGGCGAGCCGTGCAGCGACGTCGAGCGCCTCGCGCAGGCGACGCGCCATCCAGTAGAGGAGCCCGCCGAGGTTCTCGCCCTGGGCGCGCAGCTCGTAGTAGGTGCGCGTCGCGGCGGCGCCATCGCCGGCGACGAGGGCGTCGGCGAGCGTCCAGCTCTTGTGCTCCGCCGAGTTGGCCGTGATCTGCTCGATCTGCTCGACGTCGAGCCGAACCGGGTTGGCGCGATCCGCGCCGAACTCGAGCGCCAGCTTCTCCAGCTCGCGCAGCAGTCGCTGCTGACGCTCGCCGACGTGCTGGACGAGCACTCGTGCGGCCGCTGGGTGGAGGTCGAGGCCGAGCTGTGCCGCCTGGGCCGAGGCCCACTTCGGCAGCTCCCAGGGCTTGACGCTCTGCTCCTGGCTGACGTCGCCGCCCGCCTTGCGCACGGCCTCGGCCAGCCCGTCGGGAACCTTCGTGCGCCCCTCCTCGCGTCCGAAGAAGACGACCGTCGTCTCGGGTGGGAGGTCCGCGAGCGCCGGCGCGACGAGCGCGACGTCGGCGGCCTTCCAACGCTCGACACCGTCGACGATCAGGAAGCGGCGGCCCATCGCGAACGTCATCGCCGACAGCGCACTGGCGACGTGCTCGGCGCTTGCCGTCTCACCCTCGAACAGCTCGATGCCCTGCATCCCGCTCTCCTGCTCGGCCAGCGTGCGCAGTCTCGCGCGCCGCTCGGCGAGGCGGCCGTGATCGTCACCGTGGATCAGGTAGGCGGGCTTGAAGGCGGGTGGCATTGGCCGCGAGTCTAGATGTCAGCGTGGCCGGTACGCGGGAGGCGCCGAGCTACCACTCGACGCTGGCGTGCGGGACGCCTGCGGCGACGTGCGCGACGGCGCCGACGTAGGCGAGCAGGTAGGCGTTGACGGCGTTCAGCGGGGTCGCGAGCGTTGGGGAGAGTTGGCCGAGCGCGCTCGCGAGCATGCCGAGCCAGGTGATCGGCCCGATCGCGGGCGCGGCGAGCAGGTTCGCCGGGATGCCGACCAGTGAGAGCTGGTGGAAGTGGAGTGCGAGCAGCGGGGCGGTACCGAGCGTGGCGGCCAGCGACATGGCGATGGCGTCGGCGACTGCCTCGGGGATACGACGGGCGACGAGCGCGCGGCGTGTGACCGGTGCGAGCAGCGCGATCGCCGTCACTGCGGCAAATGACAGCTGCCAGCCGGGGTCGCCGCTGGCACGCGGGTTGAACGCGAGCGTCGCAGCCGCGGCCAGCAGCAGCGCGTACCAGCGCGAGGCCGGACGGCCGGCGAGCGCGGCGACGGTCGTGGCCGCGCCCATTGCGCCGGCGCGCTGGATCGACGGCCCGGCCCCCGCCAGCGGCACGTAGAGCGCGATCAAAGCGAGTGCGCCGAGCAGACGGCCGCGCAGGCCGAGACCCGCCCAGGCGAGCAGCGGCAGCGCGAGCGCGAGGAGGAGGGCGACGTTCTGCCCACTTGCCGCGAGCACGTGCGCGAGCGAGGAGATGCGGAACTCGTCGCGCGTACGCTCGTCGAGCGCCTCGTCCTGGCCGAGCGTCATGCCACGCAGCAGCGCCGACTGCGGCTGCGGAAGTCCGGCCCCCAGCGCCCGCTCGGCGCGCGTTCGGATCCCGTCGACGACGCCCATCGGCCCGCCGCGGCCCCTGCCGGTCGCAGCGACGGCGTCGAGCGAGACCGCCGCGTGCGCGCCGCGCCGCGCGTAGTGCTGCTCGAACGGACCGAGCGCGCGCAGGCGCCCGCGCACGTCGACCAGTGCTCCAGTCGAGACGGCCGGCCACCGGACGTCCTGGCCGATGCGCAGCATGACCTTCTCGCCTCCGATGCGCGCGAGCGCGGTGTGGCCGTAGCGCACCGGGCGCGGCTGCTCCTGCACCACGGCCCGCGCGGTGACGGTCATGCCGAACAGCGGTGGGAGCTGGCTGCGATCCAGCGCCGTGAGCCGAGCCTGCCCTCCGAGCGCGCCGGCGAGCACGGCAGCGGTGGCGATCAGCGCGAGCGGCGGGCGCCCGGCGAGCACGGCCGCTGCGAGTGAGCCCAGCAGCACAAGCTGCGGCGCGAGCGGCGCGACGAGCAGGCCGGCGACGAGCGAGGCGAGCACGAGGTGGCGCGGGTGCCGGCGGAGCGTCGCGAGTACGTCGGCGGCAGGCCCGACCGCCCGCTGCCGGCTGGCGATCACTGCCCGAGCTGAGCGCGGATGGCGGCGAGCTTCGCCTCGCCGATGCCGCTGACCTCGTCGAGCTCGTCGATCGAGGCGAAGCCGCCGTGCTCCTGGCGGTAGGCGACGATGTTGGCGGCCGTCGCGGGTCCCACGCCGTCGAGCTGCTCGAGCTCCTGCTCGGTGGCGGTGTTGAGGTCGAGCGACAGCGGGGTGTCCGCTCCTGCTCCGCCGTCGGAGGCGGACCCGCCCGTCGCCGGGGCGCCCGTCGCGACGGCTTTCCCCCGCTCGGGCACGACGACCTCTCCCCCGTCCACGACTCTCGCCGCCAGGTTCACGCCGACCCGATCGGCGCGGCGCGTGAGGCCACCGGCGCGGCGAACCGCGTCGTAGGTCCGCGCATCGGCGGGGAGCCGGTAGACGCCGGGGCGGCGCACCGCGCCTTTGACGTCGACGACGAGGCGCACGCCGTCGGGATTCATCGCGCCGCCGGCCGCGTCGTCTCCAGCGACAGCGCTGAGCCCATCCGGGGACCCGGCCGAGGTGGTGACGGGGGCGAAGGCCGGCGACGCAGTCTCGGCTCCCGCCCCCTCGCGCAGGAAGCGGGACCCGATCAGCAGGACCGCGACGACGACCGCAGCGTAGATCGCGAGCTGCGGCTTGGTTGGCGTGACCGGCATCGGCGCGACGCTATCGACGCCCCAATCGCAGTCCACACGCGGTTTGCAACGAAACGGCGCGAGTGTGTGAGGCGCTCAGGAGCTCGACGTCGAAGCGAGCGCCTCGAGGTCCTTCTGCAGCGCGCGCTCCTGCGCGAGGATGCGCTCGCGAGCCTGCGCGTAGGCCGTGCGGCGCGTCGCGCGCGCCGCCGTCGCAAGCGCGGTGTAGGTCCGGCCGGTCTGCTCCAGCCGGTCGATGAGGCGTGGCAGGTCGCCGGGCTTGCCGACCGTCCCGGCTCTCCCAGCGCTCTGGGCGGCGCGCGTGTACGCGGCGGCCAGCCGGTCTGCTGCCGCGGCCTGCGCCCGGCCGGTCTCCGCGGCCGCCAGCGCCCGGCGCTCTCTCCCGCGCGTCCGGTCCAGCTCGTCCACGACGCGCGCCAGCCCGAGCCGTGCCCCAACGTCGCCACCGAGTGCGACGGCCTCACCGGCGGAGAGGCTCAACGTCGTGAGGGCAGCTGCGCATCCCTCGCGCACCGAGGCCGGCCCGAGGCAGGCGGCGACGACTGGGCCGTCGCCATCCTCCAGCAGGTACACATCCGCGGTGCTCTCGGCGTCGACCGCGACGTCCCTGTAGCGCCACGCCTCGTCATCGCCCAACCGCACAGGCTCGGGCGTGGCGTCCGCCACCTGTGCAAGCAGAGGCGCCGCCTCGCGCATGACGATGAGCGCCGTCTCGCTCGACCGCCCCGGCGGATGGGCGCTGAGCGCCGGGGTTCCGATCCCCGGGAGAGCCTCGTCGGCTCCGCCGTCCAGCCAGCCCCGCGGCGCCTGGACGCTGAGGCCGGCACCGGCAAGCGTCACCTCCGCCGGTGGGTCGGGCGACGTGGTCGCCGACCCGGCGACGGTGCCGATCGCCGCTGCGGCGAGCAGCAGTACGACAGCCGGGATCGCGATGCCGATCCCCCGAGGTTCCGGCTTGGCCGGTCGACGCAGGCTCCTGCGACGGCGCCCGAGGGGCACTCCGAGTGCGTCGCAGAGCGCCGCGACGAGCGCCGCCGGAGTCGCATACCGCTCGGACGGGTTGTGGGCGAGACCGCGGCGCAGCACCTGCTCGAGCCGCGGCGGCAGCGCGGCTCCGGTCCACTGCGGCCCGCGGATGGAGGCCGTCACGATCGACGCCAGCGCGTAGGTCATGCTCTCCGCGGTCGGGGAGCCGGCGCCCGGATGCGCGGCACGGATGCCCTGCGCCCGATCGGCGATCGCCGCCGCACGCTCGGGCGCAACGTGGTCGAGATCGACGCACGCGCGTGCCACCTGTCCGCCCGGCAGTCCGACGTCCACGAGCAGCCGCGCCTGCTCGTCGACGAGCACGACGTCCGCTGGGCTGATGTCGACGGGAGGCACGCCCGCGCGTCCGAGCGCGGCGAGTGCGGCGGTGACGTCCGCGCACATCGCGACCGCCTCCGCGGGCGACAGCGGCTCGCGGGCGACCCGGCGTGCCAGCGGCTCCGCGCCCGGGCAGCTGAAGCTCAAGCGCGGCCAGACGTCGAGTGCGATCTCCCTGATCGGAACCAGCCGCGCGTCGATGGCGTAGACCAGCTGGGAGGCCGCCAGCTCGAGCGTGTGCCATTCCTCCAGTCTCGGCAGACCCGGGTAGAGCCGCACCAGCGTCTCGCCGTCGTCGTCGTCGTCCGCAAGCCACAGCCCCGCCTCGCCGCGCACTGCCACGAGCTCGCGCAGCCGACAGGTGCCAAAGCGATGACCAGCCGCGCTGGGTGCGCTGCCGGACGGCTGCTTGTTCGCGCGTTCGAGCACGGGTCAGCCGGAGTCGTCGAAGGTGAGGGGCTTCTTCTCCGGCGCAGGCTTGGGCGTCGGAGTGGGCGTGGGCTCCGGGGTCGGGGTCGGCGTCGGCGTCGGAGCCGAGACCTGTGGCGTGGGAACGGGGACGACGGGCGTGACGACCGGTGCGGGCTCCACAGTCACGGGCTCGACGGGCTCGACGGGCTCAGGCCGCGGGAGCGGCACGACCAGGGCCGGCAGCGGGCTGACGCGATGGAGCTCGCCGATGGGATCGTGCTTGAGCCGGATCGCCGTCGGTGACGTGGGCGCAGGCGCTGGCTCCACCGGACCGCCGTGGGCGAGCGCGTACGCGCCGCCGAACACGGAGGCGGCGAGGACCGCGACCGTCGCGACGGTCGCGAGACTCAGGCGCTCGGGCATCGGCTTCCGCGGGTCGCCTCCGGCACGAGGCACTGATCGACGCGCCGCGGCGCCTTGCCGCTCATGATCGTGAAGCGCGTGTACTTGCCGATCCGATCCGCGCGCCAGGCCCGCACGACGATCACCGTGCCGCTGCGGTACGCACGCTCGAGGTCTCTGAAGCCGATGACGGCTCTGGGGCCGACCGTTCCGCCCGCCTGCAGGACGCGGCATTGCTTCGAGGACCGTCTCCTGCCGCTGCAGCCCGGTCTCACGGTCACGCGCACCAGCGTGCCGGGCGACGCGCGCACCGTGAGCAGTCTGATGCGCGCCCCGCGCGAGGTCAGCGTGCCGGAGATCCGCACCAACGGGAATGGGCTGAGCAGTTGTCGCGCGGAGGGCGGAGACGTCACCGGAGGCGTTGTCACCGGGGGCGCGACCGGCGGCGTGGTGGGCGGCGTGGGGTCGATTCTCGGGTTTTCGGGAGCGGGCGGGTCCGGCACGGTGTCGACCGTGAACGGACGCACGGCGCTCGTCGGGTTGCCCGCTCTGTCGGTCGCCCGAACGCGGAAGACGTAGTCGCCGTCGGCCAGCGGCGCGACCGCAGCGTGCGTCGTCGCGCTTGCGCATGGGCCATACGCGGGCGTCCCCTGATCGATCGAGCACTCGACCGTCGCGTCGGCCTCGGCTCTGAATCCGAACAGCGGCGTGCTGTCGCTCGTCGAGCCGGAGGGACCGAATGCGATCGACAGGGACGGCGGTGTCGTGTCGACCGTGAACGTGTGCGAGACGACCGCCTGGTTTCTCGCTGCGTCCGTCGCCCGCACTCTGAACTCGTGCGTCCCCTCGGGAAGCGGTGTGCCGACGAGGTACGTCGCCGCGCTCGTGCACGCCCCGTATGCATCCCCATCGATGGAGCACTCGACCATGACGCCAGGCTCGGCAGTGAACCCGAACGACGGTGTGGTGTTGTTCGTCCGCACCGGCGGGCTGGAGTCGATCGACAGCGACGGCGCCTCGTTGTCGACCGAGAAGTCCTGCGAGGCGGTCGCTTGGTTCCCTGCTCTGTCGGTCGCGCGCACGCGGAACGTGTAGCTCCCCTCGGACAGCGGCGCGGCCGGCGTATGCGTCGTAGCGCCCGAGCACGCGCCGTACGCAGGCGTCCCGTGATCGATCGAGCACTGCACCGTCGCCTCCGCCTCGGCCGTGAACTGGAACGTCGGCGTTCTGTCGCTCGTCGGACCCGCCGGACCGGAGACCACGTCGACCGTGGGATCGACCGTGTCCACCGTGAACGTGCGGGAGGCGGTCGCCTGGTTGCCAGCTCCGTCGGTCACGCGGACCCGGAACGTGTACGACCCGTCGAGCAGTCTCGTGGAGAGATGCGTCGTCCCGCTGGTGCACGGTCCGTAGGCAGGTGTCCCCTGGTCGATGGAGCACGCGCGGGTCGCGCCAGCCTCGGCGGCGAACCCGAACAGCGGCGTGGCGTCGATCGTCGGTCCCGACGGGCCGGAACTGATCGACAACGACGGCGCCACCGTGTCGACTGAGAACGCGCGCGAGTCTGTCGCCTGGTTCCCCGCTCTGTCGGTCGCGCGCACCCGGAACGTGTAGCTCCCGTCGACAAGCGCGGCTGCCGTGTGGGTCGTCCCACCGGTGCATGGTCCGTACACGGGCGTCCCCTGATCGATCGAGCACTCGACGCTCGACCCGGCCTCGGCGGTGAACCCGAACGACGGCGTTCTGTCGTTCGTCGGCCCCGATGGGCCAGACACGACATCGACCGCCGGATCGACGGTGTCCACCGAGAACGACCGCGTCACGACCGCCTGATTGCCTGCTGCGTCGGTCGCGCGCACGCGGAACGTGTAGCTCCCGTCGGCAAGCGCGGCTGCCGTGTGGGTCGTCCCGCTGCTGCATGGTCCGTACGCAGACGTCCCCTGATCGGTGGAGCACTCGACTCTTGCGCCGGGCTCAGCGGTGAACCCGAACGATGGTGTTCTGTCGGTCGTGGGCGCGGACGGACCGGAGTCGATCGACAACGACGGCGCTGCGGTGTCGACCGAGAAGGACTGCGAGTCAGTCGCCTGGTTTCCCGCTGCGTCCGTCGCGCGAACGCGGAAGGTGTAGCTCCCATCAGGAAGCGCGGCCGACACGTACGGGCTCGTACACGACGCATACGCCGGCGGTCCCTGGTCGACGGAGCACTCCACGCTCGCACCAGCCTCGGCGGTGAACCCGAATGACGGCGTCGAGTCGTTCGTCGGCCCCGACGGACCGGAGTCGATCGACAGCGACGGTCTCGTGACGTCGACCGTGAAGTCCCGCGTCAAGATCGTCGCGTCGACGCCGTCGTCGGCTCTGACACGGAAGGTGTAGTCCCCCTCGGCGAGCGGGATGAGGGGTCCGAAGGTGTCCGAGCAGGGGAGGTAGAGCTCAAGCCCCTGGTCGATCGAGCAGTCGATTGCCGTCGCGCTCGAGTCGACCGTGAAACCGAACACCGGCATGGTGTCGTTCGTCGGGCCTCTGGGACCGGAGTCGATCGTCACGACGGGCGCAGCCGAAACAGCGGAGGCGAATGCCAGGACGAGCCCGAGCGCCAGCACTGCCGCGACGATTGCGCGCACGCGGACCGTCGATCGGCTTGACATCCAGCGCATCGACTGCACTGCGCGACTCTAGCGCAGGTTGCAGCCCAAACCCGTGCAAAAACCTGCAGTCCGGTGAGCTCTGACCGACTGCTCAGCGCACGACGAGGTTCACGAGCTTGCCCGGCACGACGATCGCCTTGACGACCTCGTGGCCGTCGACGTGCGCCTGCACGTTCGGCTGGGCACGCGCAAGCGCTTCGAGCTCCTCGCGCGAGGCGCTCACGGCAGCGGGTACGCGGTCACGCACCTTGCCGTTGACCTGGCAGACGAGCTCGAACGTGTCGGACTCCAGCATCGCCGGATCGGGTGTCGGCCACGGCTGCTCCCACACGCGTCTGCCGGTCGTCAGCTCGTAGACCTCGCTCGCCGCGTGCGGCGCGAACGGGAACACGAGGGAGGCGCCCGCCGCGGTGGCGAAGCGCAGCACCTCCGGCGAGGCGGACTCGCGGTGGCGGTAGCACTCGTTCACGAGCTCCATCACGGCGGCGATCGCGGTATTGAAGGCGAAGCGACCGGCCATGTCGTTCGTGACCTTGTCGATCGCCCAGTGCGCCTTGCGCATGACGGTGAGATCCGCCCCGCTCAGCTCGGCCCCGTCGGGCGGCAGCTCGCCGTCCCCCAGCTCGACGCCGAGCCGCCACAGGCGGGCGAGGAAACGGTGCACGCCCTCGACGCCCTCGTCTGACCAGTCGGCGTCCTGGTCGGGCGGGCCGATGAAGAGGATGTAGCAGCGGGCCGTGTCGGCGCCGTATCTGTCGACGTACGTCGCCGGGCTGATGACGTTGCCCTTCGACTTGGACATCTTCGCGCCGTCGCGCGTGATCATCCCCTGCGTAAAGAGGGCCTGGAACGGCTCGTCGGCGTCGAGCAGCCCGAGGTCGTGGAACGCCTTCGTGAAGAACCGCGCGTACAGGAGGTGGAGGATCGCGTGCTCGACGCCGCCGATGTACTGGTCGACCGGCATCCACTCGGCGAGCACTCTGCGGTCGAAGGCGGCCTCATCGTTGTTTGCGTCGCAGTAGCGCAGGAAGTACCAGGAGGAGTCGACGAACGTGTCCATCGTGTCGGTCTCGCGCAGCGCGGCGGCGCCGCACGACGGGCAGTCGACGTTGACCCAGTCCTC